>Ga0070731_10001349_pt1 | contig 25627 bp, 27 predicted proteins | sample Coa_R1_2_FD_66448 | JGI IMG/M metagenome (GOLD analysis project Ga0070731, IMG submission 66448) | Surface soil microbial communities from Centralia Pennsylvania, which are recovering from an underground coalmine fire - Coalmine... | ecosystem: Environmental > Terrestrial > Soil > Unclassified ... | reverse complement strand
GACACCAAGTTCGACTTCATGCGCTTCCGGCGCATCAGTTTTCCCATTTCGGCGATGTTGTCGATCTTGGCGATGTTGCTCTACTTCTATCACGGACTAAATTTCGGCATCGATTTCGTCGGCGGCACCTTGATTGAAGTGCAGACTAAGGCCGGCCCGGCCGATCTCGCCAAAATGCGTGCGACCATCGGCGGGCTGAAGCTTGGCGACTTTCAGCTTCAGGAGTTTGGCGCGCCAAACGACGTGTTGATCCGTGTTCCCGAGCAGCCCGGCGGCGATCAGGCGCAGCAGGCGGCAGTGCAGAAGGTGCGCGACGCGCTCGGCAGCGAGGTCGACTATCGCCGTGTCGAGGTCGTCGGGCCGAGCGTGTCGACCGAACTGCTCTCCTACGGCACGATCGGATTACTTTCGGCAATTGTGGCCATTCTGTTCTATCTATGGTTTCGCTTCGAATGGCAGTTCGCGCTCGGCGCCATGATAGCAAACGTTCATGACGTCGTCCTCACCGTGGGGTTCATGTCCCTGACTCGGGTCGATTTTGACCTCACCAGCATCGCGGCGCTGCTCACCATCGTCGGCTATTCGCTCAACGACACGGTGGTGATCTACGACCGAATTCGCGAGATGCTGCGGCGCTATAAGCGCATGTCGATGCCTGACCTGCTCAACGTGTCGGTCAACGCGACGCTGTCGCGCTCGATCGTGACTCACGTCACCGTGGCGTGCTCGCTGTTGGCCCTGTTGTTGTTCGGTGGCCAGGCGATCCGCAGCTTCACGGCTACGATGATGTTCGGCGTCGTGCTGGTCGGAACCTACACGTCGGTCTTTATCGCTTCGCCGATCCTCATCTATCTCGGCGTCGGCGCCGGGCGCATGAGCGGGGCCGCGGAGTCCGAGACGCCGCCGGCATCGCCCGAAACACCCCCCACAACACCACCGGCGCCGCCTGCGGCATCCAGGCCCTCTCCACCACAGGCCCGGCGTGCCCGGGCGCGCCGCTAGTGGAAGGGCGGCATCTTCCGCGCCAGGTCCTGATCGACGCTCATGGCGGAGGCGGCTTCCGCTTCGCCGGTCTTTCGCATCGCGGCTCGCTGCTGTGCTTGCCGGACGGTATCTGGGCTTGGCCCGTTGCGGCGCCGGCGGAGATGTCAGACGAGGCACTGTCCCCGGTGTTTGCCCGCCGTGCCGATCTCGATTTTTTCATTGTTGGGTCCGGTTCGGAACCTTGGATCATGCCCGAGTCTTTGCGGACCCACTTCCGCGAGTTGCATATTTCCGTCGACACCATGACGACGGGACCGGCGGTGCGTACCTATAACGTGATGGTCATGGAAGGCCGCCGCGTCGGCGCCGGCCTGATCGCGATCGACTAATATGCCAGGCCTCGCACCGTTAGGTCTCGAACCATGCAGGACGCGTTCGCCTATTGCGCCGAGCTCGTTCGGGCGACAGATCGCGACCGTTACCTCGCCACGCTGTTCGCGCCTGTAGAAAAACGTGGTGCGCTCTACGCGCTCTATGCCTTCAACAGCGAAGTGGCGCGCGTGCGCGAGGTGGCACGGCAGCCGCTGCCTGGCGAAATCCGTCTACAATGGTGGAGCGACGTTCTGCGCGGCGAACGCGGCGGAGAGGCGGGCGCCAATCCGGTCGCATCGGCGTTGCTCGCGGCCCTGGAGCGGTATCAGGTCGCGTCCGCCAAGCTGATCGATCTGATCGACGCCCGCCGTTTCGACCTTTACGACGAGCCTATGGTCACCGTCGCCGATCTCGAAACGTACGCGCGGCGGACATCGTCGATCTTATTTGCTCTTGCGGCACAAATTCTTTCTGGCGAGGGAGAAAGCGCCGCCGAGCCGGCAGGAATAGCCTATGCGATCGTTGGCCTGCTACGTGCCTTGCCGCTGCACGCCGCGAGGCACCAGCTCTATGTGCCGATGGAGATGCTGAAACGCTACCATGTACCAACCGAAGATTTATTCGCAGGCCGCACCTCCGCGGGCCTCGATGCGGCGCTCGCGGACCTGCGAAACCTTGCGCGCAATCACCTTGCTGCGTCGTCTGAGCGTATGCCGGAACTTCCTAGCGGCGCGCAGCCGGCATTCCTTCCCGTCGCGTTGGTTCGGCCATCGCTTGCCCGGCTCGATCGTTCGAATGCGTTTGCGCCGCCGGAGATCGCGCCATGGCATCGCCAATGGCTGATCTGGCGGGCGGCGAGAAATCCAGCGCGCCTCGCGGCTTAGTTTCGGCGGCAGTCCATGGCGATCACTCAGCCGCGTAACGCACGGCCGCCGCGTTCCAGGCCGTGAGGTCGGCAAGCGCCCGAGCACAAAGCGCCTCTTTCCTGGCATTGCGTGCTGTCCCAGGGCCAAGCGGTGGAAACAAACCGAAATTGACATTCATCGGCTGGAACGAGCGCGCACCGGAATCGATGGTCTCGATGTGGCCGCCAGTGATGTGGCCAAGCAGCGCACCGTGCGCGGTGGTGGGAGGCGGCAGGCTTACGGTTTCGCCGAGCCACTCGGCGGCGGCGAAGCGGCCGGACAAAAGGCCGATCGCAGCGGATTCAACGTAGCCTTCGCACCCGGTGATTTGGCCGGCGAAACGCAGGCGAGGCATGGCCTTGAGCCGCAGCGTTTCGTCGAGCAGTTTCGGCGAATTGAGGAACGTGTTTCGGTGCAGGCCGCCGAGCCGGGCGAACTCGGCATTGGCGAGGCCCGGGATGGTGCGGAAGATGCGCACCTGCTCGCCATATTTGAGTTTGGTCTGAAAGCCCACGATGTTGAAGAGGCTGCCAAGTTTGTTGTCCTGCCGTAGCTGCACCACCGCGTAGGGCTTCTCGCCCGGCTTGTGCGGATTGGTGAGGCCGAAGGGCTTCATCGGTCCGTGACGCAGCGTTTCGCGGCCGCGCTCCGCCATCACCTCGATCGGCAGACAGCCGTCGAAATAGGGTGTCGCTGCTTCGAAATCGTGGAATGCGGTTTTCTCGGCGCCGAGCAGGGCATCGACGAAAGCGTCGTACTGGGCGCGCGTAAGTGGGCAATTGATGTAATCGGCGCCCGATCCGGCCGGTCCGGCTTTGTCGTAGCGCGACTGGAACCAGGAGATGCCGAAGTCGATCGAATCGCGGTGCACGATCGGCGCAATGGCGTCAAAGAAAGCGAGCGCATCTTCTCCCGTGCTGGTGCGCATGATCTCCGCAAGCGCGGGAGACGTAAGCGGGCCTGTGGCGATAATCACGCTGCCCCAATCCGACGGCAGCGCCAAAACCTCCTCGCGGCGGACCTCAATGAGCGGCTCAGCTTCAATCGCGGCGGTGATCGCGGCGGCGAAGCCCTCGCGATCGACTGCAAGTGCGCTGCCGGCCGGTAGCTTGTGCGCGTCTGCCGTGCGCATGACGAGGGAGCCGAGCACGCGCATCTCGGCATGGAGGAGGCCGATGGCGCTCGTCGTCGCGTCGTCCGAACGGAACGAGTTCGAGCAGACGAGTTCGGCGAGTTTGTCAGTCTTGTGAACGGCGGTCGAGCGCGACGGCCGCATTTCGTGGAGCACCACCGGGACGCCGCGCCGCGCGACTTGCCAGCCAGCTTCGGAGCCGGCGAGGCCGCCACCGACGACATGAACTGGACGGATCGCTGGCGTCATGTCGCCAAATTAGGCGTCTAGCGACGCGCGAACAATCGGTGCGCGGCAATTGTGATAATGAGGATGATGGGTTCGCGGCCGGTGTTAGTGGATCGGTCACGCAGGGGAATTTCCGTATGTTGGAGGTCGCTCAATGCGGCCGTGCTGGCGATCCGGATTCCTGCCGAAAACTCGGCGCTGACGGCTATCGCTGAGGCGCGACCATAACTGGCGCGACAACAGCGCCGCTGCTATAGGCGGAGCATCGCCGCGCGCTTATGTTGAGGCCGGCCAAGGTCAACCGTAGATGTCCGTTGATGCCGATACTGTTCGCCGTGTAGCGCGTCTGGCGCGGATCGCCGTCGCTGAAGAAGAGCTGGGGCCGCTTCAGGGTGAGTTGAATGCTATTCTGGCCTTTTTCGCACAGCTTGAAGAGGTTAACGTCGACAATGTTGAGCCGATGACATCAGTCACGCCCATGGCAATGAAGATGCGCCAGGATGAAGTGACCGATGGCGGTATCGCGGAAGCTATTGTGCAAAACGCGCCGGTACGTGAAAATCACTTCTTCGTGGTGCCTAAGGTGGTGGAATAATGTGCCTCGCCTGCGAACAGGATGCGATCTGGCTCGCCTACCTTGAAAGTCAGGGGCTCCTAAAGCCTGACGATCCCGAGGCGGTCGATGCTCTATTTTCGGCATTCCCTGTGCAGCCGTTGCCGGTGCGGGCTGAAGAGAGCAAGCCACAGACTGACACTTCGGCGAAGGCCGCGGATAAGATGAGCAAAAATCCGTTTTCGTGCGACGATCCGACGGCCGGATGAACGAACTCCCTTCGCTCACCTTGGCGCAGGCGCGCGATGCGCTGCGCCGGCGCGAGTTTTCCGCAACTGAACTTACCGACGCTTGCATCGACGCAATCGAGAGAGCGCGCGCGCTCAACGCTTTTGTGGCGGAGTCACCGGACCGTGCCCGTGCCATGGCGCAGGATGCCGATGCCCGGTTGGCGAAAGGGGAGGGCGGCGCGCTTGAGGGACTGCCGCTTGGCGTGAAGGATTTGTTTTGTACAGCTGGTCTGCGCACCACGGCGTGCTCCAAAATCCTGGAGAGCTTTGTCCCAACCTACGAATCGACCGTCACGGCCAATCTCTGGCGCGACGGCGCCGTGCTCCTTGGCAAGCTCAACAATGACGAATTCGCCATGGGCTCGTCGAACGAGACGTCGCACTTCGGTCCGGTCGTCTCGCCTTGGCGGCAACGCGGTTCGCGGCAGAGTCTCGTGCCTGGCGGCTCCTCCGGCGGTTCGGCGGCGGCCGTCTCCGCTGGCCTTTGCGTCGGTGCAACCGGCACCGATACCGGCGGTTCGATCCGTCAGCCTGCTGCGTTCTGCGGCGTCGTCGGCATTAAGCCCACCTACGGCCGCTGCTCGCGCTGGGGGATAGTGGCATTCGCCTCCTCGCTCGACCAGGCCGGTCCATTTGCGCGCACGGTGCGCGATTGCGCGATCCTTTTGCGCTCGATGGCGGGGCCCGACGCTAGGGACACGACCTGCGTCGACTTGCCAGTGCCCGACTACGAGAAGGCAGTCGGCAAATCGGTCAAGGGCATGCGCATCGGCATCCCAAAGGAATACCGCATGCCTGGCCTGGCGGCGGACATAGAGATGTTGTGGCAGCGCGGCGCCCAATGGCTAAGAGACGCTGGCGCTGAAACAGTCGAAATTTCGTTGCCGATGACCAAATACGCATTGCCGGCCTATTATGTTGTGGCGCCGGCGGAAGCTTCGTCCAATCTCGCGCGCTATGACGGCGTGCGCTACGGGCTACGTGTTTCCGGCAACGACATCGTCGATATGTACGAGCGCACACGCGCGGCGGGCTTCGGTAAGGAGGTCCGGCGGCGCATCATGATTGGAACTTACGTGCTGTCAGCCGGATATTACGATGCTTATTATCTGCGAGCGCAGAAGGTGCGCACGTTGATCAAACGCGACTTCGAGCAATGCTTCTCGGATGGCATCAATGCCATCCTGACTCCGACGACACCATCCGCCGCGTTCGCCGTTGGCGAAAAGAGTGGTGCCGATCCGGTCGAGATGTACCTCAACGACGTGTTCACGGTGACGGTGAACATGGCCGGGCTGCCGGGCATTTCCGTGCCGAGCGGTCTCGATGGTCAAGGCCTTCCGCTTGGTCTGCAGCTGATCGGCCGGCCGTTTGAAGAGGAGACGCTGTTCACGCTGGCGGCGGTGATCGAGAATGCCGCGGGATCGTTCGCCCCGGAGAAGTGGTGGTAGCGCAGGGGACGCCTTTATGACCCCAACCGAGTTTGAGCGTTCGCTCGCCGAAGCCGAACCGCCCGCCGGCCTTTCGCCCGCGCTTTCCGCGCTATGGTGGGCGGGCAAGGATGATTGGAACAGGGCACACAAAGTGGTTATGAGCGAACGGGACGCCGAATGCGCCTGGGTCCATGCCTACCTGCACAGGGCCGAGGGTGACCTCGACAACGCCCGCTATTGGTATCGGCAGGCGCACCGCGAAGCGGCTCAGGGAGACCTCGCTGCGGAGTGGGAAGCGATTGCCGCCGCTCTTCTAAAGGCAAAATCGGCGTAGCGTTCGCGCGGCCGGTTGGAACTTAGCTCGAGCGGGACGGAAGTGTGCCGGGTTGCTCGGGTTTTTGATTCGGCTCGCCGACGATTTCATTGCGCCGCCGCGGCAGTGCTTCAGGGTGCTCCTGATTCAAGAAGGCAATCAGCTTTTCGCGAAGGTCGGCGCACACATTCGATGTGGTGTTGGTCGAATTTGAGTTGACCAGGACGCGCACCTCTATTGCATCCCGGCTGGTATTGGTGACTTGGACGTTGACGACTGTCGGATTGTCTTGCTTTGTTTGCTCCACCAACTCGATCGCTTTCTTGCGGATGACATCGATCGGCGCTGCGTAGTCGAGATAAAGCACGACGCTTCCGATAGTTCTGGCGGCTTCCCTGGTCCAATTATAAAACGGCTGCTGGATGAAAAAAGTCAGTGGCAAAATCAAGCGGCGTAGATCCCATAAGCGGACAACGACGTAGGTCGCATTAATTTCTTCGATCCAGCCATATTCGTTCTGCACCGTCACGGCGTCTTCGAGCCGGATCGGCTGGGTCAACGCGAGCTGTACACCGGCGATCAGGTTGCTGAGGACCGGCTGCGCGGCAAGGCCAAACACGACGCCGGCGACGCCAGCCGAAGCGAACAAGCTCACGCCGTATTGGCGCACCGCGTCGAACGTCATCAAGGCAAAGCCCACGGTGATCAAGACGATCACGGTGTCGAGCACTCGCACCAGGACGCGTATCTGGGTTTGGTGTTTTCGTGCCAGCAGATTGTCTTCGACGTCGACGCGAAAGCGCAGCAAGTAAAGATTGGCGCCGATATGGACCGCGACGAGCGCGATCCAGCCGAGCAGGCAGATCGTGCCCAGGATCAGTACGCGCGCGATCACGCTTTCAGTGTCGGAGCCGATCGGGGCCGTTGGCAGTGCGATCGCGAGGGCAATGAGGAATAGGGCGAGCCGGGTCGGGTTTCTCGTGCTTTCGAGGACCGACCGGAGGTATGGCCTTCGCCCTCGCAATAGACGACGCAAAGCGGAGAGAATCGCCGCGTGCAGAACCCAGGTGACGACGGTCACGCTGACCAGCAGCGCAACAGGCAAAAACCAAGGTGGCGCGAAGGGGAAGGCTCTCGCCAGATCGTTCAGCGTCGACTGTGCGCGTTCGAGCAGGTCTTGCCACATACCGCGAGCCCTACTGTCAAATAGATGAGTAAACGCCCAGGTCGTTCGCAATGTTCATGCGGCCGGTTCCCCCTGGACAGTCCTGTCCCGCGATGGCAATTAGCGGCCAAATTCATATGCAATTGTTAAAAGGCTGGCCGGCGATGAAATTCCTGCAGCGTATGTTCACTTGGTGGAACGGCCAGACTTTCGGCACCCAGGTATGGACTTGGCTTTACGGCGAATTTGTCGGCGAGGACCAAATCGGCAACCGCTACTATCGGACCAAGGGCGGCAAGATCGATCCAGCGCTTGGCATTGAGCGCCGGTGGGTCGTCTACGGGGGCATCGCGGAGGCCTCCACCGTTCCGCCAAGCTGGTTCGGCTGGCTGCACCATACCGTGGACGTGCCGCCGACGCAGGATCATGAGAAGGCCTATCCCTGGGAGAAGCCGCATCGGCCCAATCTCACCGGTACGCCTGGCGCATATCGTCCCAGCGGCTCGACACTGGCGCAAGGCCGCCGTCCCAAGGCGACCGGCGATTACCAGGCCTGGACGCCGGGGAACCGGTGATCGTAAGGCCAGCCTGGCCGGAACTCCGTGACCGACTTTCCCCGGGCCTCTTGGTCCCTGGATTCGCCGCAATGGGGATGTTAACCCGGCATCCCGTGGGAACGCCCCAAAGGCCATCCACGCAGAAATCCCGCTGATTCCATGGTTCGCTTTGCCGCGCTTTTGCTCTTGATCGGCGCAACTCTCGCAGCGGTGCCGGCAGCGGCCCAGTTCGGCAGTATTTTTGGCGATGCGCCACCGCGTCCGCCAGCCAACATCCCCAATGGCCCATTTCCGCAGCAGCCGCCACCCGTCCAGTATCCTGGGCAGGCGCCGCAAGGCTATCCAGGGCAACCCGCGCCCGGGTATTACCCGCCGCCTTCCACTCCCGGCGCCATTGAGACACAGCCCTTGCCGCCGCCACCTGGCGCATCGATAGCGCCGGCTCCGCCGGTCCAGGGCCTTCCCCAACGACCGCCTGGGCCGAGCGGCCGCTCGGCTGCGGCCCCGCCGGCCGGCAATGCGACGGGGCCGAGCCCGGCGTCGGGCCCGGCGCAACCGCCAGCCGCGGAGGCCCCACCGCCTGACGACACTGTCGTTGAGGCGCCGACCCCGCATATTGAAAACGGAAAGGCCGTGTTCTCCGGTCTCGACAAGATCACCGGCCGCACGATCTCTTTCGACGTTGCTATCGGTGAAACAGTGCAGTTCGGTGCGCTGCAGGTCACGCCGCGGGCTTGCTACACACGGCCCCCCACAGAGGCCACCAATACCGACGCCTTCGTCGAAGTGGACGAGGTGACGTTGCAAGGCGAGATCAAGCGCATCTTCACCGGCTGGATGTTTGCGTCGAGCCCGGGCCTGCATGCGGTCGAGCATCCGATCTACGACGTTTGGCTTACCGACTGCGCGTCGCCGCAACAAATCAAGGTCGCTGAGCCTGCCGTGAAGCCCCCGCCAGCTCCCGCGCCAGGCCCCGCACCCAAACCGCGCCCGCCCGCGCCAGCAAACCAGCGGCCCAAGCCGCCATTGGCGCCCGCCGCCCAGCCGTAGCCTCGTTGAGGCGTCGGAATTTCAGGTGGCCAAATCACTTGACCTTGAAGGCGTCGCTGATCGCGTCGATCGCGGCCGGCGCGTGTAGCATGTCGATGTGGCCGAGACCGGGCAGGATCTTCACGGAGATCGCCGGCTCTATCCCAGCTACGATGTCTGAGTATTTGTCAGGCACCATCAATTCGTCGTCGGCGCCCGCGATAATCATCGTCGGCATTTTCAGCCGGCGAAACGCTGCGTTGAGATTGGGCGGCGGGCCAAAATTGGCGAGCAAGCGAAACGAGTACCACGTGGTGACGAACTTTTCTGCGCCGGGTCTCAACGCGAAAGCAATGACAGGCAAAGCTTCGCAACAGCGAAAGTGAAGGCGCCTCAGCATCACCAAGGCGACGATGCGAGGCATGTCAGCATTGGCCCATTGCGCCTTACCTTTCGAACTGCGCGACGAAGGCGCGTCGTAGCCGAGGTAAGGCGACAGCAGGACGAGACGGTTGAAATCGGAGGCGAGCTTTCCCGCAGAGACCCGCAGCGCAAACCCGCCGCCCGCGGAAAATCCGAGCAGAGAGAAATGTGCGTCGTGGTGTTCGCGACGCAGTTCCGCGAGAAGATCCTGGAGATCGTTGTCGAGCTGTCCAACGTAGCCGATGTCACCGCGCGTTCCCGAGGCGCCGTGGCCACGCATGTCCGGCGCGACGGCCATGAAGTTGTCCGCGGCCAAGCGTCTCGCGATTTCGTTCATGCCGGTCGAGTGGCCGGCAGAGCCATGGATGACAATCGCGATGTTCTGCGTGTTGCCGTCCGCCGCTGGATAAAGGCGATAGGCGAGGGTAGTGCCGTCGCGAGCTTGAAAGTAGGATAGGTTCGGCAAACCCGCTTGATCGATCGCGACCGCACCCGCTCGGATCGACGGGAGCTCAGGCGGCCTTGTAACAGGGACGGCGAGGAGTGCGGCCAGAACAATCGCAATAACGCCGATGGCGGCTAGCAGCCACCGAAACGCCGAAAAAATCCGCACGACCCAAACCATGACTACCCCAATCCGAGACAGCCCTAGAAAATAGAGTGCTCTAAATGACCGGAGAGCGTCAAAGGCAAATAGTCCAGACTCTGGAATTCGTAAATCGTGTGGTCAGTTTGAATCAACCCTCGGCGAGGGTCCTGTTCGCGGCCTAATATATGGATAGAGGCGGTGATGGCACGAGCGTCAAAACGCCGTCGCCAAGAAGAAACAACACGAACAGCGCAGCCGCCCAGAACGCCGGAAATTCCCAACCGCCACCTTTGTCGGTGAACCGCCAGCCATTCTTGCCATGGACCTTGACGATGGTGCCCAAGATTTCGGGGATGAGCAGCAACGCGACATATCTCGGGACAATGCCAAGGATCAAGCAGGCGCCGCCCAGAAGCTCAACCGCGATGATCGCATGGACGAACCATCCTGGCAGACCGATAGAACGAAAAAACGCAGTGGTCTCTCGAAGCGTAAACACACCGTTGAACAACGCGTGCGCAATAAACATGATCCCAAGACACAGGCGCAGAAAAAAAGCCGCATAGGGAGCGGTGGCAAGATCAATCATCATGGCCCTCTTCCCATGGCCCTTCACAGTAACAACCTGATTGGCCGAAACGGCAGTCGCCGCATTACCCCAGGTATTGCGAACGTACGTAAGCACCGACGCGACCTGAGCGTCGTTGAGCCGCCAGGCGAAGCTCGGCATGGTCGGTCCAGTCGGAGCCGCAGCAGTGGCCGCACCCTGTGATCCGAGCAGCACCGTGCGGATCAGGGTGGTTGGATCGTCCGATTGCACGGAGTGGCTGCCGGCAAGCCGCGGAAACAAGTGCGGAATTCCGGTACCAGCGTCGGTATGGCAACCGGCGCAATTGTCCTTGTAGATCGCTTGGCCCGCGACCATGCGGGCGTCCGAGACCGCGAGAGGTTGAGGATTGTACTGAGATGCGGGCTTGAGGCTCAACAAATAAGTGGCGATTGCTTTAAGGTCCCCGTCGGTCATGTGCGACGAGGAATGCACCACCTCCTCGCCCATGTCGCCCGACGCGATGGCGTCACGATTGGCTGCGGTCTTGAGGTAGTCGACGACCTCGTCCATCGACCAACGGCCGATCCCTTTGCGTTCGTCGGCCGTGATGTTGGGCGCGAACCAGCCCTGTAGCGTTGTGCCCTGCAGATAGGCGCTGTTGCGGTCGGCGCCCATCACTGTCTTCGGCGTGTGACAAGTGCCGCAATGACCCAGCGCATCGACAAGATAGCGTCCGCGGTTCCACTCGGCAGACTGTGACGGATCAGACTCGAGCCGCCCCGGTTTGAAGTTCAATGCGTTCCACACCGCCATGTCGGAGCGGACGTTGAAAGGGAAGGGTAGCTGGTTCGCGTTGATCTTGTCGGGAGCGGGTTCGATGGTGCGCAAATAGGCGCGAATGGCGAGCGCATCCTCGCGCGTCATCTTGGTGTAAGCGGGATACGGCATCGCCGGGTAGAGCCGAATGCCGCCGCGGCCGCGGCCGTCGTGCAATGCCGAGACAAATTCATCGTCGCTCCAGGCGCCAATGCCCGCCTCAGGATCGGGCGTGATGTTGGGTCCGACGAGCGTCCCGAACGGCGTTTCCAGCGCTACACCGCCGGCGAACGGCTTGCCGCCCGGCTTGGTGTGGCAAGCCGCACAATCGGCGGCCGTCGCCAGGTAACGCCCGCGCTCCACGAAATCGTACGACTGCAGGTCGACCGCGCGCGCGACACACGGCGCCAACAGCGCAGCCACCAAGGCTGTCGTTCTCACGATCCGTGTTCCCAGGCAGCTCATGACGGCACCAGCGGGCCGGGAGCTTTGAGATATTGTGAGATAATGGCTTCGGCGGTGACGAAGGCGAGCGCCCCCACGGTGCCAGTCGGATTGTAACCGGCATTCTGTGGGAAGGCGGAGGCGCCGATGACGAAGACGTTCGGCACGTCCCAGCTTTGCAGGTATCTGTTGACCGCGCTGGTTTTAGGATCGGCGCCCATGATCGCGCCGCCGGTATTGTGTGTGCTCTGGTAAGGCACGGTGCTGTAGGGCTTGGTGCGACGGCCCACGGTGTATTCGCGTGGTTTAAGCGCCTTGGCGATTTCCTCCATCCGGTCGGTGACGTAATTCGACATGCGGATGTCGTTGTCGGGAAAGTCGAAGGTCATCCGCAGCAGCGGCCGGCCAAACCGGTCTTTGTAGGTAGGATCGAGATCGAGATGGTTCGTATAGGTCGCGTAGCTCGAACCCTCCGAGCCTATCGAAAAGGAACGCAAATAGGACTGCTTTGTCGCCTGCTTCCACTTCGCGCCCCAGCGCGGCGTTCCGGCCGGAGTGGGTCGGGTCTGGATTGGCCGGCCGTTTGTTGGACCGGTGTTGATGCTGGCGCCACCGACGAAATCGACCTTACTGTGATCGAATGCGTCACCGTTGAAATTGTCTACCGACTGGGCCAGCGCACCCGATGAAATGAACGGGTTAAAAATTTTGTCGTCGAAGAATAGTTCGATGCCCGAGGTTGTCTGGTAGGCGTAATTGCGCCCGATCGTGCCCTGGCGGGTAGTCGGATCGTAGGGTTGGCCGATCCCTGAATGCAGCAGCATCTGCACGTTGTTGAAGGCGAACGCGCAGACGAGAACGATTTCGCCAGGCTGCTCCCATTCATTCCCGGAAGAGTCCACGTAGCTGACGCCGGTCGCGCGCTTGCCCGTAGCGTCGAGATTGATCTTGAGGACTTCGCACTCGGTGCGCGCCTCGAAATTCGATTTTCGCATCAGCACCGGAAGCACCGATGTTTGGGCGCTCGCCTTCGAATAATTGGCGCAGCCGAATCTTTCGCAGAAGCCGCAATAGGTGCATTGGCCCATCGTGACGCCAAGAGGGTTTGTATAGGCCTGCGAAAGGTTTGCCGATGGCTGCGGAAAGGGATGGTAGCCGAGCGACCGCGCCGCCTCAGCGAACAAGGTTGGCCCATAGGTCATGCGCATCGGCGGCGTTGGGTACTCGCGCTTGCGCGGCCCCTCGAACGGATTGCCGCCGTCCTGGATGACACCGCTCAGATTGCCCGCTTTCCCAGAAATGCCGGTCAGATATTCGAAGCGGTCGTAGTACGGCTCGAGCTCATCGTAGGTGATGCCCCAATCCTGAATCGAAAGCTCGGCGGGTATGAAATCGGCGCCATAGCGCTCTGTAAGATGACTGCGGACGCGAAAATCGGTCGGGAGGAAGCGCCAAGTCACTCCGTTCCAGTGGATACCGGCGCCGCCAACGCCGTTGCCGGGAATGAACGAGCCGAATTGGCGGATCGGTAGCGCCGTCTGGCTGTCATTATTGCGGAACGTCACTGTGCTTTGAGCCGGCCGCTGGAACAGATCGAGCCGCACGGCGTAGCGCAACTCATCCGGCGCATAACCGATGTTGAACGAGGTTGCCGTGTCGCGCCACGGCCCGCGCTCGATGGCGACGACATCGAGTCCATGATCGGTAAGTTCGTTGCCCAGGATCGCACCGGTCCAGCCGAGACCGATGATCACCACGTCTTTTGCTGGCAGCTTTGTTGCCATAGGCAAAACCCTGAAGGAGTGAAACCTACCGTGAGCCAGTCACCGACCAATCGCTGCGTCCGAGAATCGAAACGGGCGGTAACGGATAGGGCTGATTGTGCTTATCGACGTGGTCGCGGTAGTCGTAACGCGCGCCCGGAAAGCCGACGAGCTTCCATCCCGCCATGTCGCGATTGCCGCCATAGATTGGATCCGCAAAGAAGCCTTCCATGGCGCTGGCCAGAATGGTCTCGAAGAACTCTTTGCCGCTGCCGTCCTTGAGCTTGATGCTGGCGGTCTCAAGGCCCTGCAGGACTTGGTCCTGCTGTGCGGCGTCGAGCGCCGCGAAGCTTTTGCCGGCGAACGTTGCCTTGCAATATTCGTCAAGCGCCGCAAGCGAGATGCGGTAACGCTCCATTGGTACGACGGAGGACTGCGGGCCTTGTGACGGCGTTCCGGCCGCAAAGGGCGGACGCATATAAAACGCGCGCGAGTCGCCGAAAGCGCCGGCCAGTTGCCGATCGATGAAGACCGCGCAGCCCGCGCCTTTGCCGCCGGGGCCAGACTCGTCTGGCGGGATCAACCGATCGACAATCGCCTCGACCGCGGCTGCTTCGTCAGCAGTGAAGTAGAGCCAGGGGCCCGGCCGCACCGGAATAGGCGGTGCTGTGTCGTTCGGCTCCCACGGCAGCACGCCGCCGCGGTACGTGCGACCGAGGGCGCGCGATCCCGCGCCGCTGATTATCAATATTGCCGTCGACGCTAAAAGACGACGACGTGTAATACCGCGCCCATCCACCATCGCACCACCGTGGTAGCGGATTTCCGTCGTCCCCGAGTTGTATCGGTATAGCAGCTTGCTCTTGATGTCGAGACGTCAACTCAGGTGCAGGTCATTCGACGACCGCGTGCCAGCTTAGCCCGTGATGCGCGCGAGTGCGGCGGAGCCTGATACCGGCCGATCGAGCGGCAGCGCGCCGAAGTCTCCCTCGCCGACGAGCGCAGCATCGAGCAGTTTGTGATAGGCCGGTCGCGAAACCTCTGTAGCACCGAACGTGCGCAGATGATCAGTGACAAACTGCGTATCTAAAAGACGGTAGCGGCCGGCCTTTAGCCGCGCGACCAAATGCACGAGCGCGACCTTGGATGCGTCACGCTCGCTATGAAACATACTTTCCCCGAAAAACGCGCGCCCGAGACTCACGCCGTAAAGACCGCCGGCCAGCTTGCCGTCCTTGTATGCCTCGACGGTGTGGCAATCGCCACGTTCATAGAGTTTGCGATACAGATTGTGAATGCGGGCGTTGATCCAGGTCCGCGCGCGCCCCGGCGCTGGCTGTGCGCAGCCGGTGATCACCGCGTCGAAGTCGTGGTCGACGACAATCGTGTAGGACTCGGAGCGAACAGTCCGTGCCAAGCGGTCGGGCACGTGGAACTTGTCGAGCGGGATAATTCCGCGCCGTTCCGGTTCTATCCAGTAAAGAGCGGGATCATCCGCGCTTTCGGCCATTGGAAATATGCCGCAGGCGTATGCTTTGAGCAGCACCTCGGGCGTGATGTCTATAAGGGCTGACTCGCGGCTGGCCATAACCTTTGTTTAACCGGCTCTTGGCTTGTCGTTCAAGGGCAGCGGGGCGTGCCGCGGAGCCACTCCTGGATGTTAGCCATCCTAAAACCACCACTGTTTACGGCCTGCAAACGGTAGACCCGCTAAGATTTTAATCGGTTTGAACGTATCTACGCCGAGGACGTTCGCTGTGACGAGCCCGCAGGGGAAAGCAACGGGAGGGGTCGCAATGGCAGCCATCGTTAACGAAACAGATAAAGTCCGCGTCCTGATGGTCGAGGACGAGTTCTTCATAGCCGAGTGGGTGGCGGAATCGCTTTCTGATCTCGGGTTTGCAGTTGAAGTCGTGAGCAATGCCCGGGACGCTCTGCAGCGCCTGGCGTCGGCAGCCGTCGACGTTCTGTTTACCGACATCAATCTGCCGGGCGGCATGGATGGTGCGGCACTGGCGCGACAGGCGCGTCAGCTGTTGCCTCGGCTACCCGTGATCTATGCCTCGGCGCGAGTTCCGATGCTTGAGCCGGAAGCGCGCGTGCGGGGAGGTGTCTTTGTTCGAAAGCCTTACGAGCCAGAAATGGTCGGGCGGTTGATCAGCGAAGTTATGCGGCCCATCCCTGCCGCAGTCCCGGCCTAGACGCTGTCCGATGCTTCAGACCGCTGCGCCAAAAATTCTTCGAGCCAGTGGATGTGATAATCACCGTCGATAATATCCTTTTCCTCGACGAGAGCGCGGAACAGGGGCAGCGTCGTTTCGATGCCGTCGACCACGAACTCGTCGAGCGCGCGCCGCAGACGCATCAGACATTCGCCGCGCGTTTTGCCGTGGACGATGAGTTTACCCACCAGCGAATCGTAAAACGGTGGGATCGCGTAACCGTGGTACACGGCTGAATCCACCCTGACCCCCAATCCACCCGGCGGATGGTAGTGAACGATCTTGCCTGGCGAGGGGCGAAATGACACCGCGTTCTCGGCATTGATGCGACATTCGATGGCGTGACCGTTGAATTTAACGTTGCTCTGCGCAAACGGCAGGTCGTTTCCGGCGGCGACCTGGATTTGCTCCAGAACAAGATCGATGTCGGTGATCATCTCGGTCACCGGATGCTCCACCTGAATGCGTGTGTTCATTTCGATGAAATAAAACGCACCGTCGTCGTAAAGGAACTCAACCGTTCCGACGCCGAGATATTTGATCTCACGCATCGCTTTGGCGACGGTGTCACCGATCGTGTCCCGTTCTGCCGTATTGAGGGCAGGTGAGGGGCCTTCCTCCCAAACTTTCTGATGACGGCGTTGCAGCGAGCAATCGCGCTCGCCGAGATGGATGGCGCGGCCTTTTCCGTCGCCGAGTACCTGAATTTCTACGTGGCGGGGGCGCTCCAGATATTTCTCCAGATAAAGGGTGTCGTCACCGAATGCCGCCTTCGCTTCGGCGCGCGCCACGGTCAGCGCCGAGGCCAGGTCGGCCTCGGTGCGGATCACCTTCATGCCGCGGCCGCCGCCACCGGCGGCAGCTTTGGCAATAACGGGGAAGCCGATTTCGCGGGCCATTCGTCGCGCCTCTGCATCGGAACCTACGCCTCCATCGGAACCAGGCACGGTAGGAATCCCCAGCCTTTTGGCCTCGCGTTTGGCCGCGATCTTGTCGCCCATAAGGCGGATGTGTTCTGGGCGAGGTCCGATGAAGTGCACATTGTGGTCGGCGAGAATTTCGGCAAAGCGCGCGTTCTCGGACAGGAAGCCGTAGCCCGGATGGACGGCGTCGGCTCCGGTAATTTCACAAGCGGCAAGGAGTGCCGGGATGTTGAGGTAGCTGTCCTTGGCTGGCGGTGGGCCGATGCAGACGCTTTCGTCTGCCAACCGCACATGCATGGCATCCTCGTCCGCGGTGGAGTGCACGGCGACCGTGGCAATGCCGAGCTCTTTGCAGGCCCGTAGCACGCGCAGTGCTATCTCTCCGCGATTGGCGATGAGGATCTTTTCGAACATCAGAAGCCGTAGAAACCGACGGTGAGTAACGAGCAGCAAAGTGGAGAAAGTCTTCTCTCTCCGCTCGCTCGTCTTTTTTCGCCAATCCTCGTCATTCGATAATCATCAGCGGCTCGCCGTACTCGACGGGATGGCCGTCCTCGATCAAAATCTGGATGACCGTGCCGGATCGCGGCGCCGAGATCTGATTCATCGTTTTCATCGCCTCGATGATGAGCAGTGTCTCCCCAGCCTTCACCGGGCTGCCGACATCCACATAAGGCTTCGCGCCGGGCTCGGGGCTGCGGTAAGCGGTGCCGACCATCGGCGATGCAACGACGCCCGGATGTTGCGCGGGGTCCAAAGGAGCTGTGGCCGCCGCAACGCCTGGTATGGCGACGGGCAACTCCGCGGCTCGCGCTCGCGACGCATTGGCTCCCGAGTGTCGCGCAACCCGAACCGCCACTCCGTCCTGCTCGATTGCGATTTCCGTCAGCCCAGTCTCGTCGAGCAGCCGTGCCAGCTCGCGTATCACCTCGTGATCAATCGTCGGACTCTTGGGCATCGGCGAGCTTCCCGGCTTGCGCGCCACGTTCACTCCTTGGCGCTTATCATGGAGGCGAGACCGGAGATGGCGAGGGCGTAGCCCTCAATGCCACAACCGGCGATCACCGCGCGCGCTGCGAGTGACACGTACGAGTGCTGGCGAAACGACTCCCGCTTGTGAATATTGGTGATGTGCACCTCGATGACCGGCGCCTCCATGGTGTAAAGCGCGTCGAGGATGGCGATGGACGTTGTCGTGAATCCAGCCGGATTGATGATAAGTCCAGCGGCGCTTTCAGCGCGCGCCTGCTGAATCCAATCGATGATCGCACCCTCGTGATTGGATTGCCGAAATTCGATGGCCAGGCCGAGCCGCTGCGCTGTCGTACGGCAAAGCTTCTCCACGTCCGCCAGCGTGGCGCGGCCGTACAGCTCCGGCTCCCGCGTGCCCAGCAGATTAAGATTCGGTCCGTTCAGGACAAAGATCGTGTTCGACATCCGCGCGCCGCACCGGTTCTTAACGGCGCATGCGGTGGCCAACGCCCGCCGCGCCGAATCCGTTTATAGGGAACGCCCCCGAAAAGGGAAAGCCGTACCGTTCCGTGAGGATGCTCGGGCTAGCCCGGCTTATTTTGCCGGGACATTGAGTGAGGGGAGAGGCTCTGCTGCAGGCGTCCCGAGTTGGCAGCGCACCGAAACTCCGCGAGAGACATTGCTATTTGCGCAATGCGTTGATTTTCTTTTCCAGCTCGTCGTACCCGACAGCTCCGACCACGAGCTCATCGCCGACCACGTAGCTCGGTGTGCCGTCGACGCCGAGCGTGTCGGCAAGCTTCAGATTCTCGGCAATCGTGGTTTTGACTTCGTCGCTGTCCATGTCCTTCATGAGACGCCCCATGTCGAATCCGACCTCCTTGGCAACAGCGAGCGCACGCACCTTGTCGGCTGCGCCGCGGCCGCCGAGAAGCTTTTGGTGAAATTCGATGTACTTGGCGCCTGTAGGATCCTGCATCCGCGCCGCAACCGCGACGTGGGCCGCCTCGACCGAGCCCTCGCCGAGCACCGGGAATTCCTTGAGCACAAACCTTAGATCGGGGTCGGTTTGCAGCAACTTCATCATGTCCGGAAGTGCGTGCTTGCAGTAACCGCAATTGTAATCGAAGAACTCGACCATCGTGACGTTGCCGTTAGGATTGCCCAGCACTACTTCATGAGGCGAATTGAAGATCGTCGCATTGTTCGACTTGATAGTGGTGCGCGCCTTTTCCGCTGACGCCTCCTTCTGCTTCTTGTCGAGCTCGTTGATGACGTCCTGCAGAAATTGAGGATTCGTCATGAGATAGTCCTTCATGACGTTTACGATCGTTTCGCGGTTGATGTCCTGCGGCAATTGGGGATTCGCCAAGAGATAATCTTTTACGGTCTTCTCGATCTGCGCCCGTTGCTGTGTCACGTCCTGCGGCGTTTGCGGATTTGCCTGGACATAATCCTTTACAACCTTCTCGATCTCGGACCGTTGATTGCTCACATCCTGCGGTGCTTGCGGGTGCGACGCGAGATAGTCCTTCACGATGTTCTCGATCTCAGGGCGCTGGGGCGGCGGTGACATCAAATGTGAGGTCAGCCATCCGGCGGCAGCGCCGGTCACGACAAGCGCCACGGCTGCCACAGGAATCGCCATACGCGGAGTCACGTTCATCTGCATAGTCCTTTGCTGTCACGGCCCCGGCACGAGCGGGTTCTTCCTCGCATTCTTGTTGAATGCGACGATGTCGTCGGCTCTGACCCAGCCGGGCGAACCAACGGGGAATCGCTGCTTGGCGCGTTCCGCAAGTTCGCGCGCCGTCTTGTTGTCACCTCGCGCGAAGGCGGCCTGCGCCGAGGCCAAATCGGCGTCGGCTAGATCGTTCTTGCGCCCATAAGCCATCGCCAGTTGCGTGTAGGCGTCCTCGGACTCGGGCTCTTTGATCAAAGCTGCGCGGAGCATTGGTATCGCCTCGTCGGCCATCTTGGTGTTCTCGGTGGCGACAAGCGCTTGACCGAGCGTGATCTGAATAAGAGCCGGATCAGGCGCAAGCTGTACCGCGCGCTGGAGCGGCGCAATCGCCTCAGCCGGATGCCCACCTTCGAGCAGTGCTTGACCTTTAAGCTCATAGAAATAGGGATTGTTGGGTTCCGCTTGGATCAGGCCGTTAATTTGGGCGATGGCATCGCGCAAATCGCCATAACGATAGGTGGAGATGGCGCGGGCATAACGTGCCGGCAAGCTGGTATCAGACGATGGATAGCGCCTCACCACTTCAAGCGGACGGTCCATGAAACCGTAGAGCTTGGCCCTCATCATGTCGTGGCGAAATTGCAGTTCCGGCGGGTCCTTTTTGTCCCAAAGGGCATTGTGTGCCAGATTTTCGAGTGCCGCCATACGCTCTTGGGGCATGGGATGGTTCTGAGCATAGGGATCGATGTATTTCGACTCGAACATGGATTCGTCAGCGAAACGCTTGAATGTTTCATACATTCCCTTGGCGGATTGGCCGGTCATGGTCAGAAAGCGCACGCCAGCGCGGTCGGCGTAGTCTTCCTGGGCGCGTTGATAAGAGAGCAGTGAGTGAACCAAGTAAGAGTCCGGAGCGTTCATCAGCGCTCCGCCGACGTTACCCATGCCGATGTTGTTGGAGCGGGCGCCCGCTACCAACGCGCCGGCGCCCAACAGCATGGCGATGATGGCGGCAGTCTGTGCGTTCGCGAGTTCCTGGCGCATCTTTGACAGATGGCCGCCGACAATATGTCCGGTCTCGTGGGCAAAGACGCCGATGACCTGATTAGGGGTCTTCGATTCCATCAACGCGCCGGCATTGACGAAGATATGGTGCGCGTCCATTACGAACGCGTTGAAGGATCTGTCATTGATAATGACGACGTGAATATTCTGGTCTGCGAGTCCAGCCACGCGCAGAATTGGCCGCGAGTAATCGCGCAGAAGCTGCTCGATTTCGGCGTCGCGGATCATTGGGATGCCGGCATTCGCCCCGGTCTGCGCCCGGGCCGGAACACTGCTCAGGGCCAAGGCTGCGGCGGTGACCAAGCTGACGGCGCGCGAAACTGGCCTGGGTCGGCGCGCCTTGCTAGGAGAACCGGCGACGTTCATTTGGGGCAAAGTTTGATCCCTCGGTTGGGGACCCAAGCTATGGAGGCAGCCGCTGGCGGTCAACACAACCCCGCGTGTTCGCTTAACCCCGAAGCGGCGGCACAAAACCGCGTGAATACGGCGGGATAGGGGCGGGGCCCCGGATATGGAAGCACTGATGATTCCGGGTCTGCAGGCGGCGGCCAAGTGATGCTCGAGCGGGCGAAAGGCTTGCTACAGCCGTCGGCGCGCAGTGCCGTACCGCCGTTCCTGGTGATGGATGTGGTGGCGGCCGCCGCCCGCCTTGAAGCGCAGGGGCGCGAGATCGTCCACATGGAGGTCGGGCAGCCTGCGGCGAAGGCCCCGGCCACCGCGATCGCTGCTACTCGCGCGGCCCTATCGAAAGGCGCCATCGGTTACACCGAAACGCTCGGCATTGGTTCGCTCCGCGCGCGCATCTCACGCGCCTATCGCGAGTGGCACGGCCTGGATATCGATCCGCAGCGCATCGTGGTCACGACCGGCTCCTCTGCCGGCTTCATTCTCGCGTTCCTCGCCGCTTTCGGGCCCGGCGATCGCGTTGCCATGGCGCTGCCTGGCTATCCGCCTTATCGCCACATCCTTAAGGCGCTCGGCTGCGAGGCCGTCGGCATCGAGACGACGGAACAGACGCGATGGTCGATCACCGGTGAGAGTCTGATCGCGCAACATCGCAAACAACCGGTTAAGGGCGTGATCGTCGGATCTCCGGCCAATCCCACCGGCACGATGATGAGCGGTCCTGCGCTCGCCGAATTGATCCGCTGCGCCGAGGACGCCGGCATAGCGGTCATATCAGACGAGATCTATCACGGCTTGGATTATGCCTTTGCGGCCGAGAGTGCTGCACGTACCTCGGCCGATGCCATCATCATCAATTCGTTCTCGAAATATTTCTGCATGACCGGATGGCGGATCGGCTGGATGGTGGTTCCATCTGTCCTGGTGCGCGCGATCGAGCGGCTGCAGCAGAATCTTGCGATTTCGGTGCCCACGCTCTCGCAAATCGCGGCCGAGGCAGCGTTCGACAGCCGCCCGGAGCTGGAGAAAGTCAGGCAGGGATACCAGGAGAACCGTCGCATCCTGCTCGATGGGTTGCCGCGTACCGGGCTTGGTTCATTTTTGCCTGCGGATGGCGCGTTCTATCTGTACGCCGATGTTTCGCACTTTTCGACCGACAGCTTTGCTTTCGCTACGCGCATGCTAGAGGAGGCGGGCGTTGCAGTGACGCCCGGCGTCGACTTCGACCCGTTACGTGGCAATCAGTTCGTGCGCCTGTGCTACGCGGGTTCTCGTCGCGACATGCGCGAGGCGATCGAGCGTATCGGGACTTGGCTCAAGGCGTAGGGTCGATGGCCCTCCGATTTTCTTACATTGAGGCAAACGATGAGCAACGCTGTGTTTGACGTTCTCCGCAAAGTGACGACGGCGACGATCACCACGATGCTCCTGAAAAAAGGCATCCGGCGCTGTTGGATGAATGGTCCAAAACCGCTCGCCGCCAATGGCGAGCGTATTATCGGACCGGCGTTTACCCTGCGTTTCGTGCCGGTTCGGGAAGATCTGGCGACGCCGGAGAGCTGGGCTCATCCCATTTCGACACGAGCTGCTATCGAGGAGATGCCGGAAGGCGTGATTGCGGTGGCGGATGCAATGGGGGTGCCGAGTGCTGGTATTTTCGGCGACATCCTTTGCGCACGAATGAAGAAACGGAATGTCGCCGCGCTGGTCACTGACGGCGTGCTGCGGGATCGCGTCGGCGTGCTGACGAGCGCGCTGCCAGTGTGGTGCGCGGGCGTTGCCGCGCCGGCCTCGGTCAACGGATTGACTTTCGTGGGCTGGCAGCAGCCGATCGGCTGTGGCGGGTGTGCCATCTTCCCGGGGGACATCATCGTGGCGGATGATGATGGCGCCGTCGTCATTCCTCAGAGCATGTTGGATTTCGTCGCTCACGAGGGAGCCGAGCACGAGCTGTACGAAAGCTGGGTGTTCAGCGAGGTGGAGAAAGGCATAAAGCTGCCGGGACTATATCCTCCGAATGAGGATGCTAAGGCGCGCTACGCGGCTTGGCGCAAATCGCGCACGTGACCGTCCGGTGCGTCGGCATTGGCGTGCCGGTCTGCGCCGCTCAGGACTGATGCGGCGCGGGGTTCAAAATGTTCTTCGTTCTCTCTAAGACTGCTGGCTTTTTCGCGCTGCCGTCGAATCTTTTCATATCGATCGGCATCGCCGGACTCGTGTTGCTCTGCACGCGCTTTACGCGTCTGGCGAGCTGGTTCGTCGTGACAAGCATCGTCCTCATTGCACTCGCCGGACTATCGCCGCTTGGCAATGCACTGATACTGCCATTAGAGCAGCGCTTCCCGCCCTGGGATCCTTCACGCGGCCCGCCGGACGGTATCGTCGTCCTCGGCGGCGCGATCTGGCCCGACGTCTCGGCGGCGCGCGGAGTGGTAAAACTGGGCGATTCGGCCGAGCGCATCACTGCGACCGTGGAACTCGCGCGTCGCTATCCTAAGGCACGCATCATCTTCTCCGGGGGCAGCGCTGCGCTTGTTTCAGACCAAATTCCGGAAGCGCCTTTCGCGGTCCGGGAGCTCGAAGCTCTTGGCGTCCCCGGCGAGCGCATCACAGCAGAGGAGCAATCGCGCAACACGGTCGAGAACGCCGTCTTCTCCCGCCTCATCGCCAATCCTAAGCCGGGCGAACGTTGGCTCCTGGTGACGTCCGCCTATCATATGCCGCGCGCCATAGCCGTATTCCGAGCTGTCGGCTTCGACGTGGATGCATATCCCGTCGACTGGCGCACGCGCGGCCCGGTGGACGCGGTTAAGCCGTTCAGTTCGCTAAGCGACGGCCTTGGCCGGACCGACACGGCCGTCCACGAATGGGTTGGCTTGGTCGTGTATCGCCTCACCGGCAAGACGAAAGAGCTTTTCCCCGGACCATAGCCAAGGTTTCACGGCCGTTTGGACTGTGGATTGCGGGTCTAACGACGCCGCTCACAAGCTCTCGATCGCACTAACCGGATATTGTTTCCCTTGGGGAAGGCAAATTCGGTCGTGTGTACGCGTCGCCGAACGAGGAATAGTCGCACCGCAAATTTTGGCGCGACTTGGGGGAATGAGCGTCATGTCGACCCATATTCCTGTTGCGCTCGCCGGCGAGGCGAGGGCAAGGGCAGTTGAGACTAGATCCTCGCGATGGGCGTGGATCGAAACCGCACTGACCGTCATACTCACCACGATGGCCGTGTTGGTCGTGTCCTTTTTCGCCGTCGTAACCAACCTGTAATCCAGGCTTGGGCCGGGCGAGGCTCGGTGGCGGCGTCTTGGCGATTGCGTGCGCGTTATGCTCATCAGAATTTCGCCATGCCGCTCCGCCTGATTATCGGCAACAAGAACTACTCATCTTGGTCGCTGCGTCCGTGGCTTGCCATGAAGGTTGCCGGTATTGCATTTGACGAAACTCTCATTTCGCTCGATGCGCGTGACTTCAAGGTACAGGTAACGGCTCAAAGCGCTGCGGGCAAAGTGCCCGTGCTGGTCGATGGCGATATTCACGTGTGGGAATCGCTGGCGATCCTCGAATATCTGGCGGAAAGATTTCCCGGCTTGTGGCCGGCTCAGGAGACCGCTCGTGCGCACGCGCGAGCCATTGCGGCTGAGATGCACGCGGGCTTTCTGCCCCTTCGGCGCCAATTGCCGATGAACATCCGGCGTCCCGTGAAGGCGCGTGCGCTCGACGACCAGGCTGCGGCTGATGTCTCGCGCATCGATGCCATGTGGAATGAGTGCCGTATGAAGTTTGCCAGGAGCGGCCCCTTTCTCTACGGCGCGTTTTGTGCGGCCGACGCCATGTACGCCCCGGTCGTGTGGCGCTTTCACACTTACGCGGTGGAGGTGAGCGGCACCGCACGCGCCTACATGGATGCCGTCATGGCTCTGCCTACTTCGCAAGAATGGCGCGAAGCGGCGCGCCGAGAGCCGTGGGTGCTGCCGCACGATGAGATTGATTGGCCGAACGTGCCGCGGGAGTAGGCACCCTCAGGTCAAACACCGTTCAAGCTCGCACAGCAATGGGCGCTGATAGGAGAGTATTTTACTCAAGGCGACCGGTAGAGTGAAATAAGCAACGCGGTCGATTTCGGGAAAGCTTCGGTGGCGCCCGGATTTCGGCGGCCACTCGATGTCGAATGTGTTGCTGGCAAAAAATGCAAGATCGAAGTTGCTCTCGAACGCCCAGGCGTAAACAAGCTTACCGCTCTTCTGCTTGACCGGCGCGAGTGGGATGAACTCTCCCTCCGCGGAAAAGTTTGTTTCTTCGGAAAATTCACGACGAGCCGTCGCGAACAAGTCCGCGCCCGGCTCGGCAACGCCTTTCGGAATTGTCCACGCGCCGTCGTCCTTCTTGGACCAGAACGGTCCACCGGGGTGTGCCAGCAGAACCTCAAGGGCATCTGTGCGGCGAAACGCCACGAGCCCAGCGCTTACGTTTCTGGTCAGGCCTCTCGGCGCGGAGGAGTGCAGCGGCGATTTCACGCACCGAGATCCAGGTTTGTTAGTGAGTGCGATTTATCACAGTTTGTCATCTAAAAGCGCGCTGCGGACGGGCTCACGGGCGCGCTAACGGTGACGGACTGCGGCCCTCTACCGCAGGCCTTGCTAAATAGGCCAATCTCTGCATGATTTTGTCACGATTGCACCGAAAATGCCGGTCTCGCCGCCGGCGCTCGATGGAGCGCACCGGTCGGGATCACACCGAACCAATTCCTGAACGGGAGCCCACGTCAATGCGATATGGATTTATCGCCGCTATTGCCGCTTTCGCG
>Ga0070731_10001348_pt1 | contig 25636 bp, 22 predicted proteins | sample Coa_R1_2_FD_66448 | JGI IMG/M metagenome (GOLD analysis project Ga0070731, IMG submission 66448) | Surface soil microbial communities from Centralia Pennsylvania, which are recovering from an underground coalmine fire - Coalmine... | ecosystem: Environmental > Terrestrial > Soil > Unclassified ... | reverse complement strand
AGTGGCTGCGATTTTAAACACACCCTCCGCATTTGTCTGCGTACCTTTCTTGGTTTGTTTGACTTTGATCGATATATCGGCAAGTGGATTCCCTTTTGTATCTATTATTTTTCCGGTAATCGTTTGTTGCCCTGCCGAAAGGAGAACAATGGCCATAAGACCGGCTAGCATGGTCAATTTTCTCATAAAATGTAGTTTGGTTATCCGCAAAATAGGTTAATTGTGCAAAAAATAAGTATTCATAAGGAAATAAATTCATACATATCCCTTGGATCTCAAATAACTAACGCCAGAAACGGACGCATTGGAAGATTTTGGTGTCTCGATCTCCAAATCTTGGTGTTGGTAAGATTATGAAATTTGAAAAATTTTTATTTTCTTGTGCGATCGATCATACTTCTGCACGCCAAAAGCTTTGCGGATTCACCCCCTTATTCAAGATCCTTTCAAATCAGCCTCCAGGATTCTCGAAAACCGGCATTAGTCAATAGCTTAACTCATATGAAATTACTCTTACCATCGGTGGTTCATAAACTCCTGACAATTGTCATCGTCGCTCATAGTGCGTCTGGATCGGCCCCGAAAGACTCCGTTTTCGACGGCTTGAATTCTGTGATGAAATCGCCTACAATTTGCGCCTGTCAAATCCTCCGATTGACCTCCTTCAACCACCGATCCAGAAATTACGCCTTGTTGGCACAGCGAAGTAATCGGAAAAGTTACTCATTTGACATTCAGAAGGCAAAATTGAGACTCGAAAGGGAGAAGAAGCGATTGGGTGATTTTTTTTACGATAAACCCGAGGTCCTTGATGGCTATATTGAACCAATCGATTGTAACTCGCTTTTTTTCAAGTTGAAGAAAAAACATCGGAGTTTGATTCTGTATGACATTTTGGACGCAGACATAAAAAAATGAGTATTAATATTGTTCCTGGTCGTTAGGGAAATCTTTTGCCTTCACATCACCAATATACTGTTTTACTGCCTTGGTAATGATCTTCTGAAGATTCAGGTATTGCCTTAGAAATCTCGGCTTGAATTCGGTAGTAATTCCAAGCATGTCATGCATGACCAGGACCTGTCCATCGCAATACTTACCCGCGCCGATGCTTATCGTCGGAATTACCAGACTTTCTGAAACTTCCTTCGCAAGTGATGCCGGAATCTTTTCCAGAACTATTCCAAAGCAACCCGCTTCCTGGAGCAGTTTAGCGTCTTTTCGCAGTTTTTCCGCTTCTTCCTCCTCTCGGGCTCTTACAGTATAGGTGCCAAATTTATAAATTGACTGTGGCGTCAAGCCTAAATGGCCCATAACGGGCACGCCTGCTGAAATAATTCTTTTTACAGATTCCAGTACTTCCTCACCCCCCTCAAGTTTCACAGCATGGGCGCCGGTTTCCTTCATAATGCGAACGGCTGAAAAGAGCGCTTCCTTCGAATTTGACTGATATGATCCAAATGGCATATCGACGATGACCAGACACCGGTCTATTCCCCTGATCACTGAGGATGCGTGATATATCATTTGATCCAACGTGATGGGTAGGGTAGTCTCGTGACCCGCCATAACATTTGAAGCTGAATCGCCCACGAGAATCACGTCTATCCCCGCAGCGTCAAATATTTTCGCAAATGAATAATCATACGCGGTGATCATACTGATTTTCTCGCCGTTCTCCTTCATTCGCTGCAATGTGTTGGTTGTGATTTTCTTTGTATCGCTATGTGTCGACATGATTGAAAATTAGCTAAAAAGGCGCGGGGGAGATAAGAGAATATGCCTCTGCATTAGAATAAAACATACCCGGAGTTCTCCTGGAATTATAGTACTGGTCTAACGCTAAGTTAATGGAATGATAGGAACTAATCTTACAAAAGCTAAAAATATTCCATTAATAAATCAATGCCAAGCAACCATATAAGAAATAGACAGGTTTAAATTGTGGTTGCAATCCTTAAATTCGTCCACCGCTGAATCTGCACACAAACAATGTACAATATGAATATTAATCTCGGACAACCTTTTTTGGCCCTCATATTTTTTATCGAAACGCTTGCCGCCCAGGATACCGTTCAGCATGTGATTGCCGGAAGGCAAAATGACGATAGTCAAGAGAAAAAGCCCTATGTTATTTTGATTTCTGCGGACGGATTTCGTTTTGACCTGGCCGAAAAATACCACGCCAAAAACCTTCTACGATTGCGCGATTCCGGCGTTTCCGCGGATTATATGGAGTCAAGTTATCCATCGCTAACGTTTCCCAATCATTACACAATCATCACAGGCCTCTATCCCGCTCATCACGGAATAGTGGACAATACTTTTTTTGACCGGAAGAAAAATCAACAGTACGCGATCAGGCTTCGACCAGCGGTATTAGATAGTTCATGGTATGGCGGGACTCCTCTGTGGGTTTTGGCTGAAAAACAGCATATGCTTTCCGCATGTTTTTATTGGGTTGCATCCGAAAGCGCCATCCAGGGCGTGCGACCCACATATTATTATACGTTTAATGACATCATCCCGATGGACGAAAGGATCAAAACTGTAAAGGAATGGCTGCAATTGCCGCCGGAAAAGCGACCGCATTTCATAACATTTTACTTTCCGCAAGTTGATCACCAGGAGCATCTATTTGGGCCAGATTCGAAAGAAGCAATCGAAGCGGTTCAATTTGTTGACGAGAATGTAGGCCGCCTGGTGCAAGCCGTGGATTCACTGCACCTGGCTGTTAATTTTATCTTTTTGTCTGATCACGGGATGATTAAAGTTGACAATCAGAGCACCCTGAATCTTCCTGATCAAGTCGACACTTCCGAGTTTAAAGTGCTTCCTGGAACAGCCCTACTCCATTTATACGCGAAGAATCCTCAGTACATACAGCCGACTTTCGTTGCCCTTCGGCATGCAGCGCGAGATTACGATGTATTTTTAACTACGAGTATGCCAGAGAAATGGCATTATAGCAAAAAAGACGATTTCTATGATCGACTGGGGGACATAATTCTCGTCCCTCATCTGCCGAAAGTATTTAATATCGGTAATGGCCGGGTACCGTTGGGCGAACACGGGTTTGATCCTGCTATTCCGGAAATGAGAGCAACGTTTTATGCGTGGGGTCCTGCTTTTGCGAGGAACAGGAAAATACGTGGCTTCGAGAACATCGACGTCTACCCGCTGATTGCGAAGATTTTGGGATTGACGGTCACCGATAAAATTGACGGTGGGCTGGATATTCTAAATGATGCTTTGGCCAAATAGCTCCACACAAATAATTAGTAAATATTGTTATTAGGGTCCTGGTTCAACTGAACAATATCAGGAGCATTAACATAGTTTGAATTGTACTTGAACACTAGGTTGTTGTTGTATTCCGTTTTTAGCGGTTCATTACCTGCGACATTATTTGGATAAAATATTATGCGCAGCTCTATTGTCCCGAAAATAAAGTTTTCATTTCTCGCGCGAATACCTGCACCCAATCCATAAAATATTGACGATTTGGACATCGGCATGTTTTCAGGGGTCAATAACGAAGCATCAGCGAACAAGAACGGCGCAAATTTGAATCCCAATAATTTATACTTTAAGAAAAAAGAGGATTCCGTATTTATACTTATACGCTGCTGACCGACAGTGGAATCTGAACTAAAGTATCGAATCCCGAAAGGGTTGTCAATTCTGAGGGCGTCCAGGCCTACCCGATTGAACTGACGAGTAAATGAGAGCCGCAAATATTGCCTGACCTTAACGCTTCCCACTGAAAAAAGCCGCCCAAAGACGCTTGCACCGAAAAGAACACTTGCGTCCTCAAACTTTCCGTTATGCAAAAAAGTGCCGCTTCGAAAAAAATACTCAATAAAATCCCCCTTACCCGAACCAACATACCTATAACCTTCGACTCCAGCGTAGGGTCTTTCGAGATATAGTTGCTTATACCATCCCGTGGTAAAGGCGACGTTGTAGCCATTCGGCACATCCTCTGTGGTTCCAAAATTGTATAGGTAGTTTGTTTTTAAATAGTTCTGCCTGAAAAACACGTATTGAATAAGTACTGCTTGCTTATTATTGAATTTAAAATTGAAGTCATTTCCGATTTGATAAGGTTTTTGGAAAAAGTCATTTCTGAAATACCTGACACTCAAGAAATCTCTTTGGCCACGGGAATTATTATAAAGACTTTTGTCTGCACCAAAATTATATCCTACCCAGGCATCAAATGTGTTATAGGAATACTTGTAAAAGTTACTATCGGGGGCCAGGTAGGCATTGAACGATTCATTTCGGCCCACCGTGATGTCTCCCGCAAAGCGGGAATATTGAGACACGAGTGGTTTATCGAATTTCACATACCAGGCTCGTTCGTCTGGTGCAGAATTATATAGGTCGGGGTTTATCGTTGCATAAGCAATGGAACCATTAATAAACGTGTGGGCAATATTTGTTTTTGAGTATAAACCCTGGAAGCCGAAAACCGGATCACGATATTGATTCCAAAGTACGTTGAACGCGACTTTCTGACCAAGACCTGCGAGGTTGGACTCGCTGGTGCCGAATTTTGACTTGGAAAGCTCGAGATCGCTAATCTGTCCCGATAAACTGAATAAGTCTTTGGTTACAACGAGAACATCGACGGAATCCTCGTCTCCTGCGATTGGCTTAATCAAGATGCGCGCATCTTGTATGAATTCGAGCGACCTGAGGAAGCGCTCGTTGTCAGCCATCTTGTATGCATCGATGGAGGTTCCTTCTTTTATAAAGAGGTTATCACGGATAACCCACTCCCTCGAGTCCTGGTGAAGCACATTCAACAACTTGGTTCCTGCATAATTGATCTGAATAGACGTGTCGTTGAAAGTCTTCTCAAATCCAAACCGCCTTATGGTGATGTGTCTAATGATCTTGCCGTAATACTGCAGGAATGGGGCCTCACTTAACGTATTTATGGTAGGAGTCGAATCTGCATGGCTTACCGTTATCGCGTTGGTCATCAGCTGGAAAATATTCGCATTTTTTTTAGGGGTAATAGCAGTATCTGTTTTTTGCGCCGCGGAACCGAGGCTGCATGAAACAAGAAAAACAAAAAAATGAAAACGTGATATTTTCCGGTACCGTTGGAATTGCAAGTTGATGAACAGATTTGTTTGATAAATTTACAGTAGTTAGTGGTTTAAAAGTAGCAAGAAAGGGAATAGCACGAACCATTGTTGATGTTAAAATTAGTTGCATATGAAACAACTTCGTTTTACGCGAAAGATATTTTCGATCAGCCTGATCGTTTTTTGTAATTACGGTTTAGCCCAGGATCGCCTTACGGGTAAACCTTTCGCGACACGTTCCGTGGTCATCACGCAGCATACAATGGCCTGCACAAGTCACCCTTTGGCTACAGCGGCTGCATTAGACGTCTTAAGAAAAGGAGGTAATGCGATCGACGCAGCGATCGCCGCTAACGCTGTTCTGGGAGTTGTAGAGCCCGAGATGAACGGTATTGGCGGGGATTTATTTGCAATGGTATATGACGCCAAATCTTCAAGATTATTCGGGTTGAATAGCTCTGGTCGATCCCCGGGGCATCTTACCCTGGCCGAATTCAAGTCGAGGGGGCTAACTTCAATTCCACAGACCGGACCTCTTGCCGTTTCGGCCCCTGGTTGCGTGGATGGTTGGTATGAGTTGCACAACCGATTTGGGCATCTCCCAATGTCCGAAATTCTATCGTATGCAATCAACTATGCAAAAGATGGTTTTCCGCTCGCCGATGAAGCCGCTTATTATTGGGCCAAAACCGGAGAAGCCACCGGCCTTGACCATAATTTCACTTCTCTTTATTTGCCCGACGGCCATGCGCCCAAGCGCGGAGAGATTTTTAAAAATCCTCAATTGGCTAATACGCTTGAAAAAATTGCGATTTATGGACGCGATTACTTTTACAAAGGCGAGATTGCGAAAGTGATTGATGGATTCATGAAACAAAACGGAGGTTTTCTTTCATCTGAAGACCTTGGGGAGCAAAAAGCGACATGGGTAGAGCCTCTTTCAACTAATTATCGAGGTTATGATGTCTGGGAGTTGCCGCCCAACAGCCAGGGTATCGCAGTATTACAAATGCTGAATATACTGGAAGGCTTTGATTTTAGCAAGATTCCATTCGGAAGCGCGCAGCATATACACCTTTTCGTTGAAGCAAAACGACTGGCATACGAGGACCGCGCTAAATATTACGCGGATATGGACTTTGCGAAAGTGCCGGTAGCCAGATTGATCTCAAAGAAATATGCCGATGCGAGGAGGTTCTTGATCGATTCTGTGCGCGCGTCTGCCAATCTTTCGTCCGGAGACTCCCTGCTTGACGGTGGTGAAACAGTTTATCTGACAATTGCAGACAACGACGGAAATATGATTTCCTTAATTCAAAGCAATTTTTCAGTATTTGGTTCACGAATGGTTCCGGACAACCTCGGATTTGTGCTGCAGAATCGAGGGCGCCTGTTCACCCTTTCAGAAGGTTTTAATAATACTTATGCTCCTCATAAACGGCCATTTCACACGATTATCCCGGCATTCGTGACTCGAAATGGCAAACCATTTATGAGTTTTGGCGTGATGGGAGGCGGCTTTCAGCCACTCGGCCAGGTTGAGGTGCTTATGAACATGATCGATTTCGGGATGAACGAGCAGGAAGCGGGCGATGCACCGAGGATAGATCATCATGGTTCTTCCGAGCCCACCGGGGAACAGGGGCACGGTGCAGGGACGATCTTTCTCGAATCCGGCTTTTCCGAGGAAACTATCCGGGGACTCATCGACATGGGTTACCAGGTGGGATTCCAGGAACCAGGAAACTATGGTGGCTACCAATGTATTCGAGTTGACACGCAGCGAAAAGTATATTTTGGCGCTTCCGACCCCAGAAAGGATGGGATGGCTGCTGGATATTAAAGCCAAAAAAAATGTCGCGAACGATCGCGACATTCATTTACGGTCAGCCAAGAGATGCCGTATACTTTATACAAACAACGACCTAATTCGCAGTTTTGATGAACTTTTCGTACGGGTGCCATGAATTTGAACCATCGGACTGAAGTATCAGTATGTTATCCGAATTCTCCAAAGTCACAAAATAATTCGTTTCGTCGCAGGAGTCATTTTCAAACAAATCCGTAATCCAGTAATTATTGTATCCTTTTTTCAGTTTGGATTGAAGAGCAATTGGCAGATTTTCAGAAGTAACGTTTCTTTGTACCGAAACAAGTCTGCCGGAAAGCTCGTAATAAGCGTACATAATTTCATTGTTGTAACTAAAGGTAGCCTTTTCAAAACCGTTCTTTTCCTGCCAGGTTACGTTAGTCGCGTTCTTAAAGTCATTTTCAAATGATCTTTTAATTGACTTGTCAATTCCGTTGTTGCCGTTTGCGGATGCCGTGTACCAGCCCGTTATCAGGATTGCAAAAAGAAAGAGGATTGTCTTTTTCATAATTCTGCGATTTTATTGTGAACGTTTTTTTTAAATCGGATACAAAAATAAATTCCGTGAGAGTCGGAAGCAAGTGGATAGTGATCGTCGGTGACATCGCAAAACCAGTTATAATTTCGTCGCAGAATATTCGCGGTTCGTCTCAACATTAAAGGAGTTCGAATTTTAAGGGCAAAATCCTGCTTATTTTAGCGGTATGAAACGAGCATGGTATTCCAAGAAATGGGTTATTTTTCTGATTCACGCCGCTGCATGGGCGCTTTTGTTTTCTTTGCCGCACCTGCTAAGCTCGGCAGGCAATCCCAAACAACCTCCTCAAAAGGATTCGAGAAGGGATAGCCTGGGGATATACTTTTCCGTTATCATGGATTTTTCCTGGATTGTCTACTTTTACCTGAATGCCTATATTATCGTTATTCGGTTCCTTTATAAGAAAAAATATTGGCAATTCGCACTGGTTGAGGTCATTTGTATTTCGATCCTCGTGACGGAGGCAGGTTTGTTATTCAGGTTCATTTTCGGTGCAGGTCTCTTCAACCTCCGGGGCCTCCTGTTTATCAACATTCTTATTTATCTTTTTTTCTTTGCATTAAGTACAGCATACCAGCTGATCACTGAGAAGGTGAAATCCGACAAACTTGCTTCGGAGAAGGAAAATGAAAATTTGAAAACGGAGTTATCGCTTCTTCGCTCACAAGTAAGCCCTCACTTTATGTTCAATGTTTTGAATAACATGGTATCCCTAGCGAGAAAACGGTCAGATCAACTGGAACCATCATTGATCAAATTGTCTGCACTGATGCGCTATATGCTTTACGAGGCAGATGAAGACAAGGTACCCCTTGAAAAAGAAATTGAATACCTTCAGAGTTATATAGACTTGCAGCAACAGCGATTTGGCCAAAAGGTAAAGGTCAATGTAAAAGTTGACGCGTTCGACAGTCGTCTAGATATTGAGCCAATGTTGCTTATTCCGTTTGTTGAAAACGCTTTCAAGCATGGGACGGGGCTTATTGAGGACGCCCAGATTGATATTGATTTACGATCAATGAATAATGTTTTGCAATTTATGGTTCGAAATAAATTCAATTCAACTTCTAGCGAGGTAAAGGACAAAACTTCTGGAATCGGACTTGTAAACGTTAAACGCAGACTCAACTTGCTTTATGGGAAAAATCATACGCTGCTCATTACGCAAAACGGCGACTGGTTTGTGATCTCATTACAACTAAATATTCATTAATGCTTCAATGTATAGCCGTCGATGATGAACCTCTTGCGCTTGAACTGCTGGAGGATAATATCAGCAAAGTTCCCTTTCTGAAACTTGTTGCAAAATGCTCGGATGCGATGGAGGCTATGAAAGTGCTTCAGACGCAGTCAGTTGATCTCATTTTTTTGGATATCCAGATGCCCGGGCTTACCGGACTGCAGTTTATCCAAAGTTTGGCGAAAAAACCGATGATTATTTTCATAACCGCATATGAAAAATATGCGCTCCAAGGTTTCAACCTTGACGTGTCTGATTACCTGGTTAAACCGGTCTCTTTCGATCGGTTCGTTAAAGCATGCAATAAGGCTTGGGATTTGTTTGAACTGAAAAATAAGGCTGCCACTGAGGTTTCTGCTGCATCCGCTCCGTCGGCCCCCGAATATTTTTTTGTTAATGTTGATTACAGCCTGGTAAAGATCAATTTTGGAGACATCGCCTGGATTGAAGGTTTGAAGGATTATGTTAAAATACATTTGAAAACAGGGAACAGACCCGTTGTAACCAGAATAAGCATGAAATCGGTGGAAGAGCAGTTACCAACGACGCGGTTTTTGAGAATCCATAAATCTTATATTGTTGCGGTCGAACAAATTACGGCCATCAGAAAAAATAGTGTTTTTATCAAGGATTTGGAACTGCCTGTAGGTGATAGTTACCGGGAATCCGTCATTGGGCTGACTGGCAAACCATCCTGATTGAAAATTTGCCGTACGTCTCCTTTTTTTATTGTTTTGTCGCAATTTAAATATCTGGTATTTGGTTTGCTATAATTTTGGGCGTTGCAAAAAATCAGTAAAAACAGTTAATTCAAAATGAAAAAATTAAATTTCATGAAAAAAGCTATCTATCCCTTTGCTGCAATTCTACTCGTTGCGGCATCGGCTTTCACTTTTATTAAATCCCAGGATTGGAAGGTCAATGATGACTATACAATTAAATTTTCGAGTGAGGATCCCTCGGGCGAATTCAAGGGGCTTCAAGGTGCGATCAAGTTTGATGAGACCGATCTCGCTTCGTCGAAATTTGACGTCACTGTCGACGTCTCGACAATAAATACAGGGAATGGCATGAAAAACACTCATGCCAAAAGCGATAAATGGTTTGACGCAACAAAATTCCCGACAATTAATTTTACCTCCACTTCGATAATAAAAACGCCAAGTGGCTACGATGCCAAAGGGAACCTGCAGATTCACGGTGTAACAAAAGAATTTACTATTCCTTTTACCTTTCAGAAGACGGCAACGGGGGGCATTTTTATTTCCAGTTTTGACATCAACAGGCTTGATTTTAACATCAATACTGCCGAACCCAACCATGGAGCAAGCAAATTGAAAGTAGACTTAAACATTCCGGTGACGAAAGCCTAAGTCCGATGTACAAGAGGATATTCTATTTGAGTATCAGTTCAGGTATTTTCGCAGCGTTTGCGTGTATTGTTTACAATAAAGTGTATTTTTTTGCATTCGAGATCGAATTCAAAAAGCAGGTCAACCCGGGTAGCGTGATTGGAATTAATTTGCTGGCCTGTATTGCTGCCGGTGCCGGCTATTATTTATTTAAAAGCTTACTAAGAAAATATGCAGATCGAGTATTCAATATCGTGTTCATGTGTTTTACCTTTGCCAGCCTAGTTGTACCTCTTGCCATATCGCTACCACTCGACGTACAGAACCCGGAGTTATTCCCGGCGCTGGCGATTCCCATGCATTTTTTCCCATTCGTTGGGTGGTTTTCGCTAAAACCATTTTTTATCAGAGATTAGATTAACTTCACTTACCAAATTCAAAATCATCATAGACATTAAAAAAAACAAAATGAAAACCTTCAAGATCTGTTTGATGTTTCTTCTTGTTGCTTGCGGCCTGGCTTCGGGCTATGCTCAGACTGCAGATGACATCATCAACAAACATATTACGGCTATAGGAGGAAAGGACGTGATTGGAAAGATCAACTCGTTCACGACGGAAGCGACTATGCAAGTCATGGGAAATGACGCCCCAAACTCCGTTACTGTTGTAAATGGAAAAGGATATAAGAGCGAAAGCGATTTCAACGGCCAAAAAATCATCCAGTGTGTGACCGACAAGGGTGGATGGATGATAAATCCTATGGCCGGTGCTGCTGATCCTACACCGATCCCGGCCGATCAGCTAAAATCCTTAAAAGAACAGCTGAATATCGGAGCCCCATTTTTGAATTATGCAGCTAACGGCTATAAAGCAGAGCTATTGGGGCAAGAGAAAGTGGGTACTGTCAATGCTTATAAACTTAAGCTAACTTCCAAAGACAGTGTTGAGACTACCTATTATATCGATCCCGATACTTACTACCTTATTAAATCGGTGAGACACGGAAACATGATGGGTCAAGACGTTGAAATAACTATATCATTTTCAAATTTCAAGAAGACAGACATCGGTTACGTAATTCCGTTTACGATTGACACTGATTTTGGCGGACAATTTCAACTTTCGGCAACAATTAAGAAGATTGAATTTAACGTACCTGTCGATCCGAAGATATTCGATATGCCAGCTAAATAATTAATTTTGATTTATTGGAAAGAGCACCGACCACGAGTTGGCGCTCTTTTTATTTAAGCTCCTGATCAATTTTGATTCTGCTAATCAAAAAATCGAGTTCGGCTTTGGACGGTAATGCTTCGATGGTTGAGGTAGAATCAAATTGCATAGTCTGGAAACTTTTGGTATCAAAAGGGGGCCAGTAGGGTAGTCCCGATCCATTTGGATCGCCGGTCTTGGCAAAATTAGCCCAGTAGGTCGACATCAAGTTCGCCAAGTCAAAGTCAACTTTTCGCCAGGGGCGATTTTCGAAGGATAAGTTGTCGTAGGCATAGGCAACTTCACCAGTATGAAATGCGCCATACTTTTCATATTCAGGCGTTGCAGGCACTTTTCGATTAAAATTGTATACATAGATTTTCGACTTTGATTTCTCACTTTGCACCAGGGCCCAGGTATAGTTTTGGATGCCGAATAGCAGATCCCTGCTTAGTTTCAATTGAGAACCCGCCGCCTGCTGATCCGTTGAAGAAGGGAAGTATTCGAGGTATTGACCCGCTTGTGAGTCGTATTGACGAGTTGCATCTGACCGGAACTCGTCGGCATTTTTTACTTTGCCGAACAGAAAGCCGTCGTCCCCATTCCATCCAGTAATCACTCCAACATCATTCTGACTTCCGGTGGCGAAAATGTGAGCTATTTTGTCCGGAAGCACATAGCCGTCGACGATGACTCCTCGCAGGGGGTAGTTTTTTTTCATTAGGTCTTCTGCAGAAACTGCGCGAAGGTCGCTAATTTTCTGAACATTTAAAGAGTGCGCAAATTCTTCTCCAGCCTCTTCGGCTTTGGTTAAACTGGGTGTGCTAATCATGCCATTTAGGAACGCAGCACCACTCTCGGCAATTGCACGCTTAAAAAGGCCACGACACATCGGCGAGGCTACAAGGCAATTCACGCTAATCGATCCCGCAGATTGGCCAGCAACGGTAACATTCTCGGGATCGCCGCCAAATGACTCAATGTTATCCTTGACCCATTTCAACGCAGCGATTTGATCCATTAGTCCATAGTTGCCTGATGCTCTATGGTCAGATTCCTTTGTCAATTCAGGAAGTGCAAAAAACCCAAAAATGCCAACGCGATAATTTATGCTGACGAAAACAATTCCCTTTTTTGCCATTTCCTGGCCATCATAGATTGGCACTCCGCTTCCTCCGCTTGTAAAGCCTCCTCCATATATCCAAACAATTACCGGCCGTCTTTCGTTTGGCCCTTTGGCTGCCGTCCAAACATTTAAATAAAGACAATCTTCACTAATGGGCGAAGCGGGAATTAGAAATTCACTCGTGTAGACAGCGAACGGCGTTGGTTTAGCCTGCATTGGACTCGGTCCGAAATTAATGCATTTGCGAACGCCCGTCCATGGTTGTACTGGCTGAGGCTCACGCCAACGAAGCCCGGCGATCGGAGGTGCAGCAAAGGGTATTCCTTTATAAATATGAACCTGCCCGTCCTGACTTGATGTCCCCGAAATCAAACCTCCGCTTATTTGGATCAGGTTTGGGTAACCGTTCGCCTGGCTGAAAGTAGCCACGCCCCACATCAGCAGTGCCACAAGTACTGTAAGAATTTTGTAATTTGACGACATAGATCCTAAATTGACGGATTTAATTTTCCTTGTGAAGATAGCCGATTTGGCCGAATGGCTATGAGTGATTTACCACGCGCACGATTTACCATAAACGCCACGACAATAATTCCTGATTCATCTTCCCGGCTGACAGCGTTACCCTTCCTGTTCGTCCAGAAGGGTCGTTGGTAATTTTGGGAAATATTTTCTTAGTCGCCTGAACCGGAGAGGCAGGCTACTAAAAAAACCTACGCACTGAAATGAAGCCCGGGAATTGAAAAATACTTTGGCTGCCGCTAGGTTTGAAAGCTTGTTCCTGCTGAATAATACGGCAAAAAAAGAACAGGAGAGGTTCTCAAGTACTCTTAGTGAGCGAACTCTCTCCTGCGCGTGTGATGGTTTTTAACTCGTTGACTAAAAACCCCCGAGAGGGTTATGCCGATCAACTTAATCGCGATTACTGCATTCCCTGGGTGGCATCCTGCATGCCATTGTTATTTAAATTCTTACGTTTAAATAGCGACACGTCAAGTTTTCCAAAGTGATAGGTAAAGTTTAGTCGAATCATTTGGGGATCGCGCAACCGGCTGTAGGTTTGAATAAAATATTCGCTCGAAGAATATTGATCATTTATTCTTGACCGGAATAGATCACTGAAACTCAGGCTGACGGTCGCTGCATCATTTTTCAGGAAGCTTCTGCTTACCGCGGCGTCAACACCGTAGAACGGCTTAATGTATCCCTGTGATGCACTCTGAGCCGTCATCATAGGGGGCCCTCCCATATTGCCCGAGTTGGAATTAACCGGCAAGTTTGTTTTTGCCTGGTAAGTCGCAGTTATTTGTAATTTGAATTTTCCGGGCAGCCTAAAATTACTGTTGAATTTGCCAAACCAGCTCCAGAGTGCGGGCTGGACCTGTTCGTTTACATTGTTTGTATTTATTTTGGAATTATAAATATTAATGTTTGCTGTGATATCCAGCCACCTGGTAACGGTGTTGATGGTCGTCAGCTCAGCGCCCATGGTTTTACTGGAATTGGCATTTACAAAAGTGTTTAGAAGGTCTTCTTTGCCCCCGATCGCGTTGTAGAAAGTATCAATGTAGCTCGTAATGAGATTGGTGGTGTATTTATAATAGATAGAACCGAGGAAGCTATTGTTCCCTTTCCAGGTTTTCATATATGACAACTCAACCGTGTTGGTAAATTCAGGAACAAGATTAGGGTTTCCTTTTTTAATATTCAAGCTGTCTGAGTAGTCAATAAATGGAATTAGCTGGAAAAAATTCGGTCGGTTAATTCGCCTGGTAAAACTTAGTTGCAATTCCTGCTTTCCTCCCAATTTTTGACTCAGGAAAAGGGAAGGAAAAAGAGAAACGGGGTATTGATTTCCAAAATGACCCAACGTATCATTCAAAGTGCCATTTTTTTCTTCAGTCATATAATTGTCATTGCCCTGGTATCTGGAACTCTCCGCCCTAAGTCCCACTTGGTATCCAAAATTCTTGATTGCGCTGGTTACCGAAATATACGCAGCGTATACTTTATTGTCGTTATTGTAATTGCTGGAAATAAGGGGGGAGTAGATGAAATCTTTTGCGGAGTCGTTGAAAAAATAATTGTCATTGACATTGCTCATTTTTTGCATGGATGCACGAAGGCCGGTTTCTAATTTAGTGACGGTACTAAATGGTTTTACATAATCAGTTTGGAAAGTCATAAACTGGTTGTTCCCTTCGCCAATGACCTTCTGCAAGGTTGTATTGTCAATAGCGCTACCTTGTCCATTAGCATAATAGTTGGTCGTGTAAAGCGAGTTGTTGCTGTTTTTACCAGAGAAGAAATTAAAATCTGCCGTTAAATTTTCTCCCTCCTTGGCAAAATTATGCTTATAGCTCGCCTGGATGCCAGAAGCATTGAATTGACGATTGGTATTTGACATGCGCTCGCTATATCCGCTGCTTATTCCGCCGCTATAAAGACTATCAGTATTTATATTGAGCACTTGACTTGGTTCGAACGAACCATGCACCCTAATTCCCGCCAATGAGAATGTATTCCGATTTGAGGCGAAATAATCAAGCCCCACACGGCCAAAAACAAAAGCCCCTTTATTCAGATCATAATTGGCCTGCTGAATGGCCGTTTGAGGGGTATCGATGAGATTTTGTCGGATCGTTGTACCATGTGTCTTGTCTCTCATTTGATTGACAAATGCGCTGGCTGAAAGATTGATTTTACCTTCCCTGACATTGAAATCGCCGCCGCCGTTTACAGCTCCGTATTTATTGACGCCAACACGTACGTTGCCGTTATATCCTGATTTGCGATTTTTCTTAAGGATTATATTTAAGATCCCCGATCCGCCGCCGGAGGCATCATATTTAGCCGATGGATTGGTTATGACCTCAACGCTTTCGATGGCATCAGCGGGAATTTGGTCAAGCGTTAAGGTTGTTGGACGGCCTTCTATGTAGATTTGGGGAGCTGCATTTCGCAGGGTCACGTTTCCATCAATGTCAACATTAACCGAAGGCACGTTTCTCATGACATCCAGTGCAGTTCCTCCCTGACTCACGATATCTTTTTCAACATTGTATACTTTCTTGTCAATGTCCATTCTCAGCGTTGGTTTGCTTGCGGTTACTATGACAGCCTGCAATTGCTTGACATCGTTTGTCAACCTGATATCGCCTAAATCTTTATCAAATCCGTTAATCACATTGGATGCTCCCGCCATTGGATTTCCGCTCTGTCCCGCAGTCCCTCCCTCTGCAGGCATTTTCATTTGAAAAGTTACCGATTGCTCATACCCTTTGAACCCAGTTGCGGAAATTCTAATTTTCAAACCCCCAAACAAGGGCAATTCTTCAAAACTGAATTCGCCATTCGATTTGGTACTTAAACCTTTGTATAAAATATCTTTTCTTTTTTTCGATACAGAATCATATTTGGACTGAAGTAGCATCACGGAGGCGTCGGGCAATGGATGATCAAGACTGTCTACAATCTTGCCATAAATATGACCGATGTTTTGTGCAGATTTCGGAGCGGCATTTACGCCTACAGGAAATTGGGCATATCCGCCCATGGCTCCCAACAAGAATATCAAAATGGACAACGTCTTTTTCATATCTGATTTTTTAGCGACACAAAACTACTTTCTGCAGGATGCTGCGCTGGGGAAATGAGACGACTATCAGAAATGATGCGACAAAATCGACAAAAGAACAACAAGAGAGATAAAAATTCCGGCTTAGTCTTGCAAACGAAAGATACTGTCGACAAACTCATCCTTGTTAAAAATTAGCAGATCTTCCATTTTCTCGCCAACGCCGATATATTTCACTGGAATTTTGAACTGGTGCGAAATTGCAAGGACAACGCCGCCTTTAGCCGTTCCGTCCAATTTGGTGATGGCCAGAGAGGTCACCGGCGTCGCGGAGGCAAAATGCTTAGCCTGTTCTACAGCATTTTGCCCTGTTGAACCATCCAAAACCAGTAGCACTTCGTGGGGACCATCTGGAGCAATTTTTTTTATTACGCGGGTGATTTTGGAAAGCTCCTCCATTAAATGCGATTTGTTGTGCAATCTGCCGGCGGTATCGATCAAAATCAAGTCGCTTCCCCTCGCGATGCCTGCCTGGACGGTATCAAATGCCACGGCACCCGGATCTGCGCCCATTCCGTGTTTGATGATGGATACGCCTGCGCGTTCACTCCAGATTGTCAGTTGCTCAACGGCTGCTGCGCGGAACGTGTCTGCCGCTCCGAGCAGGACACTTTTACCCGCCGCTTTGAAATTATGGGCTAATTTCCCTATCGTGGTCGTTTTTCCTACACCGTTTACACCAACGACTAGGATTATATAGGGCTTGAATGGGAGAGGCTCGGTGAACGACGCTCCAATCGTATCCGGCGGAAGAATGGATTCAATTTCTTGTTTTAGTATTCTTTTTAATTCACTCGTATTTAAATATTTATCTCGAGCAACCCTCTTTTCAATCCGCGAAATGATTTCAATCGTGGTGTCAATTCCAACGTCGGCACTAACGAGCGCTTCTTCAAGATCATCAAGTACTTCCTCATCAACACTACTCTTTCCGGCAATAGCTTTCGTCATTCGGGCAAGAAATCCTTCCCTGGTCTTTTGCAGTCCTTGATCAAGGCTTTCTTTTTCCTTTTTCCCAAATATTTTACCTAGAAAACTCATCGGAGAAAGTTCAATTCGTCAAAACAATAAAAGCCGTCTCATCAGGACAGCTTTTCAGTGAGAAATTTAACTCGGGCTATTTTTGCGCGAGAAATTGCTTAATCTTATCCTTATGGACAATCGCCTCCTTGAAAGTGTAGGCGCCTGTCTTTGGGCTTCTAACAGCACGGATGACTTTTGTCCAATTTTTGGCTTCTGCTGCTGCTTTGGCATCCTTGCCTTTGATCGCTGTCTTTGCTTGCTTCGCCATAATTTATTTGATTTCCTTATGAAGGGTATATTTCTTTAGAATCGGATTGTATTTCTTGAGTTCAAGCCTTTCAGGTGTGTTTTTCTTGTTTTTCGTGCTGATATACCGGCTGGTTCCGGGAAGTCCGGTTTTCTTGTGCTCGGTACATTCCAGGATAACCTGTACTCGGCTGCCTTTCTTTGCCATCTGATGTTACTTTTTAGGTGTTAGATTTTTTCGCCCCTTGCTTTCAGTTCCTTGACTACGGTATGCAGCCCCCTTTTGTTGATTGTTCTGATACCCTCGGAAGAGACTTTTAAAGTAATCCACCGTCCTTCTTCGGCCAGAAAATACCTTTTCGTCTGAAGATTCGGAAGGAACCTCCGCTTCGTCTTGATATTGGAATGCGACACCCTGTTACCACTTACAGGGACCTTTCCGGTTACCTGGCAAATACGCGACATAACTACTAAAAATTTAGGACGGCAAAGGTCGTAAAGATCAAGCAATTTTCAAAAGATTTTTACCCTAAGGTTAAACATAAGTAGGCTATATAATCCGCATCTAATCCAACCGATTTAATAATTACTTAATTTACCCCTGGTGCCGAGATTTTAGATTTGCGTGAAAGCGGCACCATGAACAATATGAAAAGACGAACAATAGTCCGGGATATCAGCTGGTTATCCTTCAACGCCAGAGTGTTACAAGAGGCCGCAGATCAGTCGGTTCCGTTAAGGGAACGAATTAAGTTTCTGGGCATATTTTCCAATAATATGGATGAGTTTTTTCGAGTTCGGGTTGCCACGCTCAAGCGCATGATCGAATATAGCGGCAAGGCAAAAATTAATATGCATTTGGAGCTGGCTCCTGAGAAAATCCTCGATGAAATCCAATCAATCGTTCTTGAGCAGCAGGGTGAGTTCAATTATATTTGGGACACTATCGTCAAAGAGCTGGAAAAGGAAAAGATATTCCTGGTGACAGAGAAGCAACTGACCAAGGAACAGCAAAAATTTGTGCAGACCTATTTTGAAGAGGAAATTCGCTCCAATATGATCCCTCTTATGATAGAAAGCATCCCGGCGTTCCCCTATTTGCGCGATAAATCGATCTACCTCGGTGTTGTACTTTCAAGGAAAGACGGAAGCATGAGGAGAAAATTTGCTTTGATTGAAATTCCAAGCCGGATATTGGGCAGATTTGTTTTGTTGCCCTCGCAGACTCCTGATCAGCATTTCATAATTCTGCTTGAAGACATAATTCGCTACAATCTCAGAAATATATTTTCTTATTTTGGGTATGATCGTTATGAATCTTGGATATTTAAAGTGACGAAGGATGCAGAGATTGATATCGACAATGATATTTCGACGACCCTGATTCAAAAAATCGAAAAAGGCTTACGCAACAGAAGAAAGGGTAAGCCGGTACGATTCGTTTATGATAAAGAAATGGACGAAGGGCTACTCCATTACCTGATAAAGCGATTAAATCTGACAAAAAAAGGAGATCTCATTCCAGGAGGCAGAATCCATAATTTTAAACATTTTATGGACTTTCCCGATGTGTTCTCGAAAAAAGGCCAGCGAAGAAAGCCATTTACTCATCCGTTGCTGGCTAAGGCACCCCGCGTAACGGACATTATCCTGGACCAGGATATTATGCTTCATTTTCCGTATCATTCTTTTAATCCCGTGATTGATATGCTTCGTGAGGCCGCGATAGACCCCAGCGTAATCGCCATAAAAATTACGGGATATCGTTTGTCGAATAATTCCAAAATTATCAATGCGTTAATTAATGCAGTGCGAAATGGCAAGAATGTAACGGTCATGCTTGAACTTCGAGCCAGATTTGACGAAGAAGCCAATCTTGAGTGGAAGGAAAGGCTTGAGGATGAAGGAGTGAAAGTTTTGATCGGTATCCCAAATATGAAGGTGCACGCTAAAATCTGCCTAATTAAAAAGAGAATCAGCAATCGGACGATTCATTATGGATTTATCAGCACAGGCAATCTGAACGAAAGGACCGCCGCACTTTATGGCGATCATTGCCTTCTGACCGCCAATAGAAATATTATGGCTGATGTCAACCGGTTATTTAATTATATTGAAAAATGGAAAGACGGAACAGGCCAGCTTAAAACCTGCAAAACGCTAATTCCCTGCCCAATTCTTTTACGCAGGGAATTGACAAAAATGATCCGAAAGGAGGTTAAAAATGCCAAGAACAAAAAACCTGCAGGCATCACGCTCAAAATGAATTCGTTATCGGATGAAGAATTGATTTATGAACTTTATGACGCGGCAAGGGCGGGGGTCGAAATTAAACTGATAGTGCGGGGAATTTTCTGCATGTTTTCAGAGAACAAGAAATTTGTAATTCCAGTTACCGCGATCAGTATAATCGATGAATATCTCGAGCACGCAAGAGTTTTCATATTCCATAATGGTGGAAAAGAAAAGGTTTTTATTTCTTCGGCGGACTGGATGGTCAGGAATCTGGACCATCGAATTGAGGCGACTTGCCCCATCAGCGATTCCTTAATTCAGCAGGAACTAAAAGATATCTTGAACATCCAGCTTGCCGACAATATAAAAGCCCGTTGGCTCGACAACGAACTCGTCAATAGATACAAACGCGATAAATCGCAAAAAAAAGTAAGGTCGCAAATTGAAATTTATAGTTATTTGCACCAGAAGATTTTGAAGCCAACTGGTATAGCGGGCGGTCAACAGGCTGCCCAGGCACCGGAGCCGGTTTTGAATTGAAAACTCAACCCATTAAATGCGTCTAGCTGCAATTGACATTGGCAGTAATGCTGCAAGGCTTTTAATTTCAGAAGTTACTGTAACGGATAACAAACCGGAATTCAGTAAGGTCAATCTCATTAGGGTTCCACTGCGTTTAGGATTTGATGTCTTTGACAAAAAGGAAATATCCAAAGAAAAGATTGAGATGATCGTTAACACAATAAAGTCTTATAAGTATCTGCTTGATGCCTACCAGGTAAAACATATTAAGGCCGCAGCGACCTCGGCAATGCGGGATGCCAAAAATGCCGAAGAAATAATTTCTCTCGTTTATCGGGAAACAGGTATCCGGGTCGAGGTGATTAGCGGCGGTGATGAAGCGTCTTTGATATATGAGAATCATATCGCCGAAAATATGGATAAGGATCATGCGTACCTGTACATCGATGTCGGGGGTGGGAGCACTGAACTTACGTTTTTTGCGGATAGCAAGTTGATATTTAAGGAGTCTTTCAATATCGGAACTATCCGCCTGTTGAAAGATCAGGTAACCGAGGAGCGATGGGAAAAAATGAAGGAATTCATTAAAAAAGAGTCAAAACCCTTTGGTGACAAGATTGTAGCCATTGGGTCCGGAGGTAACATTAACAAGATATTTTCGCTTTCCAAAAGAAAAGACGGAAAGCCATTACCAATTGAATTGCTTAAAGATTATTACAAGGAAATCGGTAGTTTTTCGGTCCTTGATAGAATTCGCCTATATAAACTAAGGGAAGATCGCGCTGACGTAATTATTCCTGCCTTACAGATTTATATTAATGTTATGAGATGGGCCGATGCCAAAGAAATTTATGTTCCCAAAATCGGTCTGGCCGACGGCCTGATTCAGCACCTGTATTATGGCCTGGTCAGCGCCAAATCTTTGATCTGAAAAGAAGGTTCTACATCAGCAGTAAATTTAGCTTTCTGCGATCTCCTTGATTTGCTGAAGTATTGGCATCCAACCCTGGCCACCATTAATTGATTCTGCATATCTTCTTTGACCATCTGCAGCATTCTCAAAACCGTCCTGAACTACAGTCAAGGTTGTCACGCCGCGATTTTCTGCAAGTGAATATCTTACGCGGAGGTAATTTTCAGGAATATCCGCAATTGGAGCATTGGGGTCGATTACAGTATATATCAACATTTTGCCGGGTTCTATTTCCAGGATCTTACCTTTCACAAAAATCATTTCCTCATTCTCCAGCAAGCCTTTCCACAATAATTCGCTGCCAACTTTCCATTCAGAAACTGCGCTGCACCCAAACATGTATTTTTTAGTTTGTTCGGGGTTTACCAGCATGTCCCACACGACATGACAAGGCATATTTATCTCGATTTGGTTTTCGATTCTTAGATTGTCTGACATACGGAAACTGTATTAAAATTAAAGTTCCAGATCGCTGGAGTCTTAATCAAATTTAACGATTGATTTCGAGTAGTAAAACCCAAGAATCAAGCAACGCTTTGACACACGAAAAGATAAATGAGCCAGCGACGCAATGGATTCCCGCAAGATGCCCACAGGCAAGCATAATTCCTCCAACAACACCCGGCTATATAGCCATTTGATTTAATGCAAGGTTGATGGAATATCCTCGCTTGTATTTTTTTGCCTTCTGTGAAAAAATACGGAGATCAATATTCCCCACGATTAACCTACCATTTAGAGAAATTCCAAAAATCTCATTGCCAGGCGTTCCGGCGGGTTGACTTGGGTAGCCAAGGAATTGGCATCAGCTGCAACAAAACGAGCGGAATCTACGCACGCTCAGGTAGTGAAACCCATACAAATAGGCCCCCAGGACTGCCGGCCACCCTGGATTGGCGATAAAAAATGGGGTCCATTCAATGACAGCCGTAGTCAATCAGGTTTTTGCCATGGCGTTTCGGTGACAACCAGCCTGAAATTTCTTGATTTTTTTCCAAGTCCGAAATTCATAATAATAAAATAGTTACCTTCAAGTCATGAAAACTCCAAGGCATTTAGGGTTGCAAAAAATCCTGCTTCTCGTAGCAATCATGTCTGCTGCCATTTTTACTATTTCATGTGCAAGGGGAATAACGCCTTTTGAAGCAGCCAATGGGAAAGCGAAATGCGGTTCCTACCTGAAGTAACTTCCGGGTATAAAAATTTTCCCGAATTCCCCAGTCCTTCGGGGTTAGAAATTATTTTATTTGATTTCGAAAAAATCCTTGTTCACCAGTTCGCTTCGACCATTGAAATTAAGTATTTCCGATTAGTGAAAAACCGGGGTACAACAATTTGTCTTGGTTCCCAGGTTAGCTAAAACCTGGTACATTGAATATCCTATCAATTTTCTTGCTCATCAGCTTAAATCCTTTTTTTCGCGGTATTTTTATTTTATGAAAAATTTCCTGCTATCGACCTGTGGGATAATTCTTATAACAAATTTCCTATTTGGGCAAATCAAGAGAATTGATACAACCTTGAAAATTGGGAATGTTGGTTACAGGATAATCTGCTCGAATAAAGATACGCTAACCAACGAGGTGGATGTTCGCCCCATTGGTTTTGAACACGAAGCCCATGAATCAAGAATGTATGTTCACGGGCGCATAATAAGGGCAGAAATTGATGACCTGAATGGCGATGGTTCGCCCGACTTAATGATCTACACCATTCTGGGAACAAGGACGTGGTATGGTAATGCCTATGCCATCGTGTCGATCTCGAACAAATCATTTGCAGTCGTGGGCCTTCCCGATGTTCAATTGGATGCCAAATATCGACCAGGCTATCGGGGCCATGACGAATTTTCGCTGCTGGAGGGAAAACTGATGCGCAAATTCCCAATATATAAAGATGATGACAAGGACGTACCTACCGGAGGAAAAAGGATCATTCAATACCAACTTACCGGCTCCGAGGACAATGGATTTAAGTTTAAAATTCAACAGTCCTTTGAAACGAAATGACTCATTCACTCTTTGGAAGGGCAAATGCTATATAGGAATCGCCGGATCGCGTATTTAGTTTCCCTCCTCCGCACGCAATGACTAAATATTCTCTGCCCTGGGACTCATAAATTGCCGGAGTCGCAAATCCAGGCGCAGGAAGAGCCGACTCCCAAACGATTTTTCCGGTTCGTTTATTGAATGCCCTGATTTTCGAATCCCGGGTTGCTGCGATAAACACAAGACCTCCTGCGGTAACAACCGGCCCGCCATAATTCTCGGTACCCGTAATCAAACCTTTTTGTTTGAATTCCGGATATTCACCAAGCGGAATCCTCCATGAAATCTTTCCAGTATTAAGATTGATAGCATTTAGCGTTCCCCATGGCGGTTTGATCGCAGGATAACCCTCTTTGCTTAAAAACTTATTGTAACCTGTTATTGTATAAGGCAGGTTCCTAAAAGTATCCAGAACCTTTGGAAGTTGTTTAAAAACCTTTTTCTGTACGAATTTGAGAGCGATCAGATATGAGATAATCGCCCCCTTTTCATCGGGTGTTAATTGCATAAAAGCAGGCATCATCCTTCGTCCGGTCGAGATAAGCTTTCCCATTTGCGCTGAATCATATTTTTTTTCTATGCCGAGCAGAGCAGGGTAGTTACCCGAGCCTTTCCTATCGGGACCATGACAAGACATACAGTTGCTTTGATAAAGGCGAATGCCTGCCTGAAGGTTTGTTTCCCTTGAAGGGGTGCTGGTTCGCTTCTCAGCAATTGAAAGGACCCATGGAATTTCATTGGCATTGATATAGATCGTTCCCGATTCAGGATCGAACCCCGGACCGCCCCACTCCGCACCTCCGTCAAGGCCGGGATAGACGATGGTCCCCTCTTTGGAGAGCGGATTAAACACATTGCCTGATTTGTAAGTTTCGTATCTCTTTTTTAGGTCAGCATAGGAAGTATCGGGCACTAAGTCATTTATATCATTTTCGCTAAACGACTGCCGCATAAAAGATTCGGGAAGGTCAGGGATCGGTTGGGTTGGCCATATTTCCTCCCCTATTAATTCGGTCTGGGTAGGAACGGGTTTCTCTTTGATTGGGAAAACCGGCTTGCCCGTTTCACGATCTAGTAAATAAATGAACCCGGTCTTTCCCGGCTGTGCTACAGCATCCACCTTTTTATTATCATGCCAAATCGTAACGAGGGCAGGAGGAGTGGGAAGGTCCTTGTCCCAGACATCGTGATGAACATCTTGAAAGTGCCATTTATAGCGTCCGGTTTCAGCATCCAGTGCGATAAGACAATCTGCGAAAAGCCCTGCTCCCTTTCTTCGCCCTCCGTAGAAATCGAAAGACGCTGAACCCGTTGGAGCGAACAAAATGCCTCTTTTTTCATCAAGGGCAAAACCAGACCAGCAATTCGCGCCTCCTATGTATTTATAGGCAATTGAGTCTTCCCATGTCTTATATCCATATTCGCCAGGCCATGGTATAGTGTGAAAAATCCAGCGAATCTTTCCTGTTAACACGTCATATGCCCGGATATATCCAGGTGCCGCATCACTTTCTTCTGACACCCTGCTCCCCATAATCAAGAGGTTCCTGAATATAATTCCAGGGGACGTAGATGTTACATATAAATCATGAACATCCCTGCCTAAACCCCGGTGCAGGTCGACACGACCGCGGTTTCCAAAATTCAAATCAAGCGAGCCTGTCTCTGCGTTAACTGAATAGAGCATTGAGCCCGCCACATAGAATATTCTTTTTTGGTCGCCTCCCTGCCAATAAACTACCCCGCGATTATTATTCATGATAAAATCAGAAAAAGACCTATTCTGATTGGAATCTTGCGGGTTAAAGGTCCATTTCAATTTCCCTGTAGCAGCGTCGAGGGCGAATAGTCTCAGCCTGGGCGATGTCGCATACAGCACACCATTTACAATAATTGGGTTGCATTGTATTTGAGAGTGATTGGCCGAGTCAGCATCGCCCGTATGGTAAACCCAGGCAACCTCAAGGTGAGCAACATTGTCAGTGTCCAACTGGTCGAGGGACGAATAGTGAATATTGTCTTTGCTTCCGCCATAGACCGCCCATTCGCCGTAACTTTTTTTCTCTTTGCAAGAAAAAACCCCGGCAAACAAAAATGTGCAAAAAAATAATCTCCTAATCATACTCCTCAAAGTAAATCCGGAAAACCGGTTGCATTCTGTCGATACGATATCCGCTCGGTGGCAATATCAGCCAATTTGGCCCCAACATAAATTTTAGTTAAGCACTTTTTCGGAAATTTTTCCGCTGGCCTTATTTTTTAAGATCACCTTTTTAGCGCCGTAATGGGTGATCTCTTCTTTAACCAGATAGTTCTCTGAATCGTATTCAACCAAATGGCTGTCCTTACCGACTCCAACCAGGCCGCGCCACACATCCAACAATACGGGTTCCCACTTTTTGGTTTTGGCTGACTTATAAGCCGCATCGAGAATGCAATTAACAACGTAGCCATCATAAAAAGTCTCTTTAGGTGCTGATCCTCTTTCCATGGAATTGAACATGTCTGT
>Ga0070731_10001346_pt1 | contig 25638 bp, 14 predicted proteins | sample Coa_R1_2_FD_66448 | JGI IMG/M metagenome (GOLD analysis project Ga0070731, IMG submission 66448) | Surface soil microbial communities from Centralia Pennsylvania, which are recovering from an underground coalmine fire - Coalmine... | ecosystem: Environmental > Terrestrial > Soil > Unclassified ... | reverse complement strand
CTTTACCTTGCTCGTTGCAAACTGCCCCACTATGTTCATGGACCACAAACGGTGCGTGGTGCACATCGCACGCCATGGTGCCGAAGCCATGAAGAAATTCATGGGATCGCTGACGATCGACATGGATATCGTTATTGCGGGTGCAATTCTGGCGGATGTTGGTAAACCGCTCGAGTATGAATTGGGCCCCGATGGCAAGAGCCGCCAGAGCTCCGCGGGCGAAGCGCTGCGCCATCCATTCACGGGTGTCGCACTTGCTTTAGAGTGCGGTGTGCCTCATGAGGTCTGTCACATTATCGCCGCGCACGCTGCTGAGGGAGCGTTGGTGAAGCGTTCCGTAGAAGCGTGGATCGTGCACCACGCAGATTTCATGGCATTCGACCCGTTTAAGACGCTACAGAAGTAAATAAATTTCGACAACGCACTCCGCATTCACTAGGGGAAAAAACTTGCCGTCACACGGCGCGAAGGCTCCTTCACAGATACACGTCACTGAAACAATGGCTCGATGGGCTGCGGATTTGAAGTACGAGCAGATCTCGCCCGAAGCGATTCATCAGGCCAAGCGCTTCCTACTCGATTCGGTGGGCTGCGCGCTCGGCGGCTATCATATGCACGATGTCGAGATGGCTCTTACGGTTCTCAAAGAGATTGCGGGGGAAGGTCCTGCAACGGTGTTCGGTTCGGGCGCCCGGATCGATGTGGTATCCGCGACGTTCGTGAATTCATTGATGATCCGCTGCATGGATTACAACGATATTTATTGGAAGCAGGACCCATCACATCCCTCCGACATATTTCCGGCGGCGATTGCCGGCTGCGAGCGGTCGGGAAGTGACGGCAAGGAATTGCTTGTCGGGCTCGTGCTCGGGCACGAACTCGAGATGCGCTTCTGCGAGTTCGGCTTTCCGGGCGTCGAGGAGCGGGGTTGGCACCACGCTACGCTGACGGCGTTTGTCTCGCCGGCTGTGGCCGGCCGCGCGATGCATCTCAACTGGCAGCAGATTCAGAATGCGATCGGGATTTCGGGCGTCCGGCACGTGACGCTCGGCTCCGTCTCCGCAGGCGACCTAACGATGATCAAGAACACCGCCGATCCGCTCGCAACTCAAAGCGGAATGCTTGCCGCGCTGTTGGCGGAACAGGGTTACACCGGTCCGGGACATCTGATCGAGGGCAAGGAAGGATTCGTGCACTGTTTTGGTCCAGGGTGGAGACTGGAAATACTTACCGACGGGCTGGGCGATTCGTGGCGCATTGTGCAGTGCGGCATGAAGGCGTTTCCGACGGAGGCGTTGACTCACGCTCCCATTTCCGCCGTGATCGATATCATCAAGACGAACGACCTGAAGCCAGATGAAATCAGCAAAGTGACAATTCACACTCTGACTCGAGCGGCCGACATTCTTTCTGATCCGAGCAAGTACGATCCGCGCACGAGAGAAACCGCCGATCACTCGCTGCCGTTCGTGATCGCGGTGGCGATTGCTGACCGGCAGGTAACGCCGGCGAGTTTCACTCAAGAAAAAATTATGGACCCGAGAATACGCGCGCAATTGAAAAAGGTGGAACTCGTTGGCGACCCGGAAATCGACAAGTTGTTTCCGACGCGACAGCGCACTATCGTCAAGGTTGCGACAACCGATGGGCGTCTGCTAACGAAGCAACTTGAATATCCCAAAGGCGATCCCCGGAATCCGCTTACGGATAAGGAGATCGAAGAGAAATTCGCCTCTCTTGCGGATGGAATGTTGACGAGTGCCGCTCAGGAAAAGCTTAAGGACGCGATATGGAATTTGGATAAGGTGAAATCGGTCACGGATTTCATGGTTTTAACAAAGGGGAATTAAGGCGGGAATCGAGGAGAATAGGTCTCTCCTTTCAGCGAGTTTTATGACGGTTTCTGCTTGGCAGGCTATGTCGATAAGGGCCCCTCAAAAAGGGCCGGGTTGAGATTGGACGCGGCGGCTTGGAGTCTCTCATTCCGTGCGCGATCGCTGAAACCGAGGTGGGGCAGTGGAAAATGAGCAGGTTGTAAGAGCTTCAGCCGCTGCGCGCCTGAATAGGCTGCGGATTGGGCCGTACTACAAGCGGCTTACATGGCTCTTAGGCTTTGTATTTTTCTTCAACATGGGAGATATCAATACCCTCTCCTTTGCCGCGCCGGCTATACAGAAATATTGGCACGTCTCCATCGCCACAATAGGCTATCTGACCTCGATCACGTTCATCGGCATGTTCGTCGGCTCGACCTTTGGCGGCTGGTTTTCCGACCGGGTCGGACGAAAAAGGGCACTGATTCTCACGACGGTCTGGTATGCGGGCTTTTCATTTCTGAATGCCTTGGTTTGGGAGCCGATCGGCCTGTACACCACGCGAATGCTCACCGGCGTGGGGATTTCAGCGATGACCGTGGTGGGCATCACGTACATCAGCGAAATGTATCCGGCAAAACTGCGCGGATCGTACCAGGGCTGGATCATGGCCATTGGGCTTTGTGGTGTACCGGTCACGGCGTATGTGGCTCGTTTCTACATTCCTATCGCTTCTTGGGGCTGGCGGCTGGTGTTCGTATGGGGCGCTCTAGGCATCATCTTTCCATTCTTTTCTAGAATGCTTGAGGAGTCGCCGCGATGGTACGAAAATCATGGGCGCCTAGCGGAGGCCGATGCGGTTCTGGATCGAATGGAGGCTTGTGTCCGCTCCGAAAGCGGCGAACTGCCGCCGATTTCAGACGATGTCCCTGTAGCGCCCAGATCTGGGAGGTATTCCGAACTCATAGCGCCGGCCCACCTGCCTCGCACGGCGATGTTAGTTTTTTCGTGGATTTGCTTTACGCTCGGCTTTTACGGCTTCACTTCGTGGGTGCCGACGCTCTTGGTGGCACACGGATTTTCGTTGGTGCATTCTCTTAGCTGGTCGTCCGCGATGTCGATCGCGACCATACCCGGAGCACTGATTACGGGTGTTATTTCGGATCGATGGGACCGCAAGTGGTTGATCGTAGTCGTTGCGCTCGTGATCGCAACCTGCGGGATGTTCTACGGGCTTACTTTCACTACCGTCACTATCATCATTTTCGGGTTTCTAGTGGAGATGTTCCTGCACACGTTCTCACCGCTGCTCTACACTTACACGGCAGAAGCATTCCCGACGGAGATTCGCAATTCCGGCATGGGTCTGGCGTACGGCACGGGCCGTCTTGTGAATGTGGTCGGCCCGTTGATCGTCGTTTTCTTATTCAATCATTACGGATACACGAGCGTTTTCGTTTATATGGCCCTATGTTGGGTGCTGCTCGCACTTACCATCGGCATTTTGGGCGTGCGAAGCCGCACGCTCGCGTAGGACGCCTCGTTCTTATTGCGTGGAAATTGAGGAGGTGTCAACGGCTCGGCAGCCTAATGATGCTGGCGCCGTGTGATGCCGGGTTACAGGCACATTGGAGGGGTGCCGTTCGAGCTGAAGAGAATCACGATGTGTGCCGCATGTTGGCAGCTTCTCTTCCAGCGAGTTGGCCGAATACCGCACCGATGACCAGTCCGATACCCCCGACGTAACCTTTGGTGAGAATGTTTCCACTCATTATTTCGCCGGCCGCATAAACATTGCTGAAAGGCCTGTCCCTTTGGTCCACCACCCGTGCCCTGTCATCCACGGCCACGCTCATATACGTAAACGTAATTCCCGGCCGCATCGGGAAAGCGTAGAAGGGAGGAACGTCAACGGGAAGTGCCCAGTTAGTTTTAGGCGGTGTGACTTCGCGAGTGCAGACCCCATCCAGGTATTGGATGCGAACACCAGTATTACCCGCGGTTCCGCGATTGTAGGCTGCCATCGTTTCCATAAAGTTCTTGGGATTTATCTGGGCGATACCTGCAAGCTCTTCAAACGAGCCGGCCTTATAAGGCGGATACATCGGTGGAAGAAACTTGTTGATCGTCTTCGAATCTACGATGGCATAAGCTATTTGGCCCGGCTGCTCGGCAATCAGGCCGCCCCACCTGGCATAGGCGATTGGCCAAACGTTAAGGCCCTCATCGTGAAAACGCCGTCCCTCCTTATTCACTACGATGCCAAAAGGAACGGCGTCAAGTCTGATAGCGATGCCCCCATCGTACTTTGGTGAGCGAGCGTCCACCGTAATCGCGTGGAATTCCTTTGGATCTCCTACCGACTTTACACCTTTTTGCAGTAATGCCTTCAGCATGGCGCCGTCATTCAAAGGCGTGCCCCGCACGATGAAGTTGTCAGCCGCGTCTCCCCAATACTCCTTGAGCCATTGAAGGTTGGCTTCAAATCCGCCCGAGGCCACGATAACCGATCGTCCGCGCACCAGATCAGGAGAGTCCCCGTTCGTGCCGCTTTTGACAACCGCAGCTTCGAAGCGGTCGTTTTCGATGATCAAGTCTTCCACGTGCGCGTTATACCGGACCTCCACCCCCATCCGCTGGGCCGCACGGTAATAACAGTTCAGCATCGCTTTTCCTCCGCCCAGGAACCAGCGATTGGTATGCCCCTGGTGGAGGGTGCCGGACAACTGCGATTGCCAAGTGATGCCATGCTCGCCCATCCATTGTGGGAGCCTCTTCGATTCGTGGATGGTGTACTTGGCTAGATCCATATTGACCGGCGCACCCTGGCGGACGAGGTCCTCGAGGTAGACTTCTTCAGGATAGGGTCCGGAGCAACAATCATCGGCAGCGTCATGTGCGTAGCGAATGTTCCGCGTATGCCGAGTATTTCCGCCGCGCATATGTTCTGAACCTCGTTCCAATATTAGAACCCGTTTCCCCTCGTGGCGAACTGCTAGGGCGGCGTTGATTGCAGCGTTGCCACCTCCGATGACAATAACGTCGTACTGATCAGATGAACGAACCAAAACTCCTCCAATAATGCCCACAATAGTGGGCCTCGGCTCTTGCTCCTGTTGTGAAGCGCACTTATAATAACACCCTGCCATCATTGTCAATGGCACAAAGCAGTCCTCGAAAAATTTGCCACTCAGCAATGAATCCCGCAGATGACAGTGGTCCCGCGAATCGCCGTTATTCAATCGATGGCAAATTGGTTGTGCAAGGGAGCGATAGAAGGGCGTGACTTACGAACCAGAGGAAATTCCGGGTGACGCAGAAAGGAACCCTTCTTGAACAATATCTCCTCGATCGCCTCGCATCCTCAGACACAGCGATCAAGCTCACATCAGCAACTATTACCGCGCCTGTGCGTCGCGCCTGGAATCGAGATTGCATATCGGATCGACGACTTTTGCGATGGATGGTCGCAAGCCGACACGGTGATGATGTTGCACGGTATTGGGGAAACTGGTGATGCCTTCAAGGCCTGGGTTCCGCACTTCGCGCGGCATTATCGGGTCATTCGGCCCGACCTGCGAGGATTTGGACAGTCAACGCCAGTAGGCGAGCACGACCCGCTTTCGATTGCGGAGTTGGCCGACGACATAGCGGCGATGATTGATGCGTTGCAGTTCCACCGTGTGCATTTGGTCGGAGCCAAGTTGGGCGCGCAAATCGGGTTGGAGCTGGCTCAGCGACGGCCGGCTTGGCTGACATCCATGACGCTTGCCGGCGTGCTCATCTCGCCCGGCAAGGCGATTGGGCAGTGGGTCGAACAGTGGATAAGCTTGGTCGATCAGGGCGGTGTTGCGAATTGGGCACGCGCTACGATGCGGGGTCGGATGGGTAACTCGCTCAGCGCTGAGGCTATGGAATGGTGGATTAACCACATGGGAAGCGCTCCGGCGTCGGCGGTAAAAGCCTGCTTTCGGATGCTGCCGCGCCTTACGGAACCTGCCAATCTGGAAGAAATCATGTGTCCGACGTTGGTAATCGTCGCCGTTGAACCGGGCCGCGCAGGCCAATTCAACCAGCAGCAGCCGGTGGCCGAAGTCGGGCGCTGGCTCTCGCGAATTCCGAATTCAAAGATGATTGAGTTAGCCGCCGATTCGTATCATGTGGCAGCCTCTCACCCAGACCAATGTGCCGACATCGCATACGCATTCATTGCAAGCCAAAGCTCTAAAAATCATCGGATTACCGGATAAGGGCACCCTGATGGTTCCCGAATACGCTAAGTTTGAAGCGCAGAGAGCAGCCCCGGAGACTCCCCATGAGTAGCAACTCCACGGTAAGCCAAAAATTGGCCGAATTTATTCACGCTGCTTCTTTTGACAACCTGCCACCTGCGACTATTGAGCAGGCAAAGTCCCGAGTGTTGGATTCGCTGGCCACAGCCATTGCTTCGCGCAGCTTACCGGTTCCCAGCGTGGCATTGCAGTTTGTCCAAAAAAACCGCGGTGAAGCAACGATCTTCGGCCACGCACAACAAGTGCCCGCAGTCGATGCCGCGCTCGTGAATGGGACGCTGATCAACGGCACTACGCATGACGACTTCCTGGCTAAGTCCCATGCGGGCGCGGTTGTGATTCCTGCTGGCATCGCCATCGCCGAGGAGGAAGGGAGTTCGGGGCAGGAGTTCCTCGCGAGCGTTGTTCTTGGCTACGACGTCGTGGCCCGGGCTTACATGGGGGGGCCGGCGATGCTGCCTAAATTTCGGGCGTCCGGCGTTGCTGGAGCCGTAGGCGCCGCAGCAACCGCGGGAAAGCTACAAAAACTCGCGGTTTCCGAATTGAGCAATGCGCTCGGGCTTTCGACCATGTTTGCATCGGGATTCGGCGAAGGCTTCCATGCTGGCACAATGGACGTGAAACTGAACGTTGGGTGGGCGTGCCGGAGCGGCGTTTCCGCATCCAAACTGGCCAGGCTCGGAGCGACGTCCGCGGCAAGCGCGTTCGAGGGTAAGTCGGGTTTCTTCAATGCCTTTTCCGGTACAGCTGAGAAAGCCCGCGAGGCAGTGCGCGCCCTTGGGGACCCTTTCCTCATCGAAAAAGTCACCTACAAAGAGCGCCCCGTCTGCATCTTTGTGCAAACTCCCGTGCATCTGGCGTACACGTTTGCGCAGGAGACGAAACTGGATGCAAGCAAGATCAAACGGGTGACGATTCAGGTGCCGGACGCGACATACACGAACCCGGGATTCAAGAACGTTGCACCCTTCAGCACTCCACTGCAGGCGCGGGTCAGTGCCAGATTCTGCACGGCGGCGGCTTTATTAGGGAAGCCTATTGATCAGTACGGCTTTTATGCCAACGTCACAGAGCCAGAAGTCTTGGCGCTAGCCGAGAAGATCGATCTGATCGATCCAGTTGAGGATACCGAACATGTCTGTCTCGAAGTACTCTACGACGGCGAGACCTATCGCCTGGGGGGAGTCGAGATGGAAACGCTGCTGCCCACAACTGCCAAAGTTGTCGCCAAGTTTAAGCGCCTCACGGCGGACTTTTTTGGCAAACGAATGGATAAGGTACTCGATACGATTCTCAACCTGGATCGCGTGACGCAAATCCGCGAACTGACCGATCAGCTCCGAAGCCCAGAAGCATAAAAGCCGAATAACTTATTCAACCCTCTCAGCGTGACCTTCCGTTAGCAGAGGCGTGCCCTAATTGCGTGGATTTAGTTTCAACGTTTTGGAGGCCACACTCACAGCTCAAGAATTAATCACACGTATCGGATTGTCATCGAGCCAGGCGGCGATGTCTTCGACTATGCCGCGATAGAAGATCTTGTAAACCTCTTGGGTAACAAAGCCGATGTGCGGCGTCGCGAGGACATTTTTGAGAGAGCGGAATGGATGAGATTCAGGTAATGGTTCGGCGTCGTAAACGTCGAGAGCCGCGCCCGAGATCGTGCGGCTCTTAAGTGCTTCGATCAATGCCTCTTCATCAACCAATGGGCCTCGTGATGTATTCACGAGATAAGCACTCGGCTTCATCAACTTGAGTTCGGCTGCGCCGACCACTGCTTTCGTGCGAGGACTCAAAACCAAATGCAGTGTCACAATGTCGGACTCCCGGAACAATTGCTCCTTGCTAACCAGCCGAACGCCATGTTCCCGGGCTACTTCGGGCGTCAGGTTCTGACTCCACGCAACGATATTCATACCGAATGCACGCGCGATGTTCGCAATGCGCGCGCCGATCTTCCCAAGGCCCACGATTCCGATTGTCTTCCCCTGCAGGTCGTCTCCAACCGCGACCTGCCACTTCCCGTCGCGTACCGAAGCAACTTCCGCGAGCAAGTTGCGCATGACGACTAAAATCAATGCCCATGTCAACTCGACGGTACCGTGAGAGGTAGATGGAGTTCCGCAGACCGTGATGCCACGTTCTTTCGCAGCATCCATATCGATCGAAGCATTACGTCCGGCGGTCGATACAATAAGTCGTAAGTTTGTCAGTTTCTCGATAATCGACCGGGGAAGTGGTGTTCGTTCGCGCATCACGCACACGACGTCGAACGGCTTCAGACGCTCGCCCACTTTATCGGGATCAGATAAGTGGTCTCGAAACACTTTGACGTCGGCTCTGCCTTCAAGAATCGACCAGTCGGCAAAGTCTAAGGCAACACCTTGATAATCGTCGAGAACGGCAACTTTAACCTGTCTGTCCATGGCAATAGCGAGTTCGCCTGAAAAATGCTATCGAAGTCGAATCATCATTATTCTATATGCCAACGCATCCTGCAGACCTTCGAGAAGGCGATTATCTGCGCGCCGTTTCCATCCAGGAGGCGAAAATCCGACGGGAATTCAGTGTTCCGTCGGAAGAGTTTCGCACAGGTTGAGCACGCCTGAGCAAGTTAAAGGAACTAAGCCCGCTTGCGGTCCGGACTTGTCCTCGCATCAATCGCATCGACCAGCGAGCGCCATGAGAAGTCCTTCGCGCTAAACACGATTTTTCCGGCTTCCATTTCCGCCGTGAGCCAATCTTGCACTTGAGCCGTACCGAGGGCCATAACCGGGTCTATTCCCACGTCTTGCAGAGTCTCCGCAACCTCGCGCATTTCGGCGGCGCGTCGGCGGCTGTGCTCAGCGGCTCTCTTGGCGAGATTGTCAGGAAGGCTTTTAGCCCAGCCCATGCTCGGATAAGTGGCTTCGAAAGAGGCAATGACGGCATCCTCGACTCCATAGCGACGCGCGGCAACAAGAGATTCGATCGCGAGAGCTGCTATTCCCTTCATCACCACACTTCGGCACATCTTGATCGCGGAAGCAACGCCGATACGCTCGCTGACGGCTGTCGTATCCATGCCCATTGCCTGAAGCCGGCTTGCGAGTTCGCCCGCGCGGGCGCCGCCCAGCAGCATGGGAACTTTCAGCCGCTGCGGTGTGACCGGCGCGACGACGGCAGCTTCCACAAAATCCGCTCCCGATTTTCCGACGGATTCGGCTACTTTCGTTTTCGTTTTCGGCGAGACGGAGTTCAGATCCATGTAGAACTGACCGGGCTTCAGAACGGCTGCCGCATCTTTCGCCACATCCGTCGCTGAACTCGCGGTAACGGCCGCGATTACGAGTTCCGCGCCCAACACGGCCTCCTTCAAGCTGTCCGCCGCGCGAACTTTCGCCGTTTTGGCCTTTGCAAGCATCGCTTCCCTGGACTTTTCCTTATTGAGAAGAATGTCGAAGACTCTTACATGGACGCCCGCAGCGGCAAAATCTGTCCCGAAAATGCCACCCACCTCGCCGAAGCCGATAATTGCAACGTGCCGAAATATCGTTTCAGTCATGAGAGTTCACTTCCCTTTCCGTGGATACCGCAGGACCTTTCCTAAAATTCCTTTTGGCGGACGGTACCGTCGTAATTTGCGCACTACTTTCGCAAACAGTTGGCTAACGTCCGGCGCATCCCGCAGAGTCCAGGCTCTGGAAACGATGCGACGGACATCCTCGAGCCCCGCGCCGCCGGAGCATGCCGCTGGCTGCTGGGCCTTGGCGGTGAGTTCGTCGCGGGTAAGCGTGTTTTGCGGATTGCCGTTAACGGCAGCCACGCAAGCTTCGAGCTTGCACCCATCGCGGGTTTTCAGCTTCCAACAACCCCGATGGGCACCAGCGATTGTATGCCATCTCACTTAATCGCCATAGGTGAAAAGGTTTTTATTTGCCCCGTACGATGAGGAATTCCGGTAAGAGGACAGTCGAGACTACTCACAAGTTATTTGGTACGGACGAACGTCAGCGGCCAAGGAGGTTGAAAGCGAGAAACAGGAGCCAATCGAGGGTATATTTTGGGCCGCCATCGCCAAGCGCAGTCAGAGCGATCTGAGATTGACACCAGAGGACGGCCAGCATATGGTCTTGCGAATCGACAAAATTAAAATCCGAAATCCGGGATAGATGTGCCCATTCGAAGGTCAAGACCGAAATCCCGGGATTGACAAAATGCGCGCACTTCGTTGGCCAGCTTCGCAGCATTCCAGGAGAGAGTATGAATCGCGTAGTCCGATGTTCTGCAATCATGGTGATCATTGCGACGGCGGCCCTTCTGGCGGCCCAGATCCGCCAGTTTAATCCGGTCACGGAAGAGATGCTGCGCAATCCCAGTCCAAACGATTGGTTGAACTGGCGCCGCACCGACAATGCATGGGGCTATAGCCCTCTTGATCAAATCAATCGCAATAACGTCAAACAGCTTCAACTCGCCTGGGCTTTTCCGATGCAAGGTGGCTGGCAGGAGCCAACTCCGCTCGTGCATGACGGCGTGATGTATTTGCCAAACGCCGGCAGCGTAGTTGACGCGCTCGATGCATCGTCGGGTGACATGATATGGGAATATCGCCGTGATCTACCGAAGTTCAGCTTACCGGGCCATGATTCCGAGCACCAATTGCTCGATGAACCCATGCGCAACCTTAGCATGTTCGAAGACAAGATTTTTTTAGGAACGGCTGATGCGCACATGATCGCGCTCGATGCCCGCACGGGTAAGACCGTGTGGGATACGCAGACTTCCGACTATAAAGACGGCCTTGATTATAGGGCCGGTACGGTAGTCGCACATGGCAAGGTGATTGGCGGGCTCGTGGGCTGCGGAACTTACGTGGATAGCAAATGCGCCCTGATAGCCCACGATGCCGAGACAGGCAAAGAGCTCTGGCGCGTATTGTCTGTCGCAAAGCCGGGCGAAGCAGGCGGTGATACGTGGAGTGACTTGCCGTTGCTTTTCCGCTCTGGCGGCGACATGTGGATCGCCGGCAGCTATGACCCGACTCTAAATCTCGTTTACTGGGGTACTGCTCAAGCTAAGCCGTGGGCGCGAGTCTCACGTCATACGGATGGCGATGCCTTGTTCACCGATTCAACAATCGCCGTGAATCCTGATACCGGGAAAATGTTGTGGTACCACCAGTATCTTCCCGGAGAGACCGAAGATATGGACGACGTCTTCGAAAAACTTCTAGTGGATTCTCCTGAGCACAAATCGTTATTTGAAATGGGGAAACTGGGAATTCTTTGGGAAATTGACAGGCAGACTGGCAAATTCATTCATGCCACCGATCTCGGTTATCAGAATCTTGTCGACGTAGCCCCCGACGGAAAAGTCACTTATCGCCCGGGAAAAATCCCGGTGGCGGATCAGCCGATCGATTTTTGTCCGAGCTATGGGGGCATCAAAAATTGGCAGGCCATGGCGTACCATCCCGAAACTCACGCGTTCTACATTCCCACGCACCCTTTCACGTGTGAAACGGCAACCTATCCCGTCGAAAAATTGGAAAGAGGAGGTGGAGGTTCAGGCGGAGTGAAGCAGGTTATGAAGCCGAATCCGCTCGGCGACGGAAGCGGCGGCGTCTTTATCGCGATGGACACTTCTGGGAAAATTCTGTGGAAACATGAGCAGCGCGCAACTTACTCGACTTCCGCGCTGACCACCGCCGGTGGTCTCGTTTTCGTAGGCGACAATCGCAATGTCTATGCATTTGAAGTGAAAACGGGCGAGTTACTCTGGCAAACGAAGACCATGGCGCCTACCACCGGTTTCGTGATCACGTATTCTGCGGGAGGCCGGCAATTCATCGCGATTCCCGTTGGGAACCGTTTCATCGCCGGCGCGCCGCGTCTGAACACAGGAAACGCGATCTTGGTGTACGCGCTGCCGCAAACCGCAAATCGATGAAACACAGAGAACTTTGATATTCGCGCAGCTTGGCAATCCTGCACGATTACAAAAAGGCCTTGCGAACTTCGACTTAAACGTTTGGTCCACTCGGAAGGGCGTTGGATGCGTAAGGATGTCGATCTGGCTGGTCGAAACGGAGGAGCACGGCGAAAAATGGGCGAGCTTAGTCTTTTCGACGAAGCGTGGCGTGCCTTCGCGGACATGTGATTGCTCCTGCAGTGAAACCAAATATCTCTTGGTGCCGTCCATTGTCACTGCAGACGGAATCGTGCGCTACGTCTTCATCGCGTGTTACATCAAATCAGCCTGCTCGACATCAGCCAGAGCGTTGGGGGCTTTTTATGAAAGAGAAGAGCACTGACAGAGGCGAAGGGCAAACGAATAATGGACGCCGCGACTTTGTGAAAGGCGTGACGACGGCCGGCCTGTTGGGAGCCGTTGGAATTGCATCGTCACTGACGGCGTCGGCGGAGGCGTCCTCGAAAGTCCCACAATCTCCTGAGGACCGGAGCCGGTCTCGTAGCGGCATTATCGATTGTAGGTCTCCTCTCGCGTTTCAGGATTCTGTTCCAGCTTCGCTGAAAATCCTTTCTCAGTACTTTCAAGCCCTAAGTGACCGAAAACTCGATGGGATGGCTGAACTGATGCACTTCCCATTTCTCGCGCACGAGGGCCCGGAGGCGCAACTTGTCCAGAGCCGGGAGGAACTGATTTCAAGTCCGCCCCGTTCCATGAACGTCAGCGGCAAAGGGCCCAGCAAAATAGCGCCCGGCGCATACGACATACTCGATTTTATCCAGATGCACATCTACAGTCCCGTAGGAGCCGGACTCTCCCTCGAATACAGCCGCTTTGCACCCAATGGTACAAAGATCTTCTCGTGTCACGGCCTGTACGGTGTAACTAACAATGACGGGAAATGGGGCATCGAGTGGGTTTCGACGATTTTTAAGCCAGCGAATCAAGTCGGCCGAGATCAATGGTACAACTATCCGATCTTGAATACGGCGCTACACGAGAATCACCGGGACCACGTGATGGCCCGTAGATACAATGACCTACCGGAATTGCGCCAAACCGTTTTCGACCCTTTCCCGCATGGCTCACTCTCGCTGGGCCCGTCTGTCGTGCGTGATGCCACCGGCAAAACGCGACAGGAATATCGAACCGAGGGCGTGATGTCCAGGCTTCGCTATTCCACGGGAGACACTCAAGAAGAGATGGACAAGCAAACATTCGGCCAGGCACAGTTTTCGAGAACTTCTGGCGAAAGCGTCGGCGGTTGGGCACTCTCCATTGAGACCCCAGACACTCGCATGCTGTACGCGTCTGCGGAAAAGGGGCATTTCTATTCCGGTTACTATCGGTACACCGAAGATGGCTCGATCATTTCGGAGCATCGCTATCTGGGCGCCCTCGTGAACTGGAAGGGGAAATGGTACGGAAACGACATATCGAGAATCATCGGACAAGTTGTTTATCAAGACCGCTCGAATGACACCCGTTCCTGACGGGGCAGATACGACTGGTGGTCCGACCCTTTGCTAACGGGACCCAAGCTCGCCTTCGACCGAGTCACTTACTCGAATGGCGATGAACTTACTTTCTAGATCGACCGCTCCGGCGACACCCCTAGACGCCGTTTACGGCAGAGTGACCCGAAAGTTCGTTCCCTTGCTCTTCACCTGCTACCTTTTCAATTACGTCGACCGCACCAATATCGGCTTTGCTCAATTGCAGATGAGAGGGGACCTTGGGTTCACTGCCATGGCCTACGGCCTTGGCGCAGGCATCTTTTTCATCAGCTACTCGCTGTTCGCAGTTCCGAGCAACCTATTGATGGCCAAGATTGGCGCCCGCAAGACGATTTTCGGCTGCCTCGCCCTTTGGGGACTGACTTCTTCTGCGACCATGCTGGTTCGCACGCCCTTCGAGTTCTATGTGGCTCGATTCTTGCTTGGAGTCGTGGAGGCGGGATTCTTCCCAGGGGTCATCTTCTACATCACTCAATGGTATCCGTCTCACCGCCGGGCGAATGTCACGGGCATTTTTCAATCGGCTACCGTCGTGGCCGGAGTCGTTTCTGGTCTTCTTTCGGGAGCGCTCATCACTTATTTGGACGGAGTCTGGAACTTACGCGGCTGGCAATGGATGTTCTTGCTCGAGGGCTTACCAAGCATCGTGATGGGGATACTGGTTTTGCGCTCCCTGGACGATCGTCCGCAACAGGCAGCTTGGCTTTCCCACGAAGAAAAGGCGCTCATTCTCGAGGCATTGGACAATGATTCGGCGACCGCCTCCGGAAGCCACACGTTTCGCGAGGCGCTGGCGGACTGGCGCGTTTACCTGCTGGGTGCGATCTTCTTTTCCTCCGTGATTGGCACGTACGCACTGGCATTTTGGCAGCCCATGATGATCCGAAATTTCAATATTTCGAGCATCATGCGGATCGGGATCTACTCTACGATTCCGGCGCTTGCAGCTGTCGCTGCAAAGATCTGGATCGGCTATCACTCCGACAAGCAGCGCGAACTTCGGTGGCATTTTGCCGTTCCGGCGTTTGCTGGAGCCTTTGGTATGCTACTGATACCCTTCGCCGCACAAAATCCATTGGTCGGCATTGTTTGCCTCGCGATCGCCACAGCGGGCGTGCACGGATGCATTCCGGTGTTTTGGTCGATGCCGGGTCTCTATTTCTCGGGAACGGCGGCCGCCGGCGGGATCGCACTGATCAGCACCCTCGGAAATTTCGCAGGAGCTGTCGGTCCCGTCCTGCTGGGTTACGCCAAGAGCCAAACTGGAACATTCGACACTGGCTTGTATGCCATGAGCGGTCTATTGGTGATCGCGGGGATTTTAGTGCTGACGATGCTCTCCCCGGGACGGCTGCTGCCAAACCCTGCCATCCCTGCCAGCAAGGACTTTGCGGCGGGGCGAAAATTGCCTACATAGCTCACTGGTCACACAATCTGGTGCCTTGAATATCGCGCACGACTTCGAAAAGTTTGCCAGCTACAGCAAACGAATAATCCGGGTATTGCGCCTGCGGACATTCGCGGAGAGCAATTCGTGTATGGCCAATGGGTTGGTGAAACTCTGTATGGGCAGTAGTAGAGCATCGTCATCGGGGACGACTTCGGGCTGCCGCACCTAGCACGAACAAAGGCGACCCACCAAGTCGTGGCCTTATCTCTGGGAGGTCACGACTTGGTGAATAAATGTTTAGAACACGTATTTCAGCGCGAACTGGATAATGCGTGGTCCGACGTTCGTGGTGGTGATTTGTCCAAATGAAGCTGAAGTAACGCTCACAGACGGATTCCCGAGTTCGGTGCGGTTGAAAGCGTTGAAGAACTCGGAACGGAATTCCAGATAGGCATTTTCATTGATGCCACCCACCACCGTCTTTTTTGTGATCGACATATCCCAGTTGAATTGTCCCGGCCCAACTGCGAAACCCGGAGGGGTATTGCCAAACCCCGTTGGGCTTTGTCCTGGAGTGGGATCGGCTACTACCGGTGGTGCGCAAAAAAGAGAACTGGCAGGGGCAAAGGCCGACGCGCTGGCGGCCGCGGCTGCATGGAAGCCCTGCGGCGCATAGATCTGATTTCTTACGGATTGAGGGACAGCAGCGCAGGTTTGGGCTCGTGAGGTTGAGCCTCCATAGGCCGTCCCGCCCCTTGGATCAGTTAGCGAAAAAGACTGACCGCTTTGAGCTATCGTGACGCCCGATAGCCCCCACCCCGACAGGGCCTTACCTACAAACCCCTGCGCACCTTCGAAGTCGGGAAGTTGATAGGTATAGCTCACCACGAGGCGTTGGGGCCGATCGAAATCGGCAGGTCCGTGCAGTTGACGGAGGTTGGTCGGATCGTTGCTGAGAAAGGTGCCTCCTGCTACCCAACTCGCGCCACGGACGTCCGTAAACGTTCGACCATAGGTATAAGCGGCCTGGAACTGCAGACCGTGGGAGAATGTTTTTCGCAGCGTTGTTTGCAGCGATGAATATTCGGAATCCCCAACGCTAGCGTAATCGCTAATCCCAAAAGGTACCAGCCCCATTACGGGCGTTCGAGCCGCTGGACCCGTCGGTCCGGCCGATCCGTTGGTAGTGATGCAACCGGAAGGAAAGTTGCAGTTCACCGGCTGGGTTGGGGTAGCGAATTGCGGGAGATTCTGGGGATTGCCCAAGACGATGATGTGCTCGACCCTGTTACCTACATAGCCGACCTCAAGCGACAGACTGCTCTTTATCGCATACTGGACGTTAAGGGACTCGCTCGTCATCGTCGCGGCTCGCATGTTCGGATCGACCGCACTTCCGGCGCTAATCGCGGAGTTCTGAAAGCGCTCGACAAAACCTATCGGGACGTTGGGGCAGAAGGGGCAAGACCAGCTCGCCGTAGCATTGGATGTACCACTGCGAGACAGTGGGTAGGCTTGAGGCTCGTCTGTTGCCGTAACATTGCTAATGAAGCCGGCAGTTCCGGCTATGTAGAATATTCCGCCTGAGCCACGCACAACGAGCTTCCCGTTGCTGCTAAACGGCTGCCATGCAAAGCCGATTCGCGGGGCAAAATTCGTGAAAGGGCTGTGGCCCTGAGTGTAGAGCCGGTTGCCGCGCTGGGGAATTCCGGGTGGCAGCGGTGTTCCAATGACTGTTCCCGCTGTGTAACCTGCGTAAGTCCCGCCGGCGGGCGGAACGGCACTCGCCAAAAACTGTGCGAAGGACGGGTTGACTTGGTCGTTTGCCGCCACAGTGTCGTAGGGGTTGCCGTTGTACTCCCAACGAAGACCCAGGTTCCAAGTGAGCCGCTGGGTCATCTTGAAATCATCTTGGATGAACGCGTCAAGATAGTTCTGGCGAACGTTGCCCTGAGTGCCGCCTGGCGGCGGCCCTTGTATGGTGGCGGTCCCACTGGCGATGTTGCTTTGATCTCCGCAGCCATTGCAGGTGGTGCCATTTTGGGCAGCGGTTAGCCCAAGCAGGAAATCTTCCCAAGTTTGGAATGTCAGAGTTCCGCGGGTTCGCCCAAAGATCTTGAGATTGAGTTCGTTGTATTCTTCGCCGTAACCCATGCGGATCGTGTGGCGCCCGTGATTCCAGGAGAGTTGGTCTCCCAGTTCGTAACCTACCTGCGGGTTGTTGCCCGTATCGGTGTATGCGCCTCCAAAGCCAAAAAGGCCGGTGATCGTCACCTGCGGGAATACGGTCCAATACGGAGCCGCACCTGTCACCCCGAACTGTGTCGTCGTGAGAGGAAAATGTCCGCGTAGATTTTCGCGCGTGTTCAAATAGGAAAAGTGAGCTTCGTTCACCATAGTATTTGAGATGATCGAAGTAAGCTTCGTTGTGGAAAGCTCGCTTCCCGTAAGATTCGTACCTGAGCCCCCAGGTGGCTGAGTGCCCTGAAAGGTGTTGTCCTGCAGGCCGAAGGTATAGAAGGTTTTTTCGGAAAGAGTTTCCTTCGGCGAAATCACATAGTCGAAATTGAGCAAGCCCTGATCTTCTTGAAAAGTTGCAGGGATCGAAAACAGGGCATGACCCACCCCGTTCACAACCGACGTCGGGCTGGGTATAACGTACGAGCCATCGGGCAGCTTGGCTTGCAGAAGTCCAAGGGCAACTGGATTGATGGGCTGGCCGGGCCCACCGGGGCAGGCTATGGCGTCTAATGAGGGATTTGTGAGCTTTGTAGGGGAGTAAAGAAACGCGTGAGACTCAATATATTGGTCAGTTCCGGGCTTCTGATTTTGGGGGCCGAGAGTGCAGAACTCGGTTTCAAGCGTCGTTGCCGATCTGTCATCAGTAAGCGCTCCGGGCAGGATTAGGTTGGAAAAACCTGAACTGGCAACCCCATTCACTTGCCGGGTCCCCTGATAGGAGAAGAAGGCGAACAGCTTGTCCTTCATGATCGGACCGCCGACCGTGCCGCCATACTGGTTTTGTTTTAGCTCTCCGCGCCGTGATCCCTTTAGGTTTTGAAAGAAGCCGTTGGCATCGAACATGTTGTTGCGAACGAATTCGAAAGCTGATCCGTGAAGGTCGTTGGTGCCCGACTTCGTGACGATGTTCACGTTCGCGCCGCCGCTGTGCCCGTATCCGGCGTCATAGTCCGAAGTCTGAATCTTGAACTCCTGCAGCGCATCGGGACTGGGAATCGGGGGAGTGCCCCAGAGGCCGCCGAAAGGATCGGTCGTGCCTCCGGTCATGAAGCCGGTGATGGAAAAACCATCCATCTGAAGGTTGCTGCTGATATCTGATGTGCCATTCACGACGATATTTTGGTTGCCGCGGCCTAACGTGGTGGCATCATTCACATTCGAGGTTACGCCTGAAGACAAATTCATAATCTGCGTGAAGTTGCGCGTAGCCAAAGGCACCTCACTGAGCGTCCGCTGGTTGACGGTGCTTCCCACAGCGGAGCTTTCCGTTTGGGTCACCTCGACGCTTCCATTCACCGTCACCTGTTGTGTCGTCGACCCAATCTCCAGCGATTGAGTCAGCACGTGCGTTTCGGCAACGCCTACGGACACAGACGGCACCGTGACGGTCTTGAAACCCTGATCACTGATTGCGACCTTGTAATTGCCGACGTTCAGAAGCACGAACTTGGCAGTGCCGTCCGCTTGCGTCTGGACGGTGCGTGATTCGCCGGCGGCGCTCGTGATCGTTACGTCCGCTCCAAGAATCAATGCTCCACTAGGATCAGTGACCACGACCGTCAACGCTCCAGTGCTGGCCGTTTGCCCGTTAAGCGGCAATGCGGACACCATCGTGAACAAAAGGAAGATAGCTACTAGAGATGCAAGTCTCGCCTTCATTTTTCTCCCTCCACAACCCCGCTCGTGAGACTGACCGCAGTACCAAGTCGCTGTTTGGGGCGATCGGAATTTACAGATCGGAGCGAAAACGAATTCGGTATTTTCGCCCCACAGCCAACCTGTCCCTGGAATCAGAAAGAACGCTGAAGCTTGGCGCGTCTAAAAACGCCTCGCGATCCCCCACCCCTTGCGAGACCGTGCATTTCGCAATGCGAGATACCCATACGCTTATGGAAACGACGGGTTTCTAACATGCAGTGACTTGACTGTCAAGGAAAAACGAGTTTGGGTCGGTGGCAACTGATGTGACGGGTTGAGTTGGCAGTGGAACTCATGAGGTTTGAGAAGAAGCAATTGTGTCTGAAGAATAGATTATGTAGCGGCTACGCGAAGCTACGTTCCGACGGCAGGAACTCGCAATTTGTGAGGCGGAGCACTGCGGGGGGGCACCGTCGCGCAGTATTAGGGGAAGAGAGGAACCGGCACCATGGCAATATCCAAGTACGCGCTTCGGCGGCAGATGAACTGAGATAAGCTATAGGGCATCGGGCGGTATCGGAGCGGCATATCTTGAACGGAGTAGCAAAGGCGGGGCAGGAGCACTCGCTCTTAGCCAGATATGAAGCGCTGGTTCGCGTGTCGCGAGCTATTCACACGCATCGCGATCCGAAGCAGCTGTTTCGCGTTTTGGCGGGGGAATTGCGTCAAGCCGCCGACTTCGATTTCATCGGGCTTTTCCTTTACGACGAAGCCTCGAATACTCTCCAGAACCCTGCCCTACATACGGATAGGGAACCGGCCTTTGCGATTCCACGAGAGTTTCCGCCAGAGGAAACGGTTACCTGGTGGGTCTATCGCAACCAGCAACCGGTCGTGGTGGCTTCCCGAGAGGAGGAGACACGCTTTCCTCGAATGATGGAGATTTACAAGAGCTACGGCGTGGAGTCAGCTTGCGTGCTTCCTTTGACGACCGCGCATAGACGACTCGGCAGCTTAGCCTTTGCTGTCGCAAGGAAGAATGCCTACAGCGCTCAAGAGGTTCGTTTCCTAATGCTGGTGGCTGATCAGGTCGCGCTGGCTGTCGACAACGCAACCAGGGACGCGGAGCAAGAACGGATGAAGGAGGAATTGCGCAAGCAGACGGCACATTTCGAGAGGCTGTTTGAGCTAGCGCCTGAGCCAATTGTATTGCGGGATATCAATAACCGAGTGCTGCGCGTGAACAGAGAGTTCACGAAACTCTTCGGTTTCGCTCTGGAAGAAGCTGTTGGCCGGGATATCAACGAACTGATTGTACCCGAGGGTCTATGGGATGAATCCGAACGGCTCCGAGAAACTTTGAAGTGCGGCGAACCTGTGGATGCGGAACTTGTGCGCAGGCGGAAAGATGGTTCGTTGCTGACTGTATCGTTTGTGGCGGCCCCCGTGTGCGTCGACGGAGAAGCGTCTCAGATCTACGGAATTTATCGCGACATTACTGAGCGGAAGAAAGCGGAAGAAGCGCTAAAACGCAGTGAAGCCTACCTGGCTGAGGGGCAGAGGCTCAGCCACACGGGAAGCTGGGCCCGCGGTGTTCCGGAGGGCGGCATTTATTTTAGCGGCGAGAGTTGTCGCATCTACGGATTCGATCCGGAGAAAACAAAGATTACGCTCGAAGCGGTTCTAAGCCGCGTGCACCCCGAGGATCAAGCTGGATTTCGCGAACAGATATTCAGATCAATTCGCGAGGAAGCTGATCTTGAGGCGGACTATCGGTTGATTTTGGAAGATGGATCGATTCGATACATCCACTCGGTCGGTCATCCGGTTAAAGATACGAGGGGGGAGCTCAAGGAGTTTGTCGGGACGATCGTGGATGTAACGGAGCAACATCAGTCGACGAAGGCCCTCGAAGATGCTTTCACAGAAATCAATGCGCTGAAGGACCAACTGCTCCAAGAGAACGTGGCACTCCGGCAGGAAATCCACGAAGCCTCGATGTTTGACGAGATCGTGGGGAAAAGTGCGGCGCTGCAAAAGGTTCTCAGAGAAATTGAGACCGTGGGGCCGACAGAGTCGACCGTTCTGATCCAGGGAGAAACGGGTACAGGTAAGGAGCTGATCGCCCGCGCCATTCATAACCTGAGCAAGCGTCGCGAGAGCGCATTTGTAAAAGTAAATTGCGCGGCAATCCCTACCGGACTCCTCGAGAGCGAGCTATTCGGTCACGAACGTGGAGCGTTCACGGGAGCAATCGCGCAGCGTATCGGACGTTTTGAGCTCGCAAATCACGGAACCGTCTTCCTCGACGAGATTGGAGAGATTCCTCTGGAGTTGCAGCCAAAACTGCTGCGCGTGCTCCAAGAAAGAGAATTCGAGCGACTGGGAAGCTCGCGGACCATGCGAACGGATGCGCGTTTAATTGCAGCGACGAATCAGGACCTTTCGCTGATGGTAGATGCCCAGAAATTTCGGTCCGATCTTTTCTATCGCCTGAATGTCTTCCCGATCAAGGTTCCTCCGTTGCGAGAGCGGCCGGAGGACATTCCCTTATTGATACGCCACTTCGCGGAGCTCTTCAGCCGTCGCATAAACAAGCCCATTACGATGATTCCTCCCGAAACGATGGGTGCCCTGGTGAGATATGAATGGCCAGGAAACGTTCGCGAACTTCAGAATGTGGTCGAACGGGCGGTGATCCTTTCGTCTCGCGGGGTCTTGCTTGTACCCGCAACCGATCTCAAATCACCATCGGAAGCGCCAACGAAGACCCCGAACCAGAGAACACCGGTTCGGAAGCGCACTCACGAAATGGTGCAGTCGATCGACCGAGATCAAGTCGTCCAGGCCCTCAGAAATGCAGAAGGTCGGGTCGGTGGCCCACATGGCGCCGCCGCCCGCTTGGGACTCAAGCGGACCACATTGATTGCCCACATGAAACGGCTCGGCATCAACCCTCGAACTGTCATACTTCAATGATGACAAGTGTCATGACACGCGTGACACGGTAGCGCTTCCTCTCTCCTCTTCTCGCCTCAATCGTGAAGTCCTTTCTCGTGAGGACTTTAGATCGTATGAAATCACGCCATGCTTTTGGCGCGGCGGGTGCCCTCGGTGCGTTGGGAAACGTTTGATGCTGCGAACCATGATCACCGAATCGCCTTTCGCGCAAACGTGGGTTCTTCAAGGAAGACTCTGCGGCCAATGGGCGGTGGACCTCGAGCGGCGGTGGACGGAAACAAAGAGCGCACGCCAAGGACGAAAGTGCGTGGTGGATCTGGAGGATGTGACCTGGGTCGATGATCAGGGAGAAAAGCTCTTGCTGAAAATTATTACAGAAGGCGCTCAGGTGATCGTCAACCGCGCCTATATGAGGTATGTCGTAGAAAACCTCAACGTTCGGCAACCGTGAGAGGAGAGAAAAATGCAGCTCAGTGTGACACGCGAAACCGCAGAGACCGTAGCTCCCCTGCCTGCGCCAACTGCCTCGGTTGAAGCGAGCGAAGGCGAACTTGTCGCTCAAGCAAAGGCCGGATCCGAAGTTGCGTTTGAGCAGCTCGTGTTTCGCTACGAGCGTAGGGTTTTCCGTTTGGCACAGAACATCACCCACAACCGCGAGGATGCCGAAGACGTGATGCAGAACGCTCTGGTCAAAGCCTTCACAAAACTGCCCTCATTTCGAGGAGACTCGCGTTTCTACACTTGGCTTGTGCGCATTACTGTAAACGAAGCTCTCATGGACAGGCGCAAGCATCGCTGGAACGAAGTTTCGATGGATGATTCGACGAATGCCGACGATGTTCCCATCCACGATGAAATTGAGGATTGGGGACCAAATCCAGAGCAGCGCTACTCCAAGTTCGAGCTGCAGACGATATTGCGCACCACGCTTGGCGAATTGGGCCCGACGTATCGAATGGTTTTTCAACTTCGCGATGTGGAGGGCCTATCGACTCGAGATACAGCAGAGGTGCTGGCGCTTTCGTCGTCGGCAGTCAAGTCACGTTTGAAACGCGCGCGGTTCCAGTTGCGCCGGTCGTTGAACAGATACTTTGGGCTCCATGCCCGCAAAGAGCTCGCGGGGCTAGCGAGCGCCCACTGGGCGGGCGCCGGGAGGTCTCGCTATGTGGATTGTTAGGATCGCACTGGATCGCCCGTACACATTCCTGGTGCTGGCGCTGATTATTTTGATTCTCAGCCCAATCGTGATTCTTCGCACACCGACAGACATTTTTCCGAATATCGATATCCCGGTTATTGCCGTTGCTTGGCAGTACACGGGCCTGAATCCCGAAGAAATGGAAGGCCGGCTGACAAGCGTTTACGAACGCGTTTTGACAACTACCGTCGACAACATCGAACACATTGAATCCACGACTGTAAACGGCCAGGCGATCGTCAAAATCTTTTTGCAACCCAATACCGATTTGGCCACGGCTAATGCACAGGTCACGGCTATTTCGCAGACTGTGCTGCGCCAGCTTCCTCCCGGCACATTGCCGCCGTTGATTATCAACTATAGCGCTTCGAGCGTTCCGATTCTTCAGCTGGGACTTTCAGGCACGGGCCTCTCAGAGCAGGAATTAAACGATCTGGGGCAGAATTTCGTGAGACCACAGCTCGTTACCGTGCCCGGCGCGGTCATTCCATGGCCCTACGGCGGTAAGCAACGTCAGGTGATGGTCGATTTGAATCCGGGGTTGCTGCAGTCTAAAGGTCTCTCGCCACAGGACGTGCTGAATTCAGTTGGGAACGAGAATCTGGTTTTGCCCTCAGGTACCGCAAAGATCGACCGGTTCGAGTACGACGTGCACGTGAACTCGAGTCCGAGAACGGTTGCCGAATTGAATGATCTTCCGATCAAGCAAGTCGGCCCCTCGACAATTTACTTGCGAGATGTCGCCAACATCCGAGACGGATTCGCGCCGCAGACCAACATCGTGCGCGACGACGGACGCCGGGGAGTTCTTATCAGCATCCTGAAGGCAGGTAACGCATCCACGATCGACGTGGTGAAGGGTATCCGGCAGCTGCTTCCGCGCCTTGCCCAAACACTTCCGCCACAGCTGAAAATTGAGCCTTTGGCGGACCAATCGCTGTTCGTGAGCGCTGCCGTAAGTGGAGTAATTCGCGAGGCCCTGATCGCGGCGTGTTTGACCGCGCTCATGATTCTTCTTTTTCTTGGGAGCTGGCGAAGCACGCTGATCATCGCCGTTTCGATTCCTCTGTCGATTCTCACGTCCGTCGTCGTCCTCAGTTTTCTTGGAGAGACGATCAACATCATGACTCTCGGGGGGCTGGCTCTGGCGGTCGGCATCCTCGTCGACGATGCGACCGTAACGATCGAAAACATTGAGCGTTACTTCGATGACGGCCATACGCAACGAGATGCGATTCTTGGAGGGGCCGCTCAAATCGCGGTGCCAGCGCTCGTCTCGACGCTCTCGATTTGTATCGTTTTTTTGCCCATGTTTTTTCTGACCGGCGTGTCGAAGTTCTTGTTCGTACCCCTTGCGGAAGCAGTGGTTTTCGCCATGCTTGCGTCTTACATCCTGTCCCGTACGCTCGTTCCGACTCTCGCAATGTATTTGCTGAAGTCGAAAGAGCACGGCTCCGTCCAATCACAGAATCCGTTGGTACGCCTTCAACAGGCCTTTGAACGTGGATTCGAGCGTGTTCGGCGCTCCTATCAAGCGTTGCTTGCCAGCCTCGTTCAGCGACGAGCCGTCTTCATTCCCGTATTTTTGGCTGCATGTCTTTCATCGTTTCTACTTGTGCCTTGGCTGGGCCAGAACTTCTTTCCCACAAGCGACAATGGCCAATTCATTCTTCACCTACGAGCCAAAAGTGGAACTCGCATCGAAGAAACTGCCAGGCTTTGCGATCTTGTCGAGGCTTCGATCCGCGAGCAAATACCATCGCAGGAAACGGAGAACATCCTCGATAACATCGGCTTGCCCTACAGCACGATTAACTACATGCACAGCACCTCGGGACTGATCGGCGCGGGCGACGCGGATATCATGGTTTCACTCACGGCGAAGCATCGCCCTACTGCCGATTACGTTCGTAAATTGCGATCGACCCTGCCTCGCGAATTTCCCGGGACCACGTTTTATTTCCTTCCCGCCGACATGATCACGCAGGTGTTGAACTTCGGGCTCCCGGCGCCGATCGATATTCAAATTGACGGCACCGACACCGAAGGAGACCGCGAGGTAGCCGATCGCATACTCGACGAGATTCGGCGAACTCCTGGAATTGCCGATGCTCGCATCCAGCAGGCATTTGACTATCCTGAATTCAACGTTAGCGTCGATCGCACCAAAGCAGCTCAGGGCGGCTACACCGAGCGGGACATTGCGGATAGCATGCTGAACTCACTGAGCGGAAGCTTCCAAATCACGCCGATGTTTTTCCTGAACTGGAAGAATGGCGTGAGTTACAACCTTGTCACGCAAACGCCACAATATGATGTTGAGTCTCTGCGCGATCTACAAGACACGCCGATAGATTCCGCGACGAGCCATCCGGAAATCCTCGCCGACGTTGCATCGATCCATCGCGCAAACGAAATGGAAGTGATCAGCCACTACAACATCCGCCGTGTTGTGGATGTCTACGCCTCGGTGCAGGACCGCGACCTGGGGGCAGTGGGACGAGACGTGGCGCACGTGGTGGACGCTAATCGCCGATTTCTGCCTCGAGGCAGCTTTGTGACGGTTCGCGGACAGCTCTCCACGATGCGACGCTCCTACGTAAGCCTGCTGGGAGGCATCGTGTTCTCGATTGTG
>Ga0070731_10001345_pt1 | contig 25653 bp, 32 predicted proteins | sample Coa_R1_2_FD_66448 | JGI IMG/M metagenome (GOLD analysis project Ga0070731, IMG submission 66448) | Surface soil microbial communities from Centralia Pennsylvania, which are recovering from an underground coalmine fire - Coalmine... | ecosystem: Environmental > Terrestrial > Soil > Unclassified ... | reverse complement strand
CTCCTGCTGATCACGAACGGACGATTGGTTACGCCAGCGTTTGCCTGAAAAGCCCGGTCAACGCATTTCCACACCGCCCCATTCGGCACGCCGAACTCGGAACTGGGAAATACGACTGAATAGAACGTCGAGTTTGGGTGGTCATCTGGGTGGGCACGGATGGCCAACTGTTTGCATCCAGTGCCGATATAGTTTAAGATAACAACGCGATTAACTCCTGTTTCGAAGAGGTCGAAAGATGATCTATTCTCGGTCGGCTGAATACGCCTTCAGGGCTTTCGTGCACTTGGCACAGGTGCCTGAGGGAAAATATGCGATGGTCAAAAACATCGCGGAGCAGGAGGAGATCCCGGTGCACTTCCTGGCCAAGATCATGCAGCAGCTTGCCCGAAAGAGATTACTGCGTTCGAGTAAAGGCCCCACCGGAGGATTCGCATTACGGTTGCCGCCCGGGGACGTGAGGCTCTGGGATATTGTGGAAGCGTTGGACGGAACGGGGCAATACACGGTTTGTGCCAGCGGGTTGTCGGAATGCTCTGACGTGATGCCGTGCTCCATGCACGATAGCTGGGTGGCCCTCCGTACACGCATCATCGATTACTTGGAGCAGAATACCATTGCCGACCTCGCCAAGGCGCTGGAGAGCAAGCGCAAGTCGCTTGGTAAACGGCGAAAGCCTAGAAATTGGGCCAAGTCTTAGGCCGCATCTACTCCTCGGAAGTGGCGGGTCGCAGGTTTCATGAGCCAGACCGGTGGAAAAGAAGTAAACGTGCGGGTGTGCTTGGTGATCGTGAACCCCTGGCCATCACTGCTCGGTGTGCCCTATAGAAATCGTCTTCGGGAGATCCTTGCAGCACGCCGAGTCTCGACAGCCAATTCTGGAAAGCAAGTTCAACGATCTCTTGCTGTTGCTTGATCATCGATCTTCCAGAACGAATTGGGATCACCTTCATGTTGTTAGCCATAACCGTTCCCTCCCTGAGCATTTGGAGATCCTACAAAACACGTTGCGGGTGGGTCAAGTCCGAAACTGATCCACGAAAATGCGATCCTATAGTCGAGTTACGAACGGAGATTCAATTCCAAGGAATCACATCACTCAGAACCCGACCTCCGCAGATGCCGTACAATAGTTGACGGCGATGCGGCCTAAAGGATCTGTCATTTTGGTGGCGCTGTTCATTGGAGCTGCCATCGTAACCGTGGCGCTGGCGGTGATGATCCCCATCTTGTACTCTCCCGGTGGCACGAGTCACACCGGCATCTTGACCGGTATCATTGGCCTCGTATTTGCAATCCTGGCGCTTGGGGTGGCGGCGTTTGCCATCATGTACTCACCCGGTCCTCCGAGCTACATTTTGACCTCGGAATCACTAACGATCCAGGACAGATTCTATCCCATCACCCTCAATACAATTGACGTTGATGCCCAGCACATTCGGGTCGTTGATCTCGGCGTAGACATGGACTGGCGACCCAAAATACGGATGGGTGGCTTCGCAAACTTCCATTACCGGTCTGGCAGATTTCGGGTTGCCAGCGGTAAGATCGTTCGCATCTACCAAGCTGACGGCAAGCGGTTGGTACTGTTGCCATCGAAACGTGATGGCACTGATGTCCTAGTCGAGACCAAGGACCCAGAAAAGTTCGTTGATGAAGTGCGGAAGAAGTGGTCCCGGCATTCGTGAGGATTGAGGACAATTGGCCATCCACCTTTAACCCGGAGAGCGGATGGCGTACAATCGGTAACCATGTACGCGGACACAAAGAGTTCCCTTAAGAGCGTCTTGGACTGGCCGGACGGATCGGATGAAGCCGATTGGGATCATCAAATCGAAACGGGTGAGCGATGCCGATTTGCGATGGGGCGGCTGGCCCGTCCGATCTACAGCATTGCCAGGATGGGCTGCCATACTCTCGGACCTGAACCCAACCCAGATGCTGGACGGCTGAACAAGGCGATTCCGCACATCCGGGCCATGCTCACTGCCATGCGGAACCGGAATCGGGTGGCAGCGGTGGAACATGCCAGGGCGGCCATGGCAGTGATGTAGCCGTCAGGGTTGCTAGTGGATCTGGCACAGCGGCAACTATCTCCCGCAATACCTTCGGCAAGTAGTACCGCCTTCGGCAACTGGTACGCCAGACGGCAGGCGGCCCGATACGTCGAGTGGTATTATCTGAACAAGGAAATAACAATGAAGGCGCTCAGGATGTCCTCGAAGACCCAACAAGCCATCACGAGCGTGTCGATTGGACTTTGGATTTCTAGTGGGTTGTTTGGGCAGGCGTCCCCTGGCGCAGCCGCGTATGCCGTACTCTATGCGTTTCAAAATGCGGCTGGAGAGAATCCCTATTCGGGAAGTTTGTTCTGGGACTCGGAGGGCAATCTCTACGGCACCACGTCTTGGGGAGGCGATCTTAACTGCGGCGCAGTTTCGGGCTGCGGAGTGGTATTCATGTTGGATGCGACTGGCACCGAAACTGTCCTGCATAGCTTTACAGGAGCACCAGATGGCAATCAGCCCTATGGAGGCGTAACAAGGGATTCTGCGGGCAATTTCTACGGCACCACTTATTCTGGCGGCACATCCAACGCGGGAACGGTGTTCAAACTCGATTCGGCGTGGAATGAGACGGTGTTGTACAGTTTCACAGGTGGGGCCGACGGGTGTGGGCCACAAGCCGGTGTGATTCTCGACTCTTTAGGCAACTTGTACGGCACCACGGCGGGATGCGGGAGCGCCTCCAATGCGGGCGTTGTATACAAACTGACTAGGGCCGGTAAGCTGGTCGTACTCCACACTTTCACCGGCGGAACTGATGGAGCCTCGTCCGAAGCAGGTCTGATTCGAGACGCCGAAGGGAACCTTTATGGCACTACTTCCCGTGGCGGCGGCAGCATACATTGCTACGAAGGTTGCGGAATAGTCTTCAAACTATCGAGCACCGGCACGGAGACGATCCTGCATAGCTTTACAGGAACGCCCGATGGGGCATCGCCTGCGGCTGGCGTCGTGCGAGATGCGGCGGGCAATCTCTATGGGACCACGGTCTATGGCGGCATGGCGGGATGCAGCCTCGGTTGTGGCATGGTCTACAAACTGGATACTACGAATCAACTGACCGTGCTCTACAACTTTACGGGAGGCACTGATGGAGGCAATCCGGTCGCTGGTGTGATCCGGTCTGCATCAGGCAATCTTTACGGAGACACTTACGTCGGCGGTGCTTATGGAGGGTTTGGAGTGGTGTACAAGTTGGATACGACCGGCACGGAAAAAGTGCTCTACAGGTTCAATGGGGTAGATGGGAGTGGTCCGGTGGCGGGTCTGATCGGAGATTCGAAAGGCAACCTCTATGGCACCACGTTTGTCGGCGGTACAGGCTTCGCTGGTGCTACAGGGACAGGTTATGGTGTAGTGTTCAAACTCACGCCTTGAAGATCTCGTGCCCAAGCCCAGTGCACGTATCCAATTGTCATATCGTTAACGTCCACAGTGACCCTCCGAAAGACCACTGACGGATCAGGGCCGCCGACGGCGCGGGGCGGTCAAGTTCGAATAGAATCGCCGTGGCCTGGTGGTCAGGTTGGACTGGCGCTACCATGAGGGTGGATGAAGACCGCTATCCAGGTCGTGGTGGGCACGTTCATCGCGGCAGTCCTGGTCCCCGGCGTGGCTGTCGCCCAGGCGAAGGCCGATGAGCCGATCAAGACGACGTTGTGCGAATTGGTGAAGGACGCCGCCCGGTTCGGTGGCAAGATGGTGGAGATCCGTGGAAGGGTTCTGATTGCTTTCGAGGAGTTCACCTTAGATACCACCAAATGTGATGTGAACACGATTGGAGATGTGTGGCTTGAGTACGGTAGAGGACCGAAGAGACAACCAACAACGTGGTGCTGTGGCGACATGATTCCACAAGACCGTTTGGTTGTCGTGCAGAATCCAGAATGCCGTCGATTTCACAACTACCTCACGGCTCAGTATCGAATCAAGGGATGCTACTATTCGGAATGCCACCGCTACGACGTGACCGCAACGATGACAGGAAGATTCGACGCTGCCGAAGCCAGGACGTGTCCCGATGGAAAAAGCCGTTGTTGCTATAACGAGTTCGGACACCTTGGCTTTTGCTGCGGTCGGCTCGTAATACAATCGGTTTCGGACGTGATTGCAGAACCGATTGATCGTTCGGTATACGAGAAGGCACAATGAAGGTGCCCAGAGCGAACTGCATGATTTTCACGAGCGCCGCCTTCAACACTTCCACGCCGAAGGAACCTTCTCTGAAGCCATCCAAGCTATCCGTGTAGTTTTATCATTTTCGCCCTTCGTATCAGAGGTCCGAGGATGTTCCGAGCAAGACCTGTGAGCAAGGTTGAATATGCGCACCGATGATTACCAAGGAGACTGGCACCGCTACAAGCGGCTCAGAGGCCGGTTCGTCATCGTCTGCGTAGGTTATGCTGTTTTCTCATTTTCCGTGATCTTCTCGAAGTCGTGGTTCTCCGTTGCGGCTTGCGTGATTGCTGGCATTTGGATGGTATTTGTTGTCATCCTGGGAAATCGCCTCAAGGATTGGTGTTGCCCAAGGTGCGGGAACCGATTTTCAGGATCTTGGTGGTACAACGACGCCTTTTTTGATCGGAAATGTGCTCATTGCGGACTACCGAAATTCGCCGCCCATGATAGCGGGTCGGGTTCAGTGTCGGCATGACCCGCCCCGCACGTCGAAACAAATCCGAAGCGCAACTCCGCACGCTCGAACGCCAATTCTCAACCGGCCTCATCAAAAAGCGTTGCGGGACTGCGCTGCCGCAAAATGGGGCATGTTCGGCCAATAACGATGGCGCACTATCTGAACCTCGCAGGCTCCAAGATAGTTATGAGATCTAAAGTGGCTGAGAGGTTGATGGCACCGGGCGAAGAAATCATGCGGCTGCGTCGGGAACTCGGATACTCGGACGGTCTCCCGTTGTTCAAGCGCTACCTGGAATACCGGGCGATGCGCTCCGCAAACACACCCGACGAACCAACGCTGACGGTGGAGTTTTTGCAGGAGCTTGGGATAATCGTTGAGCCGACCAGAGATTAACATGTCGATCCCTGAATCATCAGTTCCAAGGCAACCGACGCCGAACGAACGTGATGTTCTAGCCCGTTTCGCACGCATGGAGATTTCACTGGCAGACTTGTGCGACTCGCTTCGGGGGATGATGACCGTCGATTTCGGTGGACGGGAGCGGCGGCTGATCTCCCACTTTCTACCCGCAGAACCCGGTATCGGTTTTCCATGCTGGTAGACTTCGGCCCGCATTCCCAAATCTGCTAAACAGTAAGCGAATAGTTGCCGCTCTGAGGACACTGCGGAAATGATGAAGTCCGGGTCGCCCCAATCCCGCCTAATTCGCTTCCATTGTCTGCTGTCAGGGATAATGACGTTAACTTCTGTTGAGGCTTGCCTTCCAAACTGATCCAATGGGATTGTGGCTACGGGGTTTTCGGCAACCAGATCCTCTTCACGGGTCAGGCTACGGAGCGTGCAGACGAACAAAACGGCTCCCGGCACGAAGACCAGGAGTCCGAGTACTGCAAGTGGCAACGACACGAAACGGCTCATCTATCACTTTCCTGGAAGTTTCTCTCGCCGACTCCAGAAATACGAAAAGAGCCGGAACGCCTGGACAGGAACGGATATGACCGCCAACACTGTGCAGGGAAGTGCAACTGCCATACCCCACGGCATTCCGAAGCCTTCCCCAACTTTCCAATCACCGGGATAAAGGAGATCGGCGATAAACAGCGGACCCCAACCGGCGATCAACAGAACTGGAACCCACCAAGCACTTGCCGGATGAGGGAAGATCCACGGCTCTCGATCTTCAAACATGCGCTGCTCCGTAAACAGGTCCGGTCTGCCCTTCCACAATCGCCGCTGTAAGAGTCAACGCAGGGGCCAACGCCGACACAATATTCACTCTTTCAGGATAGAACAGACAGAACGACCTGAAAGCGTGGAATCTTACCGGCACCTTCGATAGCGGAGCATTTAAAACCAAGAGAGCCGTCACAGTTTCGGCTTTATTATTTTGTCATCGGACTTTCGCCGTACCCCTGTCTGGATTGTCCATCCAAATTCATTTGCCATCCTGCGGACATACCGCTTTTCATATTCTCTTTCATCACGAGGGGTTTTCTGCAACACTTCGGGTCTATCCACCGTTTGGGTTTCGACAATCTTGACTTGGATCTGGTCGTTCATCCGCAAGGCCCGCTGCTCCCACCGAACTGTTTCGTTGGTAGGTGAGAGGCCGGTTATGCCCAAGCCTACCTCTCCCCGGCCCTGCGCATTCTCCATACAGGCTATGCTGAAAAACAGTGTCCCTTGCTCCGTACCTGCAACACAGAGTCTTTTGCCATTCAGGTGAATTTCAAGTGCTCTCATTGTTACCAACCATTTCTCGTCACCCCCTCAGCATAACCCGCCAGACCGAACATTGCGGCGGGTTGCGAACCATCGCCCTAGCCCGGAGAATTGCACCAACGTCCTCTCACTGCGCTCTGCGACGGCGCTGGTGGACGGCCTCTATCGGCGCTATCATGAGCGTAAATGGATAAGTTTATGTCCAGTACGTTGTTTCTCGGCACGATTGTGGCATTTCAGGTTTCGGCCTCAGCACAGCCAATTCGAGAAATCACTTCCCAAGCCATGCTGTTCGGCGGCGGGTTGACACCCGGCTTTTACCAGGGCTACGTGATCTTTTTTGACGACGGCCACCGAAACCATATTAGCCTGTACTCCCCGGACGGCCAACCGTTTCTGGAGAAGGATATTCAGGAGCAAACGGCACCTTCTGTCATGAGCATCGCTGTTGACAGGGACGGTACTGTAGCGGCTTCATGGGCGGGTTTTGATACAAATAACAAAAGATGTGCCGGAATTGACTTCTTGAGTCGAAAAGGGAACGAGATCAAATCCATCAATACGGGATTCTACCTTGCGGCACACCTTGCATTCGGTGAAGGGCATGACCTATGGACGTTCGGATGGGAACGAGATGCCGACGATCCAGAGAAAGCGGCACAGGACTATATGACCGTCCGAAAGTATTCTAATGACCTTGAGGTTGGAAAGTATCTGCCTCGCTCCCTGTTTCGAGGTGGCCTAGACCCGGCGTGCCTCAGTGACCAAGGACGGATACTCACAGTTGCAAGAGATCGTGTCGGTGTTCTGGCGTGCGCTGGAAGTACCTCAGAGCAACGGGAGTGGGTTGAGATGGACTTCATCGGCAAGCCATTGGGTCGCTGGAGAGTGGACCCGGCATACAGGATTGTTGCTACCGGGGACGGCCATGTTTACGCTCAAACCAATACCGAGAACTCCAACTTATTCCTGCTAGACCGGCCTTCAGCGACGTTCAAATCTGTCGAATGGAAGCCAATCGGGATATTGTTTGGGGCCGATGGAGACGAGTTGGTATTTCTTGACTCTTGGAATACGGAGCCAATGCACTTCCGCTGGTTTAAGCAGCCATGAACTGCATGGTCACGATTTGAACGGCGACGGCGAGTCTGGTCCGAAACAGTTGAAAATGGCGGGGGAAGAACCATCGCCCAGGTTCGGACAATGGGATCAGCAACCTCGCATTGCGTATGGCGATCACCCTGGTGGCCAGCCTAGACCGGCGCTACCATGAACGTTGATGCACACCTGGATTCGAGCCGTCGCATTCGTCGCAGTGCTGACCGGCGTCGTATTCGGCCAACTCAACGGGCCGCTCCCGCCAGTTCACATTTCCGGGCGGATTCTCGACGCCAGCGGTGCGCCGATCCCGAACGCCCATGTGCATCTGACAGTGGTTAGATCACAACGAGAGATTGTGGCAACCAGGACCGATCAGAACGGTGCGTTTAGCTGTCGTGTCGCTTCGCCTATTATGTACGAGTTGTCGGTCGATGCACAGCATTTCAAACCGCTCGTGATGAGAGTAAAAGTCGATGTCGGCAGAGATCTCGAAATCGGGGATCTTGTGATGAAACTCCCCGGAGGAGACGAGGTTGATGTTTCTTCGATTGACGATGAACCGATCCGCACGACTGTCTGTCAACTGATGAAGATGCCCGTACAGTTCAATGGCAAGATCGTACAGATCAGGGCCGAATACGTCTCCACATTCCAATGGGCCGGATTCGTTGACGAAAGCTGCTCGGCGAAACTCCAGGTTGGTGTTTTCCACGTCCTGGATAATCTGAAACCGGAACAGGGTGAGTACGCATTTACCAGGGCCGACGACGCCAACACCCATCCCGAACGGCTGAACTGGAAACCCATTCAACCTCCTCGTCCTGTCCAACTGAATCAAGATGCGAATTACCGAACGTTTCAAAAATACACCGACACGAAGTTCCGATGGCCGGATGGAGAAACATGTCACGATTGTCCGCTGTACCAGATAAACGTGACGGCAACGGGCCGGTTTGATTATTTCGAGACGCAGACGGTAGCGGTAAGGGCGAATCCGGCGACTAAAGCATTCGGCCATTCCTCCGGCGATGACTTCAACGCTCCGCTATCCCGGCTTGTGCTGCAATCCGTAGCGGATGTCCTAGCAACCCCGATTGATCCCGCCGTCTACACCGAACGCAAAGGACGGGAAATCACTCTGGAAGAAGCGCATGATCTGGTCACAGCGTTGATGAAAGACCGGGGGAATACGACGGCACCCGGCTTTAGCCTTGAACAGTACAGCGACCCGCACTTTCCAGAGTTCCTGGGATTCCAAGCAGTATTTGACAATCCGAATCCAGGCAGCTTCAATCTTGGCTTCTATGCCGTTGACCGCAAGACCGGAGATGTGTGGAATGGCATCATCTGTGAGCGCATGAAATCGGCTTCACTGAAGAAACTCCAAAGGACTATCCGGTTACGCATTGGGCTTACCGAGAGCGAATATCGAAAAGCTCGAAGACCGGGGCCGATGTGCGAATAGGGCGGGACGCCGAGCCGACACACGCAATCTTCACACGGATTGCGGATGATTCTACAACAGCCCAGAAGCTTTACGGCAGGATCACAGTTGGCCGAAGAAACCGATAAGGCATCCAACCCCGGAGATCTCGATGTGGACCGTCCTGGATCTTGATGAATACAACCTCTACGGCCCGGTTCCGTTGCATGTCGTATCCGTTGGCCGCATAGGGTTCAGCGAGCTTGCCGTCCTGAAGGAACTTTCGGTCTTCGAGGTTCGCCTTCGTGCCACTTGAAATAAATATTCCCTGCGGCGGCTGTTCAATCCAAGTTGCGGTGCCGTCTGGTGTCTCCATAAAAGGAGGAGTTCCTTGTCGTCTCCATTCAGCGTCACACGCAACCGAATACTTTCCCAGCACGGCGACATCCGTAACCAGAACCGCACCGCCCGCCGCAAATGGGTCAACGACTACTTCGCTCAGATCGCCACAGCCCGCCAGGAGGAACAGCGCCGCCATGCAAAAACCCGCTGTGAGGGTTGAGCGTAATTGATTTGCCACAAGTAGATGACGCAATTCCGGCCATTTCGTTGAGTGCTGGTCATCGGATCGAACCGGCGCTATGATGGCGTCGTGAAGGTAGTGCCCAGAATCCTCGTGGCCGTCACACTGCTATTCGGCTGCTCGTCAGCACAGAGCGCAGAACGACGTATCATCACGCCGCAGGAAGCCAATAATCTGATGTTTACGATGTTAACGGCGGATCGCAGCACCAGGGCGTCGGGATTTAACATAGATGGAGCCTATCAGAGCGATCCTGGCTTTGTTATCTTCTACGTTCACTATGGTAATCCGAGTGGCACCAGCAAGGTTGTTCTCTACGCCGTTGATGATGCAACTGGTGACGTTTGGTATCGGGCAATCTGCGCACGCTTGACTTCGCCCGCACTTCGCAGATTGCAACGCCGTCTTCGGAAGCGAATCGGCTTGACGCACGCAGGTTACACTAAACTGCGCAGGCCCGGACCAAGTTGTGATCCTGGAGAAGTATCCAAGGTTATGGACGTGGGCACGCACGAGGCTAGATGAATATTAGGACTCTTGTTTTTGCCGCTCTTTTCGCCACCATTTTGACCGGCAGCGGCGTCTGCCAAGGCAAGCGAAACTCCGAACCAGCGGAAGTCACACCACAACGAGTCGTCGGTCTTCAGTATCCACGTCTGGCCCACCTTGGTGATGTTCAGGGCCGGGTTGAATTGAACGCTCTTGTTTCATCGGATGGCACGGTGAAAGACATAAGGGTCGTTTCCGGCCACGCCCTTCTTGTTGATGCTGCTAGAGATTCCTTACGGCGATGGCGGTTCACGGGCTGCACATCGACAAGCGTTCAGTGCGTTGCGAGAGTAGTTTTCGTTTTCGTGTTGGAGATTGGGCCTTGTGAAATCGATCAGTGCCCAAGCGAACTTCAGGTCGATCTTCCCGATACGGTCACAATCAAGTCAAGACATGCACGGGCCATTGTTAACTGAATTGACATCGGCGACCATTCGACACGGTTGACGCTTTCTCCAGAGGAAGTGTGCAGAATCCTCGGACGGGATCACAGAGGTTCGACAGTCCAGAGATCGCCGCTGCCAGGATAATTACGCCAGCGCCTTCTTGTTGGGTTAAGCTGTGGCCCTGGTGGACGGCGTGAACCGGCGTTATCATGATGGTGAATGAGGATCGGTGTTCGGGCTATCATACTGGATGTCGGCACCGCCGTTTTGCTGTTCGGAGAAGTAGCTCTTGCGCAGACGGCGATGCATCAAGAAGGCGCAGCGGACCTTCCTCCGAATCTTTTCGCCATACTCCAAGACAATTCCAATCCAGCCGTGAAAAGATGCATTGACCTACAGCATGTGCCGTTCGAGAAGATGGTTCATACCTCATGGCTCGATCTCAATCCCACTCAACAGCCCGCATTGCTCGTGGAAGGACTTCCGCCGTGCCTCTCCGGTAGTGATAACGGTACAAAGCTGTTCTATATTCGCTCTGACGACGGCTGGCGCAAGATTCTCGACGGCTTGGGTGCCAGAGTTGAGCTTAAAGTGACGAGGACTCACGGCTGGCGTGACATAGTGCTTTGGCGGCACAATTCAGCGTTCGACAGCACTCAACTGCTTTATCAGTTTGATGGGAACGTGTACAGGGCCATTCGATGCAATTTAGTGGAGTCTGCAAATCCGCTGACCGGGAAACGCCGCTCACCGCCCAAATACAGTCCATGTACTTGGGACTGGCAAGGAGCCAGGCTCTGATGCGCAGCCGAAGGATTGTGCCTACATGTCCTACCGTCGGCGCCGTCATCGCCATCATTGCCCTCATCGCCGTCACGCTGCCCGCCCCTGGACTTGCACAAACGACTCCAGTTAAACCGCCCGGATTTGTTCGCATCTCTGGTCGGGTGGTATCACAGAATGGTCAGCCGATGCCTGCGAATACCGTCACCGTTCGCATGGCTCGGATCGAACCTGATGGACTTCTCACGGACGAGAAGATTGCAGAGACGGATTCGCATGGCGGATTTACCTTCCTGGCCGCTCCAAACGAACATTATCGGATCTACGCTAAAGGCGACGGAGTTGGGCATCGAAGAACAGTTGATACCAAAAGTGGAAAGGATGCTAACGTGGGTGACGTTTTGTTCGAGACGTGCCCTCCGGTCTGCATCAATCCGAATGCGTCACGCACACAGTCTGAGCTAGTCCGCACCTTGAAGCCTGAGCGCATTATCATCGAGCCGCAGGACGCCGTGTACAACCCTTGGAGAGGACTCGCAGCGCATCAATCGACCAGCACCCAAGAAAATGGACCAAACCACCCGGCAGATCGAATGGCGTCGTGGACCCCGCCAACACTTGAAAATCGAGCAGTATGGGAGACATGGCCGATGGTGGAGTTTTTCAGTCACCCTTTGAGCGTCGAGTCCTTCGTGGGCGGCAAGATGAAGGTGATCCGAGTCGTCCATTACGATCCAAAGCTGACGCCGTGGCAAATCCGAGATGAAGTACGGACGGTATGGCTCGGATATGTCTGGCTTGCAACCCGCAGCATCATCTGGTCGGAGCAGAATCGTTGGAATATCGAGGCGTGGGTTGAATGCGAAGATGGCAAGCGAACTTCAATTCTGATGGACGGCTGGATTCACGCTCAGGTGCAGGACCGGCAGGGCAAGTATTGGTACATTCGGACTCCAGAACAGTAGTTTGATCGGCTGGTCTAAAAGCACTGCTGGCGTTCAGCGAGATTCAGGTGGGCGGGCTTGTTTTCCGGGGCCGTAGACGAGACGACATGCGGAAGATCGCCCTAGCCCGGAGAATTGAGCCAACGGCCTCGTACAGCCGTCTGCGTTGATCCCGGTGGGTGGTCTGGATGGCGATATCATAGCGGTGAATAAAAATGAAACTCTGGGCAATCTTCGTTAGGCTTCTCGTCGTTATAGTTTTGAGCGGGACGTTAAATGGGCAAACCAACAGCCCTCCGCACGCACACGATGGCACCAACATGGATTGCATCGAGAGAATAGAAATCCCACGCTACCCACCGCTGGCGACCCAAGCTCGGATAGAAAGTTCGATTACGGCATCCGTGGCTCTGTCGTCGGATGGGGCAGTCCACGACATCAAGATCACTGCTGAGTCAAAATACAAACAAGCGAGGAACTTGTTTGGACCACCAGTCGAGAACGTCATCAAAGCGGCGAAATTCCGTTCTGGCTGTTCCGAGAAGACTATTACGCTCGTGTTCCATTTCGACTTGAAGGGACAGTCGGATAATCCAGAAGCGTCAATGTCCTTCGGATACCCAAATGTGTTTTGGATCGTCTCCGAGGCTCCGCTGTTTCAGCCGCAAGCACAGGCAACGCAAGAAGAAAGCCAACGTCAAAACCCAAAGCAGTCGTCGTTGTGGGCGGCGATCTCCGTACCGCAGCCGGTCTTCGAGGCGGGCGGCGAAACGGAGCGGTTGCAGATCTCCTTCGGTGTCTACAACGACGGAGCTTCGGCGGTCGGCCCTAACGTGGAGTCGTCCCACCTGTTCATAAACGGCGTCGAGGCACAGGACTGGCAAATCGTCATCAGCAGCGGGCTACGCAATGAATTATTCTCGTCGCTGCCGCCTGGAGAGACTTTGCAATTTACCTATTTGCTTGGACTAAAGTATTTCCAAAAGCCAGGAATCTACACGGTGCGATGGGAAGGCGAGAATTTCAAATCACCGGACCTGACGTTCAGAGTGGTTCCAAGGAACCGGTGACTTGTAGGGCTGGACAAAGATCGCCAATCTAGGACGTTCCGTTTGACCTTGTTCGTTTCAGTTCTTGTTCGGCTCTTAACCAGTCTTCTTTGTCTGTTCCGTAAGGACAGCCTCGATCCCGCCAAATTTGGTAGGCGAGTGCGGCAAAGCCCTTTTCAGTTCGTTTCTGATTACCGCCGCCAAGATGCGTCTCTTGATTCGCCCCATATAAGGTCAGCGTATCGAGTCTGGTCGATCACGGTCTGTACCCAACCGCACAATCTGTTGCGAATGTATTGGGGTGCAGCTAATCCCTTACTCCACGCTTCCGCATCAAACAAACCCAGGCTCTCGGCGGCTCTGGCAGTGTAGTTTCAAAATTGCTGGAAACCAGGGACAGGATCTCGAAGCACGGCTCGACGGCGTTCGCAATCTGTCTGGCCGTTCGTTGTGGTGGGCCGGGGCTGTCTCGCTTTTCATCAGCGTTTCCGATCAGACTGAGCCATAAGCCGCCGTCTTCCAAATGCCGATGGACCTGTTCTGCGAACTTGGCCCGGTCCTGGTCGGAATCAGAGACATAGAAGCAGCCACGATCAAATGCGAAACGGAATGGCGCTCCTTCAGCTTGGCTCTTCAGGATGTCGAGAACCGCAAACGTACACGTAGCTTTCGCTGTTACGGCCTTTTCTTCCGCCTTGTCTATCGCAATGTCGGAAGAATCAATCCCGACGACCTGGAAACCTTGTTGCGCCAGCCAGATTGCATTGTCGCCGGTTCCACAGCCGATTTCCAATGCCTTGCAGGGATGGATGGGCAGCGTAGTCATGGTCTGAACGAGATTGAAGTCGGGCCTGCCAATGTCCCAAGGGGTGAGCCTTCTTTGTACGCTTGGCGGAAATGATCTTCGACGCTCATACTACCTTCCTTTGATGGTCCAGTCTTCCCCTCGGCGACTCAAGCCAAATCCTCGAATGCCCGTTACCTCGATGGCGCTACCCGGAATGATAACAGCATTGGCGACGAACGGATGGGCATCCTGGCTTTTCCAATCGAATCTGTTTGGGGTTATACTGTTCGGAGATGAAACCTGATTGCAGATGCAGGAGCCTGAAGCGGGCCGCTGCGCTCGTTCTGCCGTGTGCGGCGGCGGCGATTGCGTTGCAGGCACAGACGTTTACGACGCTGGTGAATTTCGACAGCGCCAATGGCGAACATCCGATGTATGTGTCCTTGCTTCAAGGCTTTGACGGTGGCCTATATGGAACGGCATCTAGCGGTGGTCCCGGAAATAATGGTATTGTCTTCAAGTTGACTTCACTGGGTACTCTCACAGTGCTCTCCAGCTTCAATTATTCTGACGGCAGTTCGCCGAATGCCGGACTGTTTCAGGCCAGCAATGGCTATCTTTACGGAACTGCCGTTAATGGCGGCACCGGCACCAGTTGTGCATTTGGCACACCCTGCGGTACGGTCTTTAAGCTAAGTCCGGGCGGAACACTGACTGCCCTTCATAGTTTGAATTTCACTGACGGGGCGAATCCCTATTCGCCGCTAATTCAAGCCACAAACGGCCAATTCTATGGCACTACTTCAACGGGCGGAACGGCCCAGTGTCTCTTTGGCGTCGGCTGCGGCACTGTCTTCAAAATGAGTCCAACTGGAACGTTCGAGACTTTGCACAATTTCGATTCGACCGATGGTGCCTATCCTTATGGCGGTTTGCTTCAAACGTCCAATGGCATTTTATACGGAGTAACTTACCAAGGTGGAGCTTCAAATCTTGGTACAGTGTTCAAGATCACACCAGATGGAACATTCACTACAATGTACAGCTTTAATAATGTCGATGGTGCCAGTCCGTGGGGTTCTCTTATTCAGGGCATAGACGGATATTTATACGGGACGACGGCATATAGTGAAAGCGGCAACGGTACGGTATTCAAGATTTCGCCTCAGGGTAAGTTATCTGTTTTGCATTTCTTTAGCGGAACTGACGGGGCGTCCCCTCATGGCAGTCTTGTGCAAGGGACTGATGGAAATTTCTATGGGACAACATCGCAAGGCGGAGCCAATAACTTCGGTACGATATTCATGATCGCTCCCGATGGATTTCTGACGACCTTGCATAGCTTTGATGTGAGCGATGGACTCAATCCCTCCGGTGGTTTGGCCCAAGCGACGGATGGGGAGTTCTATGGCACTACAACGAATGGCGGGCTTTATGGTGTTGGTTCGGTGTTCCGCCTCTCGGTCGGCCTCGGTCCGTTTATCAAAACCGTTCCTACATCCGGCAAAATCGGTTGTAATGTTACGATCCTGGGAACAAATCTGACCGGCGCAACGAGCGTTACATTCAACGGCACACCAGTGTCCACCTTCGCCGTCAACAAGTCCGGCTACGCAATCACCACGTCCGTCCCAATTGGAGCAACTACCGGCAAGGTCAAAGTGGTGACGCCAAGTGCCACGCTGTCGAGCAACGTAGTGTTTCGGGTCCGCTGAGTTCTTTCCGTTCCTGGCAAGAACCCTGGAAACTTGTTGGTTGTCGAGTGACAAGCACGTCGCGCAAGCTCTGTGTCAATATGGTTACGGGAGAGGAACCACATGCCACAGAAATTGTCGCCACAGATCATCTCTGCTGCGATTGCCGGATTTGAGCAGCAGAAAATCGAAATAGATAAACAGATCGCCGAACTCCGGTCGATGCTTACCGGCTCCGCCGAGACCGCCACCATAACGCCAGAAGCCACCCCAGGCAAGCGCAAGAAATTCAGCGCAGCCGCACGCCGAAAGATGGCCCTGGCACAGAAAGCAAGATGGGCGAAAATCCGTGGGGAGTCTGCACCAGCGCCAGCCAAGTTGAAAACTCCGAAGACAAAACGCCGGATCAGCCCTGAAGGTATGAAGAGGATTATCGCCGCTACCAAGAAACGCTGGCGGTTGGCGAGGGCGGCGACGAAGAAGGCTGCTGCGAAATCTTAATCGACACAGGCCGTAGTGCTATACTCCCGTCATGAGCCTCAAGAATGCGGCGTTCTTCGCATTGATCGGCATGACGTTGCTAACCGTTATGCTGGCGGTGGTGTTCATCCGTGATGTATCGGCTCTCCTTGCTGGTGCGATTGCTGCGATAACGGTGTTGATGGAGTTTATCAATTTACTGGCCAGCCTCAGTGTCGCCGTGTTCCTGTACGTCTTCTACAGAGCGCAATCCTGAACCCGTAGGATGCTGAAGCTGTCGAGTGGGTCTTTCCGACATGCTATACTCGATCCTCCAAGAATCGTTAGCGATCTTTTTGTGAAGGCTGACAGGAGTGGCTATGAAAGCAACAAAGGCTCTCAAACGACTGGCCCACGCTGAGGAACTGATCTCGGATGTGATGGAACGGTATTCAGAGAGTGCGCCCGACATCCGAGAGCGGCTTCGGAGTGCCAAGGCTGCGGTTGGTCTGGCGAAGGACGCTGTGAAATTGCAGTCATCCTCCAAGCCGAAGAGCGCCCCGAAGAAGGTCGCTACCAAGAAGACGGCGGTGAAGGTGCCACCGGTGAAAGCGAAAAAGAAGCACGGCAGGACACAACGGGATTACGAAGAGTGAATTCACCGTAACGAGCCGTCGCCAAACAACGAGCAAAAATAGGAAATGCCCAATCAGCGGCAAGAAAGGGGGAACAGAAACGCACATGGGCAAAGTAACCATCGAGATTGATTCCAAGTGGGTGAAGATCGTTCACTCGCCGGTCTACTGGATCGTTGTGACTCTCCAAGGTTTATCCATCAGCTTCGCCCCGCTCTTTCTGTATTGGTGCGGCAAGGGAACGCTCTTTCACGGCACTGAATGGCTTTTCGTGCCGTTGTGCTTCGGGATCATCTTCTTCGTCGGGTTTTTCTATATGGCGCTCGGTGGCGCAGTCATCGGCCAGCTAAGGAAGAAGGACTTCTCGGCCTGATCTTCAACCGATACTGCTTCGCCACTTTTATCGCCACGACCATAAGCCGCAGCATTTCTTCGATGCCAACCAGGGCCTTCGAGAACCAGCGAGACAATCGGCGCTACAATGGGGTATGACCGTTCACGAGAAGTTCGTTGAAGACATGAACGGTGCCGGAATCCACACCGAAGGCTACCTTGGTCGATTCTTTTGGGAAGGTCCTGCCGCCCGTTCCGATGAACAAAATGGGCCAACACTTTTGGATATTATCAAGGTAACCACAGTTCCTCTTCAGTGGGATCGGCTGGATTTCAATTACATCGTGTACCCCGTTGGTAAAGCAGGATGGAAAGATAGTGTCGCCGATTCAGAAGGCGACGAACTTGAACCGGACGGCTACAACGACGGCTACGCTGCTAAACCGCATAAAGACGTTGACGAGGAAGACTGAGTACTGGACAATTCAGACCGGCCCGCTTCTATACCTGCTTCGCCACCTTAATCGCTTCGATCATCATCCGTAGCATCTCGTCATAACCCACCAGCGCCTTCAAGAACATGCAGAACTGAATCGGACGCAATTTCAGAAGCTCCCGCACCTTGGCGAAATCTTCCGGCGTCATTGTTAGCTTGTCGGCCTCCACGGTCAGATTATCAAAATCAGCGAATCCCCACTTGAGCGCCGACGCCACCCGCCAGATGTACCGTTCTTCGAGGGGCAGTTGATGAATCACTTCCAATTCTGGTGCCGGATCGTGGCCCTGCATCAGCGCCTTTGCGAAATTCAGGTACGGCTCCATATCGGGTGATTCTGTCAGTTCCTTTGCGTCTTCCTCTTGATGGAGATCCTTGATCCGCATTCGCTTGATGGGGTTGTCGTCGTCGGGCATGGTGGCCTCCAGGCTTGGAGTTTAGCAGAATGGGACATGGGTGAGCCGACGAGGACGTGCGCTGGCCAAGAAGAGTCGTGATCTCAGATGACCGCCAGCTATCAAGGTAGCTCGTCATCGGCCCAAATAGTAGCCATCAAAACCGCCAAGGACTCTCCGATTTGCTTTTGTGTGGCCGACACCAGCATGGGGAAGCTCCGTTCAAAGATTCGCTTCCCTACAGACTCGCCACGATGTTTGGCAAAATAGAGGCCACCGGCTCCGACCGAAGCCACCAAGAAGGTGCTCCCGATGTTGGGATGGACCATATCGCAGAACAGATCGTACACGACCCCGATTCCAGGACTTACAGCCGCCCAACTCTTGATACATTCTCCCACCCTGACCACATTAGGTTGCGTGCTGGAGTTACGATCAACTGTAATCGCCTTGGATTTATTATCAGCTTTTGGTTCGTTCCTTTGAGCCGCTGATTCCCAGAGCTTTTGATAGTCCTTCGTGAAAAATGATTCCCAATCGAACCTGCTACCACGAAGGTGTTGATCGTCCACTTCTATTAGTCTCTTCAAGTCCACTCCACCCTTCTCAAACAATGGCGAGTACTTGTGAATTGAGTAGTAGCGGAGTGTCGCAGCATTTTCGATGAGTGATCGTCCGCACAGGGCGTAGGACAGGTAGTGTTCTTTTTTAACAGCGTCTAAAATGGCGGATGACAACTCTGCAAACTTCGCCACGTAGCATGTAATCAGGTTTCGGGCGTAGACGTTGTGGAGCCTGGGCAGATTCGGCTCGTTCGGGTTCCAGCAAACCTCCATATTCGCTGCCATCGCCGACAGGTGCTCGGTGCCTTGTCTGAACAGGTCCAAGTACTGTTCAGTGGTGAGCGGTGGCGTTGCGTCATTGTCGCTCATCGTGATACCTGCGGGAAGTCTACCACGGCACACTGTACGGTTCATACGTCATGCGTCCCGGTAGGCCTTGAATACGGCGGCGTTCGGCTTGGCCGCATATCTTCAGTTAAGGCGGCACGGCACGGTCTGAAGCGGTAAACTGTTTGTTCACGGAATGCGGAATCTGATCGTCAACCGTGATTGACCGCCATGCCAGCAAACACAACCGAACTCGAAAAACGCCTGTGGGGAGCCGCCGACGAATTCCGGGCGAACTCAAAATTGAAGTCGTCGGAATACTCGGTCCCGGTGCTCGGCCTCATTTTCCTGCGCTACGCCGATCACAAGTTCACCCAGGCGAAGGCCAAACTCACCAGCCAGGGCACCGGACGCCGCACCATTGGCAAGTCCGACTATCAGGCAAAAGGCGTGCTCTACCTGCCGGAAGCCGCCCGCTTCTCGACGTTGCTCAACCTGCCGGAAGGGGCCGACATCGGCAAGGCAATCAACGATGCGATGAAGGCCATCGAAGCCGACAACGAGGACTTGAAGGACGTTCTGCCCCGGACGTACAACCGCCTGGACAAAGAACTGCTCGTTTCGCTGCTGAAAAACTTCGCTGCGGTGCCAATGGACATCGAGGGTGACGCTTTCGGGAAGATTTACGAATATTTCCTTGGCAAGTTTGCGATGTCGGAAGGGCAGAAAGGCGGCGAGTTCTTCACCCCTACCAGCATCGTCAAGCTGATTGTCGAAATTATCGAACCGTACCACGGACGCATCTACGACCCGGCGTGCGGATCGGGCGGCATGTTCGTCCAGTCGGCGGCGTTCGTAGACCACCACAAGAAGGCCGTCACCGACATTTCGATTTACGGCCAGGAGAAAGTCGCAGAAACAATCCGGCTCTGCAAAATGAACCTTGCCGTTCATGGTCTTGCTGGCGATATCCGGCAGGGCGTGACCTATTACGAAGACATCCACAAGAGTCCTGGTAAGTTCGACTTCGTAATGGCAAATCCGCCGTTCAACGTTGACAAAGTGGACAAGGAGCGACTGAAGGACGATCCACGATATCCGTTCGGGATGCCAAGAACCGACAACGCCAACTACCTCTGGATTCAGATTTTCTATTCGGCGTTGAGCCAAACCGGACGGAGCGGATTTGTCATGGCTAACTCGGCTGGAGATGCACGAGGGTCCGAGCTTGAAATTCGGAAGAAGATGCTCGAAGACCGGGCCGTGGACGTGATGATTTCCGTGGGGCCGAACTTCTTCTATACCGTCACGCTGCCATGTACGTTGTGGTTTCTGGACCGGGGCAAGAAGAAGACCGGGCGTAAGGACAAGGTGCTATTCATTGACGCACGGCACATTTTCCGTCAGGTTGACCGGGCGCATCGGGAATGGACGCCGGATCAGATTGAGTTCATCTCCAACATCGTGCGGCTGTACCGTGGTGAAGCTGCGGAGTCCGACGCCGGGAGCCAGAAGTTGATGAAGGGAAACTTTCCGAAGGGCAAGTACGCAGATATTGCCGGGTTGTGCAAGGTCGCCACGATTGCCGACATCGAGGCGCAGGGCTGGAGCCTGAATCCGGGCCGGTACGTGGGAGTGGCGGAACGAGCGGCGGATGACTTCGAATTCGCAGAGCGGCTGGAGGAGTTGAACGAAGAACTGGAGACGCTAAACGCAGAGGCGAGAGAACTGGAAGACCGGATTGCGGAGAATGTAGCGGCGCTGTTGGAGGCAGTGTAATGGCCTTTTCGTCTGCTTGGCCGCACGCATCTATCAAGGACGTTTGCGAAGCGGTCATCGACTGTGTGAACAAGACGGCACCCACGGTGGCACATGCAACGCCATTCAAGATGATCCGAACAAGCAACATCAAAGGTGGCTTCATAAACCTGGACGATGTGAAGTTCGTAGACGCCGAAACCTTCGAGAAGTGGAACCGTCGAACTACACCACGGCCCGGAGATGTGATTCTCACAAGAGAAGCACCATTGGGCGAAGTGGGAATGCTCCGCTGCACTGACCGGGTATTTCTTGGGCAAAGGCTCATGCTCTATAGAGCCGATCTGACGAAGCTAGACAACCGTTTTTTGCTCTATTCCTTCCAGGGCGACTTCTTGCAAGGACAGATTCGCTCCTGTGGTTCCGGCGCAACCGTCGAGCACATGCGTGTTCCAGACGCAGAAGCGCTCATAATTCGCCTTCCACCACTTTCAGTCCAGCGCCGAATTGGCGACATCCTTTCCGCCTACGACGATCTGATTGAGGACAACACCCGGCGTATCAAGATCCTGGAAGACATGGCACAGATGCTCTATCGGGAGTGGTTCGTCAACTTCCACTTTCCAGGCCACCAAAAGGTCAAGATGGTGGAGTCGGAATTGGGGCTGATTCCGAAGGGATGGACTGCCAAGTGCGTCACCGACGCCATTTTCGTAAACCCAACAACGAAGGTGCCAAAGGAAGGGTCCAAGCCATTTGTTCCAATGGGCAGTCTCTCGGACAACCTGATGCTCATTACCGGCGTTGAGGAACGAGAAGGAAACAGCGGCTCCAAATTCAAGAACGGCGACACCCTCTTCGCTAGGATTACGCCATGCCTGGAGAACGGCAAGACAGGGTTTGTACAATTCCTACTGTCTGAAGATGCGGTAGCGTTCGGCTCGACGGAGTTCATCGTCCTCCGGTCAATGACGGTTTGCCCGCAATACGTCTACCTGATGGCTCGTTCTAGCGAGTTCAGGGATAACGCCATCAAGAGCATGTCCGGGGCGACAGGCCGTCAACGAGTTCAGGAAGCGTGTTTCCGCCGCTTCTTCATCGCTCAACCTGACAACGGAACATTGGCAGCGTTCCATAGCATCGCAGCCCCGATGTTCCGACTCATTCATTCATTGAGTTTGAAGAACACCAACCTCCGCACCACCAGAGACCTTCTCCTGCCGAAGCTGATCTCCGGCGAGATTCCCGTTGAAGCCGCCGCCGAAGCAATGGAGCAAACTGCGTGATCTATTCCAATCCCGATTCCGAAGACTCCGCAATCGAGCAGCCGACGATTGCTCTGTTCGCTGAATTGGGATGGCAGACGCTGAACTGCTACAACGAAAACTTTGGGCCGCTATCCTTGCTTGGCAGAGAAACAATGGCCGATGTTGTACTGCCGCATCGCCTTCACGCCGCCATCAAAAAGTTGAATCCCGGCATCTCGCCCGACGCCATCGACATCGCCGTCCAGGAGTTGACCAAGGACCGTAGAATTATGAGTCCCGCCAGAGGGAATCAGGCCGTCTACAAACTTCTGAAAGACGGCATTAAGGTGTCGTACAAAAGGGGCGAGGACGAAGAAGAGGCCGTTGAGATCATCAGGCTGATTGACTGGACAGAACCGGGCAACAACGATTTCCTGCTGGCATCGCAGTTCTGGATTTCAGGCGACTACGGCAAGAAGCGTGCTGATCTCATTGGCTTTGTGAACGGCATCCCGCTGGTCTTCATCGAACTGAAGGCGTCCCACAAAAAGCTCGAACTCGCCTACGAGAAAAACCTCTCCGACTACAAGGACACGATTCCACAGGCTTTCTGGTACAACGGCTTCATCATCCTGTCGAACGGCTCCAAGGCCAGGATCGGCAGCATGACAGCCGGGTTCGAGCACTTTGCCGAATGGAAGAAGATTGACGAAGAGAGCGAACCGGGCGTCATCAGCCTGGAAACGATGATCCGGGGAACATGCGATAAGCGGAAGCTCCTGGATCTCATTGAAAACTTCATCCTGTTCGATGAGCGGAAGGGCGAACTCAATAAACTCGTTGCCAAGAACCACCAGTTTCTTGGAGTCAACAACGCCATCGCCGCCGTCCAGGAGATCAAAGCCAACAAAGGAAAACTTGGCGTCTTCTGGCATACGCAGGGTTCCGGCAAGAGCTACTCGATGGTCTTCTTTTCGCAAAAAGTGCTGCGGAAGATCCCCGGCAACTGGACGTTTGTGATCGTCACCGACAGGGAAGACTTGGACGGACAAATCTACCGGAATTTCGCTAATACAGGAGCCGTGCTGGAAGTCGAAAAACGGGTCCGGGCCGATAGCGGTGAGGGGCTGAAGCGGATGCTGAATCAGGAGGACCACCGCTACGTGTTCACGCTGATCCAAAAATTCCGCACTGAGCATGGAGAACGTTACCCAGAGCTTTCGCCCCGATCCGACATCATCGTGATCACCGACGAAGCGCACCGCAGCCAGTACGACATTTTTGCCGCCAACATGAGGAGCGCCTTGCCGAAAGCTGCGTTCATCGGCTTCACCGGGACACCGCTGATGGCCGGGGAAGAGCGCACCAAGGAAGTCTTCGGCGACTACGTTTCCATTTACAACTTCAAGGAATCCGTTGACGACGTGAACACGGTTCCCTTGTACTACGAGAACCGGATTCCCGAACTCCAACTGACGAACGAGAATCTGACGGACGACATTGCGGACATCTGCGAACGTGCCGACCTGGACGACGATCAGGAGCGCAAACTGGAAAAGGAGTTTGCAAGAGAATATCATCTCATCACCCGTGAGGACCGCCTGGATCGAATCGGCGAAGACATCGTTGCGCACTTCATGGGGCGTGGCGTTCTTGCCAAGGCGATGGTGATCTCGATTGACAAGGCCACAGCAGTGCGGACGTTCGACAAGGTTCAGGCGCACTGGAAGAAGGCCATTGCGAGGCTCCAACAGGAACTCGTTGCCGCCGATCCGATGGACAAGCCGGAACTCGAAGCTCGGTTGCGATTCTTCGAGGAAACCGACATGGCTGTGGTCGTTTCGTCGGCGCAGAACGAAATCGAAGAGTTCAAGGAAAAGGGACTCGACATCGCCATGCACCGCAAACGTATGGTGAAGGAGGATCTGGAAACCAAATTCAAAAACGCAGACGATCCGCTACGCATCGTATTCGTCTGCGCAATGTGGATCACCGGGTTCGACGTGCCATCGTGCTCCACCATCTACCTCGATAAGCCGATGAAAAACCATACGCTTATGCAGACTATTGCACGAGCGAACCGGGTATGGCGGGAAAAACAGAATGGTTTGATCGTAGACTACGTGGGCGTCTTCCGCAATTTGCAGAAGGCGCTGGCGATTTACGGGACGGCACAAGGCGAATCGGAGCCGGGAGCCTCGCCGGTCCACAAGAAGGACGAATTAGTCAGCGCACTGCGGGCGACCATTTCAGCAACCACCGCCTTCTGCCTGGAGCGCAGCGTTAACCCTGCGACGATCCAACAGGCGAGAGGGTTCGAGCGGGTGAAGTTGGTCGAGGACGCCGTTGCGGCCTTCGTGGTCAATGACGATACCCGGCGAGGTTATTTGAGCCGTGCCGGGTACGTAGACCGTTTATTCAAGTCTCTGCTGCCCGACACCGTTGCCAACGAGTTCGGCCCGATCTGCAAGGTCTTCCGGGTGATCGCCGACAAGATCCGTTCCGAGATTCCGCCCGTGGACATCGCCGAAGTGATGGCCGAAATCGAGGCATTGCTGGACCAATCGATTGGCGCTGAGGGGTACGCTATGCCACCCGTCGCTGATTTAAGCCGGTTCGTCGATCTCAGCCAAATTGACTTTGAAGCGCTCCGTGACCAATTCGAGGGTAGCCGGAAAACCATCGAGGTCCAAAAGCTACGGGCAAAATTGACCTTCAAACTGGCACGTATGATCCAGGTGAACCGGACCAGGATCGACTTCATGGAGCAGTTCCAGAAGATGATCGACGAGTACAACAGCGGAGCCATCAATGTTCAGGTCTTTTTCGACAGGCTGCTCGTGTTCGCACGGCGCTTGGATGCCGAAGACAAGCGTGGCCTCGCCGAACAGTTGAACGAGGAAGAATTGGTGGTCTTCGATCTGCTGACGAAGCCGCAGGTTGCGTTGACCGATTCAGAGGCGGCGGAAGTGAAGAAAGTGGCGAAGTCGCTCCTGGCAAAATTGAAACAGGAGAAGCTGGTGCTCGACTGGCGGAAGCAGCAGCAGACCAGGGCGATGGTGCTTACGACGATCAAGGACGTTCTGGACGAGCTTCCAAGGGCGTACTCGAAGGAATTATACGAGAAGAAGTGCGATGTGGTCTATCAGCATTTCTACGAAGCGTACATGGGACAAGGTAAGAGTGTGTATGCGGTGAATTAGGACGCAATAGAGGAACGTATGACGAATCTTTTTCGAGTATCTGGTGATGACCTCGTACCGGTGAGCCGCACAAAATTGACCAGCGAAGACGAACTTGAGGGCTGGATTGCAAAGGATCTGCGGCGTATCGGCCTGGACGTATTGGTTCTGGGACGGCAGATAGCCACTGCCTATGGCGGTCGGATTGACATCTTGGGTATCGAGCGTGATGGCAGTCTAACCATTATTGAACTCAAACGGGACCGCACTCCACGGGAGATTGTTGCCCAGGTATTGGATTACGCCAGTTGGGTCCGCAAAATTGACCAGCCGTGAAGTCAACGAGATCGCCCTTCTATTCCATAAGGAACCGCTTGCTACGGTTTTTGAGAAATTCTTTGGTGATCCCCTACCGGACAATCTCAACATGGCGCACAACATGGTAATTGTGGCGAGTGAGTTTGATGATTCTTCCCGCCGAATAGTCGAATACCTGTCTGATGAGTATGGCGTGTCAATCAACACGGCGTTCT
>Ga0070731_10001343_pt1 | contig 25666 bp, 16 predicted proteins | sample Coa_R1_2_FD_66448 | JGI IMG/M metagenome (GOLD analysis project Ga0070731, IMG submission 66448) | Surface soil microbial communities from Centralia Pennsylvania, which are recovering from an underground coalmine fire - Coalmine... | ecosystem: Environmental > Terrestrial > Soil > Unclassified ... | reverse complement strand
ATCTGCCGCAGCGCCGGATAGATTCTGCGATAGGTCTGATACGCCCTTTGCATCGTCTCCGAATCTTTGCTATTCGGCGCGATGCGCTTGGCCACTCGGACCACCGCATCGCACGCCTGCTCCACCGATCCCCACGCCCCCCCTCCTACCCCTGCCAGAATCGCCGCCCCATAGGCTGCCCCTTCCTCCGCCGCGACAGTCTCCACCTCATGTCCGTAAACATCAGCCTGAATCTGCCTCCACAGTGGCGAGCGTGCTCCGCCTCCGCCGAGCCGGATCGACGTGACCGGAATCCTCATCTCCTCAAAAATCGTGAACGTGTCCTTCAGGCTGAACGCCACGCCTTCGAGTATGGCGCGAATTACGTGTGCGCGCGTATGCGAAGCCGTCAGCCCGATCAAAGCAGCGCGCGCGTTCGGATCGAGATGCGGCGTGCGCTCGCCCATCAGATAGGGAACCCAGAACGCGCCCTCCGCTCCCTCTGGAGCCGAACCCGCTTCTTCCGCCAGCACATCATAGGGATCGCGCCCGTCACTTTTTGGCAGACCAGTTTTTTGCACGCCCGGCGAGGCTGCGCCGAACTGATCCCGATACCACCGCAACGACAAACCCGCAGCCTGCGTGACGCCCATAACGTGCCATCGGCCCGGGATCGCATGGCAGAACGTATGCAGCCGTCCTCGCGGGTCGAGTGCTGGGCGGTCGGTCGACGCAAATACCACACCCGAAGTCCCAATCGTGGCGCTGATCGTTCCAGCGCGCGCAATGCCCATGCCGACCGCACCAGCAGCCTGATCTCCGGCTCCCGCTACCACCGGCGTTCCCGCTCGAAGTCCCGTCGCCTCCGCGCCCTCAGCGGAAACTTTCCCGCACACTTCCGGAGACTCAAAGAGCTCGGGCAGAATTCTCTTGTCGATCGTCGTCTTACTCATCACCTCTGCCGACCACCGCCGATTCGCCACATCCAGCAGAAGTGTCCCCGACGCGTCTGCAAGATCGATCGCGCGTTCTCCCGTAAGCCGGAACCGGACATAATCCTTGGGTAGCATCACGTGCGCCACGCGGTCCCAATTCGCCGGCTCCGTCTCGCGTACCCAGAGCAGCTTCGTCAGCGTAAAGTTTGTCAGCGGAGGATTGCAGGTGAGCCCGATGAGGGCCTCGCGCCCAAACAGTTGTTCCAGTTCCTGGCATTGCGTTTCACTGCGCTGGTCGCACCAGATGATTGCCGGCCGCACTACATTGTCCGCAGAATCCAGAAGAACTGCACCGTGCATCTGCCCAGAGAATCCAACGCAGCCAATATCGTCGGCGTGCAGTCCCGACGACCTGAGCGCCTGTCGAACCGCTATGCCACACGCTCGCCACCAGTCCTGAGGATCTTGCTCGGCCCATCCTGGTCGCGGGCTCGCAAAGTGAATATGTTCAGCGGATGCCGATGCGACGACCGCTCCCGCCTCGTCGATAACTAGCGCCCGTGTCCCACCCGTCCCGACATCGATGCCCAGATAGTTCATAATCGATGATTGCGATTATAAGGAACCGCAAGCCGCTGAGCTGAAAGGGAAAGTTTCTCCATTGCCACCGCTGATCAACGTCCGCAGTGTCTCCAAGGCGTTCGGAGCCGAACCGCTTTTTCAGAACGTGTCTTTCACCGTCTCCGAAGGTGACCGGATTGGTCTCATCGGTCCCAACGGTTCGGGCAAATCTACATTGCTGCGAATGCTGGCCGGCGCTGTCACGCCCGATGAAGGCGAGATCGCAGTCCGCAAGCGGCTGCGCATGACCTGCGTCGAGCAGGTTTCAGAATTTCGTCCTGGCGACACCGTGAAATCGGTGATTGAAGCCGCCCTTGAACGGTCTGACGTTCCGACTGCGGAGCGTGGCGCGCGTTCTGCCGAGATTCTCGGCCGTGCCGGCTTTTTTGATCTTGCCGCCAATGCCGCTTCGCTCTCCGGCGGGTGGCGCAAGCGTCTCGCCATCGTCGAGGCTCTCGTTCAGTCTCCCGATCTCCTTCTGCTCGATGAGCCCACGAACCATCTGGATCTTGCCGGAATAGAGTGGCTGGAAACAGTGCTGGAGCGTTCTTCTTTTGCTTGCGTCATCATCAGCCACGATCGATATTTTCTGGAAAATGTGGCGACCGACATGGCGGAACTTAGCCGCATTTATCCGGATGGCCTGCTTCGCGTTGCCGGACGCTACAGTACCTTTCTCGAAAAGAAAGAAGAATTTCTCCACGCCCAGTCGAAACGCCACGAAGCCCTCGAGAACCTGGTCCACTCCGAAATCGAGTGGCTGCGGCGCGGAGCCAAGGCGCGCACCAGAAAATCCAAAGCTCGCATCGATAAGGTCGGTGAGTTGATGGATGAGTTGGCCGATCTCAATGCTCGCACTCGAAGTGCTGCCGTGCGTGTCGACTTCTCAGCCACCGATCGTAAAACCAAGCGTCTGATTGAACTCGAAAATGTCAGCGCGACAATCGGCGACCGTACTTTGTTTCACGGATTGAATTTCGTGCTGACTGCCGGACTGCGTGTGGGACTCGTCGGCCCCAACGGCAGCGGCAAGACCACGTTGCTTCGCCTGCTTCGCGGAGAGATAGCGGCGAGCAACGGCGAAATTAAACGCGCTGAGCGATTGCGCGTCGTCTATTTCGATCAGACTCGCGCACTCGATCCCAGCTTAACGGTGCGTCGCGCCCTCGCGCCGGAAGGCGATGCCGTCATCTATCAGGATCGATCCATTCACGTAGCGTCCTGGGCGGCGCGCTTCCTCTTTCGCGGCGAACAGCTGAACCAGCCTATCGAGCGCTTGTCAGGCGGCGAACGGGCCCGCGTTCTTATTGCGCAACTGATGCTTCAGCCCGCCGACATCCTGCTGCTCGACGAGCCTACGAACGATCTCGACATTCCGACTCTGGAAGTGCTTGAGGAAAGCCTTTTGGAATTTCGCGGCTCCCTCGTGCTTGTGACCCACGATCGCTACATGCTCGACCGGGTCTCAACCATCGTGCTTGGTCTCGACGGCCTGGGTGGCGCACAGACATTCGCCGACTACTCTCAATGGGAACTTTGGCAGGAAGAAAAAAAAATAGAAGCCGAAGAGAAGTCCGTCGCGCCAAAAGTATCGCGGGAAAAGACAACCGACTCGACAAAGAAGAAACTTTCGTATCTCGAAGCCCGTGAGTATGCGGGCATGGAGCAGCGTATCGCGGATGCGGAGCAAGCCCTGCAAGCCAAGCGTGCCGCCGCCGAGGATCCCGCGATTGTCAGCGATGCCTCGCGTCTGGTTACCGCGCACGCCGAACTCGATCAAGCCCAGCGCGAGGTCGATTCGCTGTATGAGCGATGGGCCGAACTTGAAGCCAAGTTGTGAGTTCGGATCTCCTACAATCCGAGGCAGAACGCAATAATGGTCTGTCCCTGCCGGCCGGTACGCTTCTCCAGATCTCGAATTAATTTCGATTCCAGATCGTCGGGGTCAGGGATCATCTCGCATGCTGCGATTTGCTCGTCCGTTGCTCCCTGGAAGCAGAGTTCGCAAATGCCGAGACCATCTTCGCTGCGTATCGGCGGGCCGAATACGCGGCACGTCATCGGGCGGAACTCGTAAAGTTCGCACCACCCGGTCTTGGGATCCAGCACGGGGCATGGCTCATCGTTAGCGAAGTTCTCGAATTGTTCTGCGGATGCCTCATCTCCATACAGCCGTCCCGTGGCAAGATCTCCCGGAAATGTTGGCGAAAGGCGGGTGACCGCTTCGCGAGCGCGCTTCCGGATTGCCCTTGCCCGTTCCGGATCAGAAGATTCCAGTTTCTTCAATCCCTCTTGTAATCGCAACGCGTCCAGTTGATTGATCTCGAATGCGCCTATGCAACACTGGGTGCAGCCTGGACGGCACGCTAGCCATTCACCGCAGTGGCGGCTGGTATCAGCAAGCGCGGCGTCGACGATTTGAATGAGCTTCTGGTCCCGAGCCGCTAGGGTGCGCGCTGGCATAATTCGAGGATACTCCCGACCGCGCCTGCTTTTTGATTTGCCGGTTCCTCCAAGCCAAGATTGGAGCGGGAGACCGCCTGAACCGCCCTTGCTCTTATGCGGCCTTGTTGCGTCGACTCCTGGCTTGCTCGAGGATTCGGAACAGCAGCAGCCAGCGCTTGACGTCCGTGGTCATCAGGAAATTTTCTTTTACGTGTTCCCGGCCGCTGGCGCCAATGCTGCGCGCAAATTCAGGATGTGTGAGCAGATATCTGATCTGAAATGCGCAGCCTTCGACCGAGTGCACCAGAACGCCTGTCAGTTTGTGAATGATCTGGTTGGGGATTCCACCCACGGCGCCGGCGATCGTAGGCTTTGCTTTCCAAAGCGCCTCTGTGACTGTGAGCCCGAATCCTTCCTTCAAAGATTTCTGAATGATGATCGTCGATGCGCGCTGAATGGCATTGATCTGCACCGCGCACCACGGAGGCAGATCCAGAATGATGATGTCCGGGTCTTCGCCGGCAGCCTCCTTCACTTCCTGTAATACCGCGGCGCCCTCCGGATCGTCCGACGCTCCGCCGCCGGCGAGCACGAGCTGGCAGTCAACATATTTCTTCGCGAGCTTATAGGCATGCACGACTCCCACTGGATCTTTCAGGCGGTCGAAGCGGGACACCTGAGTCACGATCGGACGCGAGCGGTCGATCCCGAACTCCTCGCAAATCTGCTGCACCTGAGAATCAGGCAGCTCCTTGTTCTTCTCCGAGAGCGGATCGATGCAGGGGTAAAAAAGATACTGCGGAATCGGAAGCTGCTGCGCAAACGATTGCGACGAGAAGATCGCAGCGTCATATTGCTCGATGAAAGGCCTCAGAAACTCCCAGACTTTCGCGTCGGGGTTCGAAAGGTCGATATGGCAACGCCAGACCCAGTTTGCCGGACCCTTCGACCGCGAGCGGATCAGAGCCGCTGGCTGGGGATCGTGAATCACCACCAGTTCTTCGCCAAACTGCATGCGCTGGCGATTCTGTTCGTTGTACATCAAGAAGATATCTTTCGCCGATTTCGTCAACTCGTAAGGGGTACCATGCAGTGCGTTGTGAAATGCTTTCGTGATCTCGAAGAAATCGTTTCCGCCGGTGATCACATCCCACTGCGTGGGCACATCCAACTCGGTGAGCAGAGGCACAAGCCGGTTCAGCATCTCGGCGACACCTCCGCCTACGGCCGTCGAGTTCACCATCTTGATCGACTTGCCCTTGAGTTCGCGCGCCAGGAATCTCAACGCATCGAGCTGTGCCTGGCCGACGATGCTCCTGTATTCGTCCAGGTGGGGAGGCGGAGGGGGCGTCGGCGGGCTCAGTATGCTCGCCGGAAGCTTTCGGCTATTTCTGCGATCCGCTGTCCGCCGCTCCGAAATGGCAACCGGCTTTGGCGACCCCGTGCCGGCCTCACCCGGCGTTCCGGGAACTAAGTGCGCGCTCGTCGTCCCGCGCTCTTCATCGCTCTTCATCGTCTTCGTTTCCTTAATTCATCGCTTGGGAGACGATGCGAGCGATCTGCAGCCGCACACCCTCCATTGTGTTGGTGTATATATCGATGCGCTCGATCGCGTCGGCGGCGTCATGCAGCCCGACTTCCTGTTCCAACCAGTTGGAGAAGTCATTTGTCATCCGATGCAGCCGCAGGCGCGCCTCGATGAAATGGTGATGGATCGAATGCACGCTCACCTGGTTCAGGCCATCCAGGAATCCCTTAAGCGTATCGGGAGAAAACGGGGTCGGCAGTACGAGCAGATCCGACGCGCAGAAATAAAATGATTCGTGGGCAGGACGCGTCCCCGATCGCGGATGGCTCTGCAGGAATTCGTCGATGATTTCGACCATCCGCCTGCGCAATCCCTCGATCGCGGTAAATTCTCGCACATCCACGCTTGCTAACTGCTCTGCAAGTGCCGGTTCATGGCAGGCGAAAAGACTCCAATGCGCGAAATCGTTCGAAAATCCCTGCCGGATGAAGTGATGCTCCTGCAGCGTGCGAAACGTGTGCTGAAAAATGGAGTCTTCGGGGCACGTTTCAATGCTGTGCAGCAATTCAGAGAGGTTGCCAGCCCTCTGCCGACCGATTCGCAACAGGTGTTCCGACGTATTGAAATAGAACGGCTTGTCCGGTTTGCGGACGGGAGCCTTCGCGGTCTCAGGCATGCTCCTTAGTAGGTAGCACTCCGGGCGAGTTGGGTTGTCTCTACCGACGCATGCCAGCGGGACAGGAAGGAGAGCAGTTCTTCGGGCGGTTTCAGCCAGACTTGGGCTGCGGTTCTGCGTCGTCTCGGCCGCACCAGCACGCTCAGGCCTCGCGATCCCAGTGCTCGAAACGCCCGTTCATCGGTAAGATCATCGCCTAGATAAGCAGTGGGAACATTCGGGCCAACCTCGCTTAGGACCGTTCGAACTGCGTCGCCTTTATCGAGGTCGGGCATTCGCATTTCTACTCCACCGTCAAACTCCAGCAACTTGAGGTCTGCACGGTCCGCGATCGGAAACCACCCCACCAGAATTTTCCCGCGCAGTTCCTCGGCCTCTGCGTGCTTCAGGCCCCGCCAATGCACCGCGATGCTTCCTGGTTTCTTCTCTGCCAGCTTGTGCAGGCCCTGATAGTCAAGCCATCGCCGTGCATCTTCCAGCACTGCAGCCACTTCCTCGGGAATCTCCGGCATCTGACAGCTTCCATCCGGCCGCAGGCGCTGCAATCCGTGCGATCCCCAGACTTCCGGTGCCGGCTTGAGCCTCAGAAATGGATCGATCTCGTGGGCATCCCGTCCGGTCACAATCACCAGCCGCGTACGTCGCGCTTCGAGAATTTGTTGTAGCAGTTCTCGCACACCTGGATATGGGAATGCTCGTTCCCGATTGATTGAGAAGGGTGCCAAGGTCCCATCGTAGTCAAGCAACAGAACGGATCTCGACGCCCTGGAAACGGTTTCCAGGAATTCCTCAGTATTCTCTTGCTGTAACATCCTTCACTCCACTTTCAGTGAGAGGTGTGAGGCTCGATCCCGGTCCCGCAAGCTCCGAATCCAGGCGCACGTCGCAAAGTTCTCCAATCAGACTCCCCGCCCACCGATAAACGTTATGTTCCCTGACTATCTTGCGCATCCTTTGCATGCGTAACTGCTTCTCTTCCGCCGACATTTCAAGCGCCGTGCGAATCGCTTCTGCCGTCTGGTCGATGTCATACGGATTCACTTGCAGCGCATCGCGCAACTCCCGTGCGGCTCCCGTAAAGCAACTCAAAATCAGTACGCCGCGCTCATCCATGCGCGTTGCCACGAATTCTTTCGCGACCAGATTCATGCCGTCATGTAGAGAGGTCACCAGGCACAGATCAGCTGCCCGGTAATAGGCCGCCACCTCGCGGTGACTGTGCTGGCGGTTCAGAAGCACGATTGGTTTCCATTGATCCGCTTGGAATCTCCAGTTAATCCGCTCCGCTTCCATCTCCACTTCTGCCTGCAGATCGTGGTAGCGCTTGATGTGCGTACGGCTCGGCGCTCCGATCTGCACGAACGTAAACACCCCCTGGTACCGCGGATACTTCTCCAGAAACTTCTCAATCGCCAGGAATCGCTCCAGGATTCCTTTGGTGTAATCCACCCGATCGACGCCCACCCCCATCAGGGCTGCCTCCACACCCAGCGACTTCAGCAGAGAACCCCGCTCCTCGTACGCTGATTCGAGCGGAACCTCCGCAGGCAGTTCAGTGGCTTCCACGCTGATGGGAAATGGATGAACCAACGTGCGATGGTCGAGCCGTTGCACCGTCGAGTGATCCCAGTCGATCCGCGATTCCACGATCCGATCTACGGTCTGCAGGAAATTCGAGCAATGTGCCTGAATGTGAAATCCGATCAGGTCCGCACCCAGTAAGCCGTCCACTAGTTCCCGCTGCCACGGACAAATGCCAAAGGCCTCTGGATTCGGCCATGGAATATGCCAAAAAATCGCGATCCTTGCATCCGGCCGCTTCTGCTTGATCATCCTCGGAAGCAGCGCGAAGTGATAGTCCTGCACCAGCACCAGCGGCCTACTCACGCCTTCCATTTCTTCCAGCAATGCGTCCGCGAACTTCCGGTTGACATCCTGGTAGTACTTCCAGTCTGCCGCCCGGAACAAAGGCCGCGTGTGCGCGATGTGGCACAGAGGCCATAGTCCCTCGTTCGCAAACCCGTAGTAATAACCCTCTTCTTCCTCTTTCGAAAGCCATACCCGACGCAATGTGTAGTGAGGATCGTCCGGTGGCACGATCAGCCGGTCATGCGAATCCACCGCTTCCATGTCCGCGTCTCCCGAACCATGGGCCACCCATGTGCCACCGCACGCCCGCAGTACGGGCTCAATCGCAGTGACCAATCCGCTTGCTGGCTCGCTGACTTCTACCGACTTCCCACGCCGGATGTGGATATAGGGTTCGCGATTCGACACCACGAACACGCGACCGTCTTCCAGGCGTGCGCGTACGTGAACCGCAAGTCGGTCCGCGGTCCAAATCGATTCTCCGGACTCGCGAAGCCGAGCTTCCAATTCGGCTGCGGTGCGTGCCGTGTTAAGACTTTCGGCGAACGTGGCTACTTCACGGGCCAATGGCCGGAACAGTTCCACATCCGGAGGCTTGATCCGGCCCGGGGCGCGCCCTGTGCGCAGGGCTCGCATCCATCGCGCCGTGCGCGCGATCGGCCCAGCTACGCTCCAACGCACGATCAGAAGGGTGATCATTACGATCAGCACCACGTGCGCCAGCGCGCTCAAAAATGTTTCGCGCCAGATCCGCAACCCCTCGCCCTTGATGTATCCGGAATCGTGAACGATCGCGAGCGCCCCCATCAGGGTGTCTCCGCTGTGCAGCGGGAGCGCATAAATATGAATGGAGGCTATCCCCATCCTTAGGAACGCGCTTGTATCGTGTTCTTCCTTAAGCGCCTGCAAAACAATCGGCGGCGCACTTGCCATCAAAGGCTCAAGGTTCGTGGTCACCGCCAGCGGATGCCCCTGGGGATCGTAGACAGCCAGTCCAGCCAAATGTTCGCGATTGGCATACTGCTGCACCGTGCGTTGGAGCGTATGTTCGCTGTTGCGCTCGAGGTCGTGCTCCACCGTTCCAGCCAGACTTTCTCCCAGCAATTCAGCGCGTCGTTCCAGATCCCTGCGCATAGCACGCTGCGAAACCACTACCTGGTAGTACGACGAGGACAGCGACACCAGGGTCACCCCGATGACCAGCGATACGATGAGTCGAGCGCTTAGTAGTCGCATCTACGGTTTCCCGTGCGGCACGGTTTGCGAACACAACAACTCTGGGTCCGATAGCAAAATCGACAGAAACTCCGGTGGATTCCAATAACTGAGCAGGACAACTTGGTTCGGACTTCAACGTGCGCGGTTCCCAACCGCATCACGAGACGAGAGGCCGCACAAACAAATTGCAAATTCCAAGCCTCCAAAACCGATAGGACGAAAACCTACGTCTCTCTCGTTTTGCCGGCCATATTCTGAGGACAGGATCAAAGAAAAGGTTGCACAGAGCTTGCCAAACGCAACGCTATGAAAATAAGAGGATTGGCCACCATCAACTCTTAACTAACAGTGTAATTCTTTCCCCTGGGGAATGCGACCGATTCGGCTTGCTTGTCCATACAAAGCGCAATTGTTTTTTCATTTTGCTACTGAAAAATTCTTCGCCGCTGTTCCTCACAACCTCCTCTCGGATAAAATTCCTAAAATCCTTGGGGTGGCGAACTCATCCATCAGGCAAGCGAAGGAGTTGCTATGAGCAAAGTTCGAGTTCTTGTAGGCACGCGCAAAGGGGCATTCATTCTTACTTCAGACGGCAAGCGCGAAAAGTGGGACGTCAGCGGCCCGCATTTCGCGGGTTGGGAGCTCTATCATTTAAAGGGTTCGCCTGCTAATCCCGATCGCATCTACGCTTCCCAGACCAGCGGTTGGTTTGGACAGATCATTCAGCGCTCTGACGACGGCGGCAAGACATGGCATCAGCCCGGCACACCTCCAGGCGAAACAACCGGGCCAGGCGGCATGCTCAAGGGCGAAAGCAACAAATTCGTCTACGACACTGCCGGCGCGCCCCTCACCACACATCAGTTCTACGATGGCACGCAGCATCCCTGGGAGTTCAAGCGCGTCTGGCATCTCGAGCCATCACTCACCGATCCCGATACCGTCTATGCCGGGGTTGAAGATGCGGCGCTATTTCGCTCGACCGATGGCGGCAAGAACTGGAAGGAACTATCCGGCCTGCGCGGCCACGGGACCGGACCCAAGTGGCAGCCCGGCGCCGGTGGCATGTGTCTCCACACCGTCATTCTCGATCCTCGTGATCCCGATCGCATCTACATCGCCATCTCCGCGGCCGGGGCTTTTCGCACTGACGATGGCGGCAAAACCTGGAAGCCCATTAACAAAGGTCTCTACTCAAAATACATTCCCAACCCCACCGCAGAGGTCGGTCACTGCGTCCATCACGTTGCCATGAATCCGAAGCGCCCGGGTGTTCTCTTCATGCAAAAACACTGGGACGTCATGCGCTCCGACGATGCCGGTGATCAGTGGACCAAGATCAGCGGTAATCTGCCAACGGATTTCGGATTTGTTATCGATGTGAATACGAACGAACCGGAAACCATTTATGTCATCCCCATCAAGAGCGACGGTGAACACTACGTGCACGAGGGCAAACTGCGCGTGTTCCGCAGCAAGACAGGCGGCAACGAGTGGGAACCGCTCACCCAGGGCCTTCCGCAACAGAATTGTTACGTAAACGTGCTTCGCGATGCCATGGCTGTCGACACGCTCGACAAATGCGGGGTGTATTTCGGAACGACCGGCGGCCAAGTTTATGTATCGCCGGATGCGGGCGACACGTGGCAGGCAATTGTCCACGATTTACCCGCCGTGCTCTCCGTCGAAGTTCAGACGTTGCCGTAAGATGAATTGGTTGCCCCACCCTTGTCACGCCCGCTTTTGGCGGGACAGGGTGGGACTATTTGGCGTTAGCCATTCTGTCCCAGGAGAAAGAAATGAACAGAAAGTTGACTGCGGTTGCAGTGTTGTTGTTGTCACTCGTGTGTGCTGCAACGGCACAGGAGAAGCGGCAGGCAGTTAAATCGAGTTCCGGTGCGCCTCCGGTCGAAGCGAAGGTGCGTAAGCTTTGGGAAGCCTTCAAGGCCAAAGACAAGGCAACTCTGGCAACCTTGATTGACGACCGCTTCCGCATGTTCGAAGAAGGCCTCGCTGCCTTCGGCGACAAGAAGTCGGAAGTCAACTCCGTCGACGAATTCGAACTTGTCAGCTACACACTTAGCGATTTCAATGTTACGCCTGTAGGCCCGAACGCGGCTCTGGTCACTTACGTCGCGCAGTACGAAGGCAAATCGGGCGGCGAAGTCTCAAAGGCAAAGAGCGTTTTTGGAGAAGTCTGGGTTCGCGCAGGTGGCGACTGGAGAAATCTCTACCTGCAAGAAACCTATTCGAAGTGAGGATGGATTCGGAATGGCAGTAACCGTTCGAGTCGAATTGCCGCAACACCTTCGGACGCTGGCGCATGTCGGCCACGAAATTCCGGTCGAAGTCGAAGGTCCGGTTACGCAGCGCTCGGTGCTCGACGCGCTGGAGGCTGCGTATCCGATGTTGCGAGGCGCGATTCGCGATCACACCACCAAACAGCGTCGCGCTTTCCTGCGCTTCTTCGCTTGCCAGGAAGATCTGACGCACGAGTCCCCGGACTCCCCTCTCCCCGAAGCGATTGTCTCAGGGAAAGAGCCGTTCCTCATTATTGGAGCAATCGCGGGAGGCTAGTTCGACTGGCGATCGCAAGCTAAGAGTTGCCGCCCGTGCGCGCGCGTTCCCGCCCGGGAGAGAAGTGCACGCTGAAGAATAAGCCGAGGATGAACAGCACTCCGCCCCACCAGATATTGGCATGCAGGTTCGAAAGGACCAATGGATTCGCTGGAGGATACACGAGTTCGTAAATTCCACGGCCGCAGATCACCGCTCCATTCACCGCCAGGGAAATTCCGATAAAGAACCAGATGGACAACGATCCGCCGGATTTCATCGCCTCTCCTACCAGAAGATAATCTGCAACACCAGGAACACAACCGCGACCACCGCTCCCCAGAAAACCGGACTATGAAAGATGCTGACGTGCTCCTGCTTGGGAATTGGACTCAGACCGTAGACCAGGTCCTTCAATTCCTCGTCGGACTTCGGCTTCGTCATAAGGCTGACCACCACGGTAACAATCACGCAGATCAGCCAGCACCATAGCGCGCGAAACATATTCTGCGCCTGATCTTGAGCCTTCGAAGAAAGCGCCAGATAACGAACCGAAGACGGATTCAGCTTCCCCCAGGTGTACATGCCGATCGACGCCAGGGTTCCTGCGAACAGTCCCCAGAATCCGCCGGCTTTGGTTGCGCGCTTCCACAACATGCCCAGCAGCACCGTCCCGAATAAAGGAGCGATAAAGAAACTGAACAGTGCTTGGACGTAATCCATGATGCTTTGGGCTTGCATCACCAAATACGCGGTGCCGATACTGATGATGACGCCGCCCACAGTGACCAACCGGCCCAATTTCACCTTGGTGGCATCCGCAGCGTTTTTGTTCATGAGTGTCCCGTAAATGTCGTAAACACAAACGGTGGTAAACGCGCTGACGTTTCCCGCCATCCCTGACATGAAACCGGCGATCAAAGCGGTGACGCCCAACCCCAACAAACCGGGACCGCAGTAGCGCGCCAACATCAGGGGCAACACCTCGTCGTAGCTGTGCAGGCCCTGAGCGCGTCCGGCGTCAGACCAGGCGATATCGCCGGGCACGAGCCGCATAAGATGTCCTTGCGGATCGCGGAGCAGCGCCAGTCCTAGCAATCCGGGCAGGATCACGATGAACGGAACCATCATCTTGAACGCGGCACCGATGATCGGAGCGAGTTCGGCCGAGCGCAGATCTTTGGCAGCCAATACGCGCTGGACGACCAGAAAGTCCGTGGTCCAGTAGCCCATGGCGATAACGGCCCCGAGGCCGAACACGATGCCGGCCCAGTTGATGCCCATCGGATTATTGCTGAAGTCGCCGAGAGTCGACCAAAGATGAGTATAGGAACCGGGGTTCGCCACATGCTGCTCGGTCAGGTTCTGTATGATCCGCGCCTGCAAGCCGTTCCAGCCTCCAGCTTCGATCAGGCCGAGAATTGGAATCAGCAGCGCTCCGGCCCAGATCAGAAAGAATTGCAATACCTCGTTGAAGATTGCCGAGCGAAGCCCTCCCAGCGCGACGTAGACCGCAACTGTGACCGAGGAAACCCAGATGCTGAAATGGATGTCCCAGCCGAGCACCACACGCATCACGACAGCCATCGCGTACATGTTGATGCCGCTCATCAATACTGTCATCAGCGCGAAGGAAATCGACGACAGCGCCTGGCTGTCCTGTCCGAACCGCAGCTTCAGATAACCGGGGACAGAGTGCGTCTTGCAGACGTAATAAAACGGCATCATGACCAGCGCGAGGAACAGCATCGAGGGGATCGCGCCGATCCAATACCAATGCGCCGCAAGAATCCCGTATTTGTAAGAGTTGCCGGCCCAGCCCATTAGTTCCAGCGAGCCAAGGTTCGCCGAGAGAAACGCCAGGCCTGCCACCCAGGCAGTCATTTCACGCCCGGCCATGAAGAAATCTTCTCCGGTGTTAGCCTGTCCTTTTAGGTAGAGACCGATGGCCAGTACAAGCGCGAAGTAAAAGATAATGATGGCCAGATCGACCGGTGACAGGTGGACGAGAGTCGTGGCGTTGAAAAAAAGCAGCGCTGGATTCATGGGATTGGAGGTTATAGTAAACGTTTTCGCACGAACATTAAACGCACTCTCAGACGCATTGTCAAAGAAATTGCAGCTTCGGTTTGAAGCGCCATGTGAGAATCCGGGAGATTGCCTAAACTGATGCCCGCATCGGGAAAGCAGCCTTGAACCCCTAACGTTTAACGTTTCGAGATCGCCGGATATGAATACGGGCAACTATGACGTTGTGATTGTTGGAGCCGGAATCGTCGGCGCGGCTTGTGCTGACGAATTGGCGAGCCGTGGGCTTCTCGTCGCGGTCGTGGAGCGCGAAATTGTCGGAAGCGGGGCCACCGCAGCTGGGATGGGTCACATCGTCGTGATGGACGATTCCGAGCCGCAATTTGCTCTGACGCGATACTCCCAGAGGCTTTGGCAACTGCTGCGGCCCGGCCTGCCCGACGATGTCGAGTACGAGCAGTGTGGAACCATCTGGGTTGCGACGGATGAGGACGAGATGGCCGAAGTTCGGCGCAAGCACGCATACTACGGCTCGCGTAACGTGCCGACTGAGGTGCTCGATGCAAATGCGATAAAAGCGCTTGAGCCGAATTTGCGGCAGGGAATGGCGGGAGGTTTGCTCGTCCCCGAGGACGGAGTGTTGTATCCGCCATGCGCGGCCCGCTTCCTGATCGAGCGGGCACAGGAGCGCAAGGCCGAACTCCTGCTAGGTCGGAACGTTGTCAAAATGGGCAGAGGATCCGTTCATTTGTCGGATGGAACAATCCTTCAGGGAGGATGCATCGTGAACGCGGGCGGAGCATGGGCATGCGAGTTGATGCCAAGTCTCCCGGTAAAAAAGCGCAAGGGGCATTTGGTGATCACGGACCGGTATCGGGGATTTCTTCGACATCAGTTGGTCGAACTCGGATACTTGAAGAGCGCCCACTCGGTAACGACCGACTCGGTAGCTTTTAACCTGCAGCCGCGAAAGACTGGACAAATTCTGATCGGCTCATCCCGGCAATACGGCGCGGAGCACAAAGATGTCGATCACGAGATGCTGACGAGGATGCTACAGCGGGCGCAAGAATATATGCCAGATCTCGCGTCGATGTCAGCCATTCGCACCTGGACCGGCTTCCGCGCCGCCACTCCTGACAAGTTGCCGCTGATCGGTCCATGGCCGGAAGATGATTCTCTCTTTCTGGCAACGGGGCACGAAGGACTTGGGATCACAACTTCGTTGGCAACCGCGAAAATCCTGGCAGACCAAATTGCCGGCGCCAAGGCAGAGATTCCGATCGAGCCCTATCTGCCCTCGCGCATATCGGGGGAATCCGCTCATGCCTAGTGAAATCACTTTGAAGGTCAATGGCGCTTCCCTATCAGTTCCAGAGGGAGCGACCGTCGCCGCTGCCGTTGCGATTGCAGGGCAGGTATACCGGCGATCGGTTGTTGGGGAGCCGCGCGGTCCGCTGTGTGGAATGGGCGTTTGCTACGAGTGCCGAGTTGTCATCAATGGCAGATCGCATTGCCGTAGCTGCCAGATTCTTTGCCAGCCCGGAATGGATGTGCGAACGGATGAGTAGAGAACGCGCGCAATTTGACGTGCTGATCGTCGGGGGTGGTCCCGCCGGAATCGCGGCTGCAACCCGTGCAGCTGAGTGCGGCGTTCGAGTCGGTTTAGTGGATGACAATCCGGCCTTTGGCGGACAGATCTGGCGGAAAGAGTTTGAGACCGGGAACGATCCCACCGCTACCAGATGGCGTGATCTGCTTGCCCATCGAGAGGTCGCGAGGCTGAATGGCCTGCGGGTCTTCGACCATTCCGAGCCCGGAGTTCTGCTTACCGAGGGGCTCGAAAAAGTGTGCGAGTTGCGCTATGAGAACTTGATCCTCGCAACCGGTGCGCGCGAACGATTTCTACCCTTTCCAGGCTGGACGCTCCCGAATGTCATGGGAGCGGGCGGGTTGCAGGCCATGGTCAAGGCGGGGCTGCCGATTCGCGGCAAGCGAGTCGTGGTGGCTGGCACCGGCCCGCTGCTGCTCGCTGTCGCTGCGAATCTGCGCAAGCATGGTGCCGAGGTTCTGATGATTTGCGAACAGGCACCTTGGGGACGAGTTGCGGCATTCGCATTCGCGATGGCCATGTTTCCCGAAAAAATCAGCCAGGCTTTGCAACTAAGAAAGGAGCTTTCCGGGATTCCAATTGCCACCAACAGCTATCCGATCACGGCCTCAGGGAATCAAAAACTGGAGTCGGTGACTATCTCGCGTGGAAGCAGGTCAGAGACGCTGAAGTGCGACTATTTGGCGTGCGGATTTCATCTGGTTCCAAATATTGAATTACAAGCGTTGCTGGGCTGCGAAATCCGAAACGGGTTTGTCGTGGTTGACGATTTTCAGCAAACGTCCGTGGAGAATTGTTTCTCCGCCGGCGAACCGACTGCAATCGGAGGCATAGAACTGGCGTTGGTGGAAGGCCAGATTGCGGGACTGGCGGCTGCTGACCGACTTTCGGACGCTCGAAAACTCTTCGGCCAGCGGCGGCATGCGCGACGTTTTGCGCGCTTGCTCGAACGTACCTTCTCTTTACGCTGCGAGTTGAAAAATCTGTCGAAGCCGGAAACCATTGTTTGTCGCTGCGAAGATGTCAGTTACTTGCGGCTTCAACCCCACACGTCCTGGCGCGCTGCCAAATTACATACTCGATGCGGCATGGGGCCATGCCAGGGAAGAGTGTGCGGGCCAGCGACGCAATTCTTGTTCGATTGGAAGCCGGAGTCAGTTCGGCCTCCAGTTTTCCCTGCACGAGTCGAAAGTATGACTTCCCAGACTAGAACCCAGATGTGATGGGGTGCTAGATCTGGAAGTCGAGGTCTTCCCTGATTCCGTGAAGAGAAGCTGACAGTGATTCCGTCTTGGTTTCGGAGCCTTCGAGTTGCTGCACCCGCTCGCGCAATCGATCCACTTCCGCGGCCACGGCCGCAAGTGCTTCGGAGAGGGGGTCGTTGATCTGTTTGGGGTCCGTGATTACGACGCGCTTGCCCTCGCGGAAGATGATGTGGCCCGGCACCCCGACAACCGTCGAATCCTGCGGCACATTACGCAGCACGACCGAACCTGCTCCTATGCGGCAATTCTTCCCGACTACAATGTTGCCGAGAATCTTCGCGCCGCCGCCAACTACGACATTGTCCTCAATCGTGGGATGGCGCTTACCGTGTTCCTTGCCAGTGCCTCCAAGAGTCACGCCCTGATAGAGCGTGACATCATCGCCGATGACGCTGGTTTCGCCGATCACTACCCCCATACCGTGATCGACAAAGAGCCGGCGCCCAATCCTCGCTCCAGGATGAATCTCAATTCCAGTCAGCCAGCGCGCGACCTGCGACAGCCACCGCGCAGCCAAATAAACATGATGGTTCCACAGCCAGTGATTGATGCGATGGAACCACAGCGCGTGCAACCCGGAGTAGCAGAGTAAAACTTCAAGGCGGGACTTGGCGGCGGGGTCGTGTTCCATCACATTGGTCACGTCTTCGCGGATTGACGACAGTAAATGTGGCATGGGACCTGTCAGGACGGCAATTCCGCGGTGGGAATCTGTAAGGCCTTTTCGCGCAACTCCTGAAACAGAACACTGCTGAGATATCGCTCGCCGAACGAAGGCAGGATCACAACGATCAACTTGCCGGCATTTTCCGGGCGTTTTGCGACTTTGAGCGCGGCGACGACAGCTGCTCCAGAAGAGATGCCAACAAATAATCCTTCGTCGAGCGGCAAGCGTCGGGCCATGGCGATGGCTTCATCGTTCGTCACGGTAATAACTTCGTCGATGTAATCCCGGCGCAAAATGCTGGGAATGAAGCCCGCGCCGATACCCTGGATCTTATGAGGAGATGGTTTTCCACCCGACAGAACCGGGCTATCCGCAGGTTCGACCGCGATCGCTTTAAAGGACGGCTTCTTCGGCTTGATGTATTCGCATATACCTGTGATTGTCCCGCCGGTACCCACGCCGGAGATCAAAATGTCCGCCCGTCCGTCGGTGTCGTTCCAGATCTCAGGTCCAGTGGTTTCGAAATGAATTTTCGGATTGGCCGCGTTGTCGAACTGCTGCAGCATGTAGCCGTCGGGATTGCTGGCGAGAATTTCTTTCGCCTTGAGAATCGCGCCCGTCATTCCCCGCGGACCCGGTGTCAGCACGATCTCCGCACCGAACGCCAGCAGCAGGACGCGGCGTTCCAGGCTCATCGTATCGGGCATCGTCAGGATGAGGCGGTACCCTTTCACGGCCGCGACGAACGCGAGACCAATTCCGGTATTGCCGCTGGTAGGTTCAATTAAAACCGTTTTGCCGGGGCGAATTTTTCCGGCGCGCTCGGCCTCCGTGATCATGCTGACGCCGATCCGGTCTTTCACGCTCGCCAGGGGATTCTGACTCTCCAGTTTCGCCACCACCTCGCCGACGCAACCTTCCGCAACTTTATTCAGGCGCACCAGAGGAGTGTGGCCGATCAGTTCAGTTACATCTTTCGCAATTTTCATCTCGTAGAGCCTCGAAACGTTTTTAGCGTCAGCAAGACACTAGTAATACTACCAACTTAGTCGGCTATCGAGTCGGGAAGCAGCGGGGGGGACCACACCGAGCCGTCTGCGGCAAACTCTCGCAAATGAGCTCGATTCCCGCCGGCGCGCGAAAAAGGGAGGATTCTGGAGGATTATTTTGGCTTCAATGGTACAGAACAGGGCAAACAATTTGGTCATACCGGTCCCGGGAATCCGGCCAGTAATGATATATCCCATTTAATTACATATGGTTAGCGTGTGATCGATCAAAATTCATAATCTTCACAATTCCTACTTGTTTTCGTTCATTAATTAGTGTTACCGTTCCCCACCTAATCGATGGGTTTTGATCGGGGTGGGTATGAACGCTAGGTTTTATAGGGTTCCCCGACCAAATCCAACGGGTCTCGTAAAAAAATTTGATGTGAAACGAAATTTCCGCGTGGCTTGAGCGGATATCTCTTCAAGGTTTCAGGAGGGTTGCAATGCGCGTACGTTGCCAGATTTCGTCTTACCTGTTTGTAGTTCTTCTTTGTATGGCCGTCGTTTGCTTGGGCGCTCTGCCCATGTGGGGCCAATCGGCCAACTCCGGAACGGTCGTTGGTACAGTGACCGATGCCAGCGGCGCGGTCGTGAACGGCGCCACTGTGACACTCACGGACATCGGCACGAAGAGCGCGCGCACTGCGACTTCCAACGATCAGGGGCATTACATCTTTGTCGACGTAGCGCCTGGAACCTACGACGTGACCTTCGCCAAGCAGGGCTTCTCCACGTCCAAGACGCAGACGAACGTCAACGTTGGATTGCAGACCTCGGTGAATATGGCTCTGCAGGTTGGCGGAAGCAACGTCGTGGTTGAGGTGACGGCAGTCGGCACGGAGTTGCAGACGATGAACGCAACGGTCGGCAATACCGTTACGGCGGTTGCCATCGACAATTTGCCCAGCATCGGACGCGATGTGAATACCTTCATCGAGTTGCAGCCCGGCGTCAGCACTGGTGGCGACGTGGCCGGCGCGGTCAACGATCAGAGCTATTTCTCCTTGGACGGCGGGAACAACACCAACGATATGGACGGCAGCGGCGGCGTGTACACGGCAAAGCAGCAGATGCTCGTCATTGGCGACCCGACTGGCGGCGTGGGCACCCAGTTGACCTACTCTCAACCTTCGGGTGTGGTTCCAACGCCCGCGGATAGCGTCGAGGAGTTTAAGGTGAACACGGCCGGCCAGACTGCCGACTTCAATAGCTCCGCTGGCGCCGAAATCAAGATCATCACGAAGCGCGGAACCAATACCTTCCACGGCACGGCTTACGATTATTACAAAGATAATAACTGGTCTTCTAATTCCTGGCAGAACAACTGGCTTAACTATCTGGGGGACCACGTCGGGCTTCCCTCATACCATTACAGCCGGTTCGGCGGCGCGCTCGGGGGTCCGCTCCTTCCGAAAGAGGTTCTGGGCGGGAAGACGTTCTTCTTCTTCAACTATGAAGGCTTCCGGTATCCAAACTCTGAGACCATTAATCGGAACGTTCCATCGCCCGCGTTGCAGCAGGGCCTTTTGCTGGACACTAGCGCGGCCAATCTAGGAACCGTTGATTACAACCTGAATCCAACGCCCGTCACCTACAACGGCGTGACCTATCCGGGTAATTATGGCTGTACCGGCAGTTGCGATCCCCTCGGCCTGGGGTTGAACCCTCTGGTTTCTCAGATTTGGAGCAAGTACGAGCCCGCTTCCAACACCGCTTGTAGCCAGAGCTTGTGCGATAACGCGAACATCCTCGGTTTTGCGGGCACCCTGAATGTTCCGATTACCAGCAATTTCATGGTCGGGCGCATCGACCATGACTTCGGTTCCAAGCAACACTTGATGGCGAGCTACCGCTATTACAAGATGAAGGTAGCGGGCGATGAGCAAGTTGACATCGGCGGTTTCTTCCCAGGTGACAAACTGGGCACGCCAGCTTCCATTTCCAGCGATCCGGTGCAGGATTGGTACCTGGTCGCTGGTTTGACCACGAATATCACCACCAACACTACCAATGATATTCATTACAGCTATCTGCGCAACTGGTGGGCATGGTCGCGCACCGGGGCTCCTCCCCAGATCTCTGGCTTGGGTGGCGCGCTTGAGATCATGTCCGGCCAGTCCCAGACTCAGGATCTGTCTCCCTTCAACTCGAACAACCAGCAGATTCGCTCTCGTTTCTGGGATGGACATGATCAGATGGTCCGCGACGATCTATCCATGTTGAAGGGGAACCACTTGTTCCAGATTGGTGGCACCTACGATCACAACTGGGACTACCACCAGCGAAATGACAGCGGCGGTACCATTAACGCTTATCCTGTGTATTCGTTGGGCGACGGCAGCCACGGAGCGCTGGTATCGACGGTTGGATTTCAACCCTGCGGGCCGACCAATAGCCTGGGAGCAACAACGACCATTAAGAGTTGTCCTGCCCTCGCAGCGGGGGCGCTAGGCATTACTTCGATTGCCTCGCAGCTTTTCACTCGTTCCGGGTCAGCCCTCACTCTGAATCCGCCGCTTTCGAATGCATTCGATCAGAGCATAATCCCCTATTACAACGTCTACTTCAGCGACACCTGGCACATGAAGCCGAGTCTGACCTTCACATACGGTCTCGGCTGGACGCTGGAAATGCCGCCCACAGAAGCGCAGGGAAAGCAGGCGGTGGTCGTAAATGCCTCGGATGAACCCGTGACCACGGCGGATTACCTTGCCCAGCGTCGCAAGAATGCTTTGGCTGGGCAGGTCTACAATCCGGATCTTGGCTTTGCCTTGGTCGGAAACGTGGGTAGCGGATTGAAGTATCCTTATAAGCCCTTCTACGGCGAGTTCAGCCCCCGCGTTGCTCTGGCTTGGAATCCGCACTTCGACGCGGATTCTTTCGGTGGGAAGATTTTCGGCCACGACAACACAGTGATTCGCGGCGGTTACGGTCGCAGCTATGGCCGTACCAATGGCGTGGCGCAGGTGCTGGTTCCGCTTCTCGGTCTCGGTCTCGAACAGCCCATTGCCTGCAACTCGAACGTCGTTGTCGGGGGCGCTTGGACGTGCGCTGGGTCAGGTGCTGGCGACTTCTCAACCGGCTTCCGCGTCTCCACTACTGCTGGAGCTAACGGAGGCCCCACCGTACCACTTTCTAATCTGGCAACTTCGACGCTACCTCAGCCCGTATTTCCGGGAATCAATAATCCGGCGTCCTCCGGTCCTGAATCGTTGGACCCGAATTTCCGGCCCGATTCGATTGATTCGTTCACGCTCACCTTCCAGCGTCAGCTAAATCGCCGGTTGACGATGGAAATAGGTTACATTGGACGACGAATCAGAAATGAGTATGAGCCGATTCAGCTCAATGCCGTTCCGTACATGTTTACGGCTGGGGGGCAAACCTTCTCAAACGCCTACATGAACACTGTGTTGCAGTACTGCGGCGGAGTTGGAGGTCTCGGCGGTGGAGGTTGTGGCGGTTCAGCGCTGCCGACGCCAGGCGTGGGTCCCAGCGCTGGCGCGGTTACCGCGCAGCCATTCTTTGAGACAGCGTTGGCAGGCACGGGCTACTGCACTGGATACACGAACTGCACGCAGGCCGTGGTTGCGAATGAAGGCGCTGCGGGCTCTACGAATCTTAACAACGCCCAAGTATGGGGTATATGGAGCGATCTGGACAGTGGCGTCGGTTGTCCGGCTAGTGGCTGCACAACAGCCAATGGTGGAGCTTTCAATTTCGGGCGCTCCATGATGAGCAGTCCGGTTAATAATGCGCCATGCGGTGGTGCCGGTCCGTGCGGCGCTAGCGGCCAATACACATCGGGCATCTTCGAGAACGCCAGCGTTGGTTATGGCAACTACAATGCCGGCTTCGTTTCGATCAAGATGGCCGATTGGCGCGGGTTGACAGCGCAATCCAACTTCACGTTTTCGAAAGCGCTGGGAACTGGCGCGCAAGCGCAGTCCTCCAGCGAACTTACCGCTCTCGATCCCTTCAACCTCAGCGAGATGTACGGGCGGCAGGCATTCGACCGCAAGTTCGTCTACAACATGTTCCTCGTCTATTCGCCTCCATTCTTTAAGGGGCAACAGGGTTTCGTGGGCCGCGCATTAGGAGGTTGGACGTTCTCAACAATCTTTACTGCCGGCACCGGGAGCCCGTTCCAGGTCGTAACGACTTACGCTGATTATCAGGCGTTCGGCGCTTGCGACGGTGTTACATGCGCTGATTATGACTCCGAGAATGGTGTGCCGATCGGCCCGATCTCACCGCACAGTCACGCCTATGCTTGCAATACTGTTCCGTCGGGTTCTTCTATCGCTGCCTGTCCTGGTCAAGCGCCTGGCGACGGCTATCCGGTGAATGAATTTAAGGCTGGCGCGAATGAGTATGCAAACTGGCGCAACCCGATTCTGGGTCTCGATTCTAGAGACGGTGGCTATGGGATCCTCAATGGCCTGCCGTACTGGAATATGGACTTCAGCATCAAAAAGAACATCCGGGTCGCGGAGAACGTCGGACTGGAGTTCCAGGGCGTATTCGCCAACGTGCTGAACCACAACCAGATGCTCGACGGGTTCCCGTGGCTGGGTGATCCGTTCAGCTTCGGCGCAATTGGTGGCGAGGCGCAGCCCCGCCAGATCGAAGTGGGCGCTCGCGTCCGGTTCTAACCTGTAACTTTGGAGGCGCCAGGGGCATACCCTGGCGCCTCTTTTATTTCAGCTGCGAGATTTCAAGAGCGAATTCCGGAGGCGGATCAGCCAAACCAGGTGCGACTGATATTTTGAACACTGCAGGATCTCCAATTCCGAGCCTCCTGCGCCGATGTGGAGCCGCTAACAGTTAAAAATCATAACGATACAGAGAGATATTGTTTCAGCGGTCGGTCCACATTTATTTAACAACTCTCAGCAATTACGACTTGTTTTCGGTCGTTCACTGGTGTTAGTGTGTGCGGCCATCGGGTCAGAAAATCGTCGCATGAATTGAGAAAGCATTCATTGCGACGAACAGAAGATCTTCGCAACGGAGGTTGTCCATGACGCGAAATCGTCCTACGCTCCTTACTCATTTCGTGACGCTGATTCTCAGCATCGGCGTGTTTGCGCTGAGCAGCGCCGTGCTGGTTTGCGCGCAGTCGACTAACTCCGGCACCGTCGCGGGCACAATCACTGACGCAAGTGGCGCCGTGGTGAATGGCGCGACCGTGACTCTCACTGACGCCTCGACGAAGACATCGCGCTCAGTGACGACCAACGACGCCGGCCGCTATATTTACGTCGATGTAGCTCCGGGCAGCTACGTGCTGAGTGTTACCAAGCAAGGTTTCAGCACCAGCAAAACGACCGCCGAGGTCCAGGTCGGAGTTGCGACCACCGCCAACATGGCATTGAAGGTCGGAGGCGGAAACGTGGTGGTGGAGGTGACCGCGGCGAGCAACGAACTGCAGACCATGAACGCCACCGTCGGCAACACCATCACCAGCGCAGCTCTCGATGCGCTGCCCAGCATCGGCCGCGACGTCAGTACCTTCGTCGAGTTGCAGCCGGGCGTAAGTCCCGAAGGCAGCGTCGCCGGAACCGTGAACGATCAGAGCTACTTCTCGCTTGATGGCGGGAACAACAGCAACGACATGGACGGCAACATGTCGACATATACCTCTACTTATGCCGGCGATCCGACCGGCGGTGTCGCTGCGCAAAACAGCTTTTATCTGACAGGGAACCCAACCGGCGTGATGCCGACTCCACAGGACAGCGTGGAAGAGTTCAAGGTCAACACTGCGGGCCAGACCGCGGACTTCAACAGTTCTTCCGGAGCGGAAGTCAAAGTCGTGACCAAGCGCGGTACCAACACCTTCCACGGCACCGCCTACGACTATTATCTCGACAACAACTGGTCTTCCAATTCGTGGCAATCGGCCAACAGTCTCCCCAGCTTCCATTACAACCGCTTCGGAGGCGCGATTGGGGGCCCGCTTATTCCGAAAGAAGTCATCGGAGGCAAGACATACTTCTTCTTCAACTACGAAGGTTTCCGCTGGCCCGACAACTCGGTAAGCATCAACCGCGACATTCCATCGCCTAGGTTGCAGGTCGGTCTTCTGACGGATCCGAAAACGAATACGATTTACAACCTGAACCCCACCTCCGTTACCGATCCTGTAACCGGGACAACCATCGCCGGCAATGCCGGCTGCTCAGGTGCTTGCGATCCCCGCGGAATCGGCATCAATCCTATCGTCCAGCAGATCTGGCAAAAGTACGAGCCAGCATCGAACTTTGGCTGCATCAACACGACGCTTTGCGACAACGTCAACGTGTTGGGATTCACAGCCAATGTGAAATTGCCGCAGAAGTCGAACTTCATGGTTGGCCGCATCGATCATGATTTCGGGCAGAAGTGGCACTTCACGTCGAGCTACCGCTATTTCAAGTTCGGAACCAATGCCACATCCGACCAGGTAGATATTGGCGGATTCTTTAGCGGTGACCAATTAGGTGTTCCCGCTACGCAATCCAGCGATCCGCAGCAAGCGTGGTTCTGGGTGGCAGGCTTGACAACGAATATCTCACCGAACGTGACTAACGACTTCCATTACAGCTTTCTGCGTAATTGGTGGCAATGGGGCCGAGTCGGCGACGTACCGCAACTGTCAGGATTGGGAGGAGCGCTCGAGATCGGAGCGGGTGAGTCCCACGTCGAAAATCTTGGACCTTACAACGTGAACACGCAGCAGAGTCGTACCCGCTTCTGGGATGGTCACGACCAGATGGTCCGCGATGATGTCTCCATGCTGAAGGGCAATCACCTTTTTCAGTTTGGTGGACAGTATCAACATAACTTCAACTGGCATCAGCGAACCGACAACGGCGGTGGCATCAACTATCAGCCTGTCTATCAGATGGGATTAGGCGCCAATGGATCGGGCATGTCTTCGCCTCTGGATCTTTGCAATACCTCAAATATTCAGAATTGCGATGCTCTGACTGCAGCTGCCCTAGGCGTGGTTTCCATCTCCCAGATTGCTTATACGCGATCTGGTCCGCAATTGACCCTGAATCCGCCACTGACGCCTGCATCCGACCAAAGCACGATCCCTTATTACAACGTGTACTTCAGTGACACTTGGCACATGAAGCCCACGTTTACCCTCAGCTATGGCTTGGGCTGGACATTGGAGATGCCGCCGGTCGAAGCGCAAGGGAAGCAGGTGGAGTTTGTCGATCA
>Ga0070731_10001342_pt1 | contig 25693 bp, 20 predicted proteins | sample Coa_R1_2_FD_66448 | JGI IMG/M metagenome (GOLD analysis project Ga0070731, IMG submission 66448) | Surface soil microbial communities from Centralia Pennsylvania, which are recovering from an underground coalmine fire - Coalmine... | ecosystem: Environmental > Terrestrial > Soil > Unclassified ... | reverse complement strand
CCCGCCGAATCAAAACATCATGTTGTGTGGTGCGGAAATTTGGCAAGGCCAAGGATTGAGCAACATGCCTACATTCCGTATACGCATGGCTGCCGAAACGTTTACGACGATTTAGCGACGTGCGCGTAACTTCTGCCGCACTTAATCCACAACCGTCGGTCCGCGACAGTCAGTTCCACCGAAATTTCCGATGACGAATTCCATCACAGCGCAATATGCCGCAGGTGTCGCTGCCGGCCGCGTCGAGAGCGATGCCGCACAGCTCGCCGTGCTGGAAAAGATGGCTCGGCTCGAAACGCGGATCGCGGAATACCGTTTAACGCGTAAATCCTCGTCGCTCGGCTGGTTGTTTGCCAGCCGCGAGCGCGCGCTGCCGCGCATCAAAGGCATTTACCTCTACGGCGACGTCGGCCGCGGCAAAACCATGTTGATGGACTTTTTCTTCGAAACCAGCCCGGTCGTGCGCAAGCGCCGCGCGCATTTTCACGAATTCATGCTCGACGTGCATGAGCGCATTCATGCCATCCGCCAGGACATGAAACGCGGCGAGCACGCCGGCGAGGATCCGATCCGGCTTGTGGCCGAAGCTCTGGCCGATGAGGCTTGGCTGCTTTGCTTCGACGAGTTTCATGTCACCGATATCGCCGACGCCATGATTCTCGGACGGCTGTTCACGCAATTGTTCGCGCGCGACGTCGTGGTAATCGCAACATCGAATGTGCCGCCCGACGAACTCTACAAAGACGGCTTGAACCGCGCGCTGTTCGTGCCGTTCATCCAGATGCTGGAAGCGCGCATGGATATTGTGCGGCTTGATGCGCGCACCGATTTCCGGCTGGAAAAGCTCGCCGGACTGCCGGTCTGGTATGTCCCCGCCGATGCCGCCGCCGATTTAAAGCTCGACGAAGTGTGGCGGCGGCTCACAGGGGGCAATCACGGGGCGGCGCACGAGCTGGCGCTGCACGGCCGCAGCGTGCATGTGCCGCGCGCGTTCATGGGCGTGGCGCGATTTAGCTTCCCCGATCTCTGCGAACGACCGCTCGCCGCGGCCGACTATCTGCGCATCGCCCGCGAATATCATACCATCGTCCTCGACCATGTCCCGGTCATGACTTACGACAACCGCGACGCCGCCAAGCGTTTCATCATCCTGATCGATACGCTCTACGACCATAATGTGAAACTGATCGCCTCGGCCGCGGCGGAGCCCGACGCGCTCTATCGCGCCGATGAAGGTTTCGAGGCGGCTGAATTCAGGCGTACCGCCTCGCGGTTGATCGAAATGCGCTCGCAAGCTTATCTGGGGCGCCCGCACGGCACCGCGCATGCGCGGACCACGGGCGCAACGACGGGCATCGTTGAAACCTAACCGCCGAAACTCGTGACCAGCATCGCGGCGACCACGACGGCCATCAGCGCGGTGGCGGCCCAGCCGCCGATCATCAGCGCGCGCGAGGCAGCAAATTTTCCCATGATCTTGTAGCTGCCGACCACCACCATCATGCCGACCATCAGCGGCACGGCGACCACGCCGTTGACCACGGCGCTCCAGAACAGCATGCGGATCGGATCGAGCGGGGTGAGCGCCGCGCCCAGGCCGGCAAGCGTTGCCGCTGCAACGATCAAATAAAAGCCGGGCGCGCGGCGCGCCGGCAATTCGAGGCTGCCCTGCCATCCGAGGCACTCCGCCACCGCATAGCCGGCGGAACCCGCGAGCACCGGCACGGCGAGCAGTCCGGTGCCGATGATCCCGAGCGAAAACAGTAGAAATGTGAGCGGCCCGGCCAGCGGCCGGAGCGCTTCGGCGGCTTGCGCCCCGGTGGCGATGTTGGTGACGCCATGGGCGTGCAGCGTGGCCGCGGTGGTGATGATGATGAAAAAGCCGATCAGGTTCGACAGGATCATGCCGATATTGGTATCGAACTCGATGCGTAGCGCATCGCGGTTCGCCAGACGCTTGGCGTGGGACGCGGCGGCGCGGCTTCCGGCTTTGCTGCGCAGCTTGCGATCTTCGGCCTCAAGCGAAGCCTGCCAAAAGAACATATACGGGCTGATCGTCGTGCCGAAGATCGCCACCAGCATGAGCAAGTAATCGCGATTCCACCTCAGGTGCGGCAGAAAGGTATCGGCGATGACTTCGTTCCAGGAAATCCGGACGGTGAATGCCACGATGACGTAGGCAAACAGCACCAGCGTGAGCGTCTTCAAGTATGCCGAATAACGGCTATAGGGGACCAGGATTTCGGCGCCCAGGCAGCCGATGCCGAACAGCGCGATGTAAACCAGCAGCGGGCCGCCGATGACGAGCTTCAAGGCGGCGCCCATCGCCGCGATGTCGGCGGCGATATTCAGCGTATTGGCAACGAGTAAAAGCCCGACCAGGAAGTAGAGCGCTGCAGGCGGCATCGCCTTGCCGAGATTGGCCGCAATGCCCTGGCCGGTCACGGCGCCGATACGAGCGCTGACCAGCTGGATGGCGATCATAAACGGCGTGGTGAGAAACATCGTCCAGCCGAGCGCGTAGCCGAACTGGGCGCCGCCCTGCGAATAAGTCGCGATGCCGCTCGGATCGTCGTCGGCGGCGCCGGTAATGAGCCCCGGGCCCAGCATCCGGTAGAGCGATCTCGCCGAGCGCTTATTGGTCGTTTTCGCCGTCATCCGCCGTTTTCGCTGTTGTGCGTTTTTCGCGACGCCGCGCCATCAATTATCCCAGGATCACTTTCGTTCCCATCCCGGCGGGCTGATAGTTTTACCCGACTTGAACGGGTCAACTGAAACGGCTAATGACGCCGAGAGCCGGGTCTTTCCCCCAATCAAGGACATTGTTCTGATGGCGCGAAGCAAAATCGCATTGATAGGCTCGGGGCAGATCGGCGGCACGCTGGCGCTTCTCATCGGGCTCAAGGAGCTCGGCGATGTCGTCATGTTCGACGTCGCCGAAGGCATTCCGCAGGGCAAAGCGCTCGATCTCGTCCAAGCGTCGCCGGTCGAGGGCTTCGACGCCCGCTTCATCGGCGCCAATTCCTATGAGGCGATTGAGGGCGCCGCGGTGTGCATCGTCACCGCCGGGGTGCCGCGCAAGCCCGGCATGAGCCGCGACGATTTGCTTAGCATCAACCTGAAAGTCATGGAGCAGGTCGGCGCCGGCATCAAGAAATATGCGCCGAGCGCCTTCGTCATCTGCATCACCAATCCGCTCGATGCCATGGTGTGGGCGCTGCAGAAGCGCTGCGGTCTGCCCAAGAGCATGGTGGTCGGCATGGCTGGTGTGCTCGATTCCGCGCGCTTTCGTTATTTTCTGGCCGACGAGTTCAACGTTTCGGTCGAGGACGTCACCGCCTTCGTGCTCGGCGGCCACGGCGACAGCATGGTGCCGCTGGTACGGTATTCGGCGGTCGCCGGCATTCCGCTGCCGGATCTCGTCAAGATGGGCTGGACGACACAGGCACGCATCGACGAAATCGTCGACCGCACACGCAACGGCGGCGGCGAGATCGTGAGCCTGCTGCGCACCGGCTCCGCCTTCTACGCGCCGGCGGCTTCGGCAATCGCCATGGCCGAGAGCTATCTGCGCGATAAAAAACGGGTGCTGCCGGCCGCCGTCTGGCTCAACGGCGAATATGGCGCGAAAGATCTTTATGTCGGCGTGCCGGTGGTGATCGGGGCGAAGGGCGTCGAGCGCGTCGTCGAAATCGAGCTTAACGGCAACGAACGCGCGATGTTCGAGAAATCGGCTAAAGCCGTGGCGGGCTTGGTCGAAGCCTGCAAGAAGATCGCGCCGGATTTGGATAACTGAAGTCTCATTTGCCGGGCGCAGCGCGGCACGAAGTGGTGCGCTGCTGACCCGGGATCGTCACATGCCGGGAAAGATAAGAGCGGCTCGATGAACATTCACGAATATCAGGCCAAAGCCGTGTTGCGCGAATTTGGCGTGCCGGTGCCGCGCGGCATTCCGGCGTTCAGCGTCGACGAGGCCGAAAAAGCGGCCCGCGAGCTCGGCGGGCCGGTCTGGGTGGTGAAGGCGCAGATCCACGCCGGCGGCCGCGGCAAGGCGGGCGGCGTCAAACTCGTCAAATCGATTGACGACGTGAAGAAGGAAGCGGCGCGGCTGCTCGGCTCGACGCTGGTCACGCATCAGACCGGGCCGCACGGCAAAGAAGTGCGCCGGCTCTATATCGAAGAAGGCTCGGCGATCGAGCGCGAATATTATCTTTCCGCGCTGGTGGACCGTGAGACCTCGTGCGTCGCCTTTGTCGCATCGACCGAAGGCGGCATGGATATCGAGGAAGTGGCGCACAACAGCCCAGACAAAATCATCACCTTTTCCGTCGACCCGGCCACCGGATTCATGCCGCATCATGCGCGGCATGTGGCGAACGCCTTGGGATTTAGCCGCGAACTCGGCAAACAGGCCGAGAGCGTATTGCCGAAGCTCTATGCCGCGTTCGTCGCCAAGGACATGAGTCTGCTCGAAATCAACCCGCTGGTCGTGACCAAGTCGGGCGCGCTCATTTGCCTCGACGCCAAAATCGGCTTCGACGACAACGCGCTGTATCGGCACCCCGATGTCGTGGCGCTGCGCGACATCACCGAAGAAGACGAAAAAGAGATTGAGGCGTCGAAATACGATCTCAATTACGTGGCGCTGGAGGGCACCATCGGCTGCATGGTCAACGGCGCCGGGCTTGCCATGGCGACCATGGACATCATCAAGCTGTACGGCGAGATGCCGGCGAACTTCCTCGACGTCGGCGGCGGCGCCACCAAGGAGAAAGTTTCGGCGGCGTTCAAGATCATCACCTCCGATCACAATGTGAAGGGCATCCTGGTCAATATTTTCGGCGGTATCATGCGCTGCGACATCATCGCCGAGGGCGTGGTCGCCGCGGTGAAGGAGGTCGGCTTGCGGGTGCCGCTGGTGGTTCGTCTCGAAGGCACCAACGTGGAACTCGGCAAGGACATCATCGCCAAATCGAATCTCAACGTTACCTCCGCCGGCGATCTCGACGATGCCGCGCAGAAAATCGTCAAAGCGGTGAGGGCGGCCTGATGTCCATCCTCATCGATAAAAACACCAAGGTCATCTGCCAGGGCTTTACCGGCAAGAACGGCACCTTCCATTCCGAGCAGGCGATCGTCTACGGCACCAAGATGGTCGGCGGCACCTCGCCCGGCAAAGGAGGCTCGACCCATCTGGGCTTGCCGGTATTCGACACGGTGGCGCAGGCGCGGGAAAAAACCGGCGCCGACGCCAGCGTCATTTACGTGCCGCCGCCCGGCGCCGCAGACGCGATCTGCGAGGCGATTGCCGCGGAGATTCCGCTGATCATCTGCATCACCGAAGGCATTCCGGTCGCCGACATGGTGAAGGTGAAACGCTCGCTGTGCGGCTCGAAATCGCGTTTGATCGGGCCGAACTGCCCGGGCGTGATGACCGCCGGCGAATGCAAGATCGGCATCATGCCGGGCAACATTTTCAAGCCGGGCAAGGTCGGCATCGTTTCGCGCTCCGGCACGCTGACTTACGAGGCGGTGTTCCAGACCACCCGGGAAGGCCTCGGCCAGACCACCGCGGTCGGCATCGGCGGCGATCCGGTCAAGGGCACCGACTTCATCGAAATGCTGGAAATGTTTCTCGCCGATAAGGCCACCGAAGCGATCGTCATGATCGGAGAAATCGGCGGGGCGTCGGAGGAGGACGCCGCGCAATTTCTCAAGGACGAAGCCAAACGCGGCCGCAAGAAGCCGATGGTCGGGTTCATCGCCGGGCGTACTGCGCCACCGGGGCGGCGCATGGGGCATGCCGGTGCCATCATCGCCGGCGGCAAGGGCGGTGCGGAGTCCAAGATTGCCGCCATGGAAGCCGCCGGGATCAAGGTGTCGCCGTCTCCGGCGCGGCTTGGACATACGCTGGCGGAAATGTTGAAATCATAATTCATTTCTAGCGTCTTTTGCCTGCCGCATCGCGTGATTAAATAGGGTAAAGAGAGCTTCCCAGCGCCGGGCCGGGCTGATTCGCGTGCTCCCTCGCATGCGTTCGGATTCTACCTATTGCGCCTTGTTACCCGTTCCCTAGCTCGGAATTTGCCAAAAGGTTGCACCATGTCTCGCCAGGACGCGAACGCCGCCTTCGCACTGACCTCGTTTCTCTACGGCGGCAATGCCGCCTATATCGACGACCTCTACGCGCGCTACGAGACCGACCCCAAGGCGGTCGATGCCGAGTGGCAAGCGTTTTTCCAAAGCCTGAAGGACGACACCCGCGACGTCGCCAAGAACGCGCAGGGCCCGTCATGGGGGCGGCCGGATTGGCCGCCGCTTGCGCATGACGATCTGGTCGCCGCGCTCGATGGCAATTGGGCGGAAGCGGGCCAGGCGATCGGCGCTAAGGTCAAGGCCAAAGCGCAGACCCGCGGGGTCGATTTGTCGTCGGCTGACGTCGAACGCGCCACCCGCGACTCGATTCGTGCGCTGATGCTGATCCGCGCCTATCGCGCGCGCGGCCATTTCCACGCCAAGCTCGATCCGCTCGGCCTGCAAGCGCCGGACAACGAGGAAGAACTCGATCCACGTACCTATGGCTTTTCCGACGCCGACCTCGACCGTCCGATTTTCCTCGACAAGGTGCTGGGGCTCGAATTCGGCACGGTCCGCCAGATCGTCGCCATTCTGCGCCGGACCTATTGCCAGACGCTCGGCGTCGAGTTCCTGCACATTTCCAATGGCGCGCAGAAGGGTTGGATTCAGGAGCGCATCGAAGGCCCCGACAAGGAGATCACGTTCACCCGCGAGGGCAAGCGCGCCATCCTCAACAAACTGGTCGAGGCCGAAGGGTTCGAGAAATTCTGCGACCTGAAATTCACCGGCACCAAACGTTTCGGTCTCGACGGCGGCGAGTCGATGATCCCGGCGCTGGAGCAGATCATCAAGCGCGGCGGCGCGCTCGGCGTGCGCGAGATCGTCATCGGCATGCCGCACCGCGGCCGGCTCAACGTCTTGGCCCAGGTCATGGCTAAGCCGCAGCGCGCCATCTTCCACGAATTCAAGGGCGGCTCCTCGACGCCCAACGAGATCGAGGGCTCCGGCGACGTGAAATACCATCTCGGCGCTTCGTCGGACCGCGAATTTGACGGCAACAAGGTACACCTGTCGCTCACCGCCAATCCGTCGCATCTGGAAATTGTCGATCCGGTGGTGCTCGGCAAAGTGCGCGCCAAGCAGGACCAGCTCGGCGCCACGCCGGACGACCGCACCATGGTGATGCCGCTCCTGATCCACGGCGATGCGTCGTTCGCCGGCCAGGGGGTGGTCGCGGAGTGCTTCGGCCTCTCCGGATTGCGCGGGCATCGCACCGGCGGCTCGCTGCACTTCATCGTCAACAATCAGATCGGATTCACCACCAGTCCGCGCAATTCGCGGTCGTCGCCGTATCCGTCTGACGTCGCCAAGATGATCGAGGCGCCGATTTTCCACGTCAACGGCGACGATCCGGAAGCCGTCGTGTTCGCCGCCAAGATCTCGACCGAGTTTCGGCAGAAATTCCAGAAACCGGTCGTCATCGACATGTTCTGCTATCGCCGCCACGGCCACAACGAAGGCGACGAGCCGTCGTTCACGCAGCCGCTGATGTACAAGGCGATCGCCCAGCATCCGACCACGCTCGAAATCTACGCCGACAAGCTCATCGCCGGGGGCGTCGTCACTGCGGGTGAAGTCGACAAGATGAAGGCGGATTGGCGGAGCCGGCTGGATGCCGAGCTCGATGCTGCGCTCGGTTACCGCGCCAATAAGGCCGACTGGCTCGACGGCCGCTGGGCCGGTTTCACGACCGCCGGCGACACCGAGGATCCGCGCCGCGGCAAGACCGGCGTCGACATCGGAAAGCTCAAGGAGATCGGCCGGAAGATCACCACGCTGCCGGCTGGATTCCATCTGCACAAGACGCTCGGCCGTTTCATTGAAAATCGCCACAAGGCGATCGAGACCGGCGCCGGCATCGACTGGACCACCGCCGAGGCGCTGGCCTTCTGCTCGTTGCTGCTCGATGGCCATCGCGTGCGGCTCTCCGGCCAGGACTCCGAGCGCGGCACTTTCTCGCAGCGCCATTCGGTCTTGATCGATCAGGAAACCGAGAGCCGCTATACGCCATTCAACAATCTCGGCGACGGCCAGGCCCGCTTCGAAGTGATCAACTCGATGCTGTCGGAAGAGGCCGTGCTCGGCTTCGAGTACGGCTACTCGCTGTCGGAACCCAATGCGCTCACTTTGTGGGAAGCGCAATTCGGCGACTTTGCCAACGGCGCCCAAGTCCTGTTCGATCAGTTCATCTCGTCGGGCGAGCGCAAATGGCTGCGCATGTCGGGGCTCGTCTGCCTGCTGCCGCACGGCTACGAAGGGCAGGGCCCGGAGCATTCCTCGGCGCGGCTCGAGCGTTTTTTGCAGATGTGCGCCGAAGACAACATGCAGGTGGCGAACTGCACGACGCCGGCAAATTATTTCCACATCCTGCGCCGCCAGCTCAAGCGCGACTTTCGCAAGCCGCTCATCCTGATGACGCCGAAGTCGCTACTGCGCCACAAGCGCGCGGTGTCGCGGCTCGACGAGATGGGCCCGGACACCTCGTTCCACCGGCTGTTATGGGACGATGCGCAAATGCTGCCGGACGAGAAGATCAAACTCGTTGCCGACGACAGGATTCGCCGCGTCGTCATCTGTTCCGGCAAGGTCTATTACGATCTCTATGACGAACGCGAGAAGCGCGGCATCGACGACATTTATCTCCTGCGCATCGAGCAGCTTTATCCGTTCCCGACCAAGGCGCTGATCCTGGAACTGTCGCGCTTCAAAGGGGCCGAGATCGTGTGGTGCCAGGAAGAGCCGCGCAATATGGGCGGCTGGGTGTTCGTCGATATCTTTTTGGAGTGGGTGCTCAACCAGATCGGCGCCAAGCATCGCCGCGCCCGCTATGCCGGCCGGCCGGCCGCCGCCTCGACCGCGGTGGGTCAGATGTCGCTGCATCTCGGGCAGCTCAAGCATTTTCTGGACGAGGCGCTGGGGTAACGGATGACGGCTGACGGAGGTCGGATGACAGATACGTTTTGCTTTCGATCTCCCACCGCCGTCATCCGACATCTGCGCGTTGTGCCGCCCGAATAAGGAACTGAGATCATGACCGAAATCCGCGTGCCGACGCTCGGCGAATCGGTGACCGAGGCGACCATCGGCAAATGGTTCAAGCAACCGGGCGAGGCGGTTGCGGTCGACGAGCCGCTGGTCGAGCTCGAGACCGACAAGGTGACGATCGAAGTGCCGGCGCCGGCGGCCGGGGTATTGAGCGAGATCGCCGCCAAGGACGGCGAGACCGTCGCCGTCGGCGCGGTGCTCGGCCAGATCAGGGATGGCGCCGGCGCCGCCAAATCCGCAGGCGCCGCGGCGCCGGCCGCCAAACCGGCCGCGCCGCCGCAAGCAGCCAAACCCGCGGCCGCGGCCCCGGCCACGCTCGCCAAGCCGAATGATGCGCCACTTGCGCCTTCCGTGCGCAAGCTCTCGGCCGAATCCGGTGTCGATGCGGCGACCGTGCCCGGCTCCGGCAAGGACGGCCGCGTCACCAAAGGCGACATGCTGGCCGCCATCGAGCGCGCCGCCGCACAGCCGACGCCGGTCGCGGCAACCGCCGCCGCGGTCCAGGTGCGCGCGCCGTCGCCGCCGGACGACGCCGCGCGCGAAGAGCGCGTGCGCATGACGCGGCTGCGCCAGACCATCGCGCGGCGGCTCAAGGACGCGCAGAACACCGCCGCCATGCTGACGACCTTCAACGAGGTCGACATGAGCCACGTCATGGGCTTGCGCGCGCAATACCGCGAGCTATTCGAAAAGAAGCACGGCGTGAAGCTCGGCTTCATGGGATTTTTCGTGCGCGCCTGCGTGCAGGCGCTCAAGGAAATCCCCGCGGTGAACGCCGAAATCGACGGCACCGATATCATCTACAAGAACTACTATCACATCGGCATCGCGGTCGGCACCGAACGCGGCCTGGTCGTGCCGGTGGTGCGCGACTGCGACCAAAAATCGCTCGCCGAGATCGAGAAGACGATCGCTGCTTTCGGTCAACGGGCGCGCGAGGGTGCGCTCAAGATCGAGGACTTGCAGGGCGGCACTTTCTCCATCACCAACGGCGGCATCTACGGCTCGCTGATGTCGACGCCGATCCTCAATGCGCCGCAATCCGGAATTCTCGGCATGCACAAGATCCAGGACCGGCCGGTGGTCGTGGCGGGCAAAGTCGAGGTGCGGCCGATGATGTATCTCGCGCTCAGCTACGACCACCGTATCGTCGACGGCCGCGAGGCCGTGACGTTTTTGGTGCGGGTGAAGGAATCGCTGGAGGATCCGGCACGGCTCATTCTGGATTTGTAGTTCTGTCCTATGGACGCCGCGAAACTCACAAATGAAATTCTGCGCTGTTTGGATTGGATGCAGTTGCGGGCTCGATACCGGCAAACTAACGAAAAGTTAAAATCGCGCTTTCACCGGTTTTCCTTCGATCCACTTGACTATCGGAAGGTCCAGAATTGGAAAGAAATGGCCGCTGCCGCCGCGACCTTGAATTCTGTCCCTGCGATTGCAGATCGGGCGACCGAGTTGAGGCGAGTTGGCGTGACGGCCGAACTGCATAGCAACGAGGAATCGGGTTTTTCCGCACTGGTGCTTACCGTAACGTTTGATGAAGCCGGCCGGGGCGCGCTGGAAGAAGGGTAACATGGCTTACGACCTCATAGTCATCGGCTCGGGTCCCGGCGGCTATGTCTGCGCCATTCGCGCTGCACAGCTCGGCCTGAAGACCGCCGTCGTCGAGAAATGGCCGACATTCGGCGGCACCTGCCTCAATGTCGGCTGCATCCCGTCGAAGGCGATGCTCAATGCGTCGGAGCTTTACGAAGAAACCGCGCATAAATTCGGCGACATGGGCATCAAGGTCGGCAAGCCCGCGGTCGATCTCGCCGCCATGCTCAAGTACAAGGAAAAAGGCGTCGACGGCAACGTCAAAGGCGTCGAATACCTGTTCAAGAAAAACAAGATCGAGACGTTTCGCGGCACCGGTCGTATCGCCGCGCCCGGCAAGGTCGAGGTCAAAGCAGCGGACGGCAAAACCGAGGTGCTGGAGACCAAGGCGATCGTTATCGCCACCGGCTCGGACGTGGCGCGCTTGAACGGCATCGACATCGACGAAAAGCGCGTTGTTTCCTCGACCGGTGCGCTGGAATTCGGGAGTGTGCCGAAAAAACTCCTCATCGTCGGCGCCGGCATCATCGGGCTCGAACTCGGCTCGGTGTGGCGCCGCCTCGGCGCCGAAGTCATGATCGTCGAATTCTTGGACCACATTCTGCCCGGCATCGACGGCGAAGTCGGCAGGCAATTCCATCGCATGCTGCAGAAGCAGGGGCTGACGTTCAAGCTGTCATCGAAAGTCGCCGCGATCGATACGTCGGGCAAAGTGCTGAAGGTCAAGGTCGAGCCCGCTGCCGGCGGCGGCGCGGCGGAGACGCTCGAAGCCGACATCGTCTTGGTCGCGATCGGGCGCGTGCCCTATACCGAGGGGCTCGGCCTCGAAGCAGCCGGCGTCAAGAAAGACAATCGCGGCCGCGTCGTGGTCGATCCGCATTACCAGACCAATGTCGCCGGCATCTACGCCATCGGCGACGTCATCGCCGGGCCGATGCTGGCGCACAAGGCGGAGGAGGAGGGCGTCGCGGTCGCGGAAATCCTCGCCGGCCAGGCCGGTCATGTGAACTATGACGTGATCCCCAACGTCGTCTACACCTATCCGGAAATCGCGTCGGTCGGAAAGACCGAGGAAGAGCTGAAAGCCGCGGGCGTCGCTTACAATGTCGGAAAATTTCCGTTCACCGCCAATGCCCGCGCCAAGGTCAATCTGACCACCGAGGGCTTCGTCAAAATCCTGGCCGACGCCAAGACCGATCGCGTGCTCGGCGTGCACATTCTCGGTCCCGACGCCGGCAACATGATCGGCGAAGCGGCGGTGGCGATGGAATTCGGCGCCTCGTCCGAGGATATCGCCCGCACTTGCCACGCCCATCCGACGCTGACCGAGGCGATCAAGGAAGCCGCGCTCGCGGTCGGCAAGCGCGCGATCAATTTTTGAACGCGGATTGTTACAACGTCGCGATCAGCGGCACCGCGTGCGGCGCGTAGAGCCCGAGCACGGTGAGCACGACGCCGAGCGCGCCGAGCGCGCCGGCGCACCAGGCGAGCCCGATCATGCCGGTGATCACCGCTGCCGAGGCCAGCACGATGCCGACCTGGAATGCCGCCGACGCCAATTCGTAATGGTGGTATTTCGCGGTCGCGAGGTCGCGCTCTTCCTCGGCGGTCTTGGCGTGCTCTTCCAGTTCCTTGCGGCCGTTGCCGGCCTTCGGATCGGACTCGTAGCGCTCGGCGGTCTTGCGCCACGTCTCGATCTGTTTGTCGACCGCTGCCTTGGCGGCCGGATCGGTCAGGCCGGCGGCCAGCAGCGCGGTCTGATCGGCTGCCGCGGTCACTACGGTCCTGCGGATGTCTTTGGCCTGGTAGAACGCCCACAAGTCGGATGCTTCGATATTTTTGGTGACGGTCTCGGTCTGCGCGCCTTTGCCGAGCGTTTCCGAGAACGACAGGAACAATGCCAGGATCGCGATCACCAGCGCGATGCGCTTGTTGAACCCCTCGCCGTGTTCGCCTTCTTGCGCCTTTTCGATCGCTTCGTGGATCTCCGACATGATGGCCCCCTTCTTGGACCCCCACCCCGACCCTCCCCCTTTCAGGGGGAGGGCGAAGCGGCGGTTGTCTCTTTCCTCCCCCTAAAAGGGGGAGGAATAAGGTGGGGGTCAAGTGACGCTGCTTAAGCCCGCGGATGGGCGGCGCGATAGGCCGCAATCAGCCGGTCCGCGTCGACCGCGGTGTAGATCTGCGTGGTCGACAGCGAGGCGTGGCCGAGCAATTCCTGAATCGAGCGCAGGTCGCCGCCGCCGGCGAGGAGGTGCGTGGCGAAGGAGTGCCGCAGCGCATGCGGCGTTGCGGTTTCCGGCAGGCCGAGCGCGCCGCGCAGCCGCGCCATGGCGAGCTGTATGAGACGCGGCGACAGCGCGCCGCCCTTGGCGCCGACGAACAGCGGGCCCTGCGCCGGCAGATCGTAGGGGCAGAGCGCGATGTAATCGGCGACGAGCTTCTGCACTTGCGGCAACAGCGGCACCATGCGCTGTTTGCGGCCCTTGCCCGTCACGGTGAGCGCGTCGCCGGTGCCGAACTCGCCGCGCTTTAATCCCAGCGCTTCGGAAATGCGCAAGCCGCAGCCGTAGAGCAGACCGAGCACTGCCGCGTCGCGGGCGTGGAGCCACGGCTCACGGCCGTCGCCGGCGGCGCTCGTCGGGTCGGCCATGCGCCTGGCCGCGTCGGCGGCAAGCGGCCGCGGCAGCGTCTTGCCGATCTTCGCGGTGCGCACGGCGGCGAGTGCGCCGACCTTGCCCTTGCCGCTGCGCTCGAGAAAGCGTCCATAAGCCCGCACGCCGGCGAGCGAGCGCATCAGCGAGCGGCTGCCGATATTCTGCGCCCGCCGCGCCGCGAGGAAGGCGCGCACGTCGGCCGGCGTCAGCGCTGCGAGTTCTTTCAGCGACGGCGGGCCGCCGCGATGCGCGGCGAGGAAATTCAGGAATTGCAGCACGTCGCGCCGATAGGCTTCGAGCGTCTTCGGCGACAGGCGCCGCTCGGCGCCGAGATGGATGAGCCACGCCGCGATCTCGGCCGCGACATTGGGCGCGACAAAGTCGGGCAAATTTTCTTTTCCTCCCCCTGAAAGGGGGGGGTCGGCGGCCACAGGTCGCCGGGAGGGGGTCGGTTCACGCGGCTTGGTCAAATTGAGCCCTCCCCGGCAGGCTTCGCATGCCGACCCTCCCCTTTAGGGGAGGGGAGGTTTTTACACGGCCGCCCATCGTCCCCACCTTAGCGGCGTCGCCCTTTATCCTTCCTAAACTGCCGAGAATCGGCAGAGAATCGTAGCATGGCCAAACGCGTCGTCGATGTGCTGGTCCCGGTTGCGCTCGACCGGGCCTATTCGTACCGGGTGCCGGACGCGCTCAACCTTAGCCCGGGCGACATCGTCAGCGTGCCGCTCGGCGCGCGCGAGGCGACCGCGGTCGTGTGGGCGGACAATCCGAAACCCGATATCCGGCTCGATAATCGGCTCAAGGACGTCGAGGAAAAGCTCGATGTGCCGCCGCTCCGCCCGGAATTGCGCAGCTTCGTCGACTGGGTCGCCAATTACACGGTGGCCTCGCGCGGCATGGTGCTGCGCATGTGCCTGCGCATGGGCGAGCATCTCGGCGCCGAGCGCGAGCGCGTCGGCGTCAAACTTGCCGGCGCGGCGCCGGCGCGCATGACCACCGCGCGGGCGCGGGCGCTCGAACTCCTCGCCGACGGCTTGCTGCGGGCCAAGAGCGACGCCGCGCGCGAAGCCGGCGTGAGCGCCGGCGTCATCGACGGCCTGATCGACGAAGGCACGCTGCAGACCGTCGTGCTGCCGCCGGAGCCGGTCGCGGCACGGCCCGATCCGGATTTCACGCAAAGCGAATGCACCGCCGACCAGCGCGCCGCCGCCGCGGCGCTGAAAGCGACCGTCGCCAAGGGCGGCTACTCGGTCACGCTGCTCGACGGCGTCACCGGCTCCGGCAAAACCGAGGTTTATTTCGAGGCGGTCGCCGACACCATTCGCAAAGGCCGGCAAAGCCTCATATTGATGCCGGAAATCGCCCTCACCGCGCAATTTCTCGACCGCTTCGCCGCGCGGTTCGGCGTTCGCCCGGCCGAATGGCATTCGCAATTGTCGCCGCGCAAACGCGCCCGCGCCTGGTCTGCCGTCGCCAAAGGCGAAGTGTCTGTCGTGGTCGGCGCGCGCTCGGCGCTGTTTTTGCCCTATGCCGATCTCGGCCTGATCGTGGTCGATGAGGAGCACGACCCGGCCTACAAACAGGAGGACGGCGTGCACTATCACGCCCGCGACATGGCGGTGGTGCGCGGCCATATCGCCAAAATCCCGGTGGTGCTCTCCTCGGCGACGCCGTCGCTCGAATCCGAGGTCAATGCGCGGCGCGGCCGTTATATGCGGCTGCATCTGCCGGAGCGGTTCGGCGGCCAGTCTATGCCGGCGGTCGAGGCGATCGATCTGCGCCACGAGCGCCCGCCGCCCGGCCGCTTCATCGCGCCGACGCTTGCCGGCGCGGTCAAGACCGCCATCGAGCGCGGCGAGCAGGCGCTTCTGTTCCTCAATCGCCGCGGCTACGCGCCGCTGACGTTGTGCCGCGCCTGCGGCTTTCGCTTCTCCTGCCCGAATTGCGACGCCTGGCTGGTCGATCACCGCTTCCGCCGCCAGTTGGTCTGCCACCATTGCGGTTTCGCCATGCCGCATCCGGCCAATTGCCCGAAATGCCAGGCGGTCGATTCCTACGTCGCCGTCGGGCCGGGCGTGGAGCGGCTCGAAGAAGAGGTGCGCGCCTTGTTTCCGCAAGCGCGCGTGCTGGTGCTGTCGTCCGATCTGGTCGCCTCGGTCGAGCGCATGCGCGAGGAATTCGCCGACATCGCGGCCGGAAAATTCGACATCGTCATCGGCACGCAGCTCGTCGCCAAGGGCCATCACTTCCCGATGCTCAACCTGGTCGGCGTCATCGACGCCGATTTAGGTCTGAGTAACGGCGACCCGCGCGCCGCCGAGCGCACCTTCCAGCTCCTGCATCAAGTGGTCGGCCGCGCCGGCCGCGATGCCGGAGTCGGCCACGGCTATCTGCAGACCCACCAGCCCGAGCATCCGGTGATGCGGGCGCTCATCGCGCAGGACCGCGAGGCGTTCTATTCCGCCGAGATCGCCGCGCGCGAGGCCGCGCATTATCCGCCGTTCGGAAGGCTTGCCAGCATCGTGGTCTCCGGGCCCGACAAGAACGACGCGGCTTCCTATGCGCGCGCGCTCGCCCGCGCCGCGCCGGCGGCCGACTTGTTGGACGGCGGCGTGCGCGTGCTCGGCCCCGCCGAGGCGCCGCTTGCACTGGTGCGCGGCCGTCATCGCCTGCGTCTGTTGCTCAAAGCGCCGCGCGCGTTCGATCTGTCGGCCTACTTGCGCGAATGGCTCGCTGCGGCGCCGAAAAAGCACGGCGCGATCAAGCTCGACATCGACGTCGATCCGCAGAGTTTTTTGTGACGATGGCCCAAGTTTCTAGGAGAATCGTTCGATAGCCCTTTGGCACCTTGCAACAAATTGATCTGCTCACGTCATCTTCAGCGGAATATTGCCGAGGAAATCGCGCTTGCCGATCTCGACGCCGAGATGCCGCAGGATGGCGTAAGCGGCGGTGCAATGAAAATAGAAATTCGGCAGCACGAAGTGGTTCAGGTAATCGTCGCCCTTCATGTGACCCTTTTTCTCCGGCCCGAGCGGGAAGACGATTTCCTTGTCCGCCGCGGCGTCGATCGTCTTGCGGTCGAGGGTCTTGATATAGGCGACGGTCTTGAGCACGCGGTCCTTCAGTTGCGCGAGCGAGGTTTCGTTGTCTTCGACTTTCGGCGCTTCAGTGCCGGCGAGCCGCGCGGCGCCGCGGCGGGCCTGATCGGTCGCGACCTGCACCTGCCGCGTGAGGTCGAACATGTCGGGCGCCAGCCTGGCATGCAGGAGCGTCGCGGCATCGGTTTTCTTGGCGGCGACAAAAGCTTCCGCCTTGTCGAGCACGCCGGCGAGCGCATTAAGCGCGGTCTCGAAGACGGGCAATGAGGCTTGCGACATCGATTGCGGCATTGGAGAAACCCCGGATTGATGCGATGGGCTGCGAAGAGTGGCGGGAAACGATCGATGCGGATCGATATGGTCCCCTGCCGCGCCGGCCGCAAGGGTGCAAAGCTACGCCCCGAAATGACGGCGGCACTTGCTATCGCTTTTTCTTCTTCGCTTTCTTCTTCCCGAAAATCACGTTCCAGTTTTCCCTGTAGGCCGCGGTGACCGGTTTCTGGCCTTCGCCCCGGCTATAATTGGCTGGCGCCGCGGCGACGGGCTTGCCGCTCTCGGCCTTGGGAGTGTCTTTGGGTGTGTCCGGCTTGGGCGTGTCTTTGGATGCACCTTTAGCCGCCGGGCTCTCGGCCTTTGCTGCAACCTCTTTCTTTGGAGTTGCGTCGGCTTTGGGTTTTTGGGTGTCGCGGGCCATCTTTCCTGACGCTAAGCGAACTCATTCCTTGTCTACGCAGCAAGCGTAACCCGGATTGAGCGGTGGCGAAATCCGGGGCCAACTCCGCCGCAAAACCCCGCATTTCGCTCTGCTCAGGCGGGCTACTTCCGTCTCGATGTTGTCTTCGGTCTCGCCCGCGCCCGCGGCGCTAATTTTTTGCGTCCCGCTATGGCAAACGCCAGCTTCGCCCACACCGCAAGCTCGTCGGGATCGTCGTAGAGCCGCTCCGGTAGCCGCCAATAGGGCAGGGCGTGCTGCGTCGGGCGGCCCTTGGCTTTACCGCGCGTGTAAGTAAACGGCGCGCTGCCTTCGCGCTGGAAGTCCGGAATACTGCTGTCGTCCGCCTTCAGATAAATGACGTTGCGGACGATCAGTCCGATCATAAGACCTTCGGCAAAAATGCCGGCGCCGCTGAACATGCGCCGCACCGCTACCGGACCGAACGGCGCGAACAGGTCGCGGATGAATTCCGGGTCCATGTAGCATCCTCCACGCTGGGCGCGCGGCGTCATGCCCGGCTTTATGCCGGGCATCCACGACTTCGGTCCAGAGTAGAGTGGAAGACGTAGATGACCTGAACATGTCCGGCCATGACGGCAATGGGTAAGGCGCTACGCGAAGCGCTGCCGCGCCCGCTCGCGCGCTTTCATCGCCTCCACTTCGCGATTCTTAGCGGGGCTCGCCGTTTCCAACGCCTCAAGGAGCCGCCGTGCGGCAGCCGTAACCTCGTCGACGGCGCGGTTGAACGCCGCCTCATTGGCGCGCGACGGGTGGGTAAAGCCGCTTAGCTTACGGACGAATTGCAGCGCCGAGGCGCGGACTTCTTCTACCGTCGCCGGCGGCTCGAAATTGAACAGCGTGCGGATGTTGCGGCACATGACTGGCTCCGTTGGGCGCGAGACAATAACAAGCGTAGCGCGGCTTGAGCGGCAGCGAAATCCGGGATCAGCCGCTCCGTCGGCAAAGAACAACCCGCGATAGCTTATTCCTCCTTCGTCATGCCCGGCTTTATGCCGGGCATCCACGTCTTAACGACAGAGCATACGCAAAGACGTGGATGGCCGGGACAAGCCCGGCCATGACGGCAAAGGTCATATGTCACTGACCAAAGGACAGCACTTGACAATTGTCACCGGTACGGTTACGTATGGCGAATCTTGCTCCCTGAAAGGAGGTCAGCCGGCGACACCGGCTGGCGGAGCGAGAGCGGTTCCCGCGGGCGGGGGCTCGTCACCTCCGCTCCCGGGCGGCTCCGGGACAAAACGCCCGGCCGGCATTACGACCGGTCTGCGGGGCAACCCGCTGCACTAGGACGGCCGGGGATGGGTAACACCCATCCCTAACTAGTTCCGTCCCAGGAAGCGCGTGAACTGGAGCTGAGCGGTGGCGTTCGGTCGCTGCCGCAAGCGCCGTGGTGGAACGCCGACAGGCGAGCGCGCGACGCTTCGCGCGCTGCCGTGCCCGCTGGCACGGCAACATGGAATATTGCGTCTGCCGGCGTTCCGCTTGCCTTTTGTTCGTGGAGCATGATCGAGCCGAAAACCGGTCCCACCGCCGGTTGGGGCATGACGCGGTCGAGCTTCGCGGGACGTTTTTGGAAATGGCGTTGGCAAAACTCGGGCGCGGATGTGTCGCGAGAACGCCGGCGCTTGTCCTCATCCCCGACTCGTATTTTGCTTTGCCCAATCCGGCCAACACGGTCGATAATATGTACTGAACCGACACCGCGCGACCCATGACCGCGACCATCGAAACCCTCCTGTTCCTGCTCGCCGTGCTGGTGGTCGTCGCCGTCGTGGCGCGGCGGCTCAACACGGCGCCCTCGATTCTTCTGGTCATCGCCGGCATCGCACTGGCGCTCCTGCCGGGGCTGCCGCGGATCGAGCTGGCGCCGGAATTGGTGCTGCTCGGCATCCTGCCACCGCTGATTTATTCCGCCGGCGTCGCCATGAGCTGGCGCGAATTCCGCTTCAATCTGCGCCCGATCGCGCTGTTTGCCTTCGGCTGCGTCGTCTTCACCACGGCCGCGGTGGCGGCGGCGGCGCACTGGCTCCTCCACATGCCGCTCGCGGTCGGCTTCGTGCTCGGCGCCATCGTGGCGCCGCCCGACGCGGTGGCGCCGCTTGCCATCGTCCGCCGCCTCGGCGTGCCGCGCCGGCTCGTCGTGGTGCTCGAAGGCGAAGGGCTCGCCAACGACGCCACGGCGCTGATTCTCTACCGCTTTGCCGTCGCCGCGGTGTCGACCGGCCTGTTCTCCTTTGGCACGGCGGCCGGCGACTTCGCGCTCATCGTGGTCGGCGAGATCGCCTACGGTGTCGCCATCGGTTGGGCGAGCCTGCAACTGCGCCGCTGGGCGCAGGACCCGCGCGTCGAGATCACGCTGTCGCTATTGACGCCTTACGCCGCGTTTTTGATTCCGCAGCAATTGGGCGGATCGGGCGTGCTGGCGACGGTGGCGGCCGGCCTGTTCGTGAGCTGGAACGGGCCGTTGCTCATTCCGGCGGCGACGCGGCTGCAAGGCATCTTCTTTTGGGACCTCGTGGTCTATCTGCTCGAAGGCTTCGTCTTCCTGGTCACCGGCATGCAGGTGCGAACGGTGTTCATTCAGATGCAGGCGGTGCCGTGGCATCACTTCGCCTATGCGATTCTGCTCACCGTGGCGGTAGTGATCGTAACGCGCTTCATCTGGGTCTATCCGGCGGCGCTGTTGCCGCGCTGGCTCGTCCCGTCGCTGGCGCGCCGCGATCCGATACCGCCGTGGCGCTGGCTGTTCTTTCTGGGTTTTGTCGGCGTGCGCGGTGTCGTCTCGCTGGCGGCGGCGCTCGCCATTCCGCTTTACACCGCGGCGGGCGAGCCGTTTCCCGATCGCGACCTCATTCTGTTCGTCACGTTCGGCGTCATCGTCGTCACGCTGATCGGCCAAGGCTCGCTGCTGCCGGCTCTGGTGCGTTGGCTGGGACTTAACGAGCACGCCGCCGGCGAACGCCGGCGCGAGCACGAGGCCGAGCTTGCCGCGCGGTCGCAAGCCCTCAATGTCGGGCGCGAGCGCTTGCAGCAATTCGTCGCCGACGGCCGGATTTCGCCCGAGGCCCACGCGATCCTGCGCGCCCGTCACGAGTACCGCGCCGGGCGACTGCCGCAGGCGGCAGCTGACGGCAGCGACGCCGCGGCGCTGGCCGCGGATCTCAGGTTGGAGCTGATCGCGGCGGAGCGCGAATACATCTACAAACTTCTGCAGGACGGCCAGATCACCGACGAATCGCGCCGGCGCATCGAGCGCGAGCTCGACCTGGAGGAAGCGAGCGTCGCCTGCAAAAAGGAAGGCGGCGCCGAGCCGCCGTTATAGGGCGATGGTCGGCGCTCCATGCGGGCGCTCCAGCTGTGGAAGCCGATTAAGCTGATCGAGGTGGTAAATGGCGCACGACGTAACGGATCGATCGAAATCCATTCCTGCAGCTCGCCTGTTGGCGCTTGCGCTGGGCGCGGCGGCCTTCGGCGCGGTTGCGATCGGTGCGCTGGCCGTCGGCCGTCTTGCGGTGGGCCGTCTCGTTATCAAAAAGGCTCGCATCGGTGCGCTGGAAGTCGATGAACTGACGGTGCGCAAGTTGCGCGTCGTCGAACAAGAAGGGCCGAATTCGTCACGCCGCCGAGCGCGTTGAATCGGTCGAGCAAATGCGGCCCGGATGAGCGAAGCGATATCCGGATATCAGGTCGCCGATCGCGCCAGTTCGTCGCGCGCCGGCTCGAAGCGGCCGTAGCGCAGCGCCAAGGTCGGCAGCACCAGCAGATTGAGCGCCATCGAGGTTACCAGGCCGCCGAGGATGACGACCGCCATCGGTCCTTGGATCTCGCGGCCGGGATCGTCGCGCCCGATCGCGAGCGGCAAAATGCCGAGCCCGGTCACGATCGAAGTCATCAGGATGGGGATCAAGCGGTCGGTCGCGCCCTTGATGGCGGCCTCAAGGTCCCATGGCATGCCCTCGATTTCCACCAGATGCTCGTAATGTGCAATCATCAGGATCGAGTTGCGCAGCGTAATGCCGAACAAAGTGACGAAGCCGACCATGCCGCCCAAAGACAGCAGGCCGCCGGTCAGGAATACGGCGAGCACGCCGCCGACCAGCGCAAACGGCAGATTGGCCAGGATCAGAAGCAGGTTGCGCCAGTTGCGGGTGACGATCGACAGCAACAGCACGATGCCGACGCCGGCAATCAGCGAATTGAACGCGAGGTTGCGCTGCGAACGCGATTGCGCCTCCGCGGTGCCGGCAAACTGCAGATAGGTTCCGGACGGCAGCTGCACCTTCGCGGCGATGGCTGCTTTTGCCGCTTGCACGAAGGCGGGCACATCGATGCCGGTGACGTTGGCGGTTACGGTCTGCACGCGGCGCGCACCGTCGTGCAGGACCTGATAGCGCCCCGCCGCCTCATAGATATCGGCGATCTGCCGCAGCAGCACGTAGGATCCGCCCGGGCTGCGCAATGGCAGGTCGCCGATTGTCGCGATGTTGTTGCGGCTGGCGTCGTCGAGAATGGTGATGACGTTGAACACCTGGTTGCCTTGATAGGTCTGTCCGACGACGTCGCCCTGGTATGCGGTGCGGATCAGATCGAGCACATCGACGGCATCGAAGCCCCAGCGCTGCAGATCGGCCTTGCGCAACCGGATCGTCAGCTGCGGCAGGCCGGGCGGCGACTGCACCTCGACGTCGGTCGCGCCGCGCACTTGGCCGAGTGCGCGGGCGATCTCCTGCGCCTTCTGGTCGAGCAGGTCGAGATCGTTGCCGAAAATATTGATCACCACCGCGGCGGTATAGCCCGACAGCGTCTCCTCGATGCGCTCGGTGAGAAACGTCATGACTGAGGAATTGACGCCGACGAAGCCGGCGAAGGCGCGGCGGATCTCCGCTTGCGCCTGATCGGCCGCATCGCCCGGCAGGCCCGGTTTCAGATCGACTTCGAATTCGCTGTAGTGCGGCCCCCAGGTGTCCTCGGACGCCTGCTCGGCGCGTCCCGCCCGCTGCGCCACGGAGCGCACGGCCGGCAACTGCAATAACGCGTGCGCGATATGGTTGCCGACGCTCAGCGATTGGTCGAGCGAGGTGCCAGGCACCGCGGACATGTGGACGACGAAATGGCCTTCCTTCAGCTCCGGGATGTATTCGGCGCCAAAAAACGGCAGCGCGGCGCAGCCGGCAATCGTAAACAGAGCCGCCGCGGCAATGAGCGCCCGCGGGCGCTGCGCGAGCCGGCGCAGCAGGGCCTCGTAGGAGGCGCGCGCCAAGCGCACCACAGGCGGGTCGCGCGGCGGCACCCGGCCGGGCAACAGCGCGACCGCAAGGGCCGGCGTCACCGTCAGCGCAACCGCGAGCGAGGCAAGCACCGCGATGGTGTAGGCAAGCCCCAGCGGCGCGAACAGCCGCCCGCTCAGCCCGGACAAGGTCATGATGGGAACGACGACCAGGATCACGGCGAAGGTGGCGTAGACCACGGCGCTGCGGACTTCGAGCGTGGCATCGAGCACGACGCGGGCGAACGGCCGCGGCTCCGGCAGCCGGCTGTTCTCGCGCAGCCGGCGCACGATGTTCTCGACGTCGATCACGGCATCGTCCACCACGACGCCGATCGCGATGGCAAGCCCGCCGAGCGTCATCGTATTGAGCGTGATGCCAAGCCGTTCCAGCACCAGCGTCGCGGCCAGGAGCGACAACGGGATCGCGGTGCAGGAAATCGCTGCGGTCGGCAGGTCGAGCAGAAAGAGAAACAGCACCACGATCACCAGTGCGCCGCCCAGGATCAGCGAGTCGCGCACATTGTCGGTCGCGGTGACGATGAAATTCGCCGGGCGGAAAAGATCGGGGTGAAGCGTGATGCCGTCGGCGGCAAGGCTCGGTCTTAAGTCTTGCAGCGCCGCTTCGAGTTTGTTGGTGACGTCGAGCGTGTCGGCTCCGTATTGCTCCGCGACGTTGAGGATGACGCCGGGGCCGCCTTGGATTCCGGCGCCGCCGATCGGCGGCTCCGGCGCGTCGGTCACGTCGGCGACGTCGCCCAAGGTGACGCTCGCCGCGCCGTGGGTCAGCAGCACCGTGCGGGCAATGTCGTCGGGCGTGAGCGATTGCCCCTCGGTCTGGAACACGATGCGCTGGTTCGCGGTGTCGACGAAGCCGGCGCCGCGGACGCCGGTCGAGCGCTGCGCCGTATTGAGCACTTCATTAAGCGTCAGGCCGTAGCGGATGAGTTCGTCGGGATGGACCTTGATCTGGATCGAGCGCTTTTCGGCGCCGAACACCGTGACGCTGGCGACGCCGGGCACGGCGAGAAAGCGCAAGCGCACCGTCCAGTCGGCGATGGTGCGCAATTCCATCAGCGAGCGCGTGTCCGACGTCAGGCCGATGACCAGTGTCCTGCTGGCCGATGACGTGAGCGGCGTCATGGTCGGCGGCTCGACGCCCTGCGGCAGTTCCTGCGCCGCGGCGGCCAGGCGTTCGGCGACCACTTGCCGGTCGCGATAGATATCGCTCGACGAGTCGAAGAAAACGGTGACGACGGACACGCCCTGGATCGAGCTGGAGCGCAACGCCTGCACGCCGGGCATGCCGTTGACGGCGTTCTCGATCGGGCGGGTCACCAGCACTTCGACCTGCTCGGGCGTCAGCCCAACGGCCTCGGTCTGGATGCTGACCTGCGGCGGCGCGAACTCGGGAAACACGTCATATTTGGCGCGGCGCAGTGCAAACAGACCGTAGGCGACGAGAATGCAGGCGAGCGCGATGACAATGCCGCGAAAGCGGATCGAAAAACCGATGATCGCGGCCTGCGGACCGGCGGGCGAGACCACGCTCATCAGTTATCCTCGTCGACCTGGATCTGTGCGCGAAATTCCTCGGACAGCAGCAATTGTGCGCCATGGGTCACGATCTCGGCGCCCGGCGGCAGGTCCTTGACGACATAGCCGCCGCCTGCCGCGGGCAGGTCGGTTGCGATCTCGGTGCGCGTAAACGTGTCGGCGGCGCTGCGCCGGTACACCCAGGCGCGATCCTGCCACCACACGATCGAAGAGGCCGGCACGGTGCTGCCGGCAACGGATTTGCCGGTGGGCAGGAAGGCCAGCACGTTCATGCCGGGCAGAACGCCGCTTGCCGCAGGCGCGGTGTAGAAGAAACTAGTACCTTGAATTCTCGGGTCGGTGCGCGTTGCCGGCGAGACGAAGCCGATCGTTGCGCGCGCGCCCTTGCCGGTCTCGATCGCCGCGGTCGCCGGCGGCTCCGGCAGCGACAGGCCCGGCGGCAACGTGATCTGGAGCAAAAAATCCTGCCGCTCGATCAGCCGCGTGATGGTCGGCGCTTCATCGACCAGCGCCCTGCCGAGAACGGATCCCCAGTCCTGGTACGCGGTTGCGGTGAGCGCGCGCAGCCGCGCCTGGGCCACGGCCAAGCCGGCTTGGTCGGCGCGCCAAGCCGCTTCCGCCGACTGCACTTGCGCTTCCGACACCGCGTTGCGATCGTTGTAGAGGCTTTGCGCGCGCGCGAACGCCGGCTGCGACATCGCAAGCTTCGCTTGTGCGGTCGCGAGCTGCGCCTTGGCGCTGGCGTAGTCGTTGCTCAGCTCGGTGAGTCGCGCGACATCGAGAACCATGCCGTAGGCGCGAACCTGCTCGCGATAGGGCGTCGCGGCAAGCTTCTCCGTCTCAATGCCGCTGCGCTGCTGTGTCGCCGCGTCGACCGTGATAACCGGCTCGCCGTTCTTGGCGGCCACCCGAGGCGGCGCCTCGACCGCCTGCTCGCGCTCGGTCTCGACGGCCGCCTCGTTGCGGCCGGCAAAAAACCCCCAGACCAAGAACCCGCCGATGGCGACAACGACAAGCGCGGCGACCAACCTGCCGCCGACTCGCGCCGGTTTTGTCGATTGCCGGCCTTCGCTCATCCCCCAACCCCAGCTGCGCCCTCGGCCACGCGCACCCCATCGCGCGAACATCTGGAAGGGTTATAGCCGAGAAAACGTCAGCATGGGGTGCCTCGCCAGAACGGCTGCGCGTGCGCGTCCGATGGCCCCGCCGTTCCTGGTTGCCCGAGCGGTTGTGCTCGCTATCTTTCTCGCGCTCGGTTTCGGATCGGTGGGCAAATTCCACCCTGCAGATCAATTTTTGACCTGACGCAGGAATTTTGCCCCGGGCGTGCCGCAGTCACAGCCGCTCGAGCGTCGCAGAATCGAATTCGCCGCCGTAGAATTTTTTCAGGGCCGTGGTGAAATCCTCGTTGTCCGCGGTGACGCTGGCAAAGAGCGTCATCGACGAGCGGAATTTGAGATCGTCGGGATGACCGAGAATGTCGGCAATGGAGCGGCCTTCTACGTTGGTCACAAGCTGCGTGCATTCCCACAGCCGCTTTCCCAACAGCGGATGTTCCAGATAGGCCTTCGCTTCCTCGCGCGAGGAAATC
>Ga0070731_10001340_pt1 | contig 25726 bp, 20 predicted proteins | sample Coa_R1_2_FD_66448 | JGI IMG/M metagenome (GOLD analysis project Ga0070731, IMG submission 66448) | Surface soil microbial communities from Centralia Pennsylvania, which are recovering from an underground coalmine fire - Coalmine... | ecosystem: Environmental > Terrestrial > Soil > Unclassified ... | reverse complement strand
CGGTGCCGACGTTGTAGACCGCACCCGGCTCCTGCCCGCCCTCCGTCGCGGCGCGCACGAACGCCTCGCAGACGTCGTCGACGTACACGTAGTCGCGAGCCACGTCCGGGTCTGCGAGCGGTGGCCAGCGCCGCTCCATGCCGTGCAGGACGAGCGTCGGCATGAGGCGCCCCGGGTCCTCCCACGGGCCGTACACGGAGTAGAGCCGGAGCGTCGGCAGATGCACGCGTTCAGCGACCGCCGTGTAGCGGCAGAAGAGCGTGGCGGACGCCTTGGTCACGGCATAGTGACTGTTCGGATCGATCCACTCGCGCTCCGCGGGCGCCGACGCCTTGTGGCCGTACTCGGAGGACGAGCCCGTGTTCACGAACGCCGCGAAGCCGGCACGCAGACACGCGCGCACGAGATTCATCGTCCCGACGATGTTCGTCCGCACCATGCGGTCGAGGTCGGTCTGCCAGGAGTACGCGCCGTGCGCCGCGAGGTGGAAGATCCACTCCGGTCGCGCGGCGCGCACGGCGGCGTCGACGGCGGACGCGTCCTCGAGGGCTGCCTCGTGCACGGTGACGTCGGGGACGGACTCGAGCCGCCACGAGTCGTGTCCGGGCGCCACGATCGCGTGGACGGCGTGCCCGTCGGCGAGGAGTCGGCGGAGCAGGTTCGCCCCCACGAACCCGGTGCCGCCGCTGATGAGGACCCGCTTCGCCATCGCCGCTAGGCGAACTCCTTGTAGTCGAACGTCTCGATGTACTGCCACGTGCGCGTCCGGATCTCGTCGTGATCGGCGGGGGAGAGGGCGCGCGCGGTGGCCCGGTTCGCCTCCGGGGTCGGGATGCGGATCGTGCCCCACGGGTAGACCTCGCGGAGCGGTGTTCCGTTCCAGGTCGGTGTGCGGAGCGACTCCGCCGTCTCGACGCCGAGCCGGGCGAGCACTGCGCCGAGCGTCGACACCGGATCGCGCATCACGTCCTCGGCGCGCACGATGTGCATCCGTCCCGGGAAGCGCTCGCGGTACAGGAGCGCGTGGTACTGGTTCACGGTCCAGCCGAGCGCGTAGTGCGCGAGCGGGAGCGGGACGGGCCGCTTGCAGGTGTCGGCGTACGCGGACCACGGGTTGCGCACGACGTGCAGCACGTGCGCCGCCGGCAGGTCCGCCAGGATCGTCGCCGCGTCGACGGAGATGATCGGGCTGTAGCCGACATGGACGCGCTCGCGTCCGCTGCGGCGGAAATCCTTCCAGGCCTCGAACGTTGCGCGGAAGAACGCGGCCACGTTGGCGCCGCGCGAGCGGCCGGTGCGCCCGACGTGCTCGACGTAGCGTCGCTCGCGCTCGTCGTCGGAGAAGTCGAACGCCCAGTCGCGGAACTTGCTCACGTGCGGCGTCCGCGCGCGTACCTTGCACTCCTCGTCGATGATGGCGTGGTAGTCATCGGCGGGCGTCGCGTCGAGCTGGAACGCCGGCCAGCGGTACTTCGCCGGATAGAGCCCGCTCAGCGCGTCCTGCACGAAGCGCGTGCCGACCTGCGACTCGAAGGGATAGACGAACAGCTCGGGGTGGCCGTCGAGGAAGCGGTGGGTGGTGTTCCCGCCGTTCTCGTACATCGCCCCGAGCATCAGCAGCCGAAAATCGTCGCTCACCGTCCGCCGTCCTCCTCGTCGCCCGTCGTGAACCCGTAGAAGAGCCGTTGTGCGCGCGCGGCGGGCTGCCCGGCGACGAGGGGCAGACCGCGGGTGAGGGAGTCGGGCACGGCCTCGATGGCGAACACCTGATTGCCGAACGGCCACACCAGGCTGCCGAGGACGCGCCCCGAGCGGGGATCGAGCGCGTGCACGCCGGCCGCGCAGCGCGCCGGTTCGAGCCCGGGCGCGTAGTGCGCGAAGCGCGGCAGCACGCGCGACGTGCCGGCGAAGAGCGTGTCGCCCGCGAACGCGACACCGCGGGTCCAGCCGCCGGGGCGCGCGACCGGCGTGAGGCGACCATCGGCACAGACGCCGATCTCGCCGTAGCCGCTGTTCGCGACCCAGAGCTGCGCGCCGTGGAGGCGCGCCGAGTGCGGCCGCGTGAGCCCGCGGACGATCGGCGCGCGGGTCGCGCCCGAGAAGACGACGCCGCGACCGTCGACGGGGAAGTTCTGATGTCCGGGTCGGCGTGCGGACGGCACATCCGTCGACGCGGAGAAGAACGAGCGCCGGAGCGTCCGGCCGGCCGCGATCGAGTTGAGCTGCAGGTAGTTGCGGTCGAACAGCGACCCCGAAATGCAGCGCGGCCACCAGACGCGTACGGCGCGACCGTCCGGCTCCAGGCGCACGATTGCATTCCGCCCGACGGCGTTCGCGTGGAGCCGGCCGCCGACGAGCGCGAGGTCGTGCAGATACGTCCCGCCGGGCAGGAAGCGCACGCGCCGCGGGACGAGCGGGCGATCGGCGAGCGGCCGCGCCCCGCCGCCGGTGGCCGGCCGCCACGAACGCGCCGGGACGAGGTCGAAGATCTGGTTCGGGTTGCGCGTGCTCGCGACGTGCACGACGCCGCGGCGGCGGTCGACCGCGAGTCCCGACGGATGGGGCAGCGGGAGGTACGAGATGCGCGGGCCGCGCGTGCCGGCGTGGAGCGCGAGCACGAGATGCTCGTACTCGCGCGTCACCAGGAGCGTCACCCGCTCGGCGGCGAGCGCCTCCCAGAACGCACCGTGGACGACGTGCCGGAGCAGCCGCTCGTCGATGGCCCCCGCGTTCGCCCACTGCACCGCCGCCGCGGCGGGATGGCGCCAGGCGGCGTCCGCGCGCGCATGGAGGGACGCGACACCAGCATCGAGCGCGAGCCGGCGCGCCGTCATGCCGTGGCCGCCGCGGGCTCCGCGATCCGCTGCTCGCGCCGCAAGCGATACGCGCCCCAGTACATCCGCACCGCGGAGCGCAACGTCGTGGTCGACCGGCCGCCGAAGCGGCGGCTCGAGAAGATCGGGACCTCGAGCAGGGGATAGCTCGCGCGCCGGCAGACGAGGACGAACTCCGCGTCGATGAGGTCGTCGTCGCGCGTCAGCGCGAGCAGCCGCGCGCACGAGCGCGGAAAGACCTTCGGCGTCCCGTTGATGTCCCAGCAGGAGAGGTCGAAAAGCGCCCGGCACTCGAGGTTGTAGAGGAGCGAGCCGAGGCGTCGCGACCAGTGCTCGCGGATCTTGCGGTTCGCCTTCACGACCGTACCCGGAAACGTCGACGCGTACAGGATCGCGAGCGTCAGGTCGCGCACGGTCGTGCGCGCGGAGTTGGTGTAGCAGAGAAGGTCGCCGCGCGCCGCCGCGAGCCCGTGACGAACGGCCCGTCCCCAGCCGCCGCGCTCGAGTGGCACGCTCCGGACCGACGGCAACGTCGCGGCGAGCTCCGCGCAACGTGCATCGGAGGCGTCGCGCGAGCCGTTCGGCACGAGCACGATCTCGTGCGCGATCGGCAGGCGCGCGAGCGCATCCACGTATTCGCGCACGACGTCCGCAACGTGGTCGGCCTGGTTGTGAACCGGGAGCACGACCGAGACGAGGTCATGGCTCAACGACTCACCTCCCGAGCGCCGTCGCGACGCTCGTCACGAGCGCCGACGCCGAGATCCCGTGGCGCTCGTGGAGGAATGCCTGGTTGCCGCAGACGCCGTCCGGCGCGGTGCGGACGCCGCAGCGCACGAGGCGGCAGCGGAGCCCGTGCTCGGCGATCACCTCGGCGACCAGCGAGCCGAGGCCGCCATCGACGTAGTGCGCCTCGACGCTCAGCACGAGCGGCACGTCCGCGAGCGCCTCGACCAGGTCCGCGAGCGGCGCCGGCGCGACGCTCGCCACGACGAGCACGCGCGCCGCGATGCCGCGGGCCGCGAGCTTCTCCGCAGCGGCCACGGCTTCGGTCGTGGCGGCGCCGGCCGCGACCAGCGCGACGTCGGCGCCGTCGCCGAGACGCTCCGCGCGGCCGAGCGCGAAACGGCCGTCGAGTCCGGGTATGGTCGTGCGGTCGTCCTTCCCGATCCGGTAGTACACTGGCCCGGGCAGGTCCCACGTCGCGCGCAGCGCGGACGCCATCTGCAGATGATCCGCCGGGGCGAGGACCGTGAGGCCGGGCTGGAGCCGCGTGACGCCGATGTCCTCGAGGCCGTGATGCGTCGCGCCCTGCATGCCGTACTCGAAGCCGCCGCCGACGCCGACGATGCGTACCGGCAACCCGTGCATGACCGGCCCGTTGCGGATGAACTCGTAGGGCCGCAGCGTCGCGAAGGTCACGATCGAGTAGACGAACGGCAGCCAGCCGGCCTCGGCGAGCCCGGTCGCGATCCCGACCATGTTCTGCTCGGCGACGCCGACGTTCACGAAGCGGTCGGGAAAACGCTCCATGAACGGCTCGAGCGCCATGAAGCCGAGATCGCCGGTGAGCAGGATGATCCGGCGATCCGCGGCCGCGAGCTCGACTAGCGTCCGGACGAACGCGGCTCGCATGTCGCGGTGTCCAGCTCGTCGAGCGCGCGCCGGTACTCGTCGTCGGACATCGGCGCGTAGTGCCAGCGGATCTGGCCTTCCATGAACGAGACGCCCTTGCCGGCGACCGTCCGGGCGACGACGATCCGTGGCGGCGCCTCGGCCTCCGCGGGCTCGGCGAGCACCGCGGCGAGGGCGTCGACGTCGTGACCGTCGCAATCGATGGCGTTCCACCCGAAGGCGCGCCAGCGGTCCGCCATCGGGGCGAGCGAGAGGACGTCCTCGGTGCGGCCGAGCGCCTGCTGCCCGTTGAGGTCGATGATCGCGGTGAGGCGACCGAGCCGGTGATGCGCGGCGAACATCGCCGCCTCCCACACCGAGCCCTCGTTGCACTCGGCGTCGCTCATCAGGACGAACACCCGCCGTATTGACCCGGCGAGGCGCGCGGCGAGCGCGGCCCCGACGCCGACGGACAGGCCGAGCCCGAGCGAGCCGGTGGAGAAGTCGATGCCGGACAGGCGGTGATCGGGATGCACGCCGAGGAAGGTGTCGTCGACGCAGTAGCTCGCGAGCTCCGCCTCGGTCAGCGACCCGCGCAGGAAGAGCGCCGCGTACACCGCGAGGACGGCGTGCCCCTTCGCGAGTACGAACCGATCACGCTCCGCGTGGCGCGGCGCGGGGATGCGCAGAACGTGCCCGTACAGCGCCGCGACGATGTCGGCGATGGACAGCGCGGAGCCGATGTGCCCGACGTTGGCGCGCTTCGCCTGCTCGAGCACGATGCGCCGGATGGCCGTCCCGGTGAGGGCCGGCGACCACGCAGCCGCCGCCTCGGAGCGACTCATAGGTAAAATTTGTACGCGTCCCCCTCTTCTATTGTCAACGATGCACCGGATTCGTGGGCACGTTCGTGCGCGGCCGGCACGGCAGGCCCTGTGCGCTTCACCGCCCCTCGGGCGCGCCGTCGAGCGTGGCGAGAAGCCGCCGCGCGTCGGCGAGATCGGGCTGCAGGTCGAGGGCACGTTCGAGCTCCCGCCGCGCCCCCACCGGACGCCGGCGCGCGACGAGCACGCGCGCGAGCATCACGTGCGCGTCGGCGGCTCCCGGGTCGGCGGCGACCGCCTTCCGGAGCTGCGCCGCCGCGGCGCCGGAGCGTCCGGTGCGTGCGAGCAGGTTCGCAAACTGGACGTGGACGCGCGCGAGCTCCGGTCGGAGACGTGCCGCGCGTCCGTACTCGGTGATCGCGTCGCGCGTGCGGCCCTCGCCCTGCAGGAGCGCGCCGAGCGCCTGGTGCGCGATGAACGAGTAGCGGTTCGTCCGCGCGGTGTACGACCAGAAGCTGCGATCGTCCCGCCACACGTGCGTCTGCTGCCACGTGAGGGCGCCGAGCGCGAGCAGCAGCGTCGCTGCGACGAGCGCTACCGCGCCGCGGACTCGCGCCGACCGCCACGGCCACGCATCGGCCAGCGTCCACGTCATCGCGACGAAGAGCCCGATGTGCGGGATGTACGCGTAGCGATCCGCCATGCCCTGGCGGCCGTTGTAGAGGAGCCCGAGCACCGGCAGCAGCGTGCCGAGGTACCAGAGCCATCCCACCGTCGCGTACGGCACGCGGCGGGCACCCGCGACGACGAGGACGGTCACGCCGACGATCACCGCGGTCGCCGCCGCCACGCCCGCGACGGAGAGGGGTGGCCCCTCGAACCAGGGATGCGAGTACCAGGGCGAGAGGTGCACCGGCCAGAGCGTCAGCCGCAGGTATCTCACCGCCGAGACGACGGCGTTCGCGAGCCGGATGGCGGGCGGGATCGGATCGGGGACCGCCGAACGGCTCACGTCGGCCACCGCCACGACCGAGACGACCATCACCGAGAGCGCGGCGCCGACGAGCGGGAGCTTCTCCACCACGGTGCGCCACGAGAGGCGGCGGAGCGGCCAGTAGTCGAGGAGGAGGAGCACCGCCGGCAACGTCACGAGCATCGGCTTCGCGAGGAGCCCGAGCACGTACGTCCCGAGGACGAGCGCGTACGCGGTCGCGGTCCCACGCTTCGCGTAGCGGGCATAGGCGGCGATGGTGAGGAGCCAGAAGAGCGTGCTGAGCACGTCCTTCCGCTCCGTGACCCACGCGACCGACTCGACGTGCATCGGATGTAGTCCGAAGAGGGCCCCCACGAACGCGCTGCGCCACACGGCCCCGGTCAGGCCGTGCCACACGAAGAAGACGAGCACGGTGTTCGTGACGTGCAGCATGAGATTGGTCACGTGGAACCCGCGCGGATCGAGCCCGCCGTAGAGCGCGTGGTCGGCGGCGAGCGAGAGCCAGGTGAGCGGATGCCAGATGCCCTCCTGGAAGGTCGTGAATGCCCAGCGCACCGTCGCGAGCGAGAGGGTCTGGATGTTCGGGTTCGCCGTGACGTACGGCGGGTCGTCCCAATTGAGGAAGCCAGCGTCGAGCACGGGAAGGTACGAGACGACGGTCACGATGGCGAGGCCGAGCGCGATCGTCGCAGGATCTGCCCAGCTGGATGCACCCGGAACGGTCGTCACCGCATCGGTGTCTGCACGGCGGACGGGCGACGACCGCGGTGACCCGGCGAGGCCGAGTTGCTCGGTGACGCGATCGCGGACGTCCATGATGGGGCGCTCGAACCAGCGATAGGTCGCCGCCGCCCAGGCGACCGATACCACCATCACCGCGAAGAAGCCGACGATGCCCGCACCCGACGTGTGCGGCTCGAGGTGGAGCGCGTACATGAGCCGCTCGACCGGGAGGTTCGTCAGGTAGAGCGAATAGGACCACAGCGCGAGATGGTGGGTCGCGTTGCGCATGGCTCCCGGTAGCGACGCGCCGTCGAGCTCGGCCGCGAGCGGCAGCAGCGCGGCGAAGCCGGCCGGGATGACCGAGAAGAAGACCGCGCGCATCGCGGGGCTCGCAGCGACGGCGCCGCTCGCGAAGAGCCACGTCCCCCAGCCTGCGAGCGCGGCGCCGAGCGCGGCCACCCAGCGCCGTGCGGCCGGACCGAAGGTCCAGCGACGACAGACGTAAGCCGGGATCACGCCGTACACGATGCAGTCGAGCCGGAGAAGCGTCACCTTGCGGACGCCGAAGTCCCAGCCCGGATCGTAGTGGAGGACGTAGGCCAACCGGGCCGCGCCGATCGCGAGCACCACGAGCACGAGCGCGAGGAGTACCCGCCGAGATGTCGCGGCGAGCGGCAGCGCCGCGAGCGCCGCGAGCGGGGCGAGCAGGTAGAAGACCTCCTCGATCGCCAGGCTCCACGCCTCGTTGAAGAACTGCGGGTGCGGCCAGGCGAGCGCCTGGCCGAAGACGAGGAACGGCCCGAACGCCGGCCAGCGCGCGTACGCGGAGCGGAACAGCGCGACGTTGAGTGCGAGGAAGAGGAAGTAGTTGGGGAGCGTCCGCAGCCAGCGCCGGACCCAGAAGTTCGCGAGCCAGCGCGCGTCCGGACGGATGCTGTCGATGATGATGCCGCCGATCAGGAAGCCGGACAGCACGAAGAAGAGCTCGACCCCGACGACGGCGAGGGTCTCGAATGCCCGCGGCGCGCGGAATGCGGGCTCCAGGGCCTCGCTGGCGTGTGCGACGAGAACGAGGGCGACGGCGCCGGCGCGCACGAGGTCGAGCCCGAAGACGCGGCCGTGGAGGGCGGGGCGCGCCCCGCGCGGCAGGTGCACGGGAGTCGTACCGGCGCGCACGATGCCGGCGGAGTTACTGCACGCCGCGGTGACGTGTCCAACCGCGACGAAAAGAGCTCAGAGCGCGGTGCGGTCGGCGTCCGGGGGCTTCTGCTCGAGGTGGCGGAGTCGCTCGTCCAGGTCGCGCAGCTGGCGCTCGACCCGCTCGCGGAAGCGGCGCAGCTCGCGCTCGGCGTCGTCGGGCGAATAGCCGCCCGGGATCGGGAACGACCACTGTCCCATCCGCATACGGGGCGGCTCGGCGCGCGCGAGCGTCACGGACGCGGTCGCGGGTGTGCCGGCCCGGACGTACTCGACCGGGACCGTGTCGCCCTCGTGGCGGCTTTCCAGCGCGTCGAGGACGTCGCTCGCACTCGCGACCCGCTTGCCGGCGACCCCGGTGAGCACGTCGCCGGCGCGAAGGCCGGCACGCTCCGCCGACCCGTGGGGCTGCACCTCCATCACGAGCACGCCGTGGTCCGCTTCGACGCCGAGCGACTTCCGGAGCTGCTCGGTCGTGTCGGTCACCCGGACGCCGAGCTCGACGGAGAGCGGCCGGACGGGGAATCCGGATGGGCTCGCACCGGCCGCCCCGGCGGTGAGGAGGAGGGCGAGGAGCACGCGCGTCGTCACGTCGTTCAGACGCTGCCGGCCGGGCGCCGATTCAGATGACCTCGGCCTCCTTGAGCCGCCCGACCTCCTCCCAGGAGTAGCCGAGCGCGCCGGTCAGGATCTCCTCGGTGTGTTGTCCGAACTCCGGGGCGGGGGCGCGGAGGGTCCCCGGGGTGTCACTGAGGCGCACCGGCAGGCCGACGACCCGGGTCGTCCCGAACGACGGGTGCTCGAAGTTCGCGACGTAGGCGTTGGCGCGCATCTGCGGATCGTCGGGCAGGTCGTCCACCGAGTTGATGATGGAGAAGATGAAGTCGCCGCCTTTGCGCAGCCGATCGATCCACTCGTCGCGCGGGCGCTTCGCGAACACCTCGTCGAGGAGGCGAATGCACTCGCCCACGTTCTCCATCCGTTTCAGCATCGTGGCGAAGCGCTCGTCGGTCGCGAGCGCCGGGACGTCGAGCACCTCGCAGAGCCGTGCCCAGTAGCGGTCGGGCTGGAGCATGCTGAGCGCGATCCACTGGTCGTCCGCGCAGCGGTAGTGGTTCCAGAGCGGGTTGGTGGCGAACTTCCGCGACTGGCGCGGGAGCGCGCGGCCGAGCATCAGGCGGGCCGACAGCCCGAGCCCCTGGAGCCACGCCATCGAGCCGAGGTGCGAGGCGTCGACCTCCTGGCCGCGCCCGGTCCGCTCGCGTGCGAAGAGCGCGGCGAGAACGCCGTAGGCGAGCATGATGGCGCCCATCTGGTCGGCGATGCCGCCCGCGATCGCGAGCGGCTCGTCGTCGGGCTCGCCGGCGGAGTACATGATCCCCGAGCGCGCGAGCCCCAGGTAGTCGAACGAGGGCGCGCCGCTCTCCGGTCCCTCGGGGCCGTAGCCGGTCGCGCTCGCGTAGACGAGGCGCGGGTTGCGTGCGCGGAGCGTCGTGCGGCCGAGCCCGAGCCGGTCGGCGACGCCTTTACGGAAGTTCTGGACGAACACGTCGGCACGGTCGGCGAGTCGGCGGACGATCTCGGCGCCCTCCGGCTTCTTCAGGTCGAGCGCGATGCTCCGCTTGTTGCGGTTGTTCGCCTCGAAATAGAAGTTCGGCCGGTCCGTCAGGTCGAGCCCCTGCGCCTTCAGGATGCCGCGACCCGGATCGCCGCCGACCCGCTCCTCGACCTTGATGACGTCGGCGCCGAGGTCGGCGAGCATCACGGACGCGACCGGCCCCTGCTGCCAGATCGTCCAGTCGACGACCCGGATCCCGTCGAGCGGCATCGGCATGGATGGTGTCGTGACACAGCCCGCGCGGCGGCCGCAACCCTCGCCCCCCAAGGGCCAGCCAAGGGCCAGCCGGTTGACCCGGTCGCCGGGCTCGCGCTACCGAGCGGACTCCGTACAAGCTGGCGCTGGAGGTGCAATGCGCGTCCTCTTCGTCCATCCGAGCCCGCTCATGTTCTCGGAGATCTACCTTCGCCTCGAGCCGCTCGGGCTCGAGCGCGTCGCGGCGGCGGCCGAGGCGAGCGGACACGACGTCCGCCTTCTCGACCTGCAGGTGTACCGACCGGCGGATTACCGCCGCCTGCTCGCGACGTGGCGACCCGACGTCGTCGGGTTCTCCCTCAACTACCTGGCCAACGTGCCCGAGGTGGTCGACCTCGCCCGCGAGGCGAAGAACGTGCTCCCCGACGTGCGCGTCGTGGTCGGCGGCCACAGCGCGTCCTTCGTCGCGACCGATCTGCTCGCGCATGCGGGCGGCGCGATCGACTGCGTCGTGCGCGGCGAGGGCGAGGGCATCACGCCGCGCGTCCTCGCGGCGTTCGGCGGCGGCGAGCCGCTCCGTGCGCTTCCCGGCGTCGTGACCGACGACGGCGCGGGCCCACCGCCGCTGCTCGTTCCCGATCTCGCCGCGCATCGCCCGGCGCGTCATCTCGCCGGGCGGCGGCGGTCGTACTTCATCGGCGAGCTCGACCCGTGCGCATCGGTCGAGTTCACGCGCGGGTGTCCGTGGGACTGCACGTTCTGCAGCGCGTGGACGTTCTACGGTCGGAGCTACCGGACGCTGTCCGCGGACGCCGGCGTCGAGGACCTGGCGAGCATCACGGAGCCGAACGTGTTCATCGTCGACGACGTCGCGTTCATCCGTGCCGAGGACGGCCTCGCGATCGCCGACGAGATCGAGCGACGGAAGATCCGCAAGCGCTACTACCTGGAGACGCGCGCCGATGTCCTGCTCCGCAACCGCGAGGTGTTCGCGCGCTGGACGAAGCTCGGGCTGCGCTACATGTTCCTCGGCATCGAGGCGATCGACGAGGAGGGGCTGAAGCACCACCGCAAGCGTGTCCGCCTCGGGCAGAACGAAGAGGCCCTGGCCGTCGCGCGCGAGCTCGGCCTCGTGGTCGCGATCAACATCATCGCCGATCCGGACTGGGACGAGCGCCGCTTCCAGATCGTGCGCGAGTGGGCGCTCGAGGTACCGGAGATCGTCAACATGACGGTCAACACGCCATATCCCGGTACGGAGACGTGGATCACCGAGTCGCGCCGCTTCACCAGCGAGGACTACCGGCTCTTCGACGTCCAGCACGCCGTGCTGCCGACGCGCCTCCCGCTCCGCCGTTTCTACGAGGAGTTCGTGCGTACGCAGGACATCCTGAACCGCAAGCACCTCGGCTGGCGCGCCGTGTACGACGTCTTCGGCATCACGATGCGCCTCCTCGCCCGCGGCCAGACGAACTTCGTCCGCATGCTGTGGAAGTTCGGCAGCATCTACAACGTCGATCGCCTGCTCGCGGACCACGCGCGCCCGGTCGTGTACCCGCTCCGACGGAACGCGCCGAGCTCGCCGGTGGTGGGGCGGCCGTCCCCGGCGGAGCTGTACGTGCATCACCCGACGTCGGTCGCGGCCCCGCCGGCGTGATGCAGCGGGCGTTGTTCGCCCGTGGTACATGGACGACTGCAATGGCGGCCATTGCTTCGACGATGCTCTCGACGAAGAAGTTCCCCGTGGGCATCACACATCTGACGCTCCGAATCAGCAACCCCCGCGAGCCGAACCGCGACTACCGGACTGCGCGGCGACCGAACAGCGCGAGCCCGAGCACGAGATAGCCGGCGCCGTACGCGAGCAGCACCCCCGTCGCGGGCAGGATCTGCACCGCCGTTCGGCGGCGGATCATCAGGTCGTTGTACGCTTCCATCACCCACGTGGTGGGGAACGCGAGCGCGACCCGCCGCATCCATTCGGGCTCGAGATCGATCGGCCACCAGCAGCCGCCGACCGCTGCCATCGTCAGGATCACGATCGCGCCGAGCGGGAGCACTGCCTCGCGGCTGCGCGTTGCCCCGGCGGCGATGAGCCCGAACGCGGTGGCGGCGAAGACGATGCCGGTGGTCGGCAGGGCGAGCGCCCATGGCTCGGGGCCGAGCGACACGCCGAAGGCGATCCGGCCGACCGCGAACAGCAGCGCCATCTGTGCCATCCCGACCACGAAGCGGGCAGCGAGCTTCCCGAGCACGACGGCGGACAGCGGCGCGGCCGTCGTGCAGATGCGCTCGAGCGTGCCCCACTCGCGCTCGTGGAGGAGGCCGAGCGACACGCCGAGCAGCACGCCGAGCAGGAGAAACGTGACGCCGAACCCGGGCACGTTCTGGTCGAACGTGTTGAAGCGGACCGGCGCACCGGTCACGCTCGTCTCGACGATGTCGAGCCGGCCCGGGAGCCGGGCGGCCGGAAGCTCGGGCATCGTGGGCAGCTCGAGCGCGGGCAGCGTCGGCAATGACGGGATGCCCGGACGTGGGACCGTCCCGTCCGCGGGCAGGAGCCGCGCGGCGAGCGCGTCGGGATCGAGCGTTGCGAGCTCCGCGACGGCGAGCGGCACCCGGGGCGGCTCGGGCGGTGGCGGGACGCGGTCGGCGAACCGGCCGGCTTGCTTGCGGACGGCGGCGAGCCAGGCGTCGAAGGCGGCGCGGCGGTCGTCCAGGTCGGCGAGGAACGCGCGCAGCGGCGCGAGCTCGGTCGCGAGCCGCGCGCGCGCCGCCGCCGCGGCACGCGTGCGCGTTTCGTGCTCCGCCGTCGCGACCCGCGTGCGCGCCGCCGCGAGCTGCTCGCGCAGCCTCGCGAGGCGTTCGCGCAGCTCGCGTAGCCGGATGACGATGTGTGCCTGCGCGTCCTCGGCGTCCGTGCGGGCGCGGTCGAGCTCCTCCTGCGCCCGATCGATCGCGCCGCGCTCGAGCGCGTGCCGCACCTCCTGGACGAGCGCGCGCAGGATCCCGACGTCGACGGTGCGGACGGGGTCCGTGTAGAGCTCGAGGCTCGCGCCGCGTCCGGCGGCGAGCGCATCCGACGTCCCGGCCGGGATGACGAGCGCGCCGCCGACCGCCTTGCGCTCGACGAGGTCGCGCGCCGCGGCCGCGGTCGCGACCGTGCGGACACGGACGGCGGCCTCGTCGGCGAGCCGCTCGCGCACGGCCCGGCCCGCCCAGCCGCCGTCGTCGTCGACGAGCGGCAGGATCGGCGCACTCCCCCCGCGCGGCGCGGCGCCGTAGAGGGTCGCGAGCGACAGGCCCGCGACCGTGATGACGACGATCGGCGCGAGCGTGAGGAACACGAGGCCGACCCGGTCGCGCGCCAGGAGACGGACGTCCTTCGTGAACGCCGCCGCGAACGCGCGCCCGATCACGGGGGAGGTGCGGCGTCCGCTTCGTCGTCGCGGAGCGCGCGGCCGGTGAAGGCGAAGAAGGCGTCGGCGAGCGTCGGGCGATGGAGCGTCATCTCGCGGATGTCGGCGCCCGCACGCAGCGCGGCGGCGAGGACTGCCGGCACGGCGGCGGTGTCCCCGACGGCGACCATCGTCCCGCCGCCGTTGGCGTCGATGAGCGTCGCGCCGGCGACGCCGTCGAGCCAGCCCGCGGTGAGCGGCCGCAGCGTGCGTAGCTCGAGGCGCGGCGACATTCCAGCGCGTCCGACCAGCGCGGCCGGCGTTCCATCCGCGACCACGCGGCCGCGATCGAGGAGGACGACGCGCCCGCAGAGGCGCTCGGCCTCGTCCATCTGGTGCGTGCTGTAGAGGACCGCCGCGCCGTCGCGCGCGAGCGCGGTCACGGCGTCGAAGATGCGCTCGCGCGATTGCGGATCGACGCCGACGACCGGCTCGTCGAGCAGCACCGCCGCGGGGCGATGCAGGATCCCGCAGCCGAGGTTCAGGCGGCGGCGCATCCCGCCCGAGAGCCGGGCGGCGGCCTCGTCGGCGCGCTCCGCGAGGCCGACGGTCGCGAGCGCGGCGTCCACAGCCTGCATGGCGGCGCGCCCGCCGAGGCCGGCGGTGCGCGCGAAGAAGGTCAGGTTCTCGCGCGCGGAGAGCGTCGGGTAGACCGCGACGTGCTGTGGGACGAGCCCGAGCGCGCGCCGCGCTCGTGCCGCCCCCTCCGGCAGGCGGTACCCGGCGATCGCGACCGTTCCGGCGTCGTACGACACGAGCGTGGCGAGCACGCCGAGCGTCGTCGACTTGCCGGCGCCGTTCGGTCCGAGGAGCGCCACGATCTCGCCCGGGGCGATCGTGAACGAGACGTCGTCGAGCGCGACGAGCGCGCCGTAGCGCTTCACGAGACGCTCGACGGCGACGACCGACGTCACGCGGCCGGCAGTATTGACACCTGCAGAGACGGCGTCCATAGCCCCGAAGATGCGCATCCTACTGGTTGCGATGCCGGACACGGCGTCGTCGCTCGACCGGGTGATGAAGTTCCCGAACCTCGGTCTGTGCTCGATCGCGGCGCAGGTTCCCGAGCACGAGGTGCGCATCCTCGACCTCGTCCTGCAGCCGCGGCGCGTGCGCGCCCGTGTGCTGGAGGAGGTGCGCGCGTTCGGGCCCGACCTCGTCGGTTACTCCGCGATGTCCTTCCAGTACGCGACCGCGCGCACGCTCGCGCGGGCAGTGCGCGCTGCCGCTCCCGGGGTGCTGCACGTGCTCGGCGGCTATCACGCGACGGTGCTGGCGGACGAGATCGCGGCGCGCGACGGCGACGTCTTCGACTACATCGTCCGCGGCGAAGGCGAGCGTGCGTTCCGCCAGCTCGTCGATGTGCTCGTCGGCGGCGCCGGCGAGCTCTCCGGGATCCCGGGGCTCTCCTGGCGCGCGCCCGCGGGATGGCGGCACAACCCGGACGGCGACCTCCTCGAGCTCGACTCGCTGCCGCTGCCCCGCCGTGACGTGCGCGGGATCGACGGGGCGTTCTACTTCGACCGGACGTTCGACGTCGCGGAGACGACCCGCGGCTGCCCGCTGCCGTGCACGTTCTGCTCGATCCGCCGCATGTACGGACGCACGTTCCGCCGCTTCCCGATTCCGCGCGTGATCGCCGACCTGCACGCGCTCGACCGGCGCGGCGTGCGCGGCGTCTTCTTCGTCGACGACAACATCACGATCGACGTGCCGCGCTTCCGGGAGCTGTGCGACGAGATCGTGCGCGCGGGGTTGTCGCACCTGCGCTACATCGTGCAGGCATCGGTGCATGGCATCGCGAAGGACCCGGCGCTTGCGCCCGCGATGGCGCGCGCCGGCTTCGACACGGTGTTCATGGGGATCGAGAACGCCGAGGACGCGAACGTCGCCGCACTCGACATCGCCCCGAAGCTCGGCAAGTCCGGCAACGAGACGGCGCGCGCCGTCGGGTTGCTGCGCGACCACGGCATCAAGGCCGTCGGCGGCTTCATCGTCGGCAACCCGGACGACGATCGGGCGGCGATCGGTCGCACGTTCCGCTACGCCGGGCGGCTCGGGCTCGACTTTCCCATCGTCCAGTGCCTCACGCCGTACCCGCGGACCGAGATGCGCGGGGCGCTGCTCGCCGGGGGCCTGGTGACGAATCCGGACGACCTCACGCGCTACAACGGCTACATCGCGAATGTGCGCACGCGTCGTCTCGACAGCGACGCGATCGCGCGCGCGATGACGTGGGAAGGAGTGCGGCTCTACTTCGACCCGCGCGCGGCGCGGCGGAGTCGCTTCTTCCACGACTTCCCCGCGTTCCGCGGCCGGATGCTCGCGAACAACCTCGCGCTGCTGGGTGGATTCCGAAATCGCCTCTTCGCCTCGACGCACACGCTTTAACTTTCCGGGGGCCCGCTCCCGCGCACGCCCTGCGTGCTTGACCGCCCGCGGTGAGCGGGTAGAAGCGGCGCGATGCGCGTCCTGGTGACCGGCGGCACGGGCTTCATCGGCGCGGCCGTGTGCCGTGCGCTGCGTGGCGCGGGTCATGCGGTGCGGGTCGTGAGCCGCGATCCCGAGCACGCCGCAGAGGAGGCGATCGGCTGGGACGACGTCCCGGCGGCGGCGCGCGAAGCGGACGCGTTCGTCAACCTCGCGGGCGAGCCGATCGCGGCAAAGCGCTGGAAGCAGGCGCAGAAGCACCACATCCGCGAGAGTCGCGTCGAGGCGACACGCCGTCTCGTCGAGGCCGCGACCGCGGCGTCGCCGCGACCACGGATCCTGGTGAACGCCTCGGCGGTCGGGTACTACGGTGCGCGCGGCGATGAGGTCCTCGACGAGACCGTCGGCCCCGGGACGGGGTTCCTCGCCGAGGTCTGCGAGTCGTGGGAGCGCGAGGCGGGGGCGGCGGAGGCGCTCGGTCTGCGCGTGGTGCGGCTGCGATTCGGCATCGTTCTCGCGCCCGACGGCGGTGCGCTCGTGCGGATGATCCCAGCGTTCCGTCGGTTCTTCGGCGGTCCGCTCGGGTCGGGAACGCAATGGATGTCCTGGATCCACCGCGACGACGTCACCGGGCTCGTCGTCGAAGCGCTCGAGAAAGACGCTTACCGCGGCGCCGTGAACGTCACCGCGCCCGAGCCAGTCACGAATACGGAGTTCGCGCAGGCGCTCGGCCGTGCGCTCGCGCGCCCGGCGTCGTTCCGCACGCCCGCGTTCATGCTCCGGTGGTCGCTCGGCGAGATGGCCGACATGCTCCTCACCGGGCAGCGCGTCGTGCCGCGGGTCGCGCAGACACAGGGCTACCGCTGGCGTTACCCGGAGCTGGGCGGCGCGCTGCGCGCCAGCGCGCGGCTGTGAGTCGCGATCAGCGTTTGCGCGCGAGCGTGAGGCCGTCCGAGATCGGCAGCATCACGAGGTCGACGCGCTCGTCGGTCACCAGGAAGTCGTTCAACGCGCGGATCGCGATCGTGTTCTCGGACGTGTCGCTCTGATCGACGACGCGGCCCGTCCAGAGGACGTTGTCGAACGCGACGATACCGCCGGGGCGGACGCGCGGCAGCAGCTCATCGTAGTACCCCCGATAGCCCGTCTTGTCGGCGTCGATGAACACGAGGTCGATCTCGGGTGTCGCCGGCAGGGCCCGGATCGTCTCGATCGCGGGCGCCACACGGAGCGTGATCCGCTCCGCGACGCCGGCGCGCGCGAAGTAGCGGCGCGCGATGGCCGTCCACTCCTCGCTCACGTCGCAGCAGAGGAGGCGCCCGTCCGCGGCCAGCCCGCGCGCGATCGAGATCCCGCTGTAGCCGGTGAACGTCCCGATCTCGACGGCGCGCCGCGCGCCGAGAAGACGGGCGAGTAGCGTCAGGAAGGCGCCCTGTTCCACCGATATCTGCATGAGGCTGATCGGGCCGAGCGCGGCGGTCTCCGCGGCGAGATCGCGGAGCACCGCGTCCGGCGGCCGGTTGTGGGCGACGAGATACTCGTAGAGCGCGGGCGTGAGCGCGGTGAACTTCTCCTGCATGTGCGTGGCTTAACAGCCCGCGCGCGGCGAGGGAAGGTGCGTGCTCAGCGGCACGGCGTCCAGGGAACGTCGAACAGATCGACCGACTTGAGGATCGCGTTCCGGTTGGCCGCGTTCGCCGGCGGGCAGACCGTCCCGGCGCCGACCTGGTACTCGACCTGGAATACCGGCTTCCCCGCGGCGACGAACGGATCGAGCGCCGCGCACTCGTGGTACTGCTGGCATTGCTCGTTGATCGCGAAGTCGAAGTACGGCAGCAGCTCGCCGATCTGTCCGAGGTCGTTCTTGAGGCCGACGGTGAGCCCCTTCTGGTGCGCGAGGTTCGCGAGCGCCGTGTCGAAGAGGAGCTGCGTGGCCTCCGAGAAGGGCAGGCCGGTGTCGTTCGCGTAGCCGTCGACGTTGTCGAACTCGACCGCGTCGAAGCCGTCCGCAACGCAGCGATCAATACGTGTGGTAACGATGCCCAGGAGGAAGTCCCGCTGACCCTGGTCGTCGTCGATGTTCACCCAGTGCTCCTCGCGGAACCCGCTGACGGGCTTCCCGAGGAGACAGCCGCCGCAGGCGGCGTCGAAGTCGAGGTACGCCTGGTGGTCGGGCCGGAACGGCTCGTCGGTGCCCGCGTCGACGTAGCAGATCACCCGTGCGCCGCGCGCATGGATCGCGTTCACGGCGTCCGTGTCGTCGACGTCGTTGCTGCCGCCGGCGACGCACGTCGGGTCGGTGAGGAAGTCGATGTCGAAGACGTCCGGGCTGACGGCGGGGCCCCCGCTGTATGGCACCGCGGAGAGCGCCGTGTCGATGCCACCGGTGACGGGGAATGCGCAGTCACCCGAGGAGGTCACGGCCGCCTGGAGTTGGTACTGCGGGCGTGTGACGAGCGCTGGCTGCCAGCACGCGCCGGTCGACGTGTCGCACGCGACGGACGTGGGGCAGCCCGCGCTGGCGCACGTTGCGACCGCCGGCTCCTCGGCGACTACGTCGTCGACGAACGCGTCGACCTTGTCCTCTATCGTCCCCGCGTCGCCGTTCGTGGCGCACCCACCGCCGGCGTCCTCCCGGGTGAACGTGCCGGCGGGGCCGCCGAGACGATCCTTGCACCGCTGCACGCGCGATGAATCGAGCGTCGTCCCGGTCGCCGCCTTCGCGCGCAGCCCGAGGAGACAGCTCGTCTCGCGCGCGGCCGCGCGCAGCTTTGCCGACTGGCACACGTTCGGCGTGCCGACTGCCAGCGTGCCGTCGACGTCGTCGACGAACGCATCGATCTTCCCCTCGATCGTCCCGGCATCGCCGGTCGTGAGGCAGCCGCCGCGCGCCTCGGCGCGGGCGAAGTCGCCGTGGAGCGGCGCCTCGAGCTTGTCCCTGCACGCCTGGAGCGTGGCTGCGTCGACTGTCTGGCCCCGCGCGCCGCGCGCGTCGGCGTTGAGGAGGCACGCGGCCGCCTTGCCGGCTGCCTTGATCTTGCCGGACGCGCAGACCTGCGCCGGGGTGCCGCCCGCGCCGGCGCGCGGCGCGGTTGTGCCGAGCGCGATCAGGGTCGCGAACGCCACGACGGCGCGCCGGTTCGACATGGTCGCGCTCGCTCGCGTACCACGGCCCGCGCCGCGGCGATAGCGAGACGTCGCGTCGGTTGACTTGGCTGCGGCGCACGGCGGAGACTCCGGCGCCATGCCGCGTCTCCGCGTCGGCGATCTCGAGCTTTTTCACGACGTCGACGGAGCGGGCGAGCCGCTGCTGCTCCTCACGGGGCTCGGCGGCGACCACCACGCCTTCGATCTCGTCCGGCGCGACCTCGCGCGTCGCCATCGCCTGGTGCTGGTCGACCACCGCGACGCCGGCGCGAGCGACGAGGCGCCCTCCGCCTACGCGCTCGGCGACCTGGCGACGGACGCACTGGCGGTCATGGACACCCTCGGCATCGAACGCTTCCACATGCTCGGCGCGTCGATGGGCGGTGCGGTCGCGCAGCACCTCGCGCTCCAGGCGCCGACGCGCGTCGCGACGCTCGTGCTGGTCAGCACCTGGGGACGGACGGACGCGTTCCTGCGCGCCGTCTTCGGCAGCTGGCGCGCGATGGTCGGCGCGTTATCGGCGGAGGAATTTCTCGCCGCGATCGTGCCCTGGGCGTTCACGTACCGGTTCCTCGACGCGCCCGCGGCGGAAGTCGTCGCGCTCCAGGCGGCGCTCCGCGAGCGCGGCGTCCTCAAGTCGGTCGCGGCGTACCGGCGGCAGATCGACGCCTGCCTCGCGCACGACATGCTCGGGCTCGTGCCGCTCCTGCGCACGCCGACGCTCGTCCTGGCGGGCGAGGACGACATCCTCACGCCGGCGCGCTACGGCCGCGCGCTCGGTGCCGCGCTGCCGCGGGCGGAAGTCATGCTGGTCCCGGCGAGCGGGCACGCCTGCTTCCTCGAGACGCCGAAGGCGGTCGGCGAGCGCGTGCTCCGCTTTCTCGCGAAGCATCCGGTGAACGCGTGACGCGACTCGCCGGACGAGCCGCCATCGTCACCGGCGCGGCGAGCGGTATCGGGCGCGCGATCGCGGAACGGTTCGCGGCCGAGGGCGCCGCGGTCTTGGTCGCCGACGTGCAGCGCGACGCCGGCGATGCCGTCGCGACGGCGATCCGCGCCGGCGGAGGTCAGGGGGAGTTCGCCGCAACGGATGTCACGTCCGAGACCGACGTGCGGGCGATGGTGGACGCGGCGGTCGCACGCTTCGGCCGGCTCGACATCCTCGTCAACAACGCGGGCATCGGCCGTTTCGTCCCGTTCGAGCAGCTCGAGTCCGGCGAGTGGGACCGGATCTTCGCGGTCAACCTACGTGCCGCATACCTGGCCTGCCGTGCCGCCGTGCCGCATCTGAAACGCAGCGGCCACGGTGCCATCCTGAATCTGTCGTCGCAATCGGGGCTCCAGGGCCAGCCCATGAACGAGGCGTACTGCGCTTCGAAGGCGGGCGTCATCCTCTTCACGCGCTCGCTCGCGCGCGAGCTCGCGCCCGACGGCGTACGCGTGAACTGCATCTGCCCGGGCGGGACCGAGACCGCGCTGCTGCGCGCCTTCCGACGCACGATCACGACCGTCGAGTCCGCGCCCGCGTCGCCCCCGCTCGGCCGCTTCGCGCGCCCCGAGGAGATCGCGGCCGCGGCGCTCTTCCTCGTCTCCGACGACGCCTCGTACGTGACCGGCGTCGCGCTGCCGGTCGACGGCGGCGCGACCGCATGAGGACCCCCAGATGACCGACGATCTCGCCTTCGCCCCCGCGCATGCAGTTGCGGCCGCCGTCCGCCGACGCGAGCTGTCGCCGGTGGCCGTCATCGAGGCCGCGCTCCGTCGCATCGAGCGGGCGAACCCGATGCTGAACGCGTTCGTCGCGCTCCGTGCGGACGGCGCGCTCGCCGACGCGCGCGCGCTCGAGGCGCGCATCGCGCGCGGCGAGGACCCGGGGCTGCTCGCGGGCGTGCCGGTCGGCGTGAAGGATCTCGAGGATCTCGCCGGTCTGGCGACGACGCAGGGCTCGGTGCCGTTCCGAAATCACGTCGCGCGGCGCGACTCGACGCAGGTCGCGCGCCTGCGAAGCGCCGGCGGGATCGCGCTCGGGAAAACCAACACGCCCGAGTTCGGATACACGGCGTTCACGAAGAATCGGCTCTTCGGCACGACGCGCAATCCGTGGAACCCGGAGCGCACGCCGGGCGGGTCGAGTGGCGGCTCGGCGGCGGCGATCGCGGGTGGCCTCGTCCCGCTCGCGACCGCCTCGGACGGCGGCGGCTCGGTTCGCATCCCGGCCTGCTACGTCGGCGCGTTCGGTCTCAAGCCGACGTTCGGTCGGATCTCGCGCGGGCCGTTCGAGTTCCGCGACTGGATCGACACGACCTGCTACGGCCCGATCACGCGCTGCGTGGAGGACGCCGCGCTCTTCCTGGACGCCGTGGTCGGCCCCGACCCACACGACCCCGACTCGCTGCCGCACCCGGGCTATTCGTACCGCGCCCGGCTCGACAAGCTGCCCGCCGGGCTGCGCGTCGCGTACAGCCCGACGCTCGGCTACGCGCGCGTCGCCGACGACGTCCGCCGCGAGGTCGAGGGCGCCGTCGCGGTGCTGGGCGACGTCCTCCGCCGGCCGATCGATCCGCTCCCCGACCGCTTCACCGACGCCGGCTTTGCGTGGGCGTCGCTGAACGCCTTCCAGCTCCACGCCGAGCTCGCGCCGATCCTGGAGAGCCACCGCGACGAGTGGGGGCGTGGCTTCCTCCGCGGGGTCGACTACGGGGCGCGCATCACGGCGGCGGAGATCGGGAGCTACCAGCGCGACCGACTGCAGCTCATCGAGGAGGTCGCGGCCGTGTTCGCGCGGTACGACCTCCTCCTGACGCCGACGCTCCCAACCGCCGCCTTCGCGGCCGGCGGCCCGTTGCCCGAGGGCATCGGCGAGGAGCGCTTCGCGTCGCCGCTCCACGCGGTCGCGTTCACGTACCCGTTCAACCTGACCGGCCATCCCGCGGCGACCGTGCGGGCCGGATTCGCCGACGACGGACTCCCGGTCGGCCTGCAGCTCGTCGCGGAGCGTGGCCGGGAGGACCTGCTGTTGCAGGTCGCGCGCGCGTACGAGCGCGCGCGACCCTTCGACCGCTGGCCGCGCGGCGCGTGAGCGGAACGCTCCCGGCACTCGTCGACGAGGCCGCGGCGCGCTTCGCCGCGCGCGAGGCGCTCGTGTCCGCGCGGCGTCGCGTGACGCATCGCGAGTTCGCCGACGCTTCGCTCGCGATCGGCCGCACGCTGGCGGAGCGCGGGGTCGGGAAGGGAGCGCGCGTCGGGCTCCTCGCCCCGAACTGGCCCGAGTGGATCGCGATCGCGCTCGGCGTGTGGCGCTGCGGCGCGACGCTCGTCCCGCTGAACACGCTCGCGCGTCCGCGCGAGCTCGCGCACCTCCTCCGGCACGCCGACGTGACGTTACTGATCGCGGTGCGACGCTTTCTGCGTCACAATTACGTTGCGACGCTGGAAGAGATCGCGCCCGGAGTGACGCGGGCGCCGGCGCCGCTCCTCCACAGCGGGTTGCCGGCGCTGCGCGAGATCGTGTGGCTCGATCCGCCCGACGATGGCGCCGTCGATCTGACGCCGCTCGGCGGGTCGTCGCTCGGCGGCGCATGGCCCGCGGCGCTCACCGCGACCGTGTCGCCAACGGACTTCGCGACCATCTGCTTCACATCCGGCACCACGGCCGAGCCGAAGGGCGTCGTCCACACGCACGCGGCGCTCCGGCGCGCGGCGGAGGACGTCGGTGCGGTCCTGGGCCTCGACGAGAACGACCGCACGTGGGGCTATCTGCCGTTCTTCTTCACCGGCGGTCTCGTGGCGGTCGCGCTCGCGACGCTCGCGCGCGGCGGTGCGGTCGTCCTGCAGGAAGTGTTCGAGCCGGGCGAGACGCTGCGGCTTCTCGCAGTGGAGCGCTGCACGGTGTTCTTCGCGTGGCCGCACCAGGCGCAGGCGCTGATCGCGCACGATCGGTTCGCGACGACGCGGCTCCATCTCCGCAAGGGCGTCGGTGCGAACACGAGCTGGGCGGCGCGGCTCTATCCGCCCGATCATCGGGCGGTCGGGACGTACGGGATGACGGAGACGGCGCCGCTCTGCACGGCGTGGCCGTGGGACGCTCCACTCGAGCTGCGCGCGGGGAGCCACGGGCCGCCGGTCGCGGGGCGCGAGCTGCGCATCTGCGACCCGGAGACGGGCGCGGCGCTCGGGCCCGACGTGGACGGCGAGATCTGCGTCCGTGGCCCGACGCTCTTCTCGTACTACTGGCGCGAGGACCCCGTGCGCTGCTTCGACCAGGAGGGCTTCTTCCACACGGGCGACCTCGGGCGGCTCGACGAGCGAAAGGCGCTGCATTTCCTCGGACGCCTGAAGGACGTCGTGAAGACCGCGGGCGTCAACGTCGCGGCGGCCGAGGTCGAGGCCGTGCTGCTCGCGCACGACGCCGTTGCCGCGGCGCACGTCGTCGGGGTGCCCGACCCGGCGCGGGGGGAAAACGTCGCGGCGTTCGTCGTGCCGCGTGGCGAGATCAGCATCGAGGGCCTGCTCGCGCACTGCCGGGGCGCGCTGGCGAGCTACAAGGTACCCCGCCACGTGTGGCTCCGGCGTGAAGACGAGCTGCCGCTCAAGGGAAGCGGCAAGGTCGACAAATCGCGTCTGCGCGCGGAAGCTGCAACGCTCGCCGAAGCGCAGCGTGGAGGCTGAAGGCCTCCGACCGGCCGTCCATACAGATTCAGCATTCGAGCGTGCAAGCTTGCTTGCGTCGCTGAAATTCCTCCTTGATCCTGGGCAGGGGCGCGTGCGAAGCTCGCGCCATGGCACATATCCGGCGCGCCGTGACACGTAATCACCGCACGGCCCTGTCGGTCGGCGTCGCGTTGGCCATACTCTGTCTGGTCGGAACGGCCGCCGTCGCCAAATGTCCCTGCAGGGGGGAGATCAGGACTAATTTCAAACACTGCGAGCGTCTCTGCCCGAAGGGCAAGTTGGGGAGTACTTGTAGGAAGACGTGCAAGGTCTTCAAGCACGAGGCCGTCGTATTGAACTGCGCGAACGGGAGCGCGGCGGCCGAACCTCGGCCCGCGAGTCCGACGAAACCAGTGTGTGCGGCGCCCGCCGAGTGCGGCGACGACTGCGGACCGTCTGACCCCTGCATGTACAATATCCCGTGTACGAATGGTCTATGCTGTTCTCCGGACGGCGGGCCGTGCGTCGGGCTCTCGCTACAGACGACGGCGTGCTGCTGTCAGGGGTTGTCGTGCCAGGTCGTTGCAGCGTCGGGTGCGGGTATCTGCCGCGCTCCCACGACTACCACCATCGCCGGTGCGACCACGACGACGGTCGGCGCCGCGACGACCACCACCATTGCTGGTACGACCACGACGACGCTCAGCACCAAGACCTGCGCGAACGGGGGACTCAGCTGTGGAGCCTCGTGCGGGGGCTCCTGCGGCGGGATCTGCGTCGGCGGGGCGACGGCGGGCTGCAGCGTGAGTCACTGTGGGTCGGATCAGCCGGTGTGCGCCAAATTCGCGACGCCTGGGGCGACATGTACCACCAGCGACGCGCTCTGCGGCGCAAACTCGGTGTGCGTCGGCAATGCCACGGCGCCCTGCGGCACGGCCTTCTGTTGGCAGGTGTGCTCCGAGGGGCAGTAAATCGGCCGGGCGGGCTGTCAGAGACGGAAGCGGCCGCTCCGGATGTCGGTTGTTAGCACTGGGGTCAGAGGCGCATACGTCCGCCCCGCATCGTCACGGACGAAGAGCGGATCTCCGACACGCGCGACGTCCCATCCCTCCGCGGCGAGGGCGACCTTCCGCTGCTTCAGCGTCCCCGTGACGTCCATCTCGGGCACGATGCGGACGAACGCCGGACGGGCATACGCCGGGAGATGCCGCGCGGCATGCGCCCAGAACGCCGCGCCGTCGAAGCGGGCGTGCTCGGCCAGCACGACCGCGGCCATGCCGGCGCGGCCGTCCTCGCCCGGCACCGCGACGCCGTAGACGCTCGTTTCGGTCACCCCGGGCGCACCGTTCAGGATGTCCGCGACCTCTTGCGTCGCGACGTTCTCGCCCTTCCAGCGGAACGTGTCGCCGATCCGGTCGACGAAGTAGTAGTAGCCCTCGGCGTCGCAGCGGAGCAGGTCACCCGTGCGGAACCACGCGTCGCCGGGCTCGAACGCGTCGCGGAGGAGCTTGCGCTCCGTCGCATCGCGGTCCGTGTAGCCGTCGTACTCCATCCCGGCGCCGCCTGTGGCGACGCGGCCCAGCAGCTCGCCGGCCTCGCCGGCCGGGCACGGCACGCAGCGCCCCTCCGCGTCGCGCACGAGCTCGCCGCGGGCGAGGTCGAAGCGCGCGAGCCGCACGTTGTCCTCGAGCACGGGATGCGGCTTGCCGACCGAACCGACGCGGCCGTCCGTGTTCTGCAGCGCGACGTTGCCCTCGGTCGCGCCGTACATCTCGACAATCCGGGGGATGGCGAACCGTTCCTGGAACGCTGTCCAGATGTCCGGGCGGAGCCCGGCGCCCGCGCCGACGCGCAGGCGGTGGTCGCGGTCGTGCGGCGTCGGTGGCTGGCGCAGGAGATAGCGGCAGAGCTCGCCGACGTAGACGAACGCGACCGCCTCGTGACGGCGCACGTCGTCCACGAACGCGCGCGCGCTGAAGCGCCGTCGCGATGCGAACGCGCCGCCCGCGCGGAACGCGGGCGCGAAGCCGACGAACAGGCTC
>Ga0070731_10001339_pt1 | contig 25759 bp, 22 predicted proteins | sample Coa_R1_2_FD_66448 | JGI IMG/M metagenome (GOLD analysis project Ga0070731, IMG submission 66448) | Surface soil microbial communities from Centralia Pennsylvania, which are recovering from an underground coalmine fire - Coalmine... | ecosystem: Environmental > Terrestrial > Soil > Unclassified ... | reverse complement strand
GCGGCTCCACAAATCGTTCGCGCATCTGATCCCCGGCATCCTCGATCAGGGCATCATGGGCATCCAGGTGTCGGAGGTGGAAAGCGCCGAGGAGGCGCGCGCCATCGTCCGCCTGGCGAAGTATCCGCCGCTCGGCAACCGCGGCATCTCAGGCCAGGGGCCGCACACCGGATACCGGAGCTACGGACCGCGCCACGCCAGCGAATACGCGCCCTGGGCCAACGAGAACATCATTCTCTTCCCGTCGATCGAATCGCTCGAGGGCCTGGAGAATGTCGAGAGAATCGCGGCGGTCGAAGGGATCGACATGATCGCCTACGGGCATTCGGATCTCAGCGCGCAGCTCGGGGTTCACCTCGACCTCGAACACCCGAAATTCAAGGCGGCGGTGCGGCGCATCGCGGCGGCCTGCAATGCACACGGCAAGCTCGCTCGCGGATCGGCGGAGACCGAGGCGCAGATCGCGGAATATTGGCAGCTCGGGTGCAAGGTGCTGAACCTGCCGGGCAACGACGTCAGCACCTATCTCGACGGGATGAAGGCGCGCGCCGCGCGTGCCCATGCGCGGCTGAAGTCGATCGGGGTGCCGACCCCGTGACGCATGTCCCGTCACCCCCGCGAAAGCGAAAGCGGGGGTCCAGGGGCCATTAGCACGTCGCTCGCGCTGGATTCCCGCTTGCGCGGGAATGACGATAACAACTTAATGCGACCGCTCCAGAGGCGCTGAACCTACGATAGGACGGAGGACTGCACCGATGACCAAATATCTCCACACGATGATCCGCGTCAGTTCGCTGGACGACACCATCGCCTTCTTCGAGGTGCTCGGCCTCAAGGAGATCCGCCGCCGGCCGGACGAAAAAGGCCGCTACACCAACGTCTTCCTCGCCGCCCCCGGCGACGAGGCGGCGGCCGTCGAACTGACCTACAACTGGGATCCCCAGCCCTACCCCGGCGGCCGCAATTTCGGCCATCTCGCCTACGCCGTGGAGAATATCTACGACACCTGCAACGCCCTTATCGCCCACGGCGTGACGATCAACCGCCCGCCGCGCGACGGCCGCATGGCCTTTGTCCGCACGCCGGACAACATCTCGATCGAGCTGTTGCAGGCCGGCGAAGCGCTGCCGCCCGCCGAACCCTGGACCAGCATGGCCAACACCGGCTCCTGGTAGAGCGAGACGCCCCGGGCGGATTGGATCGTGGCGCTGCTGGGGTGAACGAGGCACTCACCAAACGAGATTGTATTTGCCTCGTGTAGGCGGGAGGCAAGCGCCTAATCAGGGTAACAACATAAGTCGCTGGTCGCCTACTCAAGGTATCGCCCGGCGAGCAGCAGCGGCAATACGGCGAATCGCGTAAAAAGAAAGGCGCGAGGCCGAAGCCCCGCGCCGCTAGAGGTTGACGGAAAGGGTGACAGCGGCTTAGCCGCTGGCCCGCCATTACAGGCGCAACCAGTACCTCGCGCGCTTCGCCACCCGGTAGCGCTTCACGCCGTAGAGATGGCGCGCCGGCTTCCGGTAACGCATTTACGTTGTCCGTAAATGACGTTCCCCTTGAAGAATCTGGCGGAATCGCTATACTCGGAGCCGTGGAGGCCCGAGCCAGTTCATCCTGGCCGATCTTCCGGCGCTCGGGGGAACGGACCCCACGCCGAGACCCAGAAGCAGCCCCCGTTGGCGTTTGCCCGCCGCGGGGGTTGCGCTGTTAATGGGCCGTGACGCCAGCATACAGAATTCCGCGTGGCATTCAAGGCCGCCGTCATGTTCTGATGCCCGCGCTTCTGGACAATTCACCAATGATGGGGATATACTGGCACCCATCGGATTAAGGGGTAAGCCAATGACCCATGACCCTATCAAAAATGCTACAGATCGCCTGGACGAAATACGCATGGAGATCGCCACCCTGCAGGCAGAAGCGCGTGAGATCGAGGGGGCGCTAACGGTTATGCGGCGGTTTACGGCTGTGCCAGGCCGCGTGATAGTCGAATCACAACAGCGAACCGTGGAAGAAAATATCGAAAAGGCCATAAAAAACAGCGCTCCCGGATTTCAATTGGGACAAGCCGAGTTCGAGGTGCTGGCGAAGAGAGCGATCGAAGAAGCCGGGCGGCCGATAACTCGCACGCAGATTCTTCGATGGCTTCAAGCGAACGGCACCCCGGTTCCGGGTACTGATCCCAGTAAGACAGCTGGGACGAAATTGTGGCGTGCGCGCGATAAATTCGTGAATATCCGTGGAGCCGGATACTGGTTCCGGGATCAACCATGCCCTGCGGTAGGCTATGTTCCTACTGGCGACGGAGAGAGTATTTTCGAGCGCGAGGAAGACGCTGCGATCTCCGATCCTGATGACGAGGACGAGGCGGCATAATTTGACGAGGGTTTTAGAACCATCGCGTTCGCAATGCGGGCGCACCCTGCTTGCGTTGGCTTACCAGGAGGACGGCCGTGCCGGTCATCGACGTTCAGGTTCATCCCTTCGACCGCAATCATCCCGGCCGGCCGTGGGCCAGTCCCTCGCACGGGCTCCAATCCGCCACAGGCGAAGAGATGGTCGCTGCGATGAATAGTGTCGGCGTCGACGGCGCGATCATGGTCTCGTCGTTCAGCGCCTATGAATACGATCCGAGCTACGCGCTCGAAGTTTACAATACCTATCCGGACAAGTTTCGGGTGGTGACGCCGGTCGACGCGACCGATCCGGCGATTGACGATGTGGTGGCGAAATGGGCGGCGACGCCCGGCGCGCGCGGCATTCGCATCCGGATGCGCGAGGGCCTGCCGATGGCGGCGGACAATCCCGGCTTGAGCCGCGCTTTCGCCGCCGCCGGCAAACACGGTTTGCCGGTCAATCTGCTGTGCTGGGGCATCCTCGACAAAGGGCTGCCGCACATCCAGCGACACCAGGGTACGGTCATCGTCATCGACCATCTCGGCCTGCTGCAACCTGCCCGCCCGCCGGTCCCCGCCGACGTTTGGGCCGATCTTCCGAAGCTCCTCGCCCTGGCGCAATACGCGAACGTCAGGGTGAAGATCAGCGGCGCCTGCACGATGTCGCACAGACCCTTCCCCTACGACGATATCTGGGACCCGGTGCTGCGGGTCATCGATGCGTTCGGGCTGGATCGCTGCATGTGGGGCACCGACTGGACGCGGACGATTGGCATGCTGACCTATGAACAGGGCGTCGCGCCGTTCCGCGACACCAAACGCCTGTCCGAGAACGACAAGGCCGCGCTGATGGGAGGCACGTTGCAGAAAGTCTACAACTGGTAGCGCGTATTCTGCCGCTTCGGCCGCGCCGCTTCAGGCGAGGAAGCGGCGCCTGCGCCAGACGAGCGCGCCGATGACCATCAGGTGCGCGAGATTGAACAGGATGCCGACCGCGAAGGCGGCGGCATAGAAGCCGAGCGCGTCGTAGATCGCGCCGGCGAGCCAGCCGCCGAACGCCATGCCCGAGCCGCTGAACAGGAGGACGCTCGGCACCCGCCACGACGCTTCGCTTGCCGGGAACAATTCGCGCACCGCGAGCACATAAGCCGGGATGATGCCGCTGAACCCCAGTCCGAACCACGCCGAGACGGCGAACAGCCCGGCCTCGTTCTGCGTCAAGAGAAAACCGATCATCGCGGTGATCTGGCACGCCGAGCCGGCCAGGATCGTCCGCAAGCCGCCGATCCGGTCGGCGACATAGCCCCAGAACTGGCGGCTGACGAAGGCGCAGCCGAGCAGCACCGACAGCATCGCCGCGCCCTGCGACGGCGGAATGCCGACATCGCTGCAAAACGCCACGATATGGCCTTGCGGCATCGCCATCGGCACGCAGCACAGAAAGCCCGCCGTGCACAAGCCGGCGAGCACCACCGCCGGCTTCAGCCCCAGCACCGCGGCGCCGGGCCGCGGACCGTGCCGATCGCCTTCCGCGCTGGCGGCCTCCGGCGCCGGCCCGAAGACGAACCACGCCACCGGCAGGATCAGCACGATTTCCACCGCGGCGAAGCCCAGCATCGTATGGCGCCAGCCGATTTGCGCTTCCGCGATGACGAAAATCGGCGCCCAGATCGCGGCGGAAACCGAGGAACCGCTGCCGATCAGCGCCAAGGCGGTGCCGCGGCGCCGATCGAACCAGCGCGACACATAAATGTAGAGCGGCGCATTGATGCCGGAATTGCCAAGCAGCCCGACGAACAGGCCGTAGCCGACAAGCAGCCCAAACCGGCCGCCGCTTTGCGCGATAACCAAACCGACCGCGATCATCGCCGCGCCGAAGATCACGGTGAACCGGATGCCGAAACGTTCGGCTGCCCGGCCCATCGGAATGCCGCCGAAGGACGCGCCGAGCCAGGCGAGCGAATAGGCGAGCGCCGGCACCGAGCGCTCGCCGCCGAGATCGGCGGCGATCGATTTGAGCCCGACCACCGTGATCGCCGGCGCGGCGAACGAGACCGCGGCGATGCCAAGCGCGGTCAGGCAGACAATCCAGGATGCGCGCGTCTCGATCGTCGGACGTAGGGGTGCTGCGGAAACGACCGCCGAGAATATGGTCACGGTCCGGGCGGGTCTCAGGCTTGCGCCTTTGGCCAGTCGTAGATCCGCGAAAGGCTGTCTCCCATAAGCTTGGCGCGGTCCGCAGCGGACAGCCGGTCGGTAACGCGGAATGCCTCGACCCCTTGCCGGTAGGTCAATAGCCCGACCGCTCGGGTCCAGTCCGTCCCCCACATGCAGCGATCGAAGCCGAACGCATCAAAGATTTGGGCGAGCGGGTCCCAGATGTCGTTGTAGGGGAAGGGTTCGCGCGCCAGGGTGCAGGCGCCGCTGATCTTCACCGCGACGTTGTCGTGGCCGGCGAGCGCCAGCAGTTTCGGCAGATCGGCGAAGGGTTGTGCGGGGGGCGGCGGTTCGTGCGGTTGCGGCAACCCAAGGTGGTCGATCACCATTCGCGTGTTCGGGTTGCGCGCCGCCAACTGCCGGGCCTGGTCGAGGCGTCCGGTACAAGCGAGATTGACCGGCAGCGCGTGCGCCGCCGCGGTCGCCAGGACGCGGTTGATGGCGGGGTCGGCCGGGTCGGTCGAAGCGTTGTCGCGCAGGAAGATGCGGATGCCGACCGTGCCGGTGGTGCGGGCCCACTCGGCGATCGTCTCGCTCACCCCGCGATCGGTGGGATCGACCGGCTTCACCAGCCTGAAGCGGGTCGGATGCGCCGCGTAGACCTCGAGGGCATAGCTCGCGTCGTAGCGGTACATGCTGAAGGGCGAAACCAGGATCGCGCCATCGACCCCGACCGCGTCCATCGCCGCGACCATTTGGTTTCCAGTGACCTCGGCGGGTCCGTAGAGGGTACCAACCCACGGGCGACCCGGATGGTTGCGTTCATAGGCGTGTACCTGAGCGTCTAATGTCGGCATGGCCTCTTCCTCAAAAAAATCGCAGCTTATCCCGTCCGGGCACGGTGCGTCCCCTCCCATGCCGACCCCGTTCAAACCGTGCGGTCGAGCGGCCGGCGGAGCTGAAATCGGGCGCGATTGCCCGCCGGTCGGTCACAAGGCGGCGACGCGGCGGCGCTCTTGCCGCGCCATCGCCCAGCCGGCGAGCGCCACCATGGTGAAGACGATCGCGAGGAAAACCGTCGCCAGCGCGTTGATTTCCGGCGTCACCCCGATGCGCACGCTCGAATAAACCGCCATCGGCAGCGTCGTCGCCGAGGGGCCGGAGACAAAGCTCGCGACGACCAAATCGTCGAGCGACATCGTGAACGCCAAGAGCCAGCCCGAAACCAGCGCCGGGCTGATCGCCGGCAGCGTGATGCGCCACAATACGGCAAAGGGCCGCGCGCCGAGATCGAGCGCGGCCTCTTCGAGGCTGCGGTCGAACCCGGCCAGCTGGGCGCGCACCAGCACCGCGACAAAGCACGAGGTGAAGGTCGCATGCGCGATCGTCACCGTGACGACGCCGCGGCTCGCCGGCCAGCCAAGCCAGCGTTGCGCCGCGACAAACAACAACAAGAGCGACAGACCGAGAATGACCTCGGGCACGACCAGCGGCGCCATCAGCATGAAGCCGAAGAGGGCGCGCCCGCGAAACCGCGCGAAGCGGTTCATCGCCAACCCCGCGCAGGTGCCGATGACCAAGGCCGCGCTGGCCGCCATGACGCCGATTTCGAGGCTGGTCAGCGCCGCGTCGCGAAATCCGTCGTCGACAGCGAGCGCGCCGTACCAGCGGGTCGAAAAGCCGCCCCAGATCGTCACCAGCCGCGAGCCGTTGAACGAATAGGCGACCAGGACCGCGATCGGCAGGTAAAGAAAGGCGAAGCCGAGCGCCAGCGCGCTCACGCGAAAGGCGCCGCCGCCCGGCCTACTCACGCCCGCCTACTCACGCCGCCCCCGTCCGCGCCAGGAGCCGCTGCGCCGCAAGGAGCGGCAGGACCACGGCGGCGACCAGCGCCATCGCGACGGCCGAGGCGGCCGGCCAATCGACATTGTCGAAGAACTCCTGCCACAGCAGCTTGCCGATCATCAGCGTATCGGGGCCGCCCAAAAGGTCGGGGATGACGAATTCGCCGACCGCCGGGATGAAGACGAGAAGCGCGCCGGCGGCGATCCCCGGCAGGGTCAGCGGCAGGACGACGCCGAGGAACGCCCGCCACGGCGGCGCCCCGAGATCGGCGGCGGCCTCGACGAGGCTGAGGTCGAGCCGCGCCAGGCTGCCGTAAAGCGGCAGGATCATGAACGGCAGGTAGGAATAGACCAGACCGAGTTCGACCGAAAATCCGTTGTAGAGCAGCGGCAGCGGCGCCCCGATCAGGCCGCTCGCGATCAGCAGCCGGTTGATCAGACCGCTCGGCTGCAACAGCGCGATCCAGGCGTAGACCCGGATCAGGAAGCTGGTCCAGAACGGCAGCATCACCATGAACATGAGCAGGTGCCGCCACACGCCCGGGGCGCGCGCGATCGCCAAGGCGATCGGGTAGCCGATCACCAGGCACAGCAGCGTCGCGAGCGCGGCGTTGCCGAGCGAATTGGCGTAGGCGCACAGGCAGCCTTGCGCCAGCTCGCGGTAGTTCGCCAGCGTGGCGTTGCTCTGCAGCCCGGCCGCCGTCGCGCTGACGAGCGGCTTGAAGGGCGGGATGCTGTCGGCGCTCTCGGCGAAGCTGATCGCCGCGACGAACAGCAGCGGCAGCAGAAAAAATACCGCGAGCCACAGGAACGGCAGCCCGATCAGCGCCCTCCGCCCCCACCGCCCGAGCCCGATCATCGCGTCAGCACCACCGCGTCGTCGGGCGACCAGCTCGCCCATACCGCATCGCCGCGGGCGAGGCCCTGCGCCGCCGCGTTCGCCAGCTGCGCCCGCAGCTTCCGGCCGGCCGGCGTCTGGAGGTGCACGGTCGACTGGCCGCCCTGATAATCGATCGATTGCACCCTCGCGGCGAGCGCCAACCCGGGCGGAGGCTGCCGCGACAGCAGCAATTTCTCCGGTCGCACCGCCAGCGCGACCGGCGCCGGTGCGTTCGCCGCCGGCAGCGGCACCGGCTGCTCGACGCCGGCGACCGCGAGGCATGACGCACCGTCGGCAATCACCGGCTCGCCCTCGAAGAGGTTCACCGCGCCGACGAAATCGGCGACAAAGCGCGAGTTGGGCCGCTCGTAGATGTCGGCCGGCGTGCCGGTCTGAACGAGGGTGCCGCGGTTCATCACCGCGACGCGCGACGCCATGCCGAGGGCCTCCTCCTGGTCGTGGGTGACGACGAGGAAGGTGGTGCCGAGCCGCTCCTGGATGCCTTTAAGCTCGAGCCGGGTCTCCTCGCGCAATTTGCGGTCGAGCGCCGCCAGCGGCTCGTCGAGCAGCAGGAGCTTCGGCATCCTGGCCAGCGCGCGGGCCAGCGCGACGCGCTGCTTCTGCCCGCCCGAGAGTTCGTGCGGCCGGCGGCGCGCGTAGTCGGACATCTGCACCAGCGCCAGCATCTCGGCGACCCGGGCGGCGCGGCGGCGGCGCTCCATCCCCTCCTGCTTCAGCCCGAAGGCGACGTTGCCCGCGACGTCGAGGTGCGGGAAGAGCGCATAGGACTGAAACATCATGTTGACCGGCCGCGCGTAGGGCGGCACCGCGTTGATCTCGACGCCGTCGATCAGGATGCGGCCGCGATCCGGCGTCTCGAACCCGGCAATGAGGCGCAGCAGGGTCGTCTTGCCGCAACCCGAGGGGCCGAGCAGGGCGAAGAATTCGCCCTCCTCGACCGCGAGCGACACCCGATCGACCGCCGCCGTCGCGGCGAAGCCCTTGCTGATGTCGACGATTTCGAGGAGCGCCATCGCCGGCTCAGCAGCCCGACTTCACCCGGTTCCAGGCCCGCATCCGCGCCCGTTCGTAGGCGCGCGGCGCCGGCTCGGGCAGATAAAACAGCCGCCGCACCGCATCCGGCGGATAGATGCCGGGATCGTCGCGAATCGCCGGCTTGACCAGCGCGGTCGCCGCCCGGTTGGGGTTGGGATAGGAGACCGCGTCGGTGATCGCGGCGATGACCTGGGGGCGCAGGATATAATTGATAAAGCGGTGCGCGTTGTCGGGGTGCGGCGCGTCCTTCGGGATGGCGAGCATGTCGATCGACAACTGCGCTCCCTGGCGCGGCACGCCGAAGGCGATATTCGCCGGGCTTTCCGCTTCGCGCGCCCGGTTGCGCGCCTGGATCACGTCGCCCGAATAGCCGAGCGCGACGCAGATGTCTCCGGCCGCCAGATCGTTGATGTATTGCGAGGAATGGAAGCGCCGCACATAGGGCCGCACGCCTTCGAGGAGGGTCGCGGCGCGCGCGAGATCGGCCAGGCTGCGGCTCATCGGGTCGATCCCGAGATAGGCCAGCGCCGCCGGGAAGACCTCCTGCGGCGTGTCGAGCATCTCGATGCCGCACGCCTCGAGCTTTTTGGCGAGCGCCGGGTCGAACAGCAGCGCCAGGCTGTCGCGCGGCACCGCCGGCCCCAAGGCGCGCTGCAATAGCGCAACATTATAGCCGACCCCGGTGACGCTCCACAGATAGGGCACGCCGTGCGCGTTGCCGGGGTCGGCGCTTCCGGCGAGCGCCAGCATGCGCGGGTCGAGGTTCGCGAGATTGGGCAGCTTCGACTTGTCGAGCGCCAAATACGCGCCGGCCGCGATCTGCCGCGCCATGTAGGGGCTCGCCGACGGCACCACGACATCGTAGCCGGAATGGCCGGCGAGCAGCTTGGCTTCGAGCACCTCGTTGCCGTCGTAGACGTCGTAGGTAACGGCGATCCCGGTTTCCTTGGTGAATTCGGCGATCGTCTCGGGCCCGATGTAATCCGACCAGTTGTAGACGTGGAGCAGCTTCTCTTCGCCGCGCGCCGCTGGCGGCAGCATCGCCAGCGCGAGAGCCAGCAGCAATAACCGGCCGAGAAGCGCCAATCGGTGCATCGCCGGCATACAGCAGCCGCGCGCGCGATTGTCAATCCGCCGGTGTCGATGCGCCGGGTCACGCGCCCGGAGGTTTCGGCCGCGGTCGCTTGCGGCTATGGTGCGGCGGCGAAAACCTGGCCCGTGCTGCGAATGAACCGAATGCGTCTGACCCTGACCGCCGCGGCGGCCCTCCTCCTCGCAATCCTCACCGGCTGCGTGGCGCAGCGCGAGGCGGGTCCGGGCCACCCCAATCTGATCATCGTGCGCGAGTTCGCGTTCTCGCCCGGGGCCGTCACCCTCGATCCGAGCTTCGGGTTCTCGCTCAACCGCGGCGCGCCCGGCGTGCCGCTGCGCCAGCGCGCCGACACGGTCGGCCGCGCCGCCGCCTTCAACCTCGCCGACACGGTGGCGCAGCAGCTGGTGAACCTTGGCTACGACGCGGTCCGCTCCGACACCGCGAGCCTGGAGCCGGACGGCCGGGCGCTCGTCGTGACCGGCGCTTTCCGGCGGATCTTCGAAGGGCACCGAAGGCAGAACGCCAGCATCGCGGTCGCGGTCGAGATCGATTCCCAGGCGGCCGGAGGGGGAACGCGGCGCCTGACCGCCTTCAACCTCGATTCGCGCCGGCTGCCCCAGGACCCATCGGGGCGGCACGGCAGCGACGTGAATTTCGCCGCGACGCAAATCGGCGCCACGATCGCGCGCTATGTCGACGATCTGGCGCGGCTCAACAGCTGGCCAAAGATCGCGCGCTGAGCCGGCCGGCCCCCCGGCGCGCCCGCTCGCTAGACCTCGCCCTCGGCCCGCAGCATGCGCACCGTGCCGCGCATCGCCGCGACCGTGTCTTCGAGCTCAGCTTCGCCGTGGGTCGCCGAGATGACGCCGCCCGGATGGCTGCTCAGATCGACCCCGTGGATCATCATGCCGAGGCGAATTTTGTGGCTGAGCCCGGGGTTGCGGTCGCCCTTCAGCGCGGCGAGCGGCAAGGCCAGCGGATCGAACCGGGTCGGCGTCAGCGCGATGCGCTCGGGGTTGGTGAAGAGTTCCAATGACGAGAAGGTGCCATAGGCCGCCCACGGCACAAGCTCCTCCTCGAAGACCTCGTTGAGCCGGCGGCGCAGATCCTCGCCGAAGCGGTTGGCGCGCGCGCAGGCGTCGCTCTCGCGCACGATGCGCAGCGCCGCGATCCCGGCAGACGCCGACAGCGGGTTGGCGTTGAAGGTGCCGGGATGGGCGATCTTTTCCTTGCCGGCGCCCTTGGTGACCTGGAAATCGAGGAGGTCGAGGATGTCCTTCCTCCCGGTGACGGCGCCGCCCGGCAGGCCGCCGGCGAGGATTTTCGCCAGCGTCGTCAGATCGGGGCGGATGCCGTAGGCCTCCTGCGCCCCGCCCGGAGCGACGCGGAAGCCGTTCACCACCTCGTCGAAAATGAGGAGGACGCCGTGCTCGGCGGTGAGCCTGCGCAGCGCGTGCAGGAAAGCGGGATCGATCGGCAATTTGCCGCCATTGGCGCCGGTCGGCTCGATGATCGCGGCGGCGATGTCGTCATGCTGTTCGAGGAGGCGCGCCAGGGCGGCATCATCGTTCTGGTCGCACAGGAGGACATTGCCGGCCACCGCATCGAGGACGCCGGTGGTGGCCGTGCCGTCGAAATGGTTGCTGTGGCCCGACGTCATGTGGTCGTGCCAGCCGTGGAAATGGTGGTTAAAGCGGACCAGCTTGGGCTTGCCCGAAAAGGCCCGCGCGAGGCGCACCGCCATCAGCGTCGCCTCGGTGCCGGACGAGGTAAAGCGCACCCGCTCGGCGCTCGGGATCAGCGCCTTGACGCGCTCGGCCCATTCGATCTCGAGTTCGTGGCTGGCGCCAAAATGCGTGCCGCGGTCGAGTTGCGCATGCACCGCCGCCATCACCTCGGGGTGGCAATGGCCGAGCAGGAGCGCGCCGTGCCCGCCGAAGTAATCGACATACGAGCGCCCGTCGACATCCCATTTGCGCGGCCCCGCGGCGCGGGCGATGTAGAGCCCGTAGGGTTCGATGTAGCGCGAATCGTGGGTGATGCCGCTGGGGAATAGCTCGGCCGCGTGCTGGGCGCGCGAGGCCGAGCCGGGCGTCGCGGCGCGGTAGGCGGCGATGATCGGCGAGTTGGTGGTCAGCGTATCGGGCATTTCCGACTCCTGTCGCATGTTCCCTTGTAGGCCGCACGCTCGGCGCGGCCAAGCGGCGATCAGACTGCCGTCATTGCGAGGAGCGCGGCGACGACGCAATCTCGTGCCGGAGCGCCAAATCGGCGCGGGATTGCTTCGCTGCGCTCGCAATGACGACCGGGAGGGGAATCGCGATGACCGAGCCTTACGAGAGTGAGCTGCGCGCCCGTTTCGGCCTCGATCTGGACCTTCAAGGCGAGGTGCCGGACGATTCGTGGCTGCGCCGGGTGCTGACGCGGCGCACGCAGCGCCGCTACAGCGAGCGCGCGGTGCCCGATGCGCTGGTGCGCCTGCTGCTGGCGGCGGCCTTTTCGGCGTCGTCGAAATCGGATTTTCAGCAGGCGTCGGTGGTTTGGCTGAAGGACCGCGCACGGCGCGCCCGGCTCGCGGCGCTCTTCCCGGACATGCCGTGGATCGCCGCGGCGCCGGTGTTCCTCGTCTTTCTCGGCGACGCGCGCCGCCTCGAACGATTGGGCGAGCTGCGCGGCCACGCGCTCGACAACGGCGCGCTCGAAGGCTTTTTCAACGCGACGGTCGACGCGGCGCTGGCGCTGCAGAGCTGCGTCCTCGCCGCCGAGACGCTGGGGCTCGGCGCCTGCCCGATCAGCGTGCTGCGCAACCGCATCGCCGAAATCGCCGAGATCCTCGGCCTGCCCGACAAGGTGTTCCCGGTCGCCGGCTTATGCCTCGGCTATCCGGCGCAAGAGGGGTTCGCCAGCATGCGCCTGCCGCTGGAGGCCACGGTGCACCTCGACCGCTACGACGAATCGCGCCTCGCCGAGACGGTCGACGCCTACGACCGCCGGCGCGACGCACGCCACTCGATCGCCGACCGGCAGCGCGACCCCGGCCGCTTCGGCAAGGCCGAATTCTACGGCTGGTCGGAGGACAAGGCGCGCCAGGCGGCGAGCGCCGAAGGCGCCGGGTTCGCGACCTGGCTGAAGGCGCACGGCTTCACCTTCGGCGAGCCGTGCTGAATGACAATAATTTAACCGTTCATCTTCGTCGCCCCCGCGCAAGCGCGGGGCCAGGGCAACAGCACATGCGCCGCCCCTGGGTCCCCGCTTTCGCGGGGACGACGGCGCAAACCGAAGCGACCGTGCGCCGGAAATCGAAAGGCCGCCCGGTGAGGGGCGGCCTTTCTAACGCAAACCAGCGGCCTACGCGGCCGCGCCGGCACCTAAATCTCAGGCGCGGATCTCCGCGAGTGCAGGGATCCTGGTCACGGCAGCGGCAGACCGCGGTTGGTGGTTAGACACAGGATCACCTCCTTTCTGGTTGTTGGGCCAAGGCGCTCAATGTATGGCCGCGCCGGCCCGGCGACAAGCGCTCTGCAAAACCCGGCCGGCGGGCCGCAAATCTGCGCCGCAAGCGCATCTCCGAGGGCGCCCCTGGCGCGCGTGACAATGCGTCGCAGCGCGAATCGGCTCGTTGCCGCGCGCCAGGGCGCATATCGCGCGCTCGCTGCTTCATGGCATGATGGGCGCCCAATCAGACAGGATGGCGGCATGCCGAGCGAGCGCGTGACAGTCAACGGGATCGAACTGGAGGTGCTGCGCCACGGTGCCGGCGGCCCCGGCGGCGCGCCACTGGTGCTGCTGCACGGCATGGACACGGTGCCGCCGCGGGCGCCCTTCCTCGACTTTCTCGGCCGCCAGGCGCAAATCATCGCGCCGTCCTCGCCCGGCTTCGGCGACACCAAGAGGCCGGCCGATTTCGATACGGTCTACGACCTCGTCCACCTCTACCTCGCGCTGATCGACGAGCTGCCCTACGACCGGATTACATTGATGGGGCTGTCGTTCGGCGGCTGGCTTGCCGCGGAAGTCGCGGTCGCGTGCAGCCACCGGCTGTCGAAGCTGATCCTGGTCGACCCGGTCGGCGTCAAGCTGGGCGACCGCGAGAGCCGCGACATCCTCGACGTCTTCAACGTCAGCCCGGCCGAGGTGCGGCGTTACAGCTGGCATGATCCGGCGAAGGCGCCCGATTACGATGCGATGAGCGATGAGGAGCTCGTCATCCACGCGCGCAACTGGGAATCGCTCTGCCTCTATGCCTGGCACCCCTACATGTACAACCCGCAATTGAAGCACTGGCTCGGCCGCATCCGGGTGCCGACCCTGATGCTGTGGGGCGTCAGCGACCGGGTGGTCACCCCCGATTACGGCCGCGCCTACAGTGCGCTGATCCCGGGCGCGCGCTTCGAACTGATCGACGAAGCCGGCCACCACCCCGAGATCGAACAACCCGAGCGCTTCGCCGAGCGCGTCGCGGCGTTCCTCCAGGAATAGCGGCCGCGCCGGGCGTCCTTCGAGACGCCCGCGGCGCGGGCTCCTCAGGATGACGTTCTTTCCTATTCGGGATGCAATCAGCAGCTCCCGTCATCCTGAGGAGGCGCGGAGCGCCGTCTCGAAGGACGCAGAGCGATCATCCAGCCCCAGGTTTCTTGACGCCAACGCTCCGCTCGGCCGAAAGTGCGCCTGCGCCCTCGAACCGAGAAGGAACTGGCATCGTGAGCATCGGAACCCTGCCGCTGTCGCGTTTTACCGTGCTCGATCTGACGCATGCCCGCGCCGGCCCGACCGCGGTCCGCCAGCTCGCCGATTGGGGCGCCAACGTCATCAAGATCGAGCCGCCGCAGGATGACGGCCGCGACGTCACCGGCTCGCGCCGCGAGGGCTTCGACTTCCAGAACCTGCACCGCAACAAGCGCAGCATCGGCCTCAACCTGAAGACCAAGGAGGGGCTGGCGATCTTCATGAAGCTGGCCGAGAAAGCCGACGTCATCGTCGAGAATTTCCGCTCGACGGTGAAGCACCGCTTGGGCGTCGATTACGAAGCGGTCAAGAAAATCAACCCGCGCATCGTCTATGGCTCGATCTCCGGGTTCGGCCAGACCGGGCCCTACGCCAAGCGCCCCGGGGTCGACCAGATCGCCCAGGGCATGGGGGGCCTCATGTCGATCACCGGCCTGCCGGGCCAGGGGCCGGTCCGCGTCGGCATCCCGATCGACGATCTTTGCGCCGGTATCCTCCTGGCGCAGGGCATCCTGATGGCGCTCCTCGAACGCGAGCAATCGGGCGAGGGGCAGTGGGTGCATACTTCATTGCTCGAAGCGCAGATCTTCATGCTCGATTTCCAGGCGTCGCGCTGGCTGCAGGCCGGCGAAGTCGCCAAGCAAGCCGGCAACGACCACCCGACCGGCATCCCAACGGGGCTCTTCCCGACCGCCGACGGCCAGATCAACATCGCCGCCTCGGGCGACCAGATGTTCCGCCGCTTCTGCGAGGCGGCCGACGCGCTGCACCTGCTCGACGACCCGGACTACAAGACCGGCCCGGCGCGCTCGAAAAACCGCAAGCGGCTGAACGAGGTGATCGCCGAGATCACCAAGAAGCGGCCCTCCGCCTACTGGGTCGAATTGATGAACGAGGTCGGGGTGCCGTGCGGCCCGCTCTATACGATCGACCAGACCTTCGCCGACCCGCAGGTCGTGCACCTCGAAATGGCGCGGCCGATGGACCACCCCCGGCTGGGTGAGCTCAAGGTCGTCGGCCAGGCGATCAACATGACCCGCACTCCGGAACCGGCGCGGATGCGCTACGCGACCCCCGATCTCGGCCAGCACGGCGAGGAAATCCTGCGCGAACTCGGCTACAACGACGCCGCGATCGCCGATTTGCGCGCCGCGGGCGTGCTGTAAAGGCGCGCCGTCATCATCCAGCCGTCATTGCGAGAAGCGCAGCGACGAAGCAATCTCGTTGAACCGGGTTCTCCGCGGCCCGAGATTGCTTCGCTGCGCTCGCAATGACGGTATAGGCAAAAAGAAGGAACCCAGGAAATGCTCGACCAGCCGATTACCAGCAAGATGATCGCCGAGAAGGACGGTGCGGTCGGCCGCATCATTTTCAACAACCCGGCGCGCCACAACGCCGTCTCCTTGGAGATGTGGCAGGCGGTGGCGCAGATCATGGAGGATTTCGAGCATGACGACGGGGTCCGCGTCATCGTGCTCTCTGGGGCCGGCGGCAAGGCGTTCGTCTCGGGCGCCGACATCTCCGAGTTCAAGGAAAAGCGCAACACCGAGGAAGCCGCCGCCGCCTACAGCAAGATTTCGGAAACCGCCCGCAACCGGCTGAACGAGACGCTGAAGCCGACGATCGCGATGATCCGCGGCTATTGCATCGGCGGCGGGCTGGCAACGGCGCTCGCCTGCGACCTGCGCATCGCCGCGGAGGGTTCGCGCTTCGGCATCCCGGCGGCGAAGCTCGGGCTCGGCTACGCCTATGACGGCATCAAGAAGCTGATCGACACGGTCGGCCCCGCCTATGCGCGCGAAATCTTCTATACCGCGCGCCAGTTCACCGCCGAGGAGGCGCTGGCGATGGGCCTCATCAACCGTCTGGTGCCCGAGGGCGAGCTCGAAGGCTACGTCAAGAACTACTGCGACATGATCGCCGGCAACGCGCCCCTGACGATCCGCGCCGCGAAGCAGATCGCGCGCGAGGCGCTGAAGGACGAATCAGTGCGCGACATGGCGCTGTGCCAGCGCGTCGTCGCCGAATGCTTCGCCAGCGAGGACTACGCCGAGGGCCGCACCGCCTTCATGGAAAAGCGCCGCCCGGTGTTCAAGGGGCGCTAGAGACCGCGCCGGCATGGACGATGCGGATCGCAGCGCGCGGATCGCCGATCCGCAGATCCGGCGCTTTGTCGAATATTGGCGGTCGAAATGCTGCGACGCCAAGTATCCGGCGCGCGCCGCGCTCGATCCGCTCGACTTTCGCTATGTGCTCGGCGACGTCGTGCTGATCGAGGTCAGCAAGGCGGTTGAGGCAAGCCCGCTGCCGTGGAATTTCCGCTATCGGCTGGTTGGCTCGAACGTCGCGGCGCGCGACGGCTACGACCTCACCCATAAGACCCTGGAAGATCTGCCCGAGCCGGAATACCGCGAGCGCGTCCGCGCGACCTGGACCGAGGTCTGCGAGACGGGCGACTGGTCGCACCACATCAGGGAACTCGTGCTCGACCGGCGGCTGCGCTGCTATGAGGTCGTGGTGATGCCGCTGGCCAGCAACGGACAGGATATCGACATGCTGATCTCGGTGCAGCGGGAAACCCCGCCCGATTGGAAGGCCGCACACCCATGAAACTCCCCGCCCACGGCCGCTACGATTACAGCCCGATCACCAAGCGGCCGGTCTACGACTGGCCCGAAGGGAAACGGCTCGCGGTCTTCTTCTGCAACAACATCGAGCATTTTGCGTTCGGCAAGGGGCTCGGCAGCGATTCGACCGGCGCGCCTAGCGAGCAGAACCAGCGCAACTACGCCTGGCGCGATTACGGCAACCGGGTCGGCATCTGGTACTACCTCGATCTCCTCGACGAATTCGGCTTGCCCGGCGCGCACAACGTCAACTCGGCGGTGCTCGAATATTGCCCCGAGATCGTCGAGCGGCTCAACGGAAGGGGCGACGAATATGTCGGGCATGGCCGCACCAATTCGGAGCGCCAGGACATCCTGTGGGAGGAGGACGAGGCCCGCCTCATCGCCGAATCGACCGAGGTGGTGACGCGGCTCTCGGGCCGGAAACCGGAGGGCTGGCTCGGCCCCTATCTGGCGCAGAGCGGCGCGACGCTCGACCTCCTGAAGGAAGCCGGCTACCGCTATGTGATGGATTGGGCGCTCGACGACCAGCCGGTGTGGATGAAGACGCGCGCCGGCCCCATCCTCTCCGTGCCCTACCCGATCGAATGCAACGACTCGCCGGCGCTGGTCTTCCGCCGCCACACCGGAAGGCAATTCGCCGAGATGGTGACCGACCAGTTCGACGAGATGCTCGAACAGTCGAGAAAATACCCGCTGGTGTTCTCGGTGGCGCTGCACCCGTTCATCATCGGCCAGCCGTTCCGCCTGCGCGCCTTTCGCGCTGCTTTGAGGCACATCATGGCGCACAAGGAGGCGCTGTGGATCACCACGCCGGGCGAGATCGCGCGCTATTGCGCTGCCCTGCCGGCGGGCACCGTGCCGGGGTCCTGAGCGCTGGACAGGCCGCCATCGCGCATGCGATCGTCCGGTCCAGAACAAATATGGAACGGACATGGCGGCAAGCTCGAAACTGATGATCGGCGAAGCCGAGCGGCGCTTTCCGGTGCGCATCCGCATCGCGGTGCCGCCGCAGGGGCTCGGCGTCCGGCTCGACGAAATGACAGCCTGGCTCGACGACAATTGCGGCGCCGATTGCTGGGCGATGGCCCCCTCGGGCCTGCGCGGCGTCGTCAACGATGCGGTCGCGGTCTATTTCCGCGACGCGACGCTGGCCGGCGCCTTTGTCGCGCGCTGGTGCCGTGGCCGCGAAGTCGAGGCCGTCCAGGGTGCGTTTCGCGTCCGGGATGACGCGCCGTCGGCGCGCCGCATCGCACCGCCGCACCGCACCCCGGGAAAAGGCGGCGGCGAGCGATGACGATCGCGGTCATGGTTCGAGGCCGGCGGTGACAATACCCGGGCCGAGCGCGTAGCATCGCGCGCGGGCACGACAGGGGAGGCGCGGCATGGCGATCGGCAAGGATCTCGCGGGCAAGGTCGCGATCGTCACCGGCGCGTCGAGCGGCATCGGGGCGGCCAGCGCGCGGCTCTTCGCCGAAGCCGGGGCGCGCGTCGTCGTCGGCTACAACCGCGGCGTCGAGCGCGCTAATGCCGTCGTCGCGAGCCTCGCCGGCGCAGGCCAAGCCGGCTTCCACCGGGCGATGCGCCTGCCGCTCGAAGATACCGCGCAGATCAGGCAGGTCGCCGCCGCGGTCCGCGAGGAGTTCGGCCGCGCCGACATCCTGGTTAATTCCGCCGGCTTCACCCGCATGGTGGCGCACCACGATTTGGAGGCCCTCGACGACGACTTGATCGACCAGGTCTTGACCGCCAACGTGCGCGGCCCCTTCGCGACGATCCGCGCCTTCGCGCCGCTGCTGAAAGCCTCGGGCGACGGGGTCATCGTCAACATCTCCTCGGGCGCGGCGCAATCGGGCACCGGCTCGTCGATCATCTACGGCGCCTCCAAGGCCGCGCTCAACACGATGAGCATGGCCCTGGCGCGCGTCCTCGGCCCCGAGATCCGCGTCGTCGTCGTGGCGCCCGGCATGGTGCACACCGACTTCGTCCCCGGCCGCACCGAAGAAATGATGGCGAAGGCGGCGCTGGCGACGCCCTTGAAGCGCGCGATCGAGGCCAAGGACGTCGCGCTGGCGGTGCTCTCCTGCGTTACCCATCTGACGCATACCACCGGCTCGATCATCAGCGTCGACGCCGGCCGCCACCTTTGAGGGCCAGGATTTGCGCTGTTTTTCTCTCGTCACCCCCGCGCAAGCGGGGGGCCAGGGCAACCGCCGAAGCGCCGGCCCCTGGATTCCCGCTTGTGCGGGAATGACGGAATAAGCCGATGGCCAACATCCTGCGGCAGCGCGACATCATCGACCGGCGCAAGCTCGCCGAGGAATTGGCGCTGGCGATCGCCGACGCGCCGGCCGCGTCGATCGACCGCCGCGCGCTGCTGCCGCCCTTGAAGGCGGCGCTGGCGCGCGGGCGGGGCGAAATCCGCCGCCGCTTCGAGGCCGATGGGACGGCTGGCCGCGCGGTCCGCGAACAGTGCTTCCTCGTCGACCAGCTGATCCGGGTGCTCTACGACCTCGTCACCGAAAGCGTCTATCCGCTGGCCAACCCGACCGCCGGCGAGAAGATGGCGATCGTCGCGGTCGGCGGCTACGGCCGCGGCGAGATGGCGCCGTTTTCCGACATCGATCTGCTCTTCCTCTTGCCCTACAAGCAGACGCCGCACACCGAGCAGGTGGTCGAGTTTCTGCTTTATCTGCTGTGGGATCTGGGGCTGAAAGTCGGCCACGCGACGCGCTCTGTCGCCGAGTGCGTGCGCTACGCCAAGGCCGATCTGACGATCCGCACCGCGCTATTGGAGGCGCGCTATGTGTGGGGCGAGCAGGCGCTGTTCGACGAACTGAAGCAGCGTTTCGACTCCGAGATCGTGCGCGGCACCGCGGCGCAATTCATCGAAGCCAAGCTCGCCGAGCGCGACGCCCGCCACATCCGGGTCGGCGACAGCCGCTACCAGCTCGAACCCAACGTGAAAGAGGGCAAGGGCGGCCTACGTGACCTGCACACGCTCTACTGGATCGCCAAATACATCTACCACATCGACGACGTCGCCAAACTCGTCGAACTCGGCGTGCTGTCGGCCGAGGAATCGGCGCGGTTCGAGCGCGCCCAGAGCTTTTTGTGGACCGTGCGCTGCCACCTGCACTACCTCGCCGGGCGCGCCGAGGAGCATCTGACGTTCGACCTGCAGGCGCTGATCGGCAGCCGCATGGGCTACACCGACCATGCCGGCTCGCGCGGCGTCGAGCGCTTCATGAAGCACTATTTCCTGGTCGCCAAGGATGTCGGCGACCTGACCCGCATTTTCTGCGCGATCCTCGAGATCGACCAGAAGGGCAAGCGCCGGCTGTCGTGGCTGCGCTGGGGCGAGAAGCGGCGCCGGCTGGAGGGTTTCGGGCTCGACGGCGACCGGCTGACGATCCCGTCCGAGGACCTCTTCAAGAAGGACCCGGTCGCGCTGATCCGGCTCTTTCATGTCGCCCAGGAACACGATCTCGACATTCATCCGCGGGCGCTGCGCGCGGTGACGCAATCCCTGCGCCTCGTCGATGCGCGGCTGCGCGAGGACCCCGAAGCAAACCGCCTCTTCCTCGAAATCCTGACCTCGAAGAAAAGCCCGGAAATCGCGCTGCGGCGGATGAACGAAGCCGGCGTCTTCGGCCGCTTCGTGCCCGATTTCGGCCGGGTCGTCGCGCAGATGCAGTACGACATGTACCACGTCTACACGGTCGACGAGCACACCCTCTTCGCGATCGGCATCCTGCATCACATCGAAACCGGCCAGCTGAAGGACGAGCTGCCGGTCGCCAGCGCGATCATGCCGACGATCGCCTCGCGCCGCGCGCTCTATCTCGCGACCCTGCTGCACGACATCGCCAAGGGCCGCGGCGGCGACCATTCGCAGCTCGGCGAGAAGGTCGCGCTGAAGCTGGGGCCGCGCCTCGGCCTCTCGGACGAGGAGACCGAGACCGTCGCCTGGCTGGTGCGCTGGCACCTCTTGATGAGCAGCACCGCCTTCAAGCGCGACATCAGCGACCCCCAGACGATCCAGGATTTTGTCGAGCGGGTGCAATCGCCCGAGCGTCTCAAGCTGCTGCTGGTGCTGACCGCCGCCGACATCCGCGCGGTCGGGCCGAAGGTGTGGAACGGCTGGAAGGCGGCCTTGCTGCGCGAGCTCTACCATAGCGCGCTCGACGTGATCTCGGGCGGCCTCACGGTCGGGGCGCGCGACGCGCGCATCGCCGCGGCGCAGGCCGAGGCGCGCGCGCTGCTGCCCGATTTCACCGACGACGAGTTCGCTGCCTTCATCGGCCGCGGCTACCCGTTCTACTGGCTGTCGCTCGACGCCGAGACGCATGCCCGCCACGCCCGGCTGATGCGTGAAGCCGATACCAGCGGCGCCCCGCTGACGGTCGAGAAGCGCGTCGACCCGGCGCGCGCGGTGACCGAGATCACCCTCTACACCGCCGACCATCCGGGCCTCTTCTCGCGCATCGCCGGGGCGCTCGCGGTGTCGGGCGCCAACATCGTCGACGCCAAGATCATGACGATGTCGAACGGCATGGCGCTCGACACGCTCTGGGTGCAGGACCACGACGGCGCGCCGTTCGACCGGCCGGACAAGCTGGCGAAGCTCGCCTTCACCTTCGAGAACGTGCTGACCGGCGAACTCAACCCGCATATCGAGCTCGAACGGCGGCCGGCCTTCCCGAGCCGGATGAGCGTCTTCACCGTGCCGCCGCGCGTCCTGATCGACAACCAGGCGAGCCGCTCGCACACCGTGATCGAGGTCAACGGCCGCGACCGGCCGGGCCTCTTGTGGGAGGTAACGCGCGAATTGACCCGGCTCAGCCTGCAGGTCTCGAGCGCCAAGATCTCGACCTACGGCGAGAAGGTCGTCGACGTGTTCTACGTCAAGAACCTGTTCGGCCATAAGATCGAGCACCCGCAAAAACTTGACGAAATCCGCGCCGCGCTTGAAGCGGTGCTCGCCAAAGGCAACCGGCCGTCGCTCGCCGCGACAGCGCCCGCCCGCCGCGCGCGAACCGCCGCGGCGGCGCAGTAGCAGCGGTGGCGGCGACCCCGCGACCGCCACCGTGAGCGATCCGGGCGCCGCTTCCGCCGCCGAAATCGAGCCGCGCCGCCGCTTCCTGATCCCGCTGATCGTCGGCTGCGCCTTCTTCATGGAGGGGCTCGATTCGACGATGATCGCGGTGTCGATCCCGGCGATGGCGCGGAGCCTTGGCGAAAACCCGCTGCGCCTCAACCTCGTCATCACGACCTACCTCCTGAGCCTGGCGGTATTCATCCCGGTCAGCGGCTGGATCGCCGACCGTTTCGGGGCGCGCCGGGTGTTTTGCGCGGCGGTGCTGATCTTCGCCGGCGGTTCGGCGCTGTGCGGCCTGGCAACGAGCCTGCCGATGCTGCTCGCGATGCGCGTCGTGCAGGGCTTTGGCGGCGCGATGATGACGCCGGTCGGGCGCCTGATCCTGTTGCGCAGCTTCCCGCGCGCCGGCCTCGTCTCGGCGATGAACTGGATGACGATCCCGGCGATGATCGGGCCGACGGTCGGGCCGATCGTCGGCGGCTTTCTGACGAGCTACGCGTCGTGGCGCTGGATCTTCTACCTCAACATCCCGATCGGCGTTGTCGGCGGCGCGCTGGCGCTGTGGCTGTTCGAGAATTACCGCGCTCCGGCGCCGGCGCGGTTCGACCTCGTCGGGTTCGCGATCGCCGGGGTCGGGTTGTTTCTGCTGGAATTCGGGATCGAGAATTTGGGCCGCCCGATCATCGCGCCGGCGCTCGGGCTCGCGCTCTTTCCGCTGGCGCTGGTGGCGCTCTGGGGCTACCGCCGGCATGCCCGCACCAGCGCCGCGCCGGTGCTCGACCTGACGCTCCTCAAGATCGCGACCTTTCGCATCGGCACGGTAACCGGCGGCATCTGCCGCATGGGCCTCGACGCGACGCCGTTTCTGCTGCCCTTATTGTTTCAGGTCGGGTTCGGGCTGAGCCCGGTCGCCGCCGGCTTGCTGACCTTCGCTTCCACCCTGGGCGCGATGCTGGTGCGCAGTTTCTCGCGCATCCTGTTGCGCTTTACCGGCTTTCGCCGCACCCTGGTCGGCGGCGCCGTGCTGTCGGCGGCGGTCACCGCGAGCTTCGCCTTGCTCGACGCCGCCACGCCCCATTGGGTCATTGTCATCGCGGTGCTCGCCTCGGGCATGATCCGCAGCATCCAATACCTCGCGCTCAACACGATCAGCTTCGCCGACGTGCCGTCTGCCGCGCTCAGCCGCGCCACCAGCGTCAGTGGCGTCGGGCAGCAGCTGGCGCGCGGCTTCGGCGTCGCGATCGGCGCCGCGCTGCTGGCGCTGGTCGCCGGCCAGGAGCGGGTGACCACCGGCGATTTCCGCATCGTCTTTCTGCTGATCGCGCTGATCCCGCTATTATCGGTTCTCGGGTTTCGCCGGCTGAGCCCGGCCGCCGGGGCGGAAGTCAGCGGCAATCGGCTCTCTGAGCGGGCCATCCAGAAGGCGAACCAGAGGGCGAACCAGAGGGCGAAGGCGGGATAGCGGCGATGGCGCCACCGGGAGCGGCAATGGCGATGAAGATGCGGGCGGCCCATCCGATCAACCGCCTTCTCGATCTCGGCACCGCCGGGTATCCGCTGCGGGTCCGCCGCCGGCTGAAGATCCTCAACGTCGTCGCCGCGCTGATTGTCCTATCCTCGACACTCTACGCGCTCAACTACGCGATGACCGATGCGCGGGCCTATCGCTGGATCATCGTCATCAATTTGGGCCTCGTCGCGGTGGCGCTGTGCGTGCCCATGCTGCACCGGGTCAGCGAGATCTGCGCCGGCCTCGTCATCGCGGTCGCCGAAGCCGCGGCGCTCTTCGGCCTCGCCGCGCTGCTCGGCCGCGACGCCGGCATCCAGCTCAACCTGATCGTCGGCGCCGGCGCCAGCTTCTTCATCCTCGGCACCGAGCGCTGGTGCCTCAGCATGGCGGTCGTCCTGCTGTTTTTCGTGCTGCACCTGGCCGCCTGGCTGCTGTTTCCCCTCCCGATGGTCCCGGTCGATCGCGGCTTTGTCGTCCAGCTCTACCTCTCCTCGGCGCTGACGACCTTCGCGATTATCGTGGCGATCGTCTATTACGCGCTGCGCCTCGCCGAGCGCGCCGAAGCGGAGACCGAGGCGCTGCTGCGCAACATCCTGCCCGGCGAGATCGTCGACCGGCTGCGCAGCAACCCCGGCGAGCCGATCGCCGACGCCTTCGGCGAGGCCTCGATCCTCTTTTCCGACATCCAGAGCTTTGTGCCGCTGTCGCGCCGCCTCGGCGCCGAGCGCACCGTCGCGATGCTCAACGACATGATGAGCCGCTTCGACGCGCTGGCCAGCAAATACGGCGTCGAGAAGATCAAGACGATCGGCGACGCCTACATGGCCGTCGCCGGGCTGCCGCAGCCGGCGCCGGACCATGCCGCCCGCCTCGCCCGCATGGCGCTCGAGATGTTCGCCGAGAAGGAGGCGGTGGCGCGCCAGTTCGGGGTGACGATCCGGATGCGGATCGGGATTGCCTCGGGGCCGGTGATGGCCGGCGTGATCGGCACCCGCAAATTCTCCTATGACGTCTGGGGCGACGCGGTGAACCTCGCGGCGCGGCTCGAATCCTCGGGCGAACCGGAACGCGTGCAGTTGTCGGCCGAAGCCTTCGCGGCGCTGGCGCCGTACTTTCATTGCGAGCGGCGCGGCGAAATCGAAATCAAGGGCGTCGGTCCGCAGGAGACCTGGTTCCTCGTAGCGCACCGCGCCCAACGTGCCGCATAGCGCCGCAGTCGCCGTCGCGAGCGCTAAATTTGCCGCAATGTCGTGCTAGCCTTGGCACAGTCCGGATCGAAGCGCGCGAGCGCGCCGCAACTTTAAGGTGAGGCTGGCTGTAAATCCGCTGCAGGTTCAGCAAACGACCTATGGTCAGCACAACCGGGGGTAGTATCGGCGCCGCGGTGGCGTCGGCGATCTGGGACGTTGACGGGCGGCCGGGCAGGCTTCACGCTGCGCCGGCCGGGTATTTGAACGCCGTTCCGAGGGCAGCGCCATGAAGCTGATGTGGTTCCATCTGATGCCGTATACCGAGCTTCCCGACGATTTTCGCGAGAAGCACCCCTCGGTGTGGGTCGACATCCACTCGACCTTGTTCGACCCCCGGCGGGCCCATCACATGTACAACGACTTCATGGATGAGCTCGAATACGCGTCCGAATGCGGCTTCGACGCGGTATGCGTCAACGAGCACCATTCGAACGGCTATGGGCTAATGCCGTCGCCCAATCTGATTGCTTCGTCCCTGGCGCGCCGCACGACAAACACCGCGCTGTGCGTCATGGGCAATTCCTTGGCGCTCTACAACCCGCCGACCCGGGTGGCCGAAGAATTCGCGATGATCGATGTGATCTCCGGCGGGCGGCTGATCGCCGGCTTCCCGGTCGGGACCCCGATGGATACCTGCTTCGCCTACGGCCAGAACCCCTCGATGCTGCGCGAGCGCTATCTCGAGGCCCACGATTTGGTGATGCGCGCCTGGCAGGCGCCCGACACCTTCGCCTTCAACGGCCGCTTCAACCAGCAGCGCTACGTCAACATCTGGCCGCGCCCGGTACAGAAGCCGCACCCGCCGGTGTGGATCCCGGGCGGCGGCTCGGTCGAGACCTGGCAGTGGTGCGCCAAGATGGACTACGTCTACGCCTATCTCTCCTATTTCGGCTTCAAGGAGGGGCAGGCGACGATGTCCGGCTTCTGGGACGAGATGAAGCGGCTCGGCAAGGATTTGAACCCCTACCGCGCCGGCTTCCTGCAATTCGTCGGGGTCGCAGAGAGCCGCGAGCAGGCGATGGAGCTCTACCGCGAGCCGGCCGAATATTTCTATGGCCGCTGCCTGCGCGTCGACCCGAAATGGGCGATGCCGCCGGGCTACATCACCGAGGCGACGCAG
>Ga0070731_10001338_pt1 | contig 25761 bp, 24 predicted proteins | sample Coa_R1_2_FD_66448 | JGI IMG/M metagenome (GOLD analysis project Ga0070731, IMG submission 66448) | Surface soil microbial communities from Centralia Pennsylvania, which are recovering from an underground coalmine fire - Coalmine... | ecosystem: Environmental > Terrestrial > Soil > Unclassified ... | reverse complement strand
TTCAGGCGCTCGGCCGCACGCCCTTCGATTTCGCGACCTGGGTTGCGATGAAGTCCATCAGCGGCGGCGACAGGCAGTCGTACGGCTCGAGGCCGAGCTCGCGCAAGCGGCTTCGCACCGCGCCCATGTTCTCTGGATTGGCGCCTGCCTCGATGATCGACGAGACGAATGCGGCAAACTCCGGCGACGACCAGCCACGCTCCGGCGAAAGCTCGGTATGGATGAAGTCGAAGCCATACAGCGGATGGCCCTTGTTCTCGATGCGCCCGTACATGTGCACGCCGCAGCCCTTGCAGGCGTAGCGCTGAATCGCGGCGTTCGGATCGACGATCGACAGCTTGTTGCCGTTCGCCTTGACGCTCAGCTTCTCGCGCGGCACCACCGCGACCTGCGAGAACAGCGCGCCCTCGGGCTTCCAGCACTTCGTGCAACCGCAGACGTGGTTGTGCGCGCTTTGCGCGCCGATTCCGATCGCGACCTTGTCGGACGCGCAGTTGCAGTAAAGCGTACCGCCGGCGAAGTTCGGCGCGGCTTTCGCGATGCCGTGATCGACGGCGGGATGAATCGAGGGTGTCGCCATGGTGAAGCCTCCTGTCGAAACGAATGTGACGGGTGACCGGTCAGTAATTGACGACCGACCGGATCGACTTGCCTTCGTGCATCAAATCGAAGCCTTCGTTGATGCGATCGAGCGGCAGCGTATGCGTGATGAGATCGTCGATGTTGATCTTGCCCTCCATGTACCAGTCGACGATCTTCGGCACGTCGGTGCGACCGCGCGCGCCGCCGAACGCCGTGCCCTTCCAGACGCGGCCGGTGACGAGCTGGAACGGCCGCGTCCTGATTTCCTGACCGGAGCCCGCGACGCCGATGATCGTCGATACGCCCCAGCCACGATGGCAGCATTCGAGCGCCTGGCGCATGACGTCGACGTTACCGATGCACTCGAACGAGTAGTCGGCGCCGCCCCCGGTCAAGTCGACGAGGTAGGGCACGAGGTCGCCCTTGACCTCCTTCGGATTGACGAAGTGCGTGAGGCCGAATTTGCGTGCGAGCTTCTCGCGCGCGGGGTTGAGATCGACGCCGATGATCATGTTCGCGCCGACCATCCGCGCGCCCTGCACGACGTTGAGCCCGATGCCACCCAGCCCGAACACGACGACATTGGCGCCGGGCTCGACCTTCGCGGTATTGATCACGGCGCCGATGCCTGTGGTGACGCCACAGCCGATGTAGCAGACCTTCTCGAACGGCGCGTCCTCGCGGATCTTCGCGACGGCGATCTCGGGCAGCACGGTGAAGTTCGCGAACGTCGAGCAGCCCATGTAGTGATGGACCATCTCGCCACCAAGCGAGAAGCGGCTCGTGCCGTCGGGCATCAGGCCCTTGCCCTGCGTGGCGCGGATCGCCGTGCAGAGGTTCGTCTTGCGCGACAGGCACGATTTGCATTGCCGGCATTCGGGCGTGTAGAGCGGGATCACGTGATCGCCCTTGCGTACGCTCGAAACGTTCGGCCCGACGTCGACTACGATGCCAGCGCCTTCGTGACCGAGGATCGCGGGAAAGAGTCCCTCGGGATCCGCGCCGCTGCGCGTGAATTCGTCCGTATGGCAGATTCCGGTCGCCTTGATCTCGACGAGCACCTCGCCCGATTTCGGCCCGGCGAGTTGCACGGTCTCGATGGTCAACGGCTGTCCGGCTTTGTGGGCGACTGCTGCGCGCACGTCCACGATGCTTCCTCCTCGTTGTGGTTGCCGCGCCCGATGCGACCGGCGGACGTGCAGGTTACGACATTTTCGGATCGCGTGCACGTGTTGCTGCGACGCAGCAACATTCGCCGCGCGGCGACACGCAAGACGCAAATTGACTTTGCAAAGCCGCTAGCAGAGACTCTCACCGCAGCTTTGCGCGACCGCGGCTTCGCCGCGCAACGCCGCAGTTCATAATACGTCGACGACAGAGGAGGCCCCATGAAGATTGTCGATGCGCCGTGGTTTCGAAAGGCATCAGCAGTGGCATTTCTCGGCTCGCTCGTTGTTCCGGCACTCTCCTGGGCCGATGCCGATCTCGACAAGATGCTCGCCAATCCCAACAACTGGGCGATGCAGGCGGGCGACATGCACAACCAGCGTTACAGTCCGCTGAAGCAGATCAACAAGAGCAATGTCGGCAAGATGCAGGTCGCATGGATGTTCTCGACCGGCGTCCTGCGCGGCCACGAAGGCTCGCCGCTCGTGCTCGGCGACACGATGTACCTCGTTTCCCCGTTTCCGAACAAGGTCTTCGCGCTCGACATCGACACGCAAAAGATCAAGTGGCGTTACGAGCCGAAGCAGGACGCCGCGGTCATTCCGCAGATGTGCTGCGACACCGTGAACCGCGGCCTCGCCTACGGCGACGGCAAGATCTTCCTGCAGCAGGCCGACAGCACGCTTGTCGCGCTCGACGCCAACACCGGCAAGGTGGTCTGGAGCGTCAAGAACGGCGACCCGAAGCTCGGCGCCGTCAACACCAACGCCCCACACGTGTTCAAGGACAAGGTGATCACCGGCATCTCGGGCGGCGAATGGGGCGTGCGCGGCTACATCACCGCGTATGACATCAACACCGGCAAGCAGGTGTGGCGCGCCTACAGCACCGGTCCCGACGCGGAAATGCTGGTCGATCCGGACAAGACGATGACGTGGACCGACGGCGAGATGAAACCGGTCGGCAAGGATTCGTCGCTCAAGAGCTGGCAGGGCGATCAGTGGAAGATCGGCGGCGGCACGACGTGGGGCTGGTACAGCTACGACAAGGACCTGAACCTGCTCTACTACGGCAGCGGCAATCCCTCGACGTGGAATCCGATCCAGCGCAAGGGCGACAACAGGTGGTCGATGACGATCTTCGCGCGCGACGTCGATACGGGGACGGCGAAGTGGGTGTTCCAGATGACGCCGTGGGATCAGTGGGACTACGACGGCGTCAACGAGATGATCCTCGCCGACATCAATGTCAACGGCAAGCCGACGAAGGCGCTCGTCCACTTCGACCGCAACGGATTCGGCTACACGCTCGACCGGACGACCGGCGCGCTGCTCGTCGCGCAGAAGTACGACCCGGCGGTCAACTGGGCGACGCACGTCGACATGAAGACGGGGCGCCCGGAGGTCGTCAAGAAATACGCGCCCGGTGAAAACGGCGCCGACTTCAACAACAAGGGCATCTGCCCGGCGGCGCTCGGATCGAAGGACGAGCAGCCGGCATCGTTCGACCCGCAAACCAAGCGGTTCTACGTGCCGACCAATCACGTCTGCATGGATTACGAGCCGTTCCAGATCGAGTACACGGCCGGCCAGCCTTACGTCGGCGCGACGCTGGCGATGTTCCCCGCGCCCGGCGGCAATACGATGGGCAATTTCATCGCCTGGGATGCCGGCACAGGGAAGATCGTGCAATCGAAGCCCGAGAAGTTCTCGGTGTGGAGCGGAGCGTTGACGACCGCGGGCGGCATCGCCTGCTACGGCACGCTCGAGGGCTACCTGAAGTGCGTCGACTCGAACGACATCAACAAGGAGCTCTTCAGGTTCAAGACGCCCTCCGGCATTATCGGGAACGTCTTCACCTACGAGCACAAAGGCAAGCAGTACATCGGCGTGTTCTCCGGTATCGGCGGCTGGGCCGGCATCGGCATGGCGGCCGGACTCGAGAAGCCCGAGGAGGGGCTCGGCGCGGTTGGCGGATACAAGGAGCTCGCCGACTACACGAACCTCGGCGGCTCGCTCACGGTGTTCGCGCTTCCGCAAACCTGAAGCCTTTCGCGATTGCCGGCGTCGCCACGGCGGCGCCGGCAGTTGCGCCTTTTCGCGGCGCGTGAGCGCCCGCCAATCGAACGTCCCGTTGGAGACTCGATGCGAACCATGATTTCCGGTGCGGCGGCGTTCGCGTTGTCGCTTGCCGTGCACACTGTCGCGACTGCGCAGGGAACGACAGAGCAGGCGGGTGCTTCGACTGCACAAGCGCCCCCTGCGCAAACCACCGGCAACAAGGTGACGCGAACAGAGGCAGGCAAGCCGCTCTACACGGTGGTCGACGGGTACAAGGTCGACTCGAACACGATGAACGGCTTTCGCGCGTGGCGCGCCGCCGCGTGTGATCGTTGCCACGGTGCGAATCAGCAGGGACTGGTCGGCCCCTCGCTGATCGAAAGCCTGAAGACGCTGACCAAGGCGGAGTTCGTCAAGACGCTGCACGACGGCCGACTCGAGAAGGGGATGCCGAGTTGGCAGAGCAGCAAGATGGTCATGGACAACATGGACAACCTGTACGCGTACCTGAAGGGTCGCTCGAACGGTGACATCACGCGCGCGCACGTCGAGGAGCTCAAGCAATGACGTGCGTTTCGTCACCGAGAGTAGCTACGCGCGTTGCGCGCGCGGCAACGTGCATCGTCGGCTTCGTCGCGATGCTCGCCGTCGCCATCGCGCCCGCGCTTGCGGCCGATGAGGCGCGCACCGCATTCCGCCCCTGCATCGATCCGTCGAACCTGCCCTTCGCCAACGACAAGGGTGAGGGCTTCGAGAACAAGATCGCGGCGCTCTTCGCGAGCAAGCTCGGCTTGCCGGTCCAGAGCTATTCGTTTCCGCAGCGGATGAACTTCATCCGCAACACGCTGCGCTATCGGTTGCCCGGCGAGGACTTTCGCTGCGACATCGTCATGAGCGTGCCGGCGACCTACGACCAGGCGATGCCGACGGTTCCCTATTACCGCTCGACGTATGCGCTCGTATACCGGAAGGGCAAGGGACTCGACCAGGTCAAGTCGGGTGAGGACTTCCTCGCGTTGCCCGCGGACGTTCGCGCGAAGCTGCACATCGGCTTCTTCGACAAGTCGCCCGCCGGGACGTGGCTCGTCAAGCACGGAATGGAAGCGGAGGCGAAGGCTTACCCGATGATGTCGCCCGATCCGGATCAGTACCCGGGCCAGATGATCGACACCGAGCTCGCGCAAGGGAAGATCGATGCCGCCATCGTCTGGGGGCCGATCGCCGGGTATTACGCGAAGCGCGTGCCCGGCGTCGAGTTCGCCGTCATTCCGTTGCGCTCCGAGCCGGGGGTCAAGTTCGATTACGCGATCGCGATGGGCGTTCGCCGGGGCGAGGGCGAGTGGAAGGCGACGATCGACAAGCTCATCGTCGACAACCAGGCGGCGATCACGCGGATCCTGCACGAGTACGACGTGCCGCTGATCGACGCGAACGGCAACCCGCTGGGATGATCATGAATCGCTTGTATGGTCCCCCCACGCTCGCAGCTCCGCTGCTTCGCTGCCCCCCGGGGGGCGCAATTCGCGCTTGGGACGGCCCGGCGCGCGCGTTCGCATGCTGCGTCGGATTGCTGTGCGTCGCGCCGCTCGCGGTGGCGAACGATTTCCCGACGCGCGCGCGCGTCGACTACGTCCTGTCATGCATGCAGGACAACCGGATGTCGCCGCAGGAGTCGATGTACAAATGCTCGTGTGCGATCGACGCGATCGCGGCGAAGGTCCGCTACCGCGACTGGGTCGACCTTTCGACGGTGGCGAACGGCGTGACGATCGCCGGCGAGCGCGGCGGCGTCATGCGCGATTTGAAGGATGCGCGAAAGCTGATCGGCTCCTACCGCAAGCTGCAGGACGACGCCAAGCGGCAGTGCTTCATCCCGACGCAGTAGCGCGTCGCGGCGAAAGTCGCCTCAGCGCCTTTCCGGTTTTGGATCGAACGCGGCGCGTAAGCCGACGAAGATCGCTCGCGGCGACCCGAGCGCGCGGAATTGCTCGGCCACCGGCGCGATGCCCTGTGCCGGGCCGAAGCTTCGGCCCGGCCCGGTGAAAACGTTCGAGCCGAGTTGCGCGAAGTTCGCGTACTGGCGATCGAACAGATTCTCGACGGTCGCGAATAGCGTGACGCTCGGCGTCAGCGCGTATTGCGCATCGAGATTGACGACGAAATAACCGGGCAGGGGACCGCCGCGGTCGGCATTGTTGTCGTCGCCGATCGCGTACTGGCTCGATACGGCGAGCATCGTCACGCCGATGTCGGCCTTGGAAGCGACGTTCCAGTCGATGCGAAGCTTGGCGCTTTGCGCGGGAATGCCGGGAATGCGGTTGCCGTCGTGCACGACGATGCCGCCATCCGCATCGGCCTGCGAGTTGTTCGGGCTCGACGCGTCGAACGTCGAACGATAGCGCGCATCGATCGCGTCGTAGCGAAACGTCACCGTGACCGGTTCGGTGCGCCAGGTGGCTCCGAGCTCGACGCCCTGGCGTCGTGTCCTGCCGACGTTGCGGAAGTAGCCGGCGTTCGTGGCGCCCGCCCCGCTCGGAATGAACGCGAGATCGTCGCGTAGATCGGTCCGATAAAGCGCGGCCGACCACGCGAGGTCGCGCCACTTGCCGCGCGCACCGGTCTCGATCGTCGACGAGACCACCTTCTTTAGGGGAGGATCGGCAAGAAATTCGTTCGGCAGCTTGCAGGGCGCGTCCGGATCGGCGCACGTGAGCTCGATCGGCGTCGGCGCGCGCATGCCTTCGCTATAGCTCGCGTACGCGGTGAGCGACGACGTTGGATTGAAATTGACGCCGACCGCCGGATCGAGCCGCGAGAACGTGTGCGTGCCGTTCAGCGCAGCGTCCTGGCCGCTGCGGTCCTCGATCACGGCGCGCGCGGTGTCGTAGCGAGCCGAGACCGTCGTCGACCACGTGTCCGAGACCGCAATCAGATCGCCCGCGTACACGGCGGCATCGCTGTTGCGAAGCGCGACGATCGTCGTGTCGACGAACGGGCCGGTCCCGATGGTATTGCGATCCGCTGCGAACGTCGCCGGCTGCGTTGCCTGCGAGAAATGCGTGATGCCGCCGTTCGCGCTCGCGCCGACCGCGAATTGATGCGGGCGTCCGGCGAGCTTCGTGCGAAGCGTCCACTGCAGCGCGGCGCCGTAGCTCGTCTCGTCGATCGCGGCGCGATCGTTCGTTCCCGGATTGGTCTGCGCGGCGCCGGTGTCCGGATCGATATCGCCGAAATCGTCGTTGACGTTGCTCGAAAGATTCGTATTGCGATATCGGCGGTAATAGAGATTCGCGTCGACGAGCTGATCTTCGCCGAGGAAGCGGCTGGCCTTCCCGATGACGAACGCGAGCCGGTTCTCGTTGATGTCCGGATACGTGTACGGATCGCGCGGTGCATCGAGGAACGAGACCGGCAACGTCTGCGAGCCTTCGAGCGTGTTGTCGGCCAGCGTCACGCTCACGTCGATGTTCGAATGCTCGTCCTCGCGTCCGACCTTCCCGAAAAACTGCCGCACGCGGCTTCCCGCATGCTTCGCGTAGCCATCGTCGTCGGTGAAGTTGCCCGTTGCGAAGGCGTCGAGCGCATCGTGCGCGACACCGTACTGGAATTCGAGGGCGCGACGTCGAAACGAGCCGCCCGAGGCCTCGAACGACAAGCCCGGGTACTGATCGCCACTCTTGGTATAGATCGCGAGCGCGCCTCCCAGCGTGTTGAGGCCAAACGCCGGCACCGTGCCGGGCAGGAGCTGCACGCTCGATATCGCGGAGCGCGGCAGCAAATCCCAGTTGACGACGTCGCCGAAGGCCTCGTTGATCCGCACGCCGTCCTGGAACACGGAAACGCCTTGCGGCGTGCCGAGCAGCGGCGACGCGGCGAAGCCGCGGAACTCGAGCGATTGCTGGAATGCGTTGCCCTGGCCCGATGCCGCGCTGACGCTGTTCGCATTGAGATCGAGGAATTGCGTCAGCGTGAGCGGACGCATCCGCGAGAACTGCCGGTTGTCGAAGATCTGCACGTTTGCGGGCACGTCGCGAAGCGCCGTGCCGAGCCCCGGCAGTGGTGCGGTGCCGACGACGTCGACCGACGGCAGCTCGAACACCTCGGCGGGATTGTCGGCGGCGTGCGCGCTGCTCCAGGCGGCAAGGGCGGCCAGCACAACGGCTGTCCGGCGCGCCGCACGATGTCGATCGATGCTCACTGTCCGCGCATTGTCTCTCGCTTGACACTTCGCCCTCGTCTGGCATCCATGATCGCGGTACGATAAGGCGACTCCCATCCGCGGCGCGGCACATCGCGTCCTCACGAAACGTTGCGTCCGGGCGAACGTGCGAAAGGCCATCGAACCATGCGCAAGACCAAAGTGACGAACCGATCGAATTCTGCCGCGCTTACGCTCCTTGCGACCGTCGCGCTCGCCGCGTCGTGCGTGTCGTTCTCGCAAGCAACCCGGGGAGCGGAGACCGGTGTGGCTTACGTGAGCACGGCCTCCGGCCTTGCGGTGATCGATCTCGGGCGTCTCGAAGTCGCGGGGACCATTGATTTGTCTTCGGCGGTGCGCGGCCTCGCGGTGACGCCGGATGGGAAGTACGTGCTCGCCGCCGACGAGGCGAGCGGCGACGTCGCCGTCATCGATTCATCCAATTTCAGCGTGGTTCGGCGCGTGCCCATCGGCAAGAACCCCGAGTTCATGCGCATGCAACCCGATGGGGCCAAGGCATACGTCACGTTCGAGCCATCGTCTTCCGGCAAGCTCCCGGGCAAGGGTGAAAAGGACGACGACTCGGGCGCTCCAGCGGAAGTCGCGGCGATCGATCTGCATACCTGGACGGCGCGAAGCTTCTTGACCGGAGGCCGCGAAACCGAAGGCATCGAATTCTCCCCCGACGGGAAGCGCCTTTCTGTCGCCAACGAAGGCGACGACACGGTCACGAGTTATGACAAGCAGACCGGAAAGCTCGTGCAAACCGTCGATCTGCATTCCGTGGGGAGCCGCCCGCGCGGAATCAAGGTCTCGCCCGACGGAACACGCTACGTCGTGACGATGGAGAACAGCGACACGCTCGTCGTGCTCGACCCCGCGCTTAGGGTCGAAAAGACCGTTCCGGTTGAAAAGGGACCGTACGGCGTTGCTTTCGATCGGTCCGGGCAACGGCTGTTCGTGGCGGCTGCGAGAGCAAAGACGCTTCAGGTATTCGATGCCCGGACATTCCAGAAGCTCGCGGACATACCGGTGGGTGATCGTTGCTGGCATTTTTCCTTCACCCCTGGCGAAGCGTATCTGCTGGTCGCTTGCGGACGCTCGAACGACCTCCGCGTTGTCGATGCCAAGGCCTATCGGCCGGTCAAGACCATCACCGGGCTGAAGCTCGCCTGGGGTGTGGTGACGTATCCCAAGGCGAACGGTTCGCTCGACGCGCGCTGACCGGACGGGGAGTGCAGCGCCCATGGAATCGATCATGCGTTCGGCTGGCCTCCGCAACCGATTCTCGTATGCTTATCGGCTTTCATCGTCCGGTGACGCGATGCCGGCGAGCAGTGTTCGCGAGAAAGGCGAAAGGACGATGCCACACTGGATGCCGCTGCTCGCGATTCCGCTTGCACTTGCCGCGGTGCAACCCGCGTTCGCTCAGACGGCGGACCAGGCGCCGCTCGTCATCGATCCGATCACGGTGACCGCGACAAGGCATGCCGAGCGGGCATTCGATGTTCCGGCTTCCATCGACACGATCGACGCGGACACGATCCGTGACGGCCAGCCGATGGTCAACCTGTCCGAGACGTTCGCCCGCATTCCCGGCGTGTTCGTGGCGAATCGCCAGAACTACGCTCAGGATCTGCAGGTCAGCTCGCGCGGCTTCGGGGCGCGCGCAACGTTCGGCGAGCGCGGCGTCCGCATCTACCAGGACGGAATTCCAGTCACGATGCCGGACGGGCAGGGACAAACGGGAAGCTTCAGCCTGTTGTCGGCTTCGCGCATCGAGATTCTGCGCGGGCCGTTCTCGGCGCTGTATGGCAATGCATCAGGCGGCGTGATTTCGATCTTCACCGAGGATCCGCCCGATGTTCCGTACGTCGACGTCAACGCCGGCGGCGGCAGCTATGGGCAAGCGGTCTTCGGCGTGAAGGCCGGCGCGAGGGGCGCGTATGTCGGTGGCGTCGCCGCCGCGACCGAATTTCGCACCGACGGCTATCGCGCGCATTCGTCGGCACGGCGCGACGTCACGAACGCAAAGCTCGTCATCGACGAATCGACCGATACGCGCATCACGCTGATCGGCAACACACAGTTCCAGCCGGAGACCCAGGACCCGCTCGGCTTGACGCGCGCCGAATGGAGCGCGAACCCGCGGGGCGCCGATCCGGCGGCGTTCCTTTTTGATACGCGCAAGACGATCAATCAGGAACAGGTGGGCGCCGGCGTCGATCATCGCTTTTCGGATGCACTTTCGATGCATGTCGACGCGTATGGCGGGCGCAGGTTGATTCGCCAATACCTGGCGCTCACGGGCAGCGGCGCGACCTCGTCGGGCGGCGTCACCGACCTCGATCGCGATTACGGCGGCGTGGGCGTCCAGCTCGTGTGGCGTAGCGTCGCGCTGAATGGTCCGCTGACGCTCACGGTCGGCGGCGATTTCAACCATCAGCACGAGCGACGCAAGGGGTTCGTCAACAATTTTGGCGATCTCGGCGATCTGCGCCGCGACGAGGACGACAACGTCTACGGCAACGACCTCTACGCGCAGGCGGAATGGGGGTTCGCGCCGCGCTGGACCGGCACGCTAGGCGTGCGCACGACCAGCGTTCACTACACGTCCGACGATCACTACGTCACGGCGAGCAACCCCGACGACAGCGGCAGCCGGCGCTTCGACGACACGAGCCCGGTCGCTGGCATCGTTTATCACGTCACCGACGATCTCAACGCGTACACGAGCTACGGCGAGGGGTTCGAGACGCCGACGTTCGCCGAGCTCGCCTATCGCGAGGGCGGCAGCGGCCTCAACTTCGCGCTGCAACCGGCGCGGAGCCGCGCGACGGAGATCGGCCTCAAGTATCGGCTTTCGGACCGTCAGCGAGTGACGGCGGCGATCTTCAACGTGAACACGCGCAACGAGATCGTCGTCGATACCGCGATCGGAGGACGCACGATCTACAAGAACGCGTCGGCGACGAGGCGCCGGGGCGCGGAAGCCGCATGGGACGGGCGCTTCGACTACGGCATCGAGGCGCACGTGGCGCTCACGTGGCTTCGGGCGGAATTCACCGAACCCTTCACGACGGGATCGTCGCCTGCACCGGTGGCCGCGGGCGCGCGGATTCCGGCGGTCCCCTCGAAGCAGGCGTACGGCGAGCTGGCGTGGATCCCCGGTCGCTTCCACGGTCTCGATACCGCGCTCGAAGTTCAATACGTCGACAAGCTATACGTCAACGAGGCCAATACCGATGCCGCCCCTGCGTACGCGGTGCTGAACTGGCGCGTCGGCTTTTCGCAGACGTACGGCACGGCGATCTGGAAGGCCTTCGTGCGCGTCAACAACATCTTCGGTCGCAACTACTCCGGCTCGGTGATCGTCGATGATGGCAATGGTCGCTTTTTCGAGCCCGCGCCGGGACGCAACTGGTTTGCCGGCGTTAACGTGGAGGTGAAGCTGTAATGCAGCCAACAGCGGCGATATCGCGTTACACGAAGACAGCGGTCGTCGTGCACTGGCTGATCGCCGCGATTGTTTTCGGGCAGTTCGCGTTCGGCTGGCTGATGCAGCAGATCCCGAAGGGGCACGGCAGCATCCGCGCCGATGCGTTCAACCTGCACAAATCGATCGGCCTCTGCCTGCTCTCGCTGATGCTGTTTCGCCTGGGCTGGCGGCTTCTCCATCCTGCACCACCTTTGCCGATGTTGCCGCGCTGGCAGGCGTGCGCGGCGAAGTCCAACCATGCCGCGCTTTACGCGACGCTCATCGTGATGCCGCTCGCCGGTTACCTGGGATCGGTGTTCAGCGGCTATCCGGTGAAGTGGTTCGGCGTCACGCTTCCCGCGTGGGGCGCCAAGATGCCGGCCGTGAAGGACCTGATGAGCGACATTCACCTCGTCGCAAGCTTCGTGCTGCTGACGCTCGTCGTCGTGCATATCGCCGCTGCGCTCACGCATGCGTGGCGCGGCGATGGCGTGCTGGCGCGGATGACGCTTGCGCCGATGGTCCCGGGCTTCAGCGAGGGGCAGCCGCGGCCGAAGCCCGCGAAGGCGATGCCCGAAGTGCCTGCTCGAGGAGCTGTACGGTTTCCGCGTGCTTGAAGTCGCGCGCCATGTCGAGCGCGCTCTTTCCCCGATTGTCCACCGGATCGACGCGTGCGCCGGCGTCGATCAGTACGCGCGCGGTGTCGGTGTGCCCGTATCCCGCCGCCCACATGAGCGCCGTCAGGTCGTTGCGATAGAGGGCGTTCGGATCGACGCCGTGTGCGAGGAGCAGACGCACCACCTCCGTCCTGCCTTCGCCCGCGGCATACGTGATCGCGTTCTTGCCAAGCTGATCGACGGCGGCGACATCGGCGCCGTGGTCGAGCAGCGCCTTCGCGATCTCGACGTTGCCGGCGTAGGCGGCGGCCATGAGCGGCGTGACGCCATTGATCGCGCCGAGGTTCACGTTCGCGCCGGCTTCGATCAAGGGCTTGGCCATATCGGCGCGGTTCTTCTCGAGCGCGATCAGCAGCGCCGTCTTGCCGACGCGATTGCGCGAATCGACCGCCGCGCCGTCCTTGAGCGCGCGCACGACGCCGGCCGCATCGTCGTTTCGTGCCGAGGCGAGCAGTCGCGCGTTGGTGGCGAGCTGCTCGTCGCTGGTCGCCAGGGCAAGCGACGGTCCGAGCGCGAAAAGCGCCGTCGCAACGCCGATGACGACGCGACGAACGCCTGCGCTTTCGCGCATCCTGGGTAAAACCGACTTCCACTTCATCGAAATCCTCCGTGCCGAGGACCAGGAATCAGAAGACAGCAGCGCGAGACCGGTACCGCGGCTCGCGCCGCGCCACCGAAAGCCCCGCCGCATCTGACAACCGTCAACTGACAACCGACTCCCGATTGCAACTTCCCGGGAAACGCACTATAACGGCGTTTGCGCGCGCGGACCAGGTGTCTTCGCGCCATGCCGTGCAGGCTCGTTTCGAAGAAAGCAGCGCATCGCGCTTTCGCCCATTACCGTCTCGACGCTCGCGCAAGAACAAGGCACCCAGGAGGGCCTTTCCATGATCGAACGCAACACCAACGTCGCCCGGGTCACGCTCGTCGCCGCGGGTTTCGCGCTGTCGCTTTCGGCGGGTGCGCAGGAAACCGGCACCGCGGACACGACGGTCGCCCGACCGATGTCGAGCAAGCTCATGCCGGTCACGCAGGCCATGCTCGACAACGCCGGGTCGGATGCGAAGAACTGGATTCACTCGAATGGCAGCTACGCGCAGACGCGCTACTACCCGGGCTCGCAGATCAACGCGGGCAACGTCGCGAAGCTCAAGCCCGCGTTCGTGTTCCAGACCGCAGTGCTCGAATCGATGGAGACCGCACCGATCGTCGTCGACGGCGTGATGTTCCTGACGACGTCGTTCAACCACGTCTACGCGATCGACGCGGCGACCGGCGAGGAATACTGGCATTACAAGCACAAGATGGGACCGATCACGACGTTCTGCTGCGGTCCGAACAACCGCGGCGTGGCGATCGATGGCGATCGGCTCTTCATGGGAACGCTCGACGCAAAGCTTGTCGCGCTCGACGCGAAGACCGGCAAGATTTTGTGGGAAACGCAGATCGCCGATCCCGACAAGGGCTATTCGGAAACGATGGCGCCCGCGGTCGTCGACGGGAAGGTGCTGATCGGCACGAACGGCGGCGAGTACGGCATCCGCGGCTTCGTGAAGGCGTTCGACGAGAAGGACGGGCACCTGCTGTGGACGTTCTACACGATTCCGGACACCGGCCAGGAAGGCGTGTGGGCCGAGAAGGACGCGACGGGCCGCGACATGCATCGCGACATCGCGGCGGAGAAGGCGGCGCTCGCGAAGGACTCGTCGTTCTCCGACAAGCTGGGCGGTGGCGTGTGGATGACGCCGTCGGTGGATCGCAAGACTCACATGATCTACTTCGTCGTCGGCAATCCGTCGCCCGACCTCTATGGCGCGATTCGTCCGGGCGACAACCTGTACACCGACTCGATGGTCGCGATCGACCTCGAGAACGGCGCGTACAAGTGGCACTCGCAATACATCGCGCACGACGTATGGGACCTGGACGCGGTAAGCGCGACGGTGCTCACGCAGGCGAAGGACGCGAGCGGCAAGGTGGTCGACGTCGTCGTGCATGCCGGCAAGACCGGGCACGTCTACGTCAACGATCGCGTATCCGGCAAGCTGATCCGCTTCTCCGAGGCGATGATCCCGCAGGAGAACATGTGGACGTTGCCGACTGCGCAAGGCGCGCGGATGCTGCCGGGCGCGAATGGCGGCGTCGAGTGGTCGCCGATCGCCGTCAATCCGAAGCTGCATACCGCCTTTGCGGCGAATCTGCATCAGCCGATGACGTATCAAGTCGAGGCCGCGCCGTATCCCGGTGGCAGCAAATTGTGGCTCGGCGGCGCGTTCAAGACGATTCCGTCGGAAGCGCAATGGGGCCAGCTCGTCGCGGTCAATCTCGACAACGGCAAGATTGTGTGGAAGCACAAGACCCCGCAGCCGCTGATCGGCGGCGTGCTCGCGACCGCGGGCGATCTCGTGTTCAACGGCGAGGCGGACGGCTGGTATCGCGCGTACGACGCGCGCACCGGCAAGGTGCTGTGGAGCTTCAACTGCGGCGCGGGCGTCAATTCGCCGGGTGTTGCGTACATGGTGAACGGTAAGCAGTACGTCGCGGTCGCCGCTGGCGGAAACAACCAGATCGACGCCAAGCGCGGCAACAGCGTGTTCGTGTTCGCGCTGCCGTAATCCGCATATCACCCTCGAGCGGCCGCGCCCCGAACCGGCGCGGCCGCTTTCATCTCAACGCTCGATGAGCACCCGCCGGTGCTCGAACCTTTTCACGATGAAGATTCTGTCGATCGCAAACGCCGTCGCTGCGTATGTCGCATGCGGAACGGTATTCGCGCAGGCCCCCGCGGGCGCGCCGCCGAAAGTCGAGGTCTGCGCGGCCTGCCATGGCGCCGACGGCAATTCGACGAATCCGCTCTATCCAAATCTTGCTCAGCAGACGGCGCGCTACACGTACCTCGAGCTCAAGGATTTCAAGGAGGGCCGGCGCAACGATCCGCTGATGAGTCCGATCGCCAGGACGCTCGATCAGAACGAGATGCTCGCGCTCGCCGACTGGTACTCGAAGCAGAAGGAGAAGCCGACCAACTTCAAGCCCGATCCGGCGAAGGTCGAGGCGGGACGCAAGGTCGCCGATGCGGTGTTGTGCTCGATGTGCCACGGCGGGGATTTCGTCGGGCAGAACGAGATCCCGCGCGAGGCTGGCCAGCACTACGAGTACATCAAGAAGCAGCTACTCGATTTCAAGAACAAGCGCCGCACCAACGACGCGGGCAACATGACGAGCGTGACGAGCACGCTGTCGGACGAGCAGATCGACGAGCTGGCGCAATTCGTTGCGAATTTGCATTAGGGTTGGAACTGGGGTCAAAGACTGTGTTTCCGAACAAAGCGTACGGAAACACATCCTGACCCCAAACTCTATGCTTAACCACGGGGGCTTGCATAGGTCGGTGCCCTCGACGCAATCGCCCCATTGACGTCCGAGATCACGATCTCGACGCGACGGTTCATCTGCCGGCCCGCGGGATTCGAATTGCTCGCCACCGGATACTCCTCGCCGTAGCCGCGCGCGATGATTCGCGCTGGATCGATTCCGCGATCGATCAGCGCGAGCCGAACCGCAGCAGCGCGACGCTCCGACAACATCTGGTTCGAGCCGGGATTGCCGACGCTGTCGGTGAATCCCTCGATGCTCACGCGCCGTTTCGGATACGCATTCATGAAATCGGCGAGGCGATCGACCACGCGAACGCCGCCCGGATTGAGATGCGCGCTTCCGGTGTCGAACAAGAGATCGCCGAGAGTCACGACCATGCCCCGATCGGTCGGACGCGCGTGCAATTCGTCGAGTGCCGATTGCAGCGATTCCGCGCGGGCCTGCGCGCTAGACGCCTGAGCGCGTGCGGCTTCAGCCTGCTCGCGGGCTGCCTGTGCCTGCTTCGCTGCTTCCTCGGCCTGCTGCTGCGCGGCGACGGCGTTCGCGCGATTGACGTCGGCCTGCGCCTGCGCGCGCTCGGCGTCTTCCTGCGCCCGTGCAGCCTCCCGACGTGCGCGATCGGCTTCGCGTGTGCGAGCTTCGAGTTGCAGCCGGTCTCGCTCGGCATTCTCCGTCTCGATCGACGCCTGGGACGCCTTGATACGCGCGGTTTCCTCCGCGATCGAGGCACGTGTCCATGCCAGATAGGCAAGATGGTGGACTTCCGCAAGGTCCTCGCGGTTTTCCAACGCGGCATCGGTGCGACGCATCGCTTCGATCGCGCGATTCAGCTCGGTGGGCGCGAGCGAGACGACCTGCGGGTTGTCTTGCGCGGCACGCACGGCCGCGCGCGCATCATCGACTTCGGCGTCATGCGCCGGCATCACCGCGCATGCGCCGAGCGCGAGCGCCGGGAGCGCGATGCCGATAACGTTCCATGGTTTCATGATGTGACTCCTCATTGCGGCGTACGGGCGATTTCGTCGTTCAGGGCGCGAATGCTCGCGCGCACCGCTGCGTCGGCATCGGCCGCTTTCGTCGCGCGTGACCGCGTGGCGGCGAGCCGTGCGTCGACTTCGGCTTCCTCGGCCAGGTCGCGCGCGGTCGCGTAGTTCCCTTGCGAGACTTCGTCGTGGGCGCGCGCGATCTTGCGTTGCGCGTTGCCGAGGTCCGCGGCGTCGTACCGCGCCGCGTCGGCGCTCACGGCGTCCGCGATGGCGGCGTCCGCAACGGCAAGTTGCGCGGTGGGTGCGGGCACGTTGACTGTCGCGCAGCCCACTGCGAGCAGCGCCACCGAGGCGAGGCCCGCGAGGCGGAGCGTGCGTACGGGGTGAAAATGATCAGGCATGTCGATCTCCTCGTCGGACGCGCAGGCTGGCTTCGTTCCGACGCGCTCCGACACGTTTTACCGATGCGCGAGAGACCCGTGTCAAGATTGCAAAAGCGACGGCGACGCGCATGTGCATATCGAATGTGAGCAAGATGCACGCCGTCGCAACGCAGCTGTAGCGAGCCCGCGTTGTCGGGGCTCTTCCGCGTCGAGCGAACGCGGGAGTATGCTTGTTGGCCGGCGCGACAATCGTAAAAAAGCGATTCGCGCAAAGCCAAGGATCCGAAGGAGGAAACGTGGCCGCTCTTGAACTGACCGTCAACGGCAAGCCTGTCCGCGCCGACGTCGATCCGCGAACGCTGCTCGTCGACTTCCTGCGCAACGACCTCGCGCTGACCGGCACGCACGTCGGCTGCGACACCGCGCAATGCGGCGCCTGCACCGTGCATCTCGACGGGCAGGCGGTCAAGGCGTGCAACGTTCTCGCGCTGCAGGCGCAAGGCGCGTCGGTCGTCACGATCGAGGGCCTCGCCGCCGAGGACGGCACGATGCATCCGATGCAATCGGCGTTTCGCGACTGCCACGCGTTGCAGTGCGGATTCTGCACGCCCGGCATGGTGATGAGCGCGATCGATCTCGTGAACCGCCATCCGCACGCCGACGACGAGGCGATCCGCGCGGGCCTCGAGGGCAATCTCTGCCGCTGCACCGGCTATCACAACATCGTCAAGGCGGTCCGGCAGGCGGCCGCCGTGATGGGCAAGTAGGAGGCGTCATGGGCACGAATGAAACCCCGACGCTCGCGAGCGTCATCGGCCAGCCCGTCCTGCGCAAGGAGGACGCGCGCTTCCTGACCGGCACCGGGCAGTACACGGGCGACGTGTCGTTGCCGCGCCAGACGTATGCGTATTTCCTGCGCTCGCCCCACGCGCACGCGACGATCCGCGCGATCGACGTCGTCAACGGGAAGGCGATGCCGGGCGTGGTCCAAATCTTCACCGGCGCCGACCTGACCGGCGTGAACGGATTGCCGTGCGGGTGGCTCATCACGAGCACCGACGGCAAGCCGATGAACGAACCGCCGCATCCGGTGCTCGCGCAGGGCAAGGTCCGCTACGTCGGCGATCCGGTCGCGCTGGTGATCGCCGAGTCTTCCGCGCAGGCGAAAGACGCGGCCGAGCAGATCGTCGTCGATTACGATGTGCTGCCTTCGGTCGTCAATCCTGTCGATGCGCTCGCGTCGGGCACGTCGCAGATCCACGATGGCGCACCGGGCAACCGCTGCTACACGTGGGCGCTCGGCGACAAGGCCGCCGTCGACGCAGCGTTCGCGAAGGCCGCGCACGTGACGAAGCTCGACATCGTCAACAACCGGCTCGTTCCGAACGCGATCGAGCCGCGCGCCGCGGTGGCTTCGTATGATCGCGCCGACGATTCGTACACGCTCTACGTCGCGAACCAGAATCCGCACGTCGAGCGATTGTTGATGACCGCGTTCGTGCTCGGATTGCCCGAGCACAAGGTTCGCGTGATCGCGCCCGACGTGGGCGGCGGCTTCGGCTCGAAGATTTATCTTTATCCGGAAGAGACGGCGATGGTGTTCGCGTCGAAGCGCATCAATCGCCCGATCAAGTGGGCGGCGGAGCGCAGCGAATCGTTTCTCGCCGATGCGCACGGCCGCGATCATGTCACCCAGGCGGAGCTTGCGCTCGACAAGGACGGCAAGTTCCTCGCGCTGCGCGTGCACACGACTGCGAACATGGGCGCGTACCTGTCGACGTTCGCGTCGTGCATTCCGACGATCCTCTACGCGACGCTGCTCGCGGGCCAATACACGACGCCGGTGATTTACTGCGAAGTGACGGCAGCGTTCACGAATACGGCACCGGTCGATGCATATCGTGGCGCCGGCCGTCCGGAAGCGACGTACGTCGTCGAACGGATCGTGCACCAGGCGGGCGTCGAGATGGGCATTCCCCAGGACGAGATTCGCCGGAGAAATTTCATCCGCACGTTCCCGTATCAGACGCCGGTCGCGCTCAACTACGACACCGGCAATTACGATCAGACGCTCGAAGCGGCCATGCAGATGGCCGACGTCGCAGGATTCGCGAAACGGCGCGACGAAGCGAAGCGCCGCGGCAAGCTGCGCGGGCTGGGCTACGCGTCGTACATCGAGGCGTGCGGGCTCGCGCCGTCGAACATCGCGGGTGCGCTCGGCGCGCGCGCCGGGCTGTTCGAGGCGGGCGAGGTTCGCGTGCATCCTACCGGCAGCGTGACCGTGTTCACCGGCTCGCACAGCCACGGGCAGGGCCACGAGACGACGTTCGCGCAGATCGTCGCGGGACGTCTCGGCGTCCCGATCGACAACGTCAGCATCGTGCATGGCGATACGGGCCGCGTGCCGTTCGGCATGGGCACGTACGGATCGCGCTCGCTCGCGGTGGGCGGCACGGCGATCGTCAAGGCGCTCGACAAGATCATCGCGAAGGGAAAGAAGATCGCCGCACACCTGCTCGAAGCCGCGGAATCGGACATAGAGTTCGAGGACGGGAAGTTCAGCGTCGCCGGCACCGATCGCAGCAAGACGTTCGGCGAAATCGCGCTCACGGCTTACGTGCCGCACAACTATCCGCTCGGAACACTGGAACCGGGGCTCGACGAGACCGCGTTCTACGACCCGACGAATTTCACGTATCCGGCCGGCACGCATATTTGCGAAGTCGAGATCGATCCCGACACGGGCAAGGTCGACGTCATTGCTTTCACCGCGTCCGACGATTTCGGCAACATCATCAATCCGATGATCGTCGAAGGGCAGGTGCACGGCGGCGTCGCGCAAGGCCTCGGGCAGGCGATGCTCGAGCACTGCGTCTACGATCCCGACAGCGGCCAGTTGCTGACGGGAAGCCTGATGGACTACGCGTTGCCGCGCGCCGACGACGTGCCGGCATTCAAGGTGGGCACGAAAGTGACGCCGTGCACGCACAATCCGCTCGGCGCGAAGGGCTGCGGCGAAGCAGGCGCGATTGGCGCACCGGCCGCGATGATGAACGCCGTCATGGATGCGCTCGCGCCGGTTGGCGTTGCGCATCTCGACATGCCAGCATCGCCGCATCGCGTGTGGCAGGCGATCCGGCACGCGCAAGGTCACGCGTAAGGAGAAAGAGCAATGTACGCAGTCGAATTCGCGCAACCGAAGAGCCTAGCCGATGCGGCGTCTTTGCTCGCGTCGACGGGCGGACGGCCGCTCGCTGGCGGGCAAAGCCTCATCGCGGCGATGAAGTTGCGGTTGTCGCAACCGGGCACGCTCGTGGACCTGTCAGGAATTCCCGATCTCGGCGGCATTCGCAGGGATGGCGAACGCCTGGTGATCGGCGCGATGACGCGCCACGCGGAAATCGCCGCCTCGGATACCGTCAAGGCCGCGATGCCCGCATTGGCCGAAGTCGCGGAGGGCATCGGCGATCGTCAGGTGCGCAACATGGGTACGATCGGCGGCTCGCTCGCGAACAACGATCCGGCCGCCGATTGGCCTGCCGCGGTCCTCGGAACCGGCGCGATGGTGCGCACGAATCAGCGCGCGATCGCGGCCGACGATTTCTTCAAGGGCATGTTCGAGACCGCGCTTGCACCTGACGAGATCATCACCGGGGTTGATTTTCCCGTCGTCGCGCGCGCGGCCTACGCAAAGTTTCCCAATCCCGCGTCACGGTTCGCGCTCGTCGGCGTGTTCGTGTCGCGCGCTGCGAACGGCGACGTGCGCGTCGCGGTGACCGGCGCGGCGCCGTGCGTGTTTCGCTCGACCGGGATCGAGAATGCGCTCGCGAAGAGCTTCACGCCGGCGGCGGCAAAGGGCGTTGCGATCGATCCCGGTGGGCTCAACAGCGACCTGCACGGCTCGGCCGAATATCGCGCGCATCTGATCGGCGTGATGGCGTCGCGCGCGGTGGCGGCGATGAGCTGATCCGGGAAAAAGGGGCCAGGCTCGAATTATTTCGAGCCTGCCCCATTTTTTGTATCGCCCATTCGGGCCCTCACGCCACCTCCACCAGTTCCGAGTAACGCGCTAGTAGCCGATCCGCCGTAATGAGCCGCAACGGCTCGTGCATCGCCTGTGCGACGAGCAAGCGGTCGAATGGATCGTCGTGGATCCGCGGGAGCCGCGCGACACGGGCCGCGTGCGCGGCCGTGATGGAAAGCTCGACGAAACCGCTCGGCTCGATTGACGCAGCCAGCGCGTCGGGATCGCCGGCGAGCTTGCCGATGGCTTTCTTGATGGCCGCTTCCCAGATAGAGGCCGCGCTGACGAAAACGCGTTCCGCTTCCAGGATCAATGCCTTCGCAGCGCGTGAGAGCCGCGGCGAGTCGGCGACAAACCACAGGTAGATCTGGGTGTCGAGCAGATAGCTCATTTGCGACCCTCGAACGTGCGCAGCAAGTCATCGGGAAGCGGGGCGTCGAAGTCGGCCGCGATGCGTATCCGGCCCTTGAGCAGCCCAGGCTTGCGTACCGGGGGCCGCTTGATCGGAACGAGGCGCGCGACCGGTTCCCCGGCCCGTGCAATCACGATGTCGGCGCCGTTCGACACTTCTTCCAGCAGACGCGAAAGATTCGTCTTCGCCTCGTGCACGTTAACCTGGCGCCGTGCCTTCATGATCTTTCTCGTAGTGGACTAACTTAGTCTACCATTGATCGACGGGCCGGTAATGCGCTCTGCCGTAGAATTCGGCACGGGTACGCGAGAGAGCGACCCGCATCCGCACGATGGACTCATCCCTTCCCACGTCGGTCGACGCAACGCTCGCGTTGCTCGAGCATCAGGACTACGTCGCCGAGCGTCGTCTCGCAACCGCAGTCTTCCTCGCGCTGAAGCTTGCCCGTCCGTTGTTCCTCGAAGGCGAGGCGGGCGTTGGCAAGACCGAGATCGCGAAAGTGCTTGCGACAGGTCTCGCGCGTCCGCTCGTGCGGTTGCAATGTTACGAGGGGCTCGATACGGCCGCCGCGGTGTACGAGTGGAATTACCCGCGGCAGATGATCGAGATCCGCCTCGCGGAAGCTGCCGGCGGCGTCGAGCGCAGCGAGCTTTCGCACGACATTTTCACCACGCGATTCCTGCTCCGACGACCGCTGCTCCAGGCACTTTCGCCCGACGACGACGGTGCGCCACCGGTGCTCCTGATCGACGAGCTCGACCGTGCAGACGAGCCTTTCGAGGCGTACCTGCTGGAAGTCTTGTCCGACTTCCAGGTGACGATTCCCGAGCTCGGCACGATCCGCGCGCAGAAGCCGCCGATCGTCGTGATCACGTCGAATCGCACGCGGGAGATCCACGACGCGATCAAGCGGCGCTGCCTCTATCACTGGCTCGACTATCCTGACGCGCAGCGCGAGCTCGCAATCGTTGCACGCAAATGTCCCGCGGCGTCGGCGTCCCTTGCGCGCGAGGTCGTAGCGTTCACGCAGAAGCTTCGCACGCTCGATCTGTTCAAGGCGCCGGGAATCGCCGAGACGCTCGATTGGGCGGAAGCGCTCGTCGCGCTCGATCGGATCACGCTCGATCCGCAGACTGTCGCCGATACGCTGGGCGCGCTCCTCAAGTATCAGGACGACGTTGCCGCGATCACACCCGACGTTGCGACAAAACTCGTGCGCGAGGCGCAATCGCAGGCTGCATGAGCACGCGCGCAATCGAATCGACCCCTCACTCCAACCCTCTCCACGGAGGGGGGAGGGAGTACAAAGCGCATCTCGCCGACAACGTCCTCTATTTCGTCCGCGTGCTGCGCGCGGCCGGATTGCCCGTCGGTCCCGCGAAGGTGATCGATGCGCTCGCCGCGGTCGAGGCTGTCGGCGTCGAAAATCGCACCGACTTTCGCGAAGCACTCGCCGCTGTCCTCGTCTCGCGTCGCGAGCACCTGGCCGTCTTCGAGCAGGCGTTCGACATGTTCTGGCGCAATCCACGGCTGCTCGAGAAGATGATCGCCGCACTATTGCCGAGGATTCGCGGGCGCGTGCCGGATGCCGCAGAAGACCTTCCGGCACGGCTTGCGCAAGCGATGCTACCGCCGGCGGCAATGCTGGAAGCCGACGACGAGCGCGAGACCGATCTCGACGCCGCGCTGTCGTTCTCGGCCCGCGAGGTGCTCCAGCGCAAGGACTTCGCGACGATGACGGCGGACGAGCTTGCCGAAGTCAAGGCGCTCTTGCGCAGGATCAAGCTGCCGCTTCCGGCGCGCCCGGTACGAAGGACGGTCGCGTCCTCGCGCGGCCACGCGATCGATCTTCGCGCGACGCTGCGTCGAAGCGTGGGCGCGAATGCCGCACTCGCACCGCTTCGCTATCGCGCGCGCCGGCGCCGCCCGCCACCGCTTTGCGTGCTTTGCGACATTTCGGGGTCGATGGATCGCTACGCGCGCATGCTGTTGCACTTCCTGCACGCGATCACCAACGACCGCCATCGCGTCCACGTGCTCACCTTCGGCACACGACTTACGAACATCACGCGCCACCTTCGTCATCGAGACGTCGACGTTGCACTCGCGCGCGTCGCCGATGCGGTCGCCGACTGGGCCGGCGGTACGCGGATCGGCGTGTGCCTCACGCAATTCAATCGCGGCTGGTCGCGGCGCCTGCTTGGACAAAATGCGGTCGTGCTGCTGATCAGCGACGGCTTGGACGCCGATGCCGGCGAGGGGCTCGCGTTCGAGGCGGAGCGGCTCGCCAAGTCGTGCGCGCGCCTCGTGTGGCTCAATCCGCTTTTGCGCTATCCCGGCTTCGAGGCGCGGCCGGCGGGCATTCGCGCACTGCTGCCCTACGTCGATGACTTCCTTCCGGTGCACAATCTCGAAACGCTGACCGATCTCGCGAAGGCGCTCGCCGCGCCGCACCGCCGAGCCGTTCGGTCGGTGGCCGTCTAGCGCGAGGCCTTCCCGCAATGGAACTGTCCAACACCCGTATCGTCCCGGCGCCGCCGGCCACCGTCTGGGAAGCGCTGAACGATCCGGCGGTGCTGAAGGCATGCCTGCCGGGATGCGAATCGTTCGAGCGCGAAGGGGACAACGCGTACGCGATCGTGATGTCGGCGCGGGTGGGTCCGGTGTCCGCGCGCTTCAACGGGAAGATGTCGATGAGCGACGTGGCTGCGCCGAACAGCTATACCTTGCGTTTCGACGGGCAGGGCGGTGCGGCCGGGTTTGCGCGCGGCGAAGCGAACGTAACGCTCGCGCCCGAGGGCGAGCAGCATACGTCGCTCACGTACCGCGCGAAGGCGCAGGTGGGGGGCAAGCTCGCGCAGATCGGCTCGCGTCTCGTCGACGGTGCGGCGGCGAAGCTCGCCGACGATTTCTTCGCGCGCTTCGTCGCGCGTTTCGACATGCAGCCGGGCGTGGCGGGCAGCGCGTCGCGCGCAGCACCGGCCTCGCCCGTCTCGCCGGAAGCGCCGCCGACGCCGATCACGCCGCCGGGCGGCGCGACATGGATTCGCTACGCGGCGATCGCAGCACTCGTCGTCGTGCTGATCGTGCTTTACACGCGCGGCTATCGATAGGAGATGATAATGGACAACGTCGATCTGGAGGTTCTGCGCAAGAGCGCCGCATGGGTCGAGGAGGGCCGCCGCGTGCTCCTCGTGACGGTCGTGAAGACGTGGGGCAGTTCGCCGCGGCCCGAAGGCGCGATGCTCGCGGTGCGCGAGGACGGTCTTGTCGTCGGTTCGGTTTCGGGCGGATGCATCGAGGACGATATCGTCGATCGCTCGCGAAAGGAGGGCCAGCGCGCAACCAAATGTCAGGTCGTCACGTACGGCGTCTCCGCGGATGAGGCGCGCCGGTTCGGGCTCCCATGCGGCGGAACGATCGAGCTCGTGCTCGAACCGCTCACGCGCGAATCGGGCATGCGCGCGCTTTTGCGCGAAGTCGAGATGGGACATCTCGTCGCGCGAAAGCTGGAGCTCGCATCCGGCTTCGCGACGCTGCATCCGGCGAAGCCGTCCGATGGTCTCGCGTTCGACGGCAAGGTGTTGCGCACGATTCACGGGCCGCGCTATCGGATGCTCGTGATCGGCGCATCGCAATTGTCGAAATACCTGGCGCAGATCGCCGTGGGCCTGGGCTACGACGTGACGATCTGCGATCCGCGCGACGAGTACACCGAGACGTGGGACGTTCCCGGCGTTCGCCTCGTGCGCACGATGCCCGACGACACGGTGCAGGCGATGCATCTCGACGAGCGCTGCGCGGTGATCGCGCTTACGCACGATCCGAAGCTCGACGATCTCGCACTGATGGAGGCGCTCAAATCTCCCGCGTTCTACGTCGGCGCGATCGGCTCGCGCGCGAACAACGAGAAGCGGCGCGAGCGGCTGCGGGAATTCGAGCTCACCGACGAAGAGATCGCTCGCCTGCACGGCCCGATCGGGCTTTTCATCGGAAGCCGCACGCCGCCCGAGATCGCGATCTCCATCCTCGCCGAGGTGACCGCGATCAAGAACGGCGTCGATTCGCACGAGATCCGCTCGGTGGCCGCGGCCAAGGCCGCGCTTGCCAGGCAGCCGGCGTGCAGTCAGTTGTCAGTTGACAGTTGACACTCGTGAATGCCAAGTCACAACTGACAACTGACGTGACGCTCGCGTACCAATCCGGCTTCGGCAGCGAGCACTCGACCGAGGCACTGGAAGGCGCCTTGCCGATCGGACGCAATTCGCCGCAGCGGCCGCCCTACGGTCTCTACGCGGAGCAGCTTTCAGGGACCGCGTTCACCGCACCTCGCCACACGAATCGCCGCACGTGGCTCTATCGGATTCGCCCCGCGCTCCTGCACGGCGCGTTCGAGCTTTATGCTCAGCCGCGCGT
>Ga0070731_10001337_pt1 | contig 25797 bp, 25 predicted proteins | sample Coa_R1_2_FD_66448 | JGI IMG/M metagenome (GOLD analysis project Ga0070731, IMG submission 66448) | Surface soil microbial communities from Centralia Pennsylvania, which are recovering from an underground coalmine fire - Coalmine... | ecosystem: Environmental > Terrestrial > Soil > Unclassified ... | reverse complement strand
TCAGGCTGCCCGCGCGCCGGCCGTTCCACTCCGATCCGTGCGCGTGCGCCGCGTCTTCGATCAGCGCCAGCGAATGCTCCGCCGCCAGCGGTCCCAGCCGCTCCATTTCCGCCATGGCCCCGCCGAAATGCACGGCGATAACCGCTTTCGTGCGCGGCGTGATGGCCGCCGCCGCCCGCTCCGGGTCCATGTTGAAGCTCAATGGCTCGATATCCACGAATACCGGCGTGGCCCCTACCCGCGAAACCGCCATGGCCGTTGAAACGAACGAAATCGCCGGCACGATCACTTCATCGCCCGCACCCACCTCCGCCGCGCACAGCGCCATCTCCAGCGTCACCGTGCCGTTCATTGCGGATACCCCGTGCGCGCAATGCGCCCACGCCGCGAACTCCCGCTCGAACCGCTTCACGAAATCGCTGTGCCCGCCCCACCGCCCGCTATCCAGCACCTCGCGCAGCAGCTCCAGCTCCCGCTCCGTCGAAACCGGCCACTCGAATCTGTCCATCCGCATCTACATTCCCTGCAGGAAATAGTTGAACTGCTTCTCGCGCCCCAGCGTGGTCAGCGCCCCGTGCCCCGGCACCACCACCGTTTCGTCCGGCAGCTCGAAATACTTATCGTGAATCGACCGCAGAATCTGATCCCCATCGCCGAACGGCAGATCCGTACGCCCGATGCTGTCCCGAAACAAGGTATCGCCGGCCACCAGCTTCTTCTCTGAAGGCAACCACAGGCTGATGCTTCCCGGCGTGTGCCCCGGCGTGTGCATTACGTGGAACTCCCCGCCCGCCGCCCGCAGGATATCGCCGTCCCGCGCCGGCGCGTCGATCGTGGTGCGCGGCGGCGTGCGCATCCCGATCCACGCGGCTTGCAGATCCATCATCTCCTGCAGTTTATCGTCCTGCTCGTTCATATACACCGGCGCGCCCGTGGATGCATGCAACTGGTGCGCCCCGCCGATATGGTCGATATGCGCGTGCGTGATCACGATGGCCTTCACCGTCAGGCCGTGGCGCGCCAGCACGCGCTCGATCTCCGCCAGATTGTCGCCCGGGTCCACCACTAGTGCCTCGCCCGTCTGCTCGTCGCCGAAAATCGAGCAGTTGCACTGCAGGATTCCAACCGGCAGGATCTCGTGCACCATAACTTCGATTGTATAATCAACGCATGTTCGACGCCCTTGGCATTCTCATGCGCTGGTTGCATATCGCCTCAGTCGCCACGCTGGTCGGCGGTATGCTCTATGGCGCGCTGGTCATGGTTCCCGCCAGCGCCGCCCTGGCCGCTGACGCGCGCGAGGCCCTGGCCGCTAAAGCCGCGGCGCTCTTCCGCCCCCTTGTGTTCGGCGCCATCGCCGCCCTGCTGCTCTCCGGCGGCTACAACCTGGCCACCAATCCCGGCCATCACCCGCGCTATTACATCCTGCTCAGCTTCAAGCTGCTCCTGGTGGCGCACGTCTTCGGCGTGGGCATTCTGGTGGTCACCAGGAATCCCGCGCACCGCGGCCGCCTGCTGGGCGGATGCGCTATCTCCGGATTGCTGATTATCCTGATTTCAGCCTACCTGCGGCATACCTTCTAGCCAGTTCTCCTGAGAATCTCTCCGCGCTCGGCCTACTCTTGCTACCAGAGGAGTTCCTTGCGATGAGTAAAACGACGTGGTTATTTTCAGCAGTGTGTTTCGCCGCGGCTCTGCCGTCCGGCGCCATGACCAAATGGTCGCACCAGTACAGCAACATCACCTACCTGTCGGTGCCCGAGAGCACCCACCTCATTAGTTCCACCATGATCGGTGCGGTGTGCGTCGATTCCAGCGGCAACAAACTCACCCTCGACCAGGTCACCTGGACCGTGGACGCTTCCAGTTACCAGGTGGACCTGACATTTACCAACGCCTTCACCGGCACCGTCAAGTTGAGCGGCCCCTGGCCGGCCACCGACACCAGTAACCTCGGCGATTTTGCGGTAGCCATTGGCCAGAGCGACGGCACCAAGCTCACCGTGTGCAGCGGATGCTCCACCAATATCGCCCGCCGCACGTACAACTCCACTACTTACACCGCCAGCCTCGGCGGATGGTTGCAATGGGTGAGCTTTACCGCCTCCAGCGTTTACGTCTATCTGCGGGAGAACGTCGCCACCTTCGGCATCGCCGACGAAGTTTGCGCTGGGAGCTATAACTCCAGCGGCGGCGTCAACGTGGAATGTGGCATCGCGTCTATGCCTTCCGGGGTCGTGCCGTTAGGATCCGCCGCTATCAGCGGCGGCACGTTCACCAGCGTGACTGACCTGCGCCCTTGGTAATATTCCTGTTCCTAATTCGAAATACCTTCGGTTGTAGCAGTACTGGACAAACTAACGCCGCGCTAAATATATAACCCAGCCGCGCGGCGGCCCATTCCAGTTCGGTCACCAACCATTCCAATTAATTTCTGCGTGCCCCCTGAACGACTTATCGCTGCGCGACTGGCATAGCGTCGCACTCCCACCTGTATCTTGTGGACGAAGGAAGGTTCTCGCATAGGCGGAACCTCACAGCTAGTGCACACGCCGATTATTGTTATTTTCGACGGGTTCTGGCTTTAGTAGTTCGAAAGCAAAATGAAATTCGGCGCTTAACCCAGCGCGTCAACCAAAATTAAGCAAAAAAAGCTTGCGAAATATCACACAAATACTGGTATTATTCTTTGGGGGGTGCTGCCGCAGTATACCCCCAAAGAAAACCAGACCGCAATATTCCCGATTTGCACTGAGTGGGGCCGAACCATGAAGACCAGATTCTTGGTCTCGTTATTATTCATAATCTCTATTGCGGTAGCGCTCCTGATTCGCGTTCCGCCTGCCGCGCCGAAACCTCAGTCCATTTCCCGCGCGCAGGCCGCCCGCCGCAATCTCCTTACGGCTCAGCTCAAGCAATCCGCCAAGGCATTCCGCGCTGGTGATTTCAACTCCGCGGCCTCTCTCGCCCGGCGCGGCTACCTCGACGCAGTTACGGCGCGCGAGCCGCGTATCGCCGCGCGATTCCTGGGGAACCTGGGCGGCTGCCGGTTTGCCCTGCACCAATATCAGGATGCCCTCCAAGCTTATACGGAAGCCCGCCGGCTGGCCGAAACCTCCGGCGATAGCGTCACTGCCGCTACATTGGACATCAACATCTCCTCCATCTACCTTCAGCTCCGCCAGATGGACGCAGCCATCGAATCCGCCGAACGCGCCACCGTCCGGCTGGCCGGCGCGGAGCGCGCCCGCCGCTTGCCCTCCATCCTGATCCACCTCGCCGGCCTCTACGCCGACCAGCAGCGCATGGCCGAAGCCAAGGTTTTCTACCGCCAGGCCATCGCCTCCGCCGCCGATGACGAAACCTGCGCGGACGCCTGGGACGACCTGGGCTTTGAATATCTCGGCCAACAGCAGCTTCCGCAGGCCGGGCGCGCTTTGATGGAGGCCTATCGCATCCGCAAATTGAACCATTTGCGTGGCATCGAGTATTCTTACCGCAACCTCGGAATGCTGCGCCTTGAGGAGGGCGATGCGCGCCACGCTTCCCGGCTCCTCGATGAGGCTGTCGAGTGCTCCCGCCGGCCCGGCGGATTGCGTCCCACCTGGGAGGTCTATTTCGCGCGCGGACGCGTCCGCCTCGCGCAGGATCGTCTCCCCGATGCTCTCGACGACCTCCGCATCTCGGCCCGCCTGTCGCACATCTGGCGCCGTAATGTCCTGCCCGATGATGCCACCCGCGTGAGCACCGAAAGCTTCGTGCAGAAGGTGCATAGCGCGCTGGTCGAAGCGGGGAATAAGCTCTACTTCCGGACGCATCGTCCCGAGCTGGCCCAGGAAACCTTCGAGTCCGCCGAGGCCAACCGCGCCTCCAGCCTGCGCGCGCTCCTGGCCGAGCCCCGCGATTGGCGCCGCAATCTGCCACCGGCATACTGGGAGACGCTGCAACGTCTGGAGTCCGCCGAAGTCGACTTGGTGGGCGGCCGGCAAGCTCCTGCGTCAGAAAGCTCCGCCGCCGCCCGCATGCAACGGTTGCGGGGAGAGTTGGTTCAGCTGGAATTCCGCGCCGGAGCGAATCTGGATCTGGAAATACCTGGCCTGCTCGCGCGCACCCGCCACACCCTTCGCCCGGATACCGCTTTCTTTGTTTGTCATCTGGCCTCGCCCGATTCCTACCTCTGGGCGGTTTCCCGCGAACGCTTCGCCCTCTATCGCCTGCCTGCCGGTCCGGAGATCGGAGCTTTGGTCAGCCGCTTTGTCAAAGATATTCGCCGGCAGAGTGGGCCGGATCAGGATTCCGGAGCGCGGCTCTACCGCGCGCTATTCGGCCGGTTGGATCCCTCGTTCCAGCAAAAATCCCGCTGGCTGCTGGCATTGGATGCCCAGTTGTTCGATCTGCCGTTCGCCGCGCTCGTCGTGGAAACCGGCCCGCACGGCCCTGTGTTCCTGGCCCAGCGGCATTCCTTGCAGATCGTCTCCAGCGCCAGCCTGTTGACGCCGCCAGGCTTGGCGGCCAATTTCACCGGCCGTTTTCTGGGGGTCGCCGATCCCGTCTACAACGTTGCCGATCCCCGTTGGACCGGCGCGCGCCCCCGCTCCTTTCTCGGCTTCTTCACCGCTCTGGCTGGCAACTCCACGGCCGGCGATCTCCAGCTCGCGCGCCTCCCCGCCAGCGCCCGCGAAGCTGCCGCTTGCGCCGCCGCCTGGCATGGTTCGCTGTCGCCTGTATTGCTCGAAGGCGAGGCTGCCTCCCGCCGGCGCCTGCAGGCCGAGCTCAACGCCCCTCCGGCTGTGCTGCACTTCGCCACGCATGTCGCGCAATCCGGTGTGCGGAACCGGTCCGGCCTCATCGTGTTGAGCCTCACCTCTGCCGGAAAGCACCAGGTGCTCGGCCCCGTCGAGATCGCCACCTGGAATCTCGACGGTGCGCTGGTCTCGCTGAGCGGCTGCAGTTCCGGCTCGGCCGATGTGCTTCCCGGCGCCGGTCTGATGGGCCTGACCCGCGCCTGCCTGGCCGCCGGTGCCCGCGCCGTCGTCGCCAGCCTCTGGCCCACTCCGGATGATTCCGGGGCGTTCTTTCTCTCCTTCTACACGCATTTGCGCGCGTCCCCCGCCGCCGGGCCGGCCCAGGCCCTGCAGAGCGCCCAAATCGACATGCTCCAGTCCCACACGTTCCGCGCCCACCCGGATTATTGGGGCGCATATTTCGTGACAGGTAACCAATAATGATGGCAAATGATACTGCGGACGAAACCTCGGAAAACCCCCGGCGCTCCCCACATCCTTGGGCACAACTTGTCGAGAAAGTCAGGATCAATAATCCTGATGGAATGGAGCAGCTCTATAGCGTCTTTTCCCGCGGCGTCCGTTTTTATCTTTGCCGGCAGCTCGGCCCCCAGGACCTTGAAGATCGCCTCCACGATACGTTTCTGGTCGTGGCTCAGGCCATCCAGCGCGGTGAGCTGCGCGAGCCGGAGCGCCTCATGGGATATGTGCGTACCATTGTGCGCCGCCAGGTGGCCGCCCAGATTGAAGACAACATGATGAACCGGAAGCACGAGTACGATCTCGATTGGGGACTCGCCGTGCGTGACCTTGGCACCAGCCCCGAGCAGGACGCCATCCAGCACGAGAATCAGGAAATCGCCCAAAAGGTCCTCAAGAGTATTGCCCCCCGCGACCGCGAGATTCTGATCAGATTTTACCTTTTGGAACAGCCTGCCGAACAGATCTGTGGTGAAATGGGACTCACGGATACCCAGTTCCGGCTCCTCAAGTCCCGCGCCAAGTCTCGCTTTGGACTATTAGGCAGAAGGAAGGTTACAAAACGGCCAGTACGATATTTGTGAGATCTATTGACAGCGGGTACCACTATAGAGGTAGGAGATAGCCGTAATTGGCATTTCAAGACGACACTCACGTTACCGACGATGCTCTGGAAAGTTATTCGATGGGCCGTTTGGCCGACCCTGAGCTGTCCGGCTTCGAAGAACACCTCTTGATTTGCGGGCAGTGTCAGGATCGGCTCGCTCGCGAAGACGCATTCAGGCAGGGTATGCGCGTCGCTTTAGCCCGCACTCCCCAAAAGTCTGCCGCCGGCCGGAGCTTTCCGGTCTCCTGGATCCTGGTGCTGGCCGCCTTGGCGGTGATCGTTGTGGCGGTCATCGCTTGGCCGCGCCCTACCGCTCTCCCCGCCACTCTCCTTCAACTGCAGGCCGACCGCGGTCCGCAGGACCAGCCGCCCGCCGCGCCCGCCGGTCAGCCCCTCTTATTGCTCCTGGATACTACTGGCCTGCCGGCAATCCCCAGCTACCGGGTCGAAGTCGTGGATTTCTCCGGCCAGGCGCGCTTCCAGTCGGACGTCGCACCCAGCGGGGGAAGAGTGCGCGCCTCGCTCGCCAAAGGGTTGCCCGCCGGCGCGTATTTCGTCCGCCTCTACTCCCCTGGCCGCGAACTCCTGCGCGAATTCGCCCTTACCGCCCGCCGCTAATGTTTGTGCCGAAATGTCGGCGCCGCCGCGTTCACGAGGAAAACGGGACCACGTAAAGGCCCGATGGTAATGGAATAGCCAAAAAGACCTCGCGATCTGATAGCATGTTGCCGAATGCCTCCCCGCACCCTATACCAGGTCCTTGAAGAATCCGCGGCACAGTTTGGCGACGCCGCGGCTCTCAGCCAGCCCATCTCGGGAAAAGACGGGCAGCGCGCATACCTGACCTACTCGTGGAAACAGTACCAGACCGCGGCGGAAGAGGTCGCCGCCGGCCTCCGCTCCATCGGCATCCGCAAAGGCGACGTGGTGGCGCTCGACTCTGAGACGCGCCTCGAGTTCTACCTCGCCGACCTCGGCATCCTTACCGCCGGCGGCGTGGCCGCCGCCCTGTACCCTAGCTACCCGCCCAAGGACCTCGTCCGCACCATTGAGAAGTGCGGCGCCAAGGCTCTGTTCGTCGAGGATCCCAACACGCTGGAGGCTCTTCATGCGGTCCCCGGCATGCCGCGCATCCTGCTCACCGGAGAAGCGGAGGGCGCCCTGTCCCTCGCGCAGCTCCGCGAGCGTGGCCGCCTGGCGCTGGCTGAAACCCCCGATTATATGGCCCGCCTCAAGGCCGAGGTCACGCCCGGCGACAGCGCCGTCCTCTATCTGACTTCCGGAGCCACCGGCGAGCCCAAGATGGCTCTGGTAACCCACGGCTCGATCGTGTCGAATCTCGACATGGCGCCCACGGTGCTGCCCATCGGCCCCGGCGATTCCACCATTGCGTTCCTGCCTTCGGCCCACATCGCGCAGCGCGTCGTGGTCGAGTTTGTTCCCCTGCGCATGGGCACTCCTGTACACTTCGCCGAAAGCCTGCTCAAGCTGCCGAATGACATCCGGGCCGTGCGGCCCACCATGCTGCTCGCGCCGCCGCGCATGTGGGAGCGCATCTACTCGACCATCTGCACCGAGTTGCGTAAACGTCCGGCAGTCGCCCGCCGCGCCTTCTATGGCGGACTCGGGCTGGCCCTGGCCGCCGCCAATTACAAGCACCAGGGTAAAACCGTGCCGGCCCGCATCCGCATCCCTCTCAAAGCCGCCGACAGGCTGTTCTTTCAGAAAGTGCGCGCGCGTTTCGGCGGCCGCGTCCGCATCGCGGCTTCCGGTGCCGCCCCCCTCAGCAAAGAGCTGGCCGAGTTCTATGAGGCCATCGGCATGCCGCTGGTCGAAGGCTACGGATTGACCGAGGGCGGCGTGGTGGCGCTGAACCCGCTCGTCATGCCCAAGGCCGGCAGCATCGGCAAAGCCCTCCCCGGCATCCAACTGCGCATCGCCGAACAGGACAGCGAGTTGCTGGTGAAGAGTCCCTGTCTGTTCTCCCAATACGTCGGCGACTTGGAGGGCACCGCCGAAGTCCTCCGCGACGGCTGGCTGCACACCGGCGATATCGCTTTCATCGACGACGAAGGCTTCATCTTTATTACCGGCCGCAAGAAAGAGCTGATCGTTTCCTCCACCGGCAAGAAAATTCATCCTTCGCGGGTTGAGAGTTTATTCAAGTTCGAGCCGCTCATTTCCCAGATCATGCTGGTCGGGGATCGCCTGCCTTACTTAACCGCGCTATTCACTATCAATCCCGCCGTAGCCGAAACGCTCAAGGGGATGGACGCCATGAAAGGCCGCACCACGGCCGAAATAGCCGCGGCCGAGCCCGTGCAAAAGGAGATCCGTAAAGTGGTCGCGCGTGTCAACAAACAACTGGCGCCCTTCGAGCAAATTCGCAAATACCGCGTCCTGGGCCGCGATTTCAGCATCGAAGACGGCGAACTCACCGCCACCATGAAAGTGCGCCGCGCCCGCGTGATGGAAAACTTCAAGGAGAGCATCGACGACTTGTACGCCGGCAAAGAGATGTAGCGCGGCCTTCGACGTCCTGTATCTCGCGGCCCACGCCTTCGCCGGCGAAGCCCTGCCCTTAGGCGGCGGCGCCGCGGTCTGCGCGCAGCTCATCCGCGAGTGGTCCCGCACGCAGCCGTTCCCCATTGAATTGGTTGGTCCCGCGATTCTGGGCGCGGATGCGCCCGCCGGCCGCGAACTGGTCAACTTCGGCGAGCGCCGTTACGCCGGCTTCTGTGGGCGCTTCGAAACCGCCGCCACCGCCGAAGTGCTGCGCCACGATCCCGCGCGCACGCGCGTGCTGATCAACGATATCTCCGAAGGCCCCGACTTCCATCGTCTCGCCGCCGCGGGCTACCGCCTGGTCACCATCTACCACGTGGATGTGGTCGCCTACGTCGCCGCCATCTACGGCCGGAACCTGGTCGCGCCCGAGCGCCTGGTGCGCTGGTACGAGCACCTTCCCGTAGGCGGCATGGCCCGCCTGGTCTTCGCCAAGCAGCGCGACAGCCTCCGCTATTCGCGGGCTGTGGTGGTGCCGTCGCAATCCATGCGCGAAGTGTTGCTGCGCTGCTACCCGGATACGCCGTCCGGGAAGATCCACGTGCTGCCCTGGGGCGCGCCCGATCCGTGCCGCCACCATGCCGGCGACACAAAAGCCGCCGCGTTGCGCCGCGCATACGCCATCCCCGACGACGCCCGCGTGCTGCTCACGCTCAGCCGCATCTCGCCCGAAAAAGGCCAGGATCTGCTGCTCGACGCCTTGCTCGAATGGGAGCGCCGTGCCGACTTTCCCCAGCACCCCCTGTGGCTGTTCATCTGCGGCGACGCGGCATACATGCAGGGACGCCGGTTCCTGCGGCGGCTGCACGCGCTCGCCGGCCGGCTTACCAAAACGCGCGTGATCTTTCCCGGACACGTCACCGGCCCGCGGAAGCAGGCGTTCTTCACGCTGGCCGATCTCTACGTCTTCCCGTCGCGTCACGAAAGCTATGGCCTCACGCTGGTGGAAGCGCTGCGCGCCGGCTTGCCCGCCGTCTGCCTCGATCACCATGGCGCGCGCGAAGTCATGCGGCCCGGCTGCGGTCTGTTGGTCGCCGCCGATCAGTTGCGCCCTGGCATCGCCCGCGTCCTCGCCGACGACCACCTTCGTGCACGCATGAGCCAGGCCGCCCGCGATTACGGCGCCACGCTACGCTTCTCCGATGCCGCAGAGAAACTGGCCGCGCTACTCCGCGCTGAATGCCAGTAGCACGTTCCCCGGCATGCCGCCCAGCGCTCCATAACCGGCGTTGACGTACAGCATGCCGCCCGTGACCACTGGCCCGGATGCGCTCATCGATCCGCCGTGCGCCTTCACCCCGTTGACCGTCGAAAAGTTCCGCGCCGTGTCGAAGTCCCAGATCACCGCACCGTCCGCCGTGTCGTAGGCCCGCAAATGGCCGTCCATCGATCCGTTGAACACCACCCCCGGAATCACCGTCGCGGCGGCCATCTGCGCCGGCGTGCACCCCAGCGTGCCGGCGCACTGGGGCTTTTCGGGCGGCGTGTACCAGGCTTTCTCGCCGGTGGCGATGCGCAGCGCGAACAGCCCGCCGCCCAGGTTCGGATCGCCGCCTTCCACGGGTCCGAGCAAGGTAAAGTCGGAAAGCGGCACGTAGACCTTCTCGCTATCCGCCGCCGGACCCCACATGATGCCGCCCAGCACGCCGCCCTTGCCGACCCGCACCTGCCACACCACGTTGCCCTTGGCATCCGGATCGAGCGCCCACATCACGCCGGATTTCTGCCCCACCAGCAGCAGCCGCTTGCCATCCTTCAGCGAAACCAGGATCGGCGATGCGCCGATATCCGTATCCGGCCCCGGCTTCTCCGGACAGTTGATCGGATTCGGCAGCACGCAGGCCACGTTCCAGTGGTCCGCCAGCGTCAGTTGCTTGGACCACAGCACCTTGCCCGTGTCCATCTCCATGGCCAGCACCGCGTCGCTCGCGGTGGTCTCGGGACCGGAGTGCTCGTTGCCCGTGCCGATGTACAGCACCTTGCGCCTGGCGTCTACCGTGGGCGCCGACCACACAGAGACGCCCGACGGTCCCATCAGTTGCGTGCCGGCCGAATTCACGCGCGAGGGTTTCGGCTCGGGAATCGTGTATGTCTTCCAGAGGCGTTCCCCATTACGCGCGTCCAGCGCCACCACGCTGCCGCGCGCCGTGCAGCACTGGTATTTAGGATCGCCCGCCGCCACGAATTCCTCGGCACCCGTCGAAACCGGCACGTACAGCCGCCCCTCGTAAAGCATGGGGCTGCCCGTGATGTGCGAGAACGGATGCTCGTCCACCCGGGTCTTCCAAAGCACCGCTCCGCTGTCGGCGTCCACCGCGTAGGCGGTCGAGTGGGCGTCACCGAAATACACCGCGTGCCGGCCGCTGCCGTACGCTGCTACGCTGATCGCCGTGCGCACGGTCCCGGCCGCTTTGAAGGCCCAGTAGGTGCAGCCTGTCTGCGCGTCGAGCGCGTAGACCGTGCCGCTGGCGCTGCCGGTGAACAGCCGCCCGCCGGCCACCGCGGGTTGTCCGTAGGCCGACGTGGCTCCCGGATATCCGAACGCCCACTTCACCTTCAGCTGGCTCACGCGCGCGCGATCCAGACCGGCGGCCGCGGCGCTTTCCGACCGGCTGTTTTCCGGGTCCATGCTCCAGCCGTGCCAACCCTTCAGATCCTTCAGCGGCTTGCCCGCCGCTTCGCAGCGGCCGCCGCTGGTCTCCTCGGGTTCTTTGGCCCCCAGGTAATTGGCGATGGACATCCGCTGCATGATCGGCACCGGGGCCGCCACCAGCATCATCTTCCCCGTATTCAGCGCGTCCAGAATGGCCGTGCGCGACATCTGCCGTAGCGCCTCCGGAGCCGGCGCGTGCGTCGGGCTGCCCGCCTTGTGACACACCGCGCAGTTCTTCTCGAACAGTTCCGCGCCGGTCTGCGGCCTGGCCTGCGGCACGGCCAGCGCCGCGGCCAGCAAAATCCCCGCAAAATTTTTCATCGTTCGATACTACGTTTGCGGTAACATTCTTGTCAAATGGAGTCGATTTTGGAGCTGCGCGGCCTGGTGAAGCACTTCGCCGGCCACCGCGCCGTCGACGGCATCTCTCTGGCGATTCCGCGCGGCGGATTCTACTCGCTGCTGGGGCCGTCGGGCTGCGGCAAAACCACCACGCTGCGCCTGATCGCCGGCTTCGAGCAGCCTACCGCGGGCGACGTACTGCTGGATGGCGTAGTCGTGAATGAGCAGCGGCCCTACCAGCGCAACGTCAGCACCGTGTTCCAGAATTACGCGCTGTTCCCACACCTGACCGCCGCGGAAAACATCGCCTTCGGACTGAAGCGCCGCGGCACGCCGAACATCTCCCACCGGGTGGCCGCCGCGCTGGATCTGGTGCGCCTGTCCGGCAAGGAATCCCGCTACCCGGCGCAGCTCTCCGGCGGCGAGCGCCAGCGAGTGGCGCTGGCCCGCTCCCTGGTGCTCGAGCCCGAAGTGCTGCTGCTCGACGAGCCGCTCGCCGCTCTCGATCCGAAGCTGCGCAAACAGATGCGCCTGGAACTGAAAGAGATGCAGCGGCGCGTGGGCATTACGTTCCTGCTGGTGACCCACGACCAGGAAGAGGCGCTCTCCATGTCCGACCAGTTGGCCGTCATGAACGCCGGCGCCATCGAGCAGGTGGGCACGCCGCAGGATGTCTACCTACGCCCCAGCACCCGTTTCGTGGCGGGTTTTTTGGGAGCGGTCAACTGGATCGGCGGCGTCGGCCTGCGCCCGGAAGTCACCCGCATCTCGCGCCTGCTGCCCTCCAACGGCGGCCGGTATCGCCCCGCCACCGTGACCGGCTCGGTGTTCCTGGGCAACTGCGTGCACGTCCTGACGCGCCTTGATAGCGGTGAAGATGCGGTCGCCGAGATTCCCCGTAATAACGGCGCCTACCACGACGGCGAAGCGATCCATCTTTGCTGGAACCCGTCCGACGAGATGATCTTTCCGTGAAAACGGCTGCCGGCTGGGAGCGTCTGCGCGCCTGGTTCCTGCTGCCCGCCTGGATCTGGATGCTGGCGCTCTTCGCTGCGCCCTTTGCCATCGTGATCTGCTACAGCCTGCTGACGCGCGGCGCCTATGGCGGCTTAGGCACGCCCTGGACCTGGGAGAATTATCAGCGGCTGATCGATCCGCTCTATCTGGTGATCGTCCTGAAGTCGTTCCTGATGGCCGCCGAAACCACGGCCATCTGCCTGCTGCTGGGCTTTCCCCTGGCGCTGTTCATCTCGCGCGCCGGCAGCCGCAAGAACGTCTACCTGCAACTCGTGATCCTGCCGTTCTGGACCAGCTTCCTGGTGCGCATCTACGCCTGGCTGTTCCTGCTGCGGGATACCGGACTGATCAATACGGCGCTCCGGCACATGGGACTGATTCACGATCCGCTGCCCCTGCTATATAACGATGGCGCGGTGCTGCTGGGCCTGGTGTATGGCTATCTGCCGTTCATGGTGCTGCCCGTCTACGCCACGCTGGAGCGGCTGGATCCCGCTCTGGTGGAGGCCGCGGCCGACCTGGGCGCGAAACCCTGGCCGACCTTGCTGCACGTGATTCTGCCATTGTCCGCGCCGGGTATCCGCGCGGGAAGTATCCTGGTCTTCATTCCCGCGCTGGGCGCCTATCTGACGCCCGACCTGCTGGGCGGCGGCCGCACGGTGCTGATCGGCAACCTGGTGCAGAACCAGTTCACCAACGCGCGCGACTGGCCCTTCGGCGCGGCCATCTCGGTGGGCTTGATGGCGCTGGTGGGTGTCCTGGTGATCCTCATGCTGCGCCGCGAACGGGAGGGCCTGGTGTGAGACGCTGGCTGGGTCTGTATGCCGCCGCGGTCTACGCCTTCCTGCATGTGCCGCTGGTGATCCTGGCGATCTTCAGTTTCAACGCGTCGCGCTTCACCGTCTGGCAGGGATTCTCCCTGCACTGGTACCGCGCCATCTTCCAGGATCAGCAGCTCGCCGAATCCACCTGGAACAGCGTGATCATCGCGGTGGTGGCCACCATCCTTTCCACCATCGCCGGGACCCTCTGCGCCTACGGGTTATGGAAGCGCGGCTCCGCGCTGCTCTCCGGGTCGCTGTATCTTTCGCTGGTCACGCCCGAGATCGTGATGGGGATCTCGCTGCTGGCGCTGTTCCAATGGTCGTTCCGCTGGATGCATTGGCGATTGGGATTGTATACCGTGATCCTGGCGCATGTGGCCTTTTCGATCGCCTACGTGGTGATCGTAATCGCCGCGCGCCTGCGTACGTTCAGCCCGTCATTGGAAGAAGCCGCGCTCGACCTGGGCGCCACCGAATGGCAGGCGTTTCGTTACGTGACGTTGCCGGCGCTCCTGCCCGGTATCGTGGCGGCGGCGCTGCTGGCGCTGACCGTTTCATTCGACGACTACGTGATCACCAGCATGGTGGCCGGCGTGGATTCCGAAACGCTGCCCATGGTCATTTACGCCATGGCGCGGCGCGGCGCCAGTCCCGTAATCAACGCCATCTCGGCATTGATCGTGGTGGTCTTCGGAACCCTGGTGCTCATCTCCGAAAAGGTGCGCGCGGCATGAACCGGCGCATCTTTCTGATGGGCGTGGCCGGGCTGGCCGGATGCTCTCGCGGGCGTCCGCGCCTCAACGTCTACAACTGGTCGAACTACGTGGCGCCCGACACCATCGCCAACTTCGAGGCCGAGTTCGCCGTGCGTGTGCGCTACGCGACCTACGAGAGCAATGAGGAGATGCTGGCCAAGGTCATGAGCGGCAACTCCGGGTGGGATGTGGCCTTCCCCACCCACAACCGCATCCTGCCCATGCGGCTGAACGGATTGCTGGCGCCGCTCGACCATCGGCGGCTGCCCAATCTGTCGAACCTGGAGCCGCGATTCCAGAGCCCGCCGTGGGACCCGCGCCTGGAGTACTGCATCCCATACATGTGGGGCGCTACCGGCATCGCCTACAACCGGTCGGTGGCGCCCGCTCCCGCCGCCTGGGTGGACCTGTGGGATGCCCGGCTTAAGGGCCGCATGACCATGCTGGACGATCCGGAAGAAGTGCTGGGCGCATGTCTGCTGAAGCTTGGGCTGTCGTACAATTCCACCGACGAGGCCAGCCTGCGCCGCGCCGAACGCGAAGCCGTGGCGCAGAAGCCGCTGCTGCGCGCGTATCTGAACGCCGAGTTCCGCGATCAGCTTGTCGCGGGCGACGTTCTGGTGGCGCACTCCTGGGCCACTACCGCGCAGCAGGCCATCGACGCTGCGCCGCAATTGGCGTTTACGTATCCCGCCGAGGGTTTCCCGTTGTATGGCGACAACGCCGTGGTGCTGCGCGAAAGCGGCCGCGCGGAGCTGGCGCACGCTTTCATCAATTATCTGTTGCGCGCCCCGGTCGCTTCCGCCATCGTCGAGGTCTCCCGCACCGCCACGGCCAATGGCGCGGCGCAGGACCTGCTGCCGGACGCTTTGCGGCGGAATACCACCCTGTTTCCTCCACCCGAAACCCTGCAGAAGGGGCAGTGGATCGCCACCATGCCGTCGGCCACCCAGAGGCTGCGCGACCGGATGTGGACCGAGATTAAGTCGGCGTGACCGCGGCCCGCGATACAATCGAGGAGCCATGGACATCGAGCGCCTGCACCAGATCGCCCAGGGCCTGCAAATCGGCCAGGTCCGCCGTCATATCTTTCTGTGCTGCGACCAGACCAAGCCCAAGTGCGCGCCGAAGGAGGTGGGCCTGGAATCCTGGGAATACCTGAAGCGCCGCCTGGCGGAGCTCGGTTTGCTGGCGGGCGGCCATTGCGTCTACCGCACCAAGGCGAACTGCCTGCGCATCTGCGAGCAGGGACCCATCGCGCTGGTCTATCCCGAAGGCACCTGGTATCACTCGGCGACGCCGGAGGTGATCGAGCGCATCATCCAGGAGCACTTGATCGGCGGACGTCCGGTTGAAGAATACGCGTTCGCCGGGAATCCGCTTTAATCTTCCGCGGGCTCCTCCGGCGGTTCGAAACTGTCCAGCAGATCGGGATCCCGCGCGAACTTCTTGAGCACCGTGATCGAAGTCCCCGACCGAAACCCGGCCCGCAACAGGCGGCGGTAGGCCGACGCCATCTCCTTCTCATCCTGGAACAGATTCTGCCGGGACACCATGCGGAACTTCCGCCGCACGAAGTCCTCCGCCAGCGCCGCCTCGTCGACGCCCGAGTAAACCTTGCCGACGGTCTGTTGCGCTACCGCCGGCGCCACCCGCCGCCGCGACAAATCGGCCAGCACGCGGGTCTTGCCCAGCCCCTCGTTCTCCAGCCGAGTCGCGGCGAAATTCTCGGCGAACTTGCGGTCGTTAAGGTACCCGTAATCCTTCAGGCGCGCCAGGGTGGCGTCCACATCGCCCAAGTGCTCGGCCCTGCTGCGCAGCTTCTCGCGCAGTTCACCGCTGGAATGCGCGCGGCCGCCCAGCACGCGCAGCGCGTACTCCCATAGAGCAGCGGCATTCAGGCGTTTTCGCTCTTTCATACCCTGCATTGTTTCCAATGGTATCGCAGTATGACATCCAGCCGACCCACGCTATACTAAAGGCGTAAAAGGAGCACGGTTGTATGGATAAAAATGGATTCTCCAGTTTCCTGCTGGGCCTCGGCGTGGGCATCGGCATCGGCATGCTTTTCGCGCCCAAGTCCGGCGCCGAAACCCGCCAGCTCATCAAGGATAAGACCGGCGAAGGCACCGATTACCTGAAGCAGCGCGCTTCTGAAGTGAAGGATTCCGCCGGCGATCTCTTGAACAAGAGCAAAGACGCGTTGAACCGGCAAAAGGACACTATTGCCGAAGCCATGGAAGCGGGCAAGCAGGCTTACCGCGACGCGGTCAAGCCGGCCGCGCCCCCCGCCGATGGCCCGGCGCACTAGCGCGAATACTGGGAGGGGATCCCTCGATGCCTGAAGACATCTTCCGGTGGGTGATTGCAATAGGTGTGTTCCTGGCTTGCGCCGGTGCGATTTGGCAGGCCGTCAGCCTGGCTGCGATATACCGGGCCGGCAAGGAAGCCGCGCAAGCCGGCAAGGATATGCAAGGAAAACTGGGGCCCCTCTTTGACCGCTTCGACGCCACCCTGACGGCCGCCGGAAAGATTTTGGAAGAAAACCGCTCCCGTATTTCCGAAATCACCGCGGAGACTCTGACCACCGTCAAAATCGTCAGGCAGCAGGCCGACCAGGTGAGCAGGCTGATGGATGACGCCAGCGGTCGCGCTCAAGCGCGCATCGCCCAGATCGATGAGACCGTGGAACAGACCGTGGCGCAGGTGGATCAGGCCCGCGACTCCGTAAAAGGCGCGGTACTGCGGCCCGCGCGCGAGGTCAGCGGTCTGGTCGCGGGCGTCAAGGCTGCCTTCAGCACCTATGCCCAAGGCGGCAGCCGCAACTCGCCGGAACACGTGACGCAGGATGAAGAGATGTTTATTTGACGGAGAAAGAGTGCTTCAGGCCGCCTTCTGCACTTTTCCCGAGCGAATGCAGGACGTGCAGACGCGGAGCCGCTTGGTAGTTCCGTTGATCAAGGCATGCACCGTTTGCAGATTCAAATTCCACCGGCGCTTGCTGACGTTGTGGGCGTGACTGATGCGGTGGCCAAACTGCGGACCGCGGCCGCATACTTCGCAAATTCGTGCCATGCTACAAGAATCTCCTCAAAACTGCGAAACTAGTATTCTATCAGCGGCGGCCCGGCTTCCGCAACCCAATACGCTGTATGCGCGAAGGATAGACATCGTGACAGAGTTCAATCATATTCATATTCGCGACGGGGAGGACTGGATTTGCGGGCGCAGCATGGCATTTGAAGACCGCGAATTGATCCGTTGCGAGGCGCGCGATCCGGATGAAGAAGAAGCCTGCCAGCTCTGCTCGGGCCAGATTCTGTCTTATTTCGGTGAACCCATGCACGTGCAGTAGATGAGAAAAACAATCCTGGTGGTCGATGATGGGGAAGCCGTACGCAGCCTGGTCTGCCGCATGCTTGTGCAAAGCGGTTACCGCGTGCTCGAAGCCCGCGACGGACACCATGCGCTGAGGCTCTGCGAAGCGCATCTCGACCGGATCCACCTGGTTTTGACCGATGTCGTGATGCCCAATATGAAGGGCGCGGAGCTGGCCGAGCGCCTGCGCCGTATCCGCCCGGACCTGCCCATTCTGCTGATGTCGGGTTACACCGGGGAGCCTGCCCTGCAAGGTGTCAACCGCGGCTCTGTAGCCTTTCTCGAAAAGCCGTTCACGTCGGTGAGCCTGGCGGAGAAGGTCAGGCAGGTTCTGGACGCACCGCATGGCTGACCGCCGGATCTTTTCGGCGCGCCAATTCTGGCACAGTCTGACGGCGGTGGTGCTGGGCAATGCCGCGTATTTCAGCCTGGACCGCTTTCTGCCGCCAGCCGGGCGGCACATGCCCTACAAGATCGACTGGGGGCTGGCCATCGACTTCTGGTGCTGCCTGGTCTTCTACGGGCTGCTGGCGCAACTGAAGTGGTTCAAGCGATAGGCTCTTCCTATTCGTGTCGCAGCGCATGCATCGGATCGACCCGGATGGCACGGCGCGCCGGACCGAAAGCGGCTGCCAGTCCCACGGGGGCGATCGCCAGCACAGCCGCGCCGATCACCACCGGATCGCGCGAGCTGGCCTGATAGACAATGCTCCCGAGCACATCCGCGCCGGCCATGCCCAGCGCCAGTCCGGCGGCCGCGCCCGCCGCTACCAGCACGCCGGTGCGCGCGAAGACCAGCCGCAGCACCTGCGCCGGGCGTGCGCCGATTGCCACCCGAATTCCGATCTCGCGCACGCGCCGCGATACGGTATAAGCCGCCAGGCCGTAGATTCCCGTGATGCACAGCATCAGGGCCAGCACACCGAACGCTCCCAGCGCGGCCACCGCTGCGTGCATCGGCAGATAAACCAGGCCGAGCATCTGGTGTAAGCTGCCCACTCCGTAAACCGCCAGGTGCGGATCGAGCCGCCCCACCGTTTCGCGCATCTCCGCGGCCACTTCGAACTCCGGCCTGCGGGTGCGCGCCATCAGCACCATGGTGGACGAGTACCTCTGCGAAAGGGGAAAGAAAACGGCGGGCTTTGGAGACTCCGTCAACGTCTCGTACTTGCCGTCTTCGGCGATGGCCACCACTTGATACAACGACCCGCCGGGGCCCATCCGGAAACGGCCGCCGACGCCCTCCTGAGATCCGAGCACGCGGCGCGCCAGGGTCTGATTGACGATCGCTACCAGCGGCGATCCGGTCTTGTCTTGCGGAGTGAAGTCCCGCCCCGCGAGCAGGCGCGTCCCGGCTGTCTTGAAGTATCCCGGGGAGACATAATAATAGCCCGCGGAGACCGCGGTCGCCGGGCGGAAATCGGTGACCCCCGCGGCGTATATGGTGGTGGTGGACTGGTCGATGCTCAGCGGGACGGAACTGGCGTAGGCCGCCGATTCCACGCCCGGCAGATGCGCCACGGCCTCCAGGGCGCGCTCGTGGAACACGCGTCCGCGATCTTCGTTGTAACCCGCCAGGCCCACGTCGTAGCCGATAACGGCCGCGCCATCCGGCCGGAATCCCAGCGGCGTCTGGAACGACCGCATGAGTCCGCGTACGGCCACCAGGCTGGAGGTCACCAGCACGCAGCAGAGTGCGATTTGTACCGGCAGCAGCACGTCGCGCGCGGCCCAGCGTCGGCCCGTGCGCCGCGCGCCCGCACCTTTCAAGTGCAGCGCCGGATCGGCCTTCCAGGCGTGCCGCGCCGGACCGATGCCGAACAGCAGCCCGGTGACCAGGGCCGCCGCTAACGCGAACAGAAACACCCGCCAGTCGGGGCTCACATCGAACTGCACCGGGAATTCCAGCGGCGCACGCCATCGGCTGAGAAGCCGCAGCAGGGCCACCGCCAGCGCGCATCCCGCGGCGCCCCCCAGCATGGCGGTCCACAACGACTCGGTAAGCAACTGGCGCACGATGCGTCCGCCGCCCGCGCCGATCGAGACACGGATGGCCAGGTCGCGGCTGCGATCCGCCATGCGGGCCGCCAGCAGGCTGGCCAGGTTCGCGCACGCCGCCAACAGTACCAGGGCCGCCAGCAGCATCACGCCGCCGGCAAACGCGCGCGTCGGTTCCCGTCCGGAGGAACCCATCATCCCCGGAACGCCCAGAGTCAGGCGCATGCCTTCGTTCTCGGTATGCTCACGCTCCAGTTGTGCCGCGATGACGCCGAGGTTAGCCTCTGCCTGTCCGACGGTGACGCCGGGCCGCAGCCGCCCCGCCACCCAGACGTCGAACGTGTTCCGTACTTCCAGCCACGAATGCCCTTCGATCTGCGGCTGCATCATCATGGGCACCCAGATCTCGGACCAGTAGAAGATCTCGGTGCCGTGGAACCCGCGCGGCGCCACACCCAGCACGGTGTACGGATGGCCATTAATGCGCACGTCCTTGCCGGCGATTTGGGGATCCGCGCCAAAGCGGTTCTGCCAGCTCGTGTAGCTGAGCACCGCATAAGGGCTGGCGTTGGGGTGCAGGTCTTCGGCCGGCGTGAAGAAGCGGCCCAGCGCCGGCTGGATCCCCAGGGACTCGAAGTAGTTGCCGGTGACCAGGTAGCCCCACACGCGATGCGCGCCGCGGTCATCGTCGAGCGCCATCATGGCAATGCGGTAGGCGAACAGAGACTCGAACACGGAGTTGCGGTCGCGGATGTCGCGGTAGTTGGGGAACGATTGCGCCGGCCTGCCCGTGTTGTTGACGAAGTACACGCGCGCCGGGTCGGCAATGGGCAGGGCTTTGAGCACCAGCGCGTTGAGCACGCTGAAGACTACCGTATTGGCGCCGATACCCAGCGCCAGGGAGACTACCGCGATAAGGGTGAACGCGGGGCTCTTACGCATCACGCGAAAAGCGTAGCGGGTATCTTGCGCAAACCCTTCCAGCCAATTCCATCCCCACATGTCTCTGCTCCTTTCGGCGATCTCTGTCCGGTTCCCCAGCCGGCGCATGGCGGCATACTGCGCCTCTTGGGGATCGGCTCCTTCCGCGCGATAAGCGTCGGCTTTCATGGCGGCGTGGAAGCGCAGCTCTTCTTCCATCTCGGCGTCGAAGCGCGGACCGCGGCGGAGGAATGTTAGGCGGCGTATCAGTTCGCCCAGCTTCATAGGCTCCTCTAAGCCGGCTCGATTACGCTGACGATGGCGCGCGTGACCCGGTCGAATGCGGATATCTCGACGCCCAACTGCTTGCGCCCGGCGGGAGTCAGCCGGTAATAGCGCGCGCGGCGGTTGTTCTCCGACTGCGCCCAATCGGCGGTGACCCAGCCCTTGATCAACATGCGCTGCAACGCCGGGTAGAGCGATCCCTCTTCCACCTGCAGCACATCGCCGGACAACTGTTGGATGTGCTGCGCGATTCCGTATCCATGCATGGGACCCAGGCGGGACAGGCTGCGCAGGATCAGCATGTAAAGCGTGCCCGGCGGAATCTCCGCGCGCGCCGGCTCCTTTCCCATAGTGAGACTACTGTAGTACGCGCAAAGTTTCAAAGTCAAGAGAGAAGAGGCCTCCGCTTGCGGGAAACAAAAACAGAATATCGGCCGCGGATGAACGCACCCGCGGAACGCCAATAGCGCCGGAACCGCGTTCATCCGCGTTCATCTGCGGCCGGATACTTTTCGTCCGGCACGACGCGAGAATCAACAGCAGAGGCTGGCCGCCGGATCCGGACTATTTTTTCTTCCTGCCCAGCACGCCGTCCAGCAGGCCGCTGGCGGCTTTACCGATCGTGTCCTTCTCCAGGCTCCGTACTTCCTGCGACGCCAGGGCTTTCATATCGGGCCGGAAGATCGGGTTGGACGCCGTCCCTTCGACGGTGAAAGGCACGCCCGCGTCGCTCTTCGCGCCGATCATGGCCAGCGCGGCGCCCCCGGTGCGCAGCGACGCGCGCATCTTGAAATCCAGAGCTTCACTGGGGCTGACCGTGCCGCCGCCGCTCAGATCACCCAGGGCCGGCGCCACCAGCTTGATGTCCTGAATGGACGAGCCGTCCGGCGCCCAGTGCACGGTGGCGGTGAAGGTCTGAATCTCGGTATTGGGGCCGGTCTTGATGCCCGCCAGCTTCTCGATGCTGGACATCTTCGACCCCAGATCGAAACCGGTGAGCCGGGTATTATTCAGGCCTAGCGTGCCGTTAATGACCAGAGCCTCAATCGGGCCGTTGAACGACAGCTTGGCGCTGGCCGCGCCGCCCTGGAACGACGAGCCGGAGGGCAGCACCACGCCGAAGACCGGCAGCATGGCCGCGAGCTGCGGCACGGGCATCTGCGGCCCGGATAGGTTCATATTCACGGCCACGGATTCGCCTTGCGCGGCATAGGTTCCGGAAAGCTCCGCGGGAGCGCTGCCAATGTGAATCGTGCCGCGGCGCAGGACGCCCGAGTGCTTGCGCATGTCGTGCTCCAGGGCGAAATCGAACTCTACCGGCTCGGTGGCCGGCGAGCCGTTCTTCGCCATCTTCAACTTGTCCGCCTTCAGGCGGCCGCTCAGGAACAGGCTCTTGCCGTTGGCGGCAGCGGTGCCATTGATGGAGAGCAGCCCGGCCAGGCCTCCGGAGGTATCCACACCCGCGGCCGCCAGATCGAATCCCGTAAGCTTCACCGTGACCTTGGCGGGCGTCAGCGCGGCGTCGGTCGGATTGATGGGGCCGACATTGCCGTCCAGTTGGATATTGCCGCCGCCCGCCAGCTTGGCCGAGAGACTGACCGGGAACGCCGAATCAGCCGCAAAATCGCGCAGTTCGATGTTCACGTTTTCGAGCACGCGCGCGCGGGCTTTGCTGTTATGCTGCGCCAGCGTGAGGCGGCCCCCGGTGATCTTCACCAGCTTCACGGAAAGGTTGAGGCCCGCGCCGGAGGACGTGGCGGGCTGCGCCTGCGCGCTGGACTTGCCGCCCAGGCTCGAGAAGTTCCAATCGCCCGCGGCGGATTGCAGCAGGTCGATCTGCGGCTGATCGAGCGTGAGCTGGGTCACGTGCAGCTCGCGGGAGACGATCAGCGGCCACAGATCCACGCCCAGCGTAAGAGCTTTCGTATGCAGGAATGGTGTCGCGCTGTAAGCGGGATCGTCGGCCACGGAAAGGTCGTCGGCGGTGACGCCGCCGGAAAGGATGGACAGCTTCAAATCGCCGACCTTGACGTCGCGAGCCAGTGCCTTGGTGAGCTCGGCTTCGAGCCTGGGACGAAATTGATTTGGATTGATGAGAAAAGGTAATGCCACCGCCGCAAGCAGCAGTAGCACCACAATGATGGCAATCCAGCCAATGATGCGTTTCATGGGGGCTAGTTTATACCCGTGACCGGAAATAGTCGAGCGTGAGCCGCAAACCGTCGCCGAGAGGCACGCGCGGCTCCCAACCCAGCAGCCTCCGCGCCCTGGAAATATCCGGCTGGCGGCGCTTGGGATCGTCTTCGGGAAGCGGACGATTCACGATGGGCGACGCACTGCCGGTCAGGCTGCGGATCTGCTCGGCGAACTCGCGCACGGTCATTTCAGCGGGATTGCCGAGGTTGACCGGAAAATACTCGTTGGACTGCACCAGCCGGTAGAGCCCGTCCACCAGGTCGCTGACGTAACAGAAGCTGCGGGTCTGCGATCCGTCGCCGAAGATGGTCATGGGCTCGCCGCGCAGGGCCTGGTCGACGAAGGCGGGGACAACGCGCCCGTCATCCAGCTTCATGCGCGGGCCATAGGTATTAAAGATGCGCGCGATATGGGTGGACAGGCCGTAGGTGCGATGGTAAGCCATGGTGAGCGCCTCGCCGAAGCGCTTGCTTTCGTCGTAGCAGGAGCGCGGCCCCACGGGGTTGACGTTGCCCCAATAGCTCTCGCGCTGGGGATGCTCGAGCGGGTCGCCGTAGCATTCCGAAGTGGACGCGAGCAGGAAGCGCGCGCCGGCGCCGCGGGCCAGTTCCAGCAGGTTGCGTGTGCCCGCGCTGCCCACGTCCAGCGTTTCGATGGCGTGCGCCAGGTAGTCCTTGGGGCTGGCCGGGGACGCCAGATTCATCACGGCGTCGAGCGGCCCGTCCACTTCAAGCGGCCGCGAAATGTCGTGCCGGATGAACCGGAACCGGGCATTTCCGCCGAGATGTTCCACATTGCGCGCGGAACCAGTGAGGAAATTATCGACGGCCACTACCGCATGGCCCTCGGCCAGCAGGCGATCGCACAGGTGCGAGCCGATGAAGCCGGCGGCTCCGGCAACCAGAATACGCAAGCGAAACACTCCGTCGGAATGGATTTTGAGCGGTTCTCGCGGACCGCTGTGCTACATTCAAAGGTTACCGCATGGTCCATCCATCATGGCTGGAAATTGCGATTCTGGCGATCCTGTTGTGCATCTCCGGAACCCTTTTCTGGCGGCGTTTCCGCAAGCCGGTGGAGGCTATCCGCCGCGCGCGCGCTAATCCCGATTTTCAACTCCGGCCGCTCGGTCCGCGCATCCGGCAATTCGTGTGGGAAGTGCTGCTGCAAGGGAAGGTGATCCGCGAGCGTCCGCTGCCGGGACTGGCGCACGCGTTCGTCTTCTGGGGCTTTTGCGCGTTCGGGCTGATCACGCTCAATCATCTGGCGGCGGGATTCGGCCTGCCGTTTCTGAGCCGCGGGAGCGGATTTGGCAAAATCTATTTCGCGTTCGTGGCGGTGTTCGCGGTGGCCGTGGCGGTTTCGATCGCAGGCCTGGCCGCGCGGCGCTTCATCGCGCGCCCGAAATGGCTGGGCACGGTCGCGCCGGAATCGGGCATCATCGCGCTGTTCATCTTTATCTTGATGGTGACGTACCTCGCGGGGCTGGCGCTCGATGAGACCGCGCCCGGGGCGCGCGCCAACTGGTGGCTGCACACGCTGACGCTGCTGGCCTTCCTGCCGCTGATCCCGCACACCAAGCATCTGCACCTGGTGATCAGCCCAGCGACCGTATTTCTGCGGCGCGACGGGTTCAGCAAGATTCCGCCGCTGGTGGGCGACGAAGATTTCGGTCTGGATACCGGCAAGGACATCACCAAGCTGGACGCGCTGCAAGCTTACTCCTGCGTGGAGTGCGGGCGCTGCACCGAGCACTGTCCCGCGAATCATACCGGAAAGCTGCTCAACCCGAAAGAGATCATTCTGGGCCTGCGGCATTATCTGAATGAAGAGGGGCCGGGTAACGAGGCGCCTCTGCTTGGCAAGCACATTGCCATGGAGGCGGCTTTCCAGTGCACCACGTGCGGCGCGTGCGAGTTTCAGTGCCCTGTGGGCATACAGCATCTGCCCGTGATCATCGGGCTGCGGCGGGGCGCAGTGAACACCGGGAAGTGGGAAGACGATTACGGCTCCAAGATGTTTCTGGCAATGGAGCGCAACGGCAATTCGCTGGGATTCGCATCCAGCGAGCGGCAGAAATTTATCGAGAAGAACGAGCTACCCATCTTCGACGGCACGCAGGAGTATTGCTTGTGGTTGGGCTGCATGGGATCGTACGACCCGCAGGGGCGCGAGATCGTGCTGTCGCTGGTGGCGGTGTTGCGGCACCTGCGGGTGACCTTCGGCGTGCTGCGCAAGGAGAAGTGCACGGGCGATCCGGTACGGCGGCTGGGAAACGATCTGCTGTTTTCACAAATGGCGGAGGCCAACATCGAGCAGTTGAATTCCGCCAAGGCGGCCAAGCTGCTTTCGATCTGCCCGCACTGCGTGCGCACCATCGGCGAGGACTGGAAGGAATTCGGCGCGGCATTCCAGATCGAGCATCACAGCGAGTTGCTGGCGCGCATGCAGGAGAAGCTGCCGCGTCGCGTGGACGGGCGCGAGAAGGTAGTCTTCCACGATCCGTGCTATCTGGGGCGGTATCGCGGGGTTTACGACGCGCCGCGGGAGGTGATCGCGCGCTGGGGCGATGCGGCCGATCCGGGGCGCGCGCGCGAGCGGTCGTTCTGCTGCGGCGCGGGCGGCGGGCAGATGTTCCTGGGCGAGGAGAAAGGCACGCGCGTCAACGTGGAGCGGGCTGCGGAACTGGCGGCCACCGGCGCGGCGGTGGTGGGGACGGCATGTCCGTTCTGCCAGACGATGTTCCGCGACGCGCTGGGGACGTTGAGCCCCACGCCGCCGCAGCTGCTGGACATCGCGCAGATGGCGGCGGCATCCATCGGGTCCGCGGCAAGGCCGGGGATGGTATAATTCTGAATTGGCGCGCGGCGCGGTGTTCGGCACGCGGGCGTAGCCAAGCCGCCAGAAGACCGCAGAGGGCGCGTAGCTCAATTGGCAGAGCAAGTGACTCTTAATCACTAGGTTGTAGGTTCGATTCCTACCGCGCTCACCA
>Ga0070731_10001336_pt1 | contig 25801 bp, 29 predicted proteins | sample Coa_R1_2_FD_66448 | JGI IMG/M metagenome (GOLD analysis project Ga0070731, IMG submission 66448) | Surface soil microbial communities from Centralia Pennsylvania, which are recovering from an underground coalmine fire - Coalmine... | ecosystem: Environmental > Terrestrial > Soil > Unclassified ... | reverse complement strand
CGGACAGGAGTCCGTGCGTGATGAGCGCTTCGATCAGGACGCGCACCGCGGTCTTGTGCACGGCATCGAGCGTCGTGCCCGGCTTGACGGCGCCGATCGCGGCGAGCTGTGCCGCCAGCACGGCCTCGTACAGATCGCGCTGCGCGCCGGCGAAGCGCGCGCCGGTCGGAAACGTGCGCGTGACGTCGGCGCAGTAACCGTCGCGCTCCGCGCCCGCGTCGAGGAGGAGGAGCTCGTCGGCGGCGAGCGCCCGGCAGTTGTCGATGTAGTGCAGCACGGTCGCGTTCCGGCCGGCCGCGACGATCGACGGGTACGCGGGCCCGGTCGCGCCGCGGCGCCGGAACGTGAAGTCCACCAGCGCCTCGATCTCGTACTCGTACATGCCGGGACGCGCGCTCCGCATCGCCTCGCGGTGCGCCTCGCAGGCGATCGCGATCGCGGCCCGCATCGCGGCGACCTCGTCGGGCGTCTTCGTGAGCCGCATCTCGTGCAGGACCTCGCCCGGCTCGCGGATGGCGGTCGGGCCGCTGCCGGTCCGGGGGCGCGCCTCCTGCGCGCGCCGGATGAGGGCGAGGAGGCGCTGCGCGATCGGGTCGTCGCGCAGCAGCGTGTGATGGACGAGCGGCGCGTGCTCGAGGAAGCGGGGCAGCACCTTCTCGAGCTCGTCGAGCGGGAAGGCCGCGTCCGCGCCGTACTGCTCGAGGGCACCCTGGACGCCCGCCCGGCTGCCGATCCAGATCTCGCGGTCGGGGTCGCGCGGCCGGACGAAGAGGACGAAGCGCTCGGTCGCGCCCGGCGCGAGCACGCAGACCGCCTCCGGCTCCGGGAAGCCGGTCACGTACCCGAAGTCGCTGTCCTGGCGGTACGGGTAGAGGATGTCCGCCGTCCGCGGGCGCTCCGGCGCGGCGGCGAGCAGCATGACGCCGCCGTCGAGGCGCTCCATGATCCGTGCCCGACGCGCGGAGAGGCGCGCACGGTCGTTGCCGTTCAGACCCACGCTTCTCGTTGTAACACGCGGCCGGGTGGGTGGCACACCTACGGGAACACCTGCTGGAACGGCTTCACCTCGACGCGGTTGAAGATGCCCTCCGTCACGTACGGGTCGCGGTGGACGATCGCCCACACGTCGGCGAGGGAGTCCGCCTCGAGCACGATGAGGCTCCCGCTCCGGTCGAGGAACGGACCCGCGAGCTTGACGCGCCCGGCGCTGGCGAGCGGGTCGAGGTGCGCGAGATGCGCCGGCCGCACGGCCGGGCGCTTCTCGCGCGCGTCGGGCGCGTCGTGGCCGATGATCACGAACAGCATGGCGAACCTCCTTGCGCGCCGCGCGCGCCGGCATCTATGGTCCATGGATGGCGGAGAAGCTGCCGCACTCGCATCTCGTCGACTTTCCCGAAGCGCTCGACATGCTCGCTTCCCGGATGGACGAGCTGAAGATCGTGCTCGGCCCGGCGGCCGCCCCCGGCGTCGATCAGGTCGCTGCGCACCTGCGCGCGGGGCTCGCGGCGCGGGACCGCGGCGACGTCGGGACGGCGATGGGCAGGATCGGACAGGCGATCGATCTCCTCGCCGGCCTCGCGAGCCATGCCGATCCGGCAGAGGCGGCGATGATGCGGGCGGTCGCGGAGCAGTTCAAGCAGGCGCTCGCGCGCGGCTCGGTCGGGGACGCGAAGCAGACGGCGGAGGAGATGCGGCGGCGGTCGGGGAGCGTGCTTCACCCGAAGAAGCCGCGCTGACCCCCTTCGATTCGGTATTTACAACCGGCGCCTCCTCGTGACACAGGGCGCGCAACGAAGGAGGCCGACCATGTGCTCGATGAGAATCCTCGCTTTGGTCCTCGTCGTCGCCGTGCAGCTCGCGCGCGCCGACGAGCAGATCATCGCCCCCGGGACCGCGGAGCAGGACGCGGTCGTGGTGAACACCGGCCCGGACGGCATCTGCCAGACGACCGCCGCGACGGGCGACATCCAGGCGGCGCCGGTCGGCTCGGGCACGCCGTTCCGTACCGAGATCCGCTGCGGCGGGAACAAGCTCGTCGAGACGACCGCCGCCGGCGACGACACGCAGCTGATCGCCGTCGGGGCGGCCTGCAAGGGAGCGAACAACCCCATCATCGACACGGGACCGAACGGCGTCGCGGACACGACCGCGGCCGGCGACGACACGCAGGTGATCGCGGTCGGCACCACGCCCGCGAATACGCCGTGCGTCATCACTGGTGGCAACGGCGTCGCTGACACGGGGACGACGGCGGGTGACGACGTCCTCGTTCTCACGCCGGTCGGTAGCGCGGCGCCGAACAGTGCCGTGATCCAGTGCGGGCCGAACCTCGTCGCCGACACGGCCGCGAACAACGTGACCGGGGGGGACGACGTGCAGGTCATTCCGGTCGGCAACGCCTGCTCGTCAGCGACCGATGTGGTCGTGGACTCGGGCGCGGACGGCATCGCCACCACCCGGGCGGAAGGTCCGGACCTCGTGCTCAAGGTCCCGCGTCCGCTGCATCTCACGATCCCGCGTGGCAGGCAGACGGCCAGCAGGACGGTCAAGCTGATCGTCTCGAACGTCGAGTTCGGCGCGACCGCACCCGCCGGCCGCACCTACCGCTTGAACGTCACGAAGGGTTCGTGCCCCTCGACGACCGTGAATCAGATCGACGCGGACGCGAGCACGACGACACTGGATGCCACCGCCGTCGTCCCGAAGGGCTCGCACGTGAAGGCGAGCTTCGTCGTCACGGCACACCTGGAGGACGTGACCACCGTGGCCTCGAACGTGCCCTTCCGCTGTGCGGTCGGCGTCGACGCGATCGCGGTGGACACGGATCCGGACGTCGACGACGCGGCGAACGCCGAGAACAACTCGGCGACGGTCGAGGTGGACATCAGCGATTCGAACGACTAACGCGGAACGCCGTCGTCGCGCTCGGGATGAGATTGCAAGCACCGTGCGTCGGGCGAGGCGCCGCCGAGAGCACGATCGCCAGGACCACGAATGGAAGAATTCTCATTGGCGAACCCTCAAGCTTGGCGGACCGTACCGCCGGAGAGCTCGCGACGTCAACGGAAGAGGGGAAGGCGGCCGACCGTCCCGGCGCCCGAACGGGCGTGCTTGGCGACTGCCTCGACTTTCGCTACACAGCGACGCTCATGAATGCTCCTGGCGGGGAAAAGGAGTGCTGCCACCGCACCCGCGAGCGCTGGATGGCGCGTATCCGGAAGTACTTCACGAGCTTCCCCGTGATCAAGGACGTGCCGTGCGACGAGTGCCGCGAGATCATCGAGATCCGCGTCTACGGCCAGCCCGCGGCGTGAGTCGCCGACGGCGCTCCTCCCGCCCGACGACGAATACAACCGGCGCTTGATTGCGAACGTCCATCCGGCCGGATGGACGAACCCAACGCCGCGCGAGCGCTACAACCTGGTCGTCGTCGGCGCGGGGACGGCCGGACTGGTGACCGCCGCCGGCGCAGCGGGTCTCGGGGCGCGCGTCGCGCTCGTCGAACGGTATCTGATGGGCGGCGACTGCCTGAACGTCGGCTGCGTGCCCTCGAAGGCGGTGCTGCATGCCGCGCATGACACGCGGCCGGATTTCGCCGCGGCGATGGAGCGGATGCGCCGGCTCCGCGCCGATCTCTCGGTGAAGGATTCGGCCGCCCGCTTCCGCGATCTCGGCGTCGACGTCTACCTCGGCGACGCCCGGTTCGTCGCCCCCGACGCGGTCGAGGTCGATGGACAGCGGCTCCGCTTCGCGCGCGCCGTCATCGCAACCGGCGCGCGCGCGACCGGGCTGCCGGTCCCCGGGCTCGCGGAGGCGGGCTTCCTCACGAACGAGACGGTTTTCTCGCTGACCGCGCTGCCGCCGCGGCTGGTCGTGATCGGCGCGGGCCCGATCGGCTGCGAGCTCGCGCAGGCCTTCCGCCGCTTCGGCAGTACGGTGACGATCGTGAGCCTCGATCCGCGGCTCCTCCCCCGCGAGGATGCGGACGCGTCGGCCGTGCTCGCGGCCCGCTTCGCGCGCGAGGGGATCGTGACCGCGCTCGGCGCGCGCCTCTCGCGTGTCGAGCGGCGCACCGACGCCGTCGCGGTCGTCTACGACCGCGGCCGGGGCGAGGAGATCGCGGTCGCCGACGCGATCCTCGTCGCCGTCGGCCGCGCGCCGAACGTCGAGGACCTCGGCCTTGAGGCGGCGCGCGTCGACTACGATGCAGCGACCGGCGTGCGCGTCGACGACTGGCTGCGGACGACGAACCCGCTCGTCTACGCGGCGGGCGACGTCTGCTCGGCGTACAAGTTCACGCACGCCGCCGACGCGATGGCGCGCGTCGTGATCCAGAACGCGCTGTTCTTCGGTCGAAAACGGGTGACCCGGCTCGTGATCCCGTGGTGCACGTATACCGACCCCGAGATCGCGCACGTCGGGACGTCGTCTGCGGACGCGGCGACGCGCGCTGACGTCGTGACGCTCACCGAGCCGCTCGACGACGTCGACCGCGCCGTGCTGGAAGGCGAGACGGAGGGGTTCGCGCGTGTGCACGTCGACGCGCACGGGCGGATTCTCGGCGCCACGCTCGTGTCACGGCACGCGGGCGAGACCATCGGCGAGGTCGTGCTCGCGATGACGGCGGGGCTCCGGCTCGGCGCGATCGGGGACACGATCCATCTGTACCCGACGCAGTCCGAGATGCTGAAGCGGCTCGCGGACGCGTACCGGCGCCGCGCGTTGACGCCCGGTGTGAAACGGCTGTTCGAGGGGCTGATGCGGCTCCGCCGCTGACCGGCTCACGGGCACGGGTCGCAGCAGAACGCTTCCGAGCAGGAAGCGCCCGGCGACGAGATGCAGACCTTCCCCCGCTGCACTGCCCATCGCCGGTGCAGGAGATGGACGTGTCGCTCGACGACGCGCCGTTGCTGAAGCACGCGAGCCCGGTTCCGCCGCAGTGGACGCCGCAGATGCCGGTGCCGCACGTCCCGCAAGCCGTGCCTTCGACGCCCGGAGTACACGGCGGCGCGATGAACGTCGTCGTCGTTGTGCTCGTCGTGGTGGACGTCGTGCTCGCGAGGCGCGGCGCGCACACGAGCTTCGAGACGAGCGGGGTGACCGTCCGCGCGCCGAACTGATCGACCCAGTCGACCGGCGCGGCCGTCCCGCGCGGGCACTTGAGCTTGTAGCAGAGGAACTCGCCTGCCGCCGGGCCGGATCTCGGGATCGTGGGCGGAGGCGTCACGTTCGTCTTCTCGGCCTCGATGCAGAGCAGCTTGCCCGGCAGCTTGATCGTGCACCCGGTGCTCGGCGCGAGCCCGGTGAGGTCGGCGCTGTAGGCGCCCGCGCCGAGTCTTTCACCTTGTAGCAGCGCAGGTGATCCGGCGTGGCAGCAACGTCACCGATGCGATCAGGGTTGCGGCCGCGATCGGTCCGAGCTTGCCGAGCATGGTGTCCTCCTCGGACTCGATTAGTGCCGGCGGCGGCCCGAGGTCAAGATGAATCCGCGCTCACCCGACGGGGCGGCCGGCCTCCACCGGCCGGGGTGCGGTCACCGCGCGCGCCAGCACCGCCGTCGCGACGACCGCGATCACGACGCCGCCCGACGCCAGCGCCTGCGCCACGCCGATCCGGTCGCCCGCGAGCCCGATCAGCAGCGCGCCCGTCGTGGCGAAGCCGAACAGGATCACCGTCATCATGCTCATCACCCGGCCGCGCATGCCGTCGTGTACGACCAGCTGAATCATCGTGTTGATCGACGCCACGCACGCCGTCTGGAGGACGCCCATGGTGAAGAGGAGTCCGGCGATGCCGTGCGGGCTGCGCACGACCCCGAAGCCAGCCAGCACGAGACCGAACGCGACCGCGCTCCATCCCGCGAGCAGGTCCTTGCGCGCCACGTCGCCGAACGCCGACATGAGGAGGCCCCCGGTCACCGCGCCCACGCCGACGGAGGCGAGGAGATAGCCGAGGCCGGACGCGTCGAGCCCGAGCGTGTCGCGCGCGAGCGCCGGGAGCAGGATGATGTACGGGAAGCCGAAGATGCTCATCACGGCCGCGAGCAGCAGCCCCGGGCCGATGACCGGGTGGACGCGCGCGTAGGCGAGCCCCTCGCGCAGCGCGCGCGCGACCGGCGGCGGCGCGATCGTGGTCGCGGCGCGCGGCATGCGGACGCGGGCGATCATCAGGACCATGACGGCCATGCCGGTCGCGTTCATCGTGAAGCAGCCGGCGGGCCCGATCGCGCCGTAGGCGAGGCCGGCGATCGCCGGTCCGATCGTGCGGGCGAGGTTGAACTGCACGGAGTTGAGCGAGATCGCGTTCAGGAGCTCGCCCTCCGCGACGATGCTCGGGATGACGGCCTGCATCGCGGGGCCGAAGAGCGCGTTCGCCGCGCCGCTCACCATCGAGATGGTGATGATCTGCCAGACGGCGATGTGGCCCGTCGCCGTCAGCACGGCGAGCGTGAGCGCGGCCGCGGAGATCGTGCTGAGCGACGACATCATGATCGCGCGCCGGCTCGCCCGGTCGGCAATGGCGCCGCCGACGAGGCCGAGGACCAAGATCGGCATGTTGCCCGCGAAGCTGATCGTCCCGAGCAGCGACGCGCGTCGCGTGAGGTCGTACACGAGCCAGCCGAGCGCCGTGGTCTGGATCCAGACGCCGAGGTTCGCGATCAGCGAGCCGAACCAGAAGAGCCGGTAGTCGCGCGAGCGGAGCGGGCCGAGCACGCGGGCGACCTCAGCACGCGGCCGAGGCTCCGGTCAAATCAGAGCGCGGCGTCGATGACGTCGGCCACCCGCGTCGCGAGCGCCATGATCGTGATCTGCGGGTTCACCTTGCACGACGATGGAAAAAGACTGGCGTCCGCGACCCAGAGCGAGCCCGTCCCATGCACGCGCCCGGTCGAATCGGTGACCGCGCTCTTCGCGTCCTCGCCCATGCGCGCCGTGCCCTGGGGATGGAACGCCATCATCTCGAGCTCGGTCGCCGGCGGCGTCGCCTGCTGCAGCGCCCGCGCCTCGTCGATCGAGCGCAGCACGGGTCGCGAGTGGACGCCGGAGTACACCTCTGTGGCACCTGCCGCAAAGAATATCTCGGCCGTGAGCCCGATCGCGCGCGAGAGGCGGCGGGCATCGGACGCGCCGAGACGGTACGTCACATGCGGCCAGCGGCCGCGGCTCGCGCGCACCCGACCTGCGGACTCGTCGGAGATGAGCGCGCCGAAGGAGCCGAGCCGCGTGTAGCGCGCCATGATCGCCTTGTGCTCGCGCCCGACGCCGGGCAGCACGGGCGCCTCCATCGCCGGTGGCACGAACTGGCCTTGGATGAAGATGCCGTCGCGCAGGAAGTGGTGCACGTTGTACGCCTGCGGCACCTCCTCCCAGCCGCGCACCTCGTCGGGGAAGAGCGCGCCGACGCGCGTCGCGGGGTGGATGTGGAGGTTCCGGCCGCGCTGTCCCGACGGATCCGGAACGCCGCTCCGCTCGAGGAGCGCCGGCGTGAGGAGCGCACCGCACGCGACGACGACGTGGCGGGCGAGGATGCGGAGCTCGCGGCCCGTGTCACGCTCGGCCGCGTCGACGAACCGCCCGAGCACGCCGATCGCCTTCCCGTCGGACGTGAGCACGCGCCCGACGCGGCAGCGCGTGTAGAGGCGCGCGCCGTCGGCGAGCCCGCGCGGCACGTACGACACGTGCATCGCCTGCTTCGCGTCCTGCGGGCAGCCGAACGCGCACACGCCCGTTCCGAGGCAGCCGCGCTCGTTGCGCGGGATGCGCGCGCCCGCGTACCCCAGCGCGGCGGCGCCGCGCTCGAAGAGCCGGCTGTTCTGCCCGTAGAGCTCGTCGGGCACCGGCCGGACGTTCAGCTCGTGCTCGACGCGCTCGAAGTACGGCCGGAGCTCGGGCTCGCGGACGCCCGCGACGCCGTGGCGCTCGGTCCACTCGTCGAGCACCCAGTCGGGCGCGCGGTAGCAGGTGCCCGAGTTGATCGTGGTCGTACCGCCCACACAGCGGCCGAGCGGGATCGGGATCGTCGGCCGCCCGAGCGCGCCGGTGAGTCCGCGGTTGCGGTAGAGGAGATCGATCATCCGGCGCGGCTCGCCGGTGAAGTCCTTGCCGGTGTGGAAGGCGCCCTCCTCGATCAGGACGACGTCGCGCTTGCGCGCGGCGAGCTCGCGCGCCACGACCGCGCCGCCGGCGCCCGAGCCGACGACGACGACGTCGGCGACTTCGTGCACGTCGTGCGCCACCGTCGCGCCGTCGACCGTCACGACGCGACTCCGAGGCGGGCCGCATGGTGGGCCGCGTTCGGGCCGGCGAGGAGCTTCTGGCGGAGATGCCCGTCGTCGTAGCCGATCGCCGGCCACACGTCGGGACGCTCGTAGAAATGCATCAAGGCGATCAGCTTGAGGCTCGCGATCAGCTGCCGCCGCGGCGCGAGCCGCGACGTCTCCCACGCCGCGAGCGCGCGCTCGCGGCCGTCGGCGTCGAGGCGCGAGAACGGACGTGTGTGCTCGAAGACGACGGCGCCGTATTCGATCGCGAGGAGGAGCGCGCGGAGACCCGCCGGCCCGAGTGGGTGCAAGCTCGCGAAGTAGCGGGCGAGGGCGGCGTCGACGTCGGTATCGGCGGCACCGGTCGGGAACGCGCCGCCGCGCGGGACGAGCGCGTCAAGCACGGCGCGGAGGAGGGCACCGTCGCGCGTCGCGCGTGCATCGTCCGTGAGGCCAACCACGGCCCAGGCGGCGAGCACGATCAGCGCGAGCGATCCGTCGACGAGCGCGTTCAGCAGGTAGACGAACGTCGGCGAGCTCGCGACGAAGTAGCCGAGGCACGTGAGCGAGGACGTCGCCTTCCCGGCGGCGAGGATCGGCATGAGGTGCGCCCGGCCGCGCGGATCCCGCGCGATCTCGGCCGCGAGCAGCGTGACCAGCACCATGTAGGCGACGGCGAGCGAGAGCCAGAAGCGGAGCGCGGACACGGGCGCTTCGGCGAAGCCGAGCGGGCGGCCGACGGCGTCGAGGAAGCGGATCGTCCCGTCGGGAAAGAGGAAGAAGAGGAGCCCCGTCACCGCGAAGGCGATTGCGAGCGAACGGAAGAGCAGGCGGAGTGCGCCGTCGAGAGAGGTGGGCACGTCGCCGTCGATAGAGCGCGTCTCGGCGGCGTGTCAATGCGGCTTGACGGTCGTACGGGTGCGGCCTATGCGGTCGCCGTGTCCCGGCTCCTGATTTCCGCGGACTCGCACGTGATGGAGCCGCTCGACCTGTGGACGAGCCACCTGCCGGAGCACCTCCGCCCCGCGGGCCCTCGGATCGAGCTCCGCGACGACGTCGCATGCCTTATGGTCGAGGACACGGTCGTCCGCCGCTTCGGCGCGCTCTCCACCACAGGCGACGGCAGCCAGACGTTCACGCGCGGCGCGAGCGATGCCGACGGCCGGCTCCGCGACCTCGATGCCGATGGCGTCTGGGGCGAGGTGATCTATCCGAACATCGCCTTCTTCTGCTGCTTCCAGATCCGGAGCCCGGAGCTGCAGGCCGCGAGCGTTCGGCTGTACAACGACTGGGTCGCGGAACGGTTCCTCGATGTCTCGGAGCGCTTCGCGCCAGTGGCGGTCCTCCCCGTCCTCGACGTCGCGGAGGCGGTCGCGGAGCTCGAGCGCGCGGTGCGGCGCGGTTTCCGCGGCGCCATGCTGCCCGCGCACGTCGACTACCGGCCGTACAACGACCCTGCGTACGATCGGCTCTGGTCGGCCGCGCAGGCGCTCGACGTCCCGCTGACGTTCCACGCCGGCACCGGCCGCAGCCAGACGCCCGCGCACGGCCCGGGCGGCGCGGTCGTCAACTACGTCGTGACCGTGGGCGCGCCGATGGAGACGGTCGCGTATCTCTGCGGGGCCGGCGTGCTCGCGCGTTTCCCCGGGCTGCGCGTCGTGATGGTCGAGTGCGGCAGCGGCTGGCTCGCGTGGGCGCTCCACGCGATGGACGACGCCTACCGCGAGCACCACATGTTCGTGCGCCCGAAGCTCGACCTGCTGCCGAGCGAGTACTTCCGACGTCAGGGCGCCGTGACCTTCCAGCACGACCCCGTCGGGCTCGCGAACATCCCGTTCACCGGCGAGCGCTGCCTCATGTGGGGCTCGGACTACCCGCATCCGGAGGGCACGTGGCCGAAGTCGCAGGAGGTGCTCGCGCGACAGCTCGACGGCATCCCCGAGGACGTCGTCGATCGCATCGTCACGCGCAACGCGGCGGAGCTCTACCGCTTCCGACTCCCCGAGGACGCGGCGTGAGGGTCTAGCGACATGCTCTACATGGTCGTCGAGCGCTTCCCGGGCGGGGACACAGCACCGGTCTACCGCCGCTTTCGCGAGCACGGCCGCCTCGCACCCGACGGCCTTCGGTACGTGGCGAGCTGGGCCACGGAAGACCTCGTCGAGTTCGAGGTCATCCCCGTGGTGACGTCGGCACAGGCGGCGGCCGCCATTTCCGCCCGGTCGTGACGACGCGACCGCTCGCTAAGCGGCTGCGCGACGCCTACGAGCGCTTCCTCGAGGGCAACCCGGAAGCGCTCGTGGCGATGCTGGCCGACGACGTCGTCTACGAGCTGTCGGGACGACATCTCGGCGGCGGCGTCCTGCGCGGAAAGACGGTCGTGCTCGAACGGATCGCTGCGGCGGCGCAGTGGTGCGAGCCGCCGCCAAAGATCGTCGTCGTGGAGGTCGTGAGCGCGGGAGCGCTCGTCGTCTCGCTCGAGCGCTTCGTCGCCGAGTGCCGCGGCGCGCGGGTCGATCAGCACGCCGCGGTGGTCTGGCGCTTCGCGCCGGACGGGCGGTGCGTCGAGATGTCGACCTGCTTCGAGGACCAGGAAGCCGTCGATCGCTTCTGGGAGCCGTTTACGCCAGATCGAAGAGGAGCACTTCCGCGGGCTCGCGCGCGCGCAGCATCACCGCGCGCTCGTCGCTGACGGCGGCGCCGTCGCCCTGTGCGAGCGCGGTGCCGTCGATCGCCGCGGCGCCGGAGACCATCTGTACCCACGCATGGCGTCCGTGCTGGAGCGCGTGCGTCACCTCCTCGTCCGGCTCGAGCACCGCGGCGAAGACGTCGACGTCCTGGAAGACGACGACGGACCCGTCGCGGCCGTCGTTCGACGCGATGAGGCGTAGCATCGCGCGCTTCTCGGCGGCCGGGAAGCTGTGCTGCTCGTAGCTCGGCGGCAGCCCGGTCCGCTCCGGCAGGATCCAGATCTGCAGGAAGTGGAGCGGTGCGGTGGGGGATGGGTTGAACTCGCTGTGCGTCACGCCCGTCCCGGCGCTCATGCGCTGCACGTCGCCGGGCCGGATCACGGAGCCGTTCCCCATGCTGTCGCGATGCTCGACGGCGCCGTCGAGCACGTACGTGATGATCTCCATGTCGCGGTGGGGATGCGTACCGAAGCCGCGCCCCGGCGCGACGCGGTCCTCGTTGATCACGCGCAGCGAGCGAAACCCCATGTGGCGCGGGTCGTGGTAGTCGGCGAACGAGAACGTGTGCCGGCTGTCGAGCCAATCGAGCTGCGAGCGACCCCGGTCCGCGGCGCGTCGTACGGTCACCATGACGTGATGGTGCGCAGTTGCGAAGACTGGCGCAATGCGGGTAATCGGGGACCGTGGCCGAATCGATCGCAGCCGCGCTCGCGAACGTAACGCTGCGCGACGCGGATGGCCAGCCCGTGCGGCTCGGGTCGCTGTGGGAGTCCGCGCCGGCCGTCGTCGTCTTCCTGCGGCACTACGGCTGAATCTTCTGCCGCGAGCACGCCGCGCAGTTGCGCGCACATGAGAGCGAATTCCGGCAGGCGGGAGCGCGTCTCGCGGCGATCGGCCTCGGTGACGCCGGTTACGCGCGTGCGTTCCGCGAGGAGAGCGGGATCGGCTTCCCGCTGCTGATCGACGCAGATCGCGCCGCCTACCGCGTGGCGGGCCTGAAGAAGGCCTCGCTGCTGCACCTCCTCCGCCGCGACAACTTCGCCGCGCGCAAGCGAGCGCAGGCGGCGGGGCACCGTCAGCACCGGCTTGGCAAGGACCCCCTCCAGCTCGGCGGCAGCTTCGTCTTCGCGCCCGGGAACGTCGACCGCTTCGCGCACGTGAGCGAGACGTTCGGGGACAACGCGCCCCTGGAGCGGCTGCTCGCCGCGGTGCGCGCCTAGCCCTCCAGCCGCCGCCCGCGCGTTTCCGGTAGTAGCCATACCCAGCCCGCGGCGGCGACTGCGAAGGCGGCGGCGACGGCGATGCCTCCGGAGAGTCCCCATCGGCGTGCGATGACCGCGACCACGAGCGGCGTGACGAGCTGAACCCCCCGCGCCGCGTTGAAGACGGATCCGACCGCCGTCGTGCGCAACCGCGTCGGGAACAACTCCGCGAACATCGGACCAAAGTTCGACCACGTCCCGGTGCCGAACCCTACGAGGCCGAGGCAGGCGAGCAGCAGCGGCGGCCAGCGCTCGATCCATGGCCAGAGGACCGTCACCGACACGAGCCCGAGCGCCATCACCGTCGCGTACGCGCTGAACGCCGGCTTCCGACCCCAGCGGTCCGACACGACGCCGAACGACGCGTAGCCCGCGAGCTCGCCGGCCACGACGACCAGGATCTTCAGGCCCGAGGCTGCGATCGTGAGCCCGCGCTCGTGCGTCAGGTACGTCGGCAGCCAGGTGTACGTGAACCAGTACGATGACATGTTGAGGACGGCGAGCCCGAACGCGAATCCGACGATGCGCCGCAGCTCCGGCGCGAAGAGATCGCGCACGGGCGGCGTGGTTGCATGGTCGCGCAGCCAGAGATTCGATTCCGGTAGCGCGCGCCGGATGACCGTCACGAGGAGCGCGGGCGCAGCGGACAGGACGAACGTCGCGCGCCAGCCGATCACCGGCGCGACGAAGCTGCCGACGATGGCCGCGAGGCCGACGCCGACGGGCGCGCCGGTCTGGAGGAGGGCGCCGAAGCGCCCGCGCGCCTCGGGCGGGACGCTCTCGCCGAGGAGTGCGTGGCCGATCGCCCATTCGCCGCCGACGCCGAGCCCGGTGACGGTGCGGGCCGCGAGCAGCGTCCCGACGCCGGGCGCGAGCCCCGAGAGCGCCGTCCCCGCGCTGTAGGTCAGGATCGACCACTGCAGCACGGCCTTGCGGCCGTGGCGGTCCGCGAGCCAGCCGAACAGCATCCCGCCCGCGGCGGTCGCGCCGAGCGACGCGCCGAGGAGCACGGCCTGCGTCTCGCGCGCGACGCCGAGCTCGGCGGAGATCGGCGCGAGCAGGAAGGTGTAGAGGATCAGGTCGTAGAAGTCGAAGAGCCAGCCCGCCCACGTGAGGAGGAGGATCCGACGGTGCATGCGGGCGGTGAACCTAGCGGACGCGCGCCCGTCTCGACCAGCGCGCGCTGGCCGGTATATGGGACGCGATCATGGCGGACATGCTCGCCGGCCGCGTCGCGGTCGTCACGGGGGCCGGCCGCGGCATCGGCCGCGGCGTCGCGCTTCTCCTGGCGGCCGAAGATGCGAAGGTCGTCGTCAACGACTACGGCGTGAACGTCGATGGTAGCGCGCCGTCGAGCGGGCCCGCGTTCGACGTCGTGCGCGAGATCGAGGCCGCCGGCGGCGACGCGATCCCGAACACGGACTCCGTCTCCACCTGGGACGGCGCGGCGAAGATCATCGCCGCCGCGCTCGACAAGTGGGGCCGGCTCGACGCCCTCGTCACCTGCGCGGGCATCCTCCGCGACCGGATGGTCTTCAACATGAGCGAGGAGGAGTGGGACGCCGTCATCGCCGTGCACCTGAAGGGCACGTTCAACTGCATCCGGCACGCCTGCACGCACATGCGCGAGCGCGGCTATGGACGCATCGTCACCTTCAGCTCGGGCTCGGGGCTCTTCGGCAACCCCGGCCAGGCGAACTACGGGGCCGCCAAGTCCGCGATCGGCGGGCTCACGAAGGTCGCCGCGCGCGACCTCGGCAAGTACGGCATCACCGTCAACGCGATCTGCCCGGTCGCCGGCACGCGCATGACGATCAACGATGAGGTCCGACGCGCCCGGGAAGTCCGCAAGCAGCAGGGCATCCAGCGCGAGGATCGCGGCGTCGCGCAGATCGAGGAGCTCGATCCCGACGACATCGCGCCGATGGTCGTTTACCTCGCGAGTGAGCACGCGGGCGGGGTGAACGGCCAGTTCTTCCTATGCTTCGGGAACCAGGTCGCGCTCGTGTCGCAGCCGCGGCCCGTGAAGACGCTCTACAAGCCCGAGGCCGACTGGACGCTCGACGAGATCGACGAGCTCGCGCCCGGGACCATCCTCGAGGGGCTCGCGAACCCGGCGCCCCCGAAGGAGGCGTGACGATGGGCAGGCGACTCGAGGGCCGGGCGGCGGTCGTCACCGGGGCCGGGCGCGGCATCGGCCGCGCCATCGCGGAGCTGCTCGCCGCCGAGGGCGCAGCCGTCGTCGTGAACGATCTCGGCGGCGCGGTGGACGGAACAGGAACGTCGCGCGGCGCGGCGGACGAGGTCGTCGCCGCGATCCGCGCCCGCGGCGGGACTGCGGTCGCGAACTACGACAGCGTCGCCGATTTCGCCGCGGCGGAGCGCATCGTCGGCACGGCGGTGAAGGAGTTCGGCGCGATCGACATCCTCGTGAACAACGCGGGCATCCTCCGCGACCGCATGCTCTTCAACATGAGCGAGGAGGAGTGGGACGCGGTCATCGCCGTCCATCTCAAGGGCACGTTCAACTGCACGCGCCACGCGACCCGTCTCATGCGAGAGCGGCGCCGCGGTCGCGTCGTCTTGATCTCCTCGACCTCGGGTGTGTACGGCAACTCCGGCCAGGCGAACTACGGCGCCGCGAAGGACGGCATCGCCGGTCTGACCCGCGTCGCCGCGCGCGACGTCGGTCGCTACGGCATCACGGTGAACGCCGTCTGCCCCGGCGCCCAGACGCGGATGATCCAGACCATCCCACAGTCCGCACGCGCCGCACGCGCCGAGCGCGGCATCGCGACGGGCGCCCCGCCGCGCACGTTTCCGCTCCGCAGCTTCGGCCCCGAGAACGTGGCCCCGTTCGTCGCCTGGCTCACCACCGACGCCGCCCACAACGTGAACGGCCAGCTGTTCCTAGTGATGGCCGGCATGATCGCCTTGCTCAACTACCCGGCCCCGACCCGCACGATCTTCAAGGACGATGGCCGCTGGACGCCCGAAGAGATCGCCACGGTCTTCTCGCACACGCTCGGCATGGACCTCACGAATCCGGCTCCCCCACGCGCCTAGCGAAGCCGATCCTCGCACTGACCCGCGGGGTGCGCCGGGGTGGCCTCGCCGGCGATTTCTCGAGCCGGACGCGAAAGCCACTCCATGAACGCGGCGCCTCTTCCGGCGAGAGCATGAGCCGGGAGACCACCCCGGCTCGCCCGCGCGTCACTGCACGAGTCGAGCCGAGTCGCGCACAGGAGGAGGAGGCGGAGACGGGTGCGGCCGCCCCGTCTCCGCCGGCGGGATCTGTGTCGGTGGCCCTAGCTGGGCAAGGGCTCCGACTTCTTGTCGGGAACCATGAGCGAGGGAGACTCCTCCTCGCGATTCGCTTCCATCAGCGCGCGGAGGATCTTCTCCATGACGGTGATCTCGCTGTTCATCGCCATGAGGCTGTCGAGCGTCCCTGCCCATTGTTCCTCGTTCGAGGAGTCGCCGTTCGAGAGGACCGCGAGATGGCGGGCCGTCTTCAGGATGGCGTCCGACGCCAGCTTCAGGTGGACGGCCAGTTCGGTGAATGTCTCGCGGTCGATGATCATCGTGTGCGCCCCTCTGGCGGGGGCTGGTAGCGAATCCGATGCCATGCCGGCGCCCGGAGGTCCTACGATCGGGCGCCCGCCATCCGGTACCGTCGCCCGATCCGTCCTCCCGTGTCCCGGGCTGCGATGTTCCCCTAATTTCACCAGGGGTTGCAGAGCTGGCCCCATAGTGCCGGCGCGAATCCCGGCCGGGCGGTCGCGCAGCACCTGACATGCCGTTCGCTCCGCGGAGGCCCCAATTCCGGGGCTGCCCTCGACCATGCAAACCTGCTCCGGCGGGCGGGCTGAGACGCAGCCGCGCAAGAGGCGGGTCAGGCCTGGCGCACTGGGCAGGGCGTCAACGGGTCCCGCGCCAGAGGACCACCCGCGTCGGATCGATACGGACGACGGGGTTCCGTGCGGGGTCGTCGAGCACCATCGCGCGATACTGCGGATAGCGCGCGCGAAGCAGCCCCACGGCCGCGGCATGGGCCGCGGCGTCGCTCACGATGCGCGCGGACCCGCGGACGAGGACCCACGCGAGCCGCGTCCAGTCCTCGTGCCAGTCGTCGACCACGACCGCGGCCCGCGGGTTCGCTTGCAGGTTGCGGAGACGAAGCAACTCGCGCGCGGGCCGTCGCTTCCGCTTCTCGTCGGCGACGAAGTAGAGCGCCTCGTCGTCGAGCGCATAGCAGACGGGGACGACGTGTGGCGCCCCGTCCGCCCCCGCGGTCGCCAGATGGCCGACCCGGTGCGACTCAAGAAACCGCCGCGCCTCGCGCGTCCAGCTCGCCATAGTGCACGTCGAGCCCGCCGAACTCGGCCTGCGCCTCGGCGACGAGCTCGCCGTAGCGCCCCTCGTAGCGCGGCGAGAAGTGGAAGACCTGGAGACGCTTCGCGCGCGCGGCGCGCGCGAGCGCCCCGGCCTGGCGCGCGGTGAGGTGATAGCGGCGCGCCGCCTGCTCGAGGTCCTCCTCGAGGAAGGGGGACTCGCAGAAGAAGAGGTCCGCGCCGTCGACCAGCCGGATGATCGCGGCCGCGTTGGCGGGCGAGAAGAGCGTGTCGACGACGTAGGCGATCTTCTGTCCCGGCGTGATCGTCAGCAGCGACCGGCGGAGCTCGCCGAGCGGGCGACGATCACCCGACGGGATCTCGATCGGCGTGTCGTCGGCCGCGCCCGCACGGATCGCCTGCTTCAGGCGATTCAGCCACGGGCCGGGGACGAGCCCTGCGGCCTCGAGCGCGTCGGGACGCACGTTGAGATGCATGCGCTCGCGGATCGCATACGCGATCGACACGATGCGATGGTCGAGCAGCGCGGCCTCGACGGTCACGACGGGGTCCGAGAACACGACGCCCGTGAACGGGCGCGGTGTGCCGAGCGGCTCGCGTGCGAACCGTCGTCGGGCGGCGAAACGCCAGCTGCGCAGCTCCCGCCCGACCTCGGTCACCTCGATCGTGAAGGCGTACTCGTCGGTCAGGTTCCAGGTGTAACCGGCGAGCTTGCCGGCGACGCAGTCGGCGATGCCCTCCGGACCGTAGAGGCGAAGCGTCGCGTCGCGCGCAAGGAAGAGGCGGAGGAGCTGGTCGAACCCCATGAAGTGATCCATGTGCGCGTGCGACACGAAGACCGCCTCGATCGGGAGCATGACGGCGGCGGGCGTGCGATCGATGCGGCCGAGGTCGATGAGCAGCGCGCGACCCTGCCAGCGCAGCGAGACGAGCAGCGCGGGGTCGCCGGTCTGCCCATTCAGCAGCCGCGGACGGAACGTCGTCTTCATGGCGACGGGTCGATTCTAGGGAGGGCGTCTCGCGTTGGCCACCCTCCGCAGCTGCCGCTATAAGGCGCCGAGCGGAGGGGGCGTGGGCCGGGGACCGAGCGTGCTAGCTGCTCTGCAGCTCCTGCAGGATCAGAGTCGCCGCCTCGGACATCATCTCCTGCATCACCTCGCGCATCGGCTTCTCGGGCGTCTCGAGCTTGCCGACGAGCGTCGACAGCACCGCGAAGTAGCGCTCCTTCGTCTCCGGACTCATCGACGGCACCCGGCCCTCCATCGCCTTCACGAAGCGGCGATGCGTGGTGGCGATCTGCCGATCGAGATCCTTCTGGAACGCCCGCTCGTCCATGCGCGGAGTATAGAGAGGGCCCTCCGGGCGTTCAACGTAATCGGGGCGCTGCTCGCGCTCGTCTGCGCCGCCGGCCCCGCGTACGCGGTCGACGTGCCGGGGAGCGGCGGGCGGCTCACGGTCGGCGGCTGGCTCGACGGCCTCGCCGTCGCGGAGACCGAGAGCTCGCAGCGTGAGCGGCCGCGTGCCCTCCTCGACCTGCACCTCGATGGCGAGGCGACGGAGTGGCTGCGCGGACGTCTCGATCTCCGCACGCGCGCCGGCGGTCCGTACGAGGGCGGCCATCCCGGCGTCTTCAACCTGAACCACACGTACCAGAACCGGTCACCCTCGCTCGAGGTGAACGAGGCGTGGACCGAGATGCATCTGCACAGCGCGGACGTGCGTTTCGGGATGCAGAAAGTCGCGTGGGGAAAGCTCGACGGCGTGCCGCCGACGGATGTCGTCAATCCGCGCGACTTTCACGACCCGCTCGTCGAGGACTTCGAGGAGCGGAAGATCGGCATCCCGATGGCGCTCGGCACGTATTATCTGCCGGAGCTGCCGCGGCTCGCGCTGAGCGGAGTCCGCGCGACCCTCATCTGGGTGCCGATCGCCGTGCCGCCGCGCCTCGCGCTGCTCGAGGAGCGCTGGTTCCCGTCGGCGGTCGCACCCGGCGAAAAGTTCGTCGTCAGCGAGGCGTCGCTCCGGAAGCTCGGTATCCCTGCGACGGAAGATCTCGACGTGCCGGTCGCGCTCCGCACGCTGAACCACCATCCGCCGCACGCGCTCTCCGACGGCGGATTCGGCGCGCGCCTCGGCGGGACGTGGCGCGAGACCGACTGGGACCTCTACCACTACACGGGCCCCGAGACCGGGCCGGACGTCGCTCTCCGCTCCACCGCCATGCTGCTCTCCGCCGAACCGTTGCGCATCACTTCGCGTGCGGTGCTGCGGCAGGCGCACGACACCATGCACATGACCGGCGCGGACATGGCGACGGCCCTCGGCGGCTTCACGGTCCGCGCCGAAGCCGCCTGGTTCGACGACCACACGTATCTCCGTCCGGCGAGCGACCTCGCCGCCGATATCCCGCTGAAGCAGGTGCTGAAAGAGCTCGCGACGTCGGCGAATCACACCGCCCGCGTCCCGCTCGCGCCGCTGTTCCCCTCGCTCGACTCGGTCGAGTGGGGCGTGGGCGCGGATTACCTCGTGCACGGGTGGGTGCCCCTCGTGCAGGTGACCCAGATCGTCCTTCTCGAGCCGGCGCCCCGTCTCCTGATCGCGGATCCGGAGACGCGCTTCACCGCGACGCTTCGCAAGCGCTGGCTCGGCGACCGTCTCGAGCTCGAAACGCGCGGCGTGTACACGGTCGAGCGCGGCGGCTGGTTCGTTCTCCCGCGCCTCTCGTACCTCCTGCGCGACGACCTGCGGGTGCGGCTCGGCTATCTCGCGATCGGCGGCTCGCGCAAGTCGCTGATCGGTCAATTCGGCGGCAACGACGAGGTCGTCATCCAGGCGCGCTACAGCTTCTGAGCGCCGACGAACCGGCGGACCGCGGCGACGAGCTCCTCGGGCGTCTCGAGGTGCGCGGCGTGGCCGGCCGCGAAGCGCTCGAGCCGGGCGTTCGGAAAGCGCGCGATCGTCGGCAGGCTGCGCCGCAGCTGGACGGCGACGTCGCGGACGCCCCACGCGAACAGCGTCGGACACCGGATCGTGGGGACGAGGTTCCTGAGATCCGCGTCGGGCGCGCCGAAGCTCACCCACGCGTCGTGCAGCACCGGCGCGATCTCGTACGCGCTCGCGACGATCCGCGCCCGTTGCGCGGCCGCGGCGGAGCGCTGCAGCACGGTACGGTAGTAGGCGGCGAAGGCAGGCGGGAACCAGGCCGCGCGCCGGCTCCCCGCCGCGAAGAATCGGACCATGAGGTCGATCACCCTGCGGGAGAGTCGATCCGGGCGGTCGAGCCCGCCGGGATTCTCGAGGACGAGGCCGGCCACGCGCTCGGGATGCGTCGCCGCGTACCGCAGCGCGGCCGCTCCGCCGATCGAGTTCCCGACGAGGACCACGCGCTCGATCCCGAGCGCGTCGAGGACGCCGGCGAGGAGCGCGGCGTAGCGTGCCGCGGACGGCGGTCGCGAGTCGTCCGCCGAGTTGCCCTGACCCGGCCAGTCGAGGGCGACGACTCGGTGTGCCGGGGCGAATGCGCGGCGGAGCGCGGCGAAGTCACGCGCGCCGTGGCCGATGGCATGCAGGCACACGAGGGCCGGCGTGCCGGCGCCCTCGTCGTCTGCCGCGAGTCGGACGCCATCGACGGTCACGTCGCGCCAGGGGTGGGTCGCGCCGACGGCGCTCCGTCGCGTACCGTTCATCATGGTGATAGAACTATCACTAGCGTCCGAGCCGATGCAATGGTAAGGGCAGGAGCGTGCGGACCGCCCGGTACGCGCCCGGCCCACGCCCACGCCGCGGCACGCCGGACGACACGCGTGCGCGTCTCGTCGCGGCGGCGGCCGACGTCTTCAACCGCGACGGGTATCACGGGACGGACTCGAATCGGATCGCCCGCGCGGCAGGGTATGCGCCCGGAACGTTCTACAAGCACTTCACGGACAAGCGGGCGGCGTTCGTCGCGGTGTACGAGCGCTGGGTCGCGGCCGAGTGGGCGACGATCGACGTGGACATCCGGCGCGGCGACCGCCGCGATCTCGCGCCCCGCGTCGTCGCCGACGTCCTCCAGCATCACCGCCGCTGGCGCGGCGTCCGCGCGAGCATGCTCGCGCTCGTGCGGACGGACGCGGCGGTGCGCGGCGTTTACCGGCGTCAGCGTCGGCGCCAGCTCGCGCTGCTGCGGGCGCTCCGTGCCCGGCACGGCTTCCGGCCGCGAACCGCGGCGGAGGACGCGATGCTCCTCTACACGCTCGAGCGGACGTGCGACGCGCTGGCGGACGGGGAGGTGATCGCGCTCGGGCTCCATCGTGAGGCGGTGATCCACCTGCTCCGCGCGCTGGTCGCCGAGCACTTCGGGTGATAAGCGGGCGCCGTGGACGGTGGCGTCGTCCCGATCTGTCTCGCGCTGCCGCCGCGCGAGATCGCATACGTGAAGTTCGTCTTCGAGTCGTACGAGGGCGTCGCCGTCGTGCGCACGCTCGACCGCCACGCGGCGCGGCTCGTCGTGCTCGCGGTCCCCGACTTCCTCGCGCAGGCCCGTGCGGTGATCGATGCGCTCGTTGCGGAAGGTGTGTGTACGGAGTGCGAGCCGCCGGCCGGGTTCGACGGCGACTGGCTCGGCCCGGACGAAGTCTAGCGGCTCACGCGCCGGGTTCGGCCTCCGGCACGTTCGCGCGCGCCGGGCGTCCAACCATCCACGCGACGACGATGCTGAGGCCGTAAAGGATGAGGAGCGGCGTCGCCATGAGGAGCTGTGACGCGACGTCCGGGCCGGGCGTCAGCACCGCGGCGACGATGAAGATCACGACGATCGCGTAGCGGCCAGCCCCGAGGAGCATCCGGTGCGTCACGATGCCGAGCCGGGCGAGGAAGAACGTGACGACGGGGAGCTCGAACGTGATGCCGAACGAGAGCAACATCCGAGACGTGAAGCTCAGGTACTCGGTGATCCGGATCTGCGGCGCGACCGCGAGCGAGGTGTACTCTTCGAGGAAGAACTGGAAACCAACGGGGAGCACGATCCAGTAGCAGAACGACGCGCCGAGCACGAAGAACACCGAGCCGGCGACCGCGAACGGCATGGCGAGCCGCTTCTCGGTGTCGTAGAGCCCGGGCGCGACGAAGCGCCACGCCTGGAAGAAGATCACAGGGCTCGCGACGAAGAGCGCCGCGATGAACGACACCTTCAGCTTGGTGAAGAAGGCCTCGGTCACGCCGGTGCCGATCATGACGCCCTGGTCCGGGCGCAGCGCGATGAGCGGGCGGATCAGGAACGCGAAGAGTCCGTCGGCGAAATAGTAGCAGACACCGAACGCGACGGCGGTTGCGAGGAGCGCGCGGATGATGCGCGTCCGCAGCTCCTCGAGATGCGCGGTGAGCGGCATCCGCACATCGGACTCGGGCCCCATGCCGGCGGGCGGGCCGCGCTCAGGCGGTGCCCGCGTCGGACTTTGCGGGCGTCGGGGGCGGCGTCGGCGCGGCGGGTGTCTTCGACTCGGGCGGCTGCGGCTCGGACGCCTTCGCTTCACGCCGGGGCTCATCGTCGAGGAGGCCCTGCACGTTGAACTCCTGCATGACGTCGGCGGTCTGGCGCCGGAACTCCGCCATCGCCTTGCCGATGGTGCGCGCGACCTCGGGCAGCCGCTTCGGGCCGAGCACCACGAGCGCGACGACGAGGATCACGATCAGCTCGGGCATGCCGACGCCGAACATCGCGCCGAGCCTAGGGAAAACGCTCCGGGGTGTCAATTCACGCGCTGGAAACCGTCTGCTATCGTCGCGCGCATGGCGCGCACGGGCGTCGCCGTCGATCGGCGCATGCTGGAGCACGACCCGGGACGCGGCCATCCGGAGCGCGCCGATCGGCTGCGTGTCCTGGTCGACCATCTCGCCGACGCGCGCGACCTCGTGAGCCTCGGCGCGCGACCCGCGACCGAGGAGGAGCTCGCGCTCGTCCATCCCGCAGAGCACGTCGAGCGCGTGGCGGCGACGGCGGGTCGCGCACACGTCGCGTTCGATCCCGACACGTCCACGTCGCCGGGCTCGTGGGACGCGGCGCGGCTCGCGGCGGGAAGCCTGCTCACCGTTTGCGATGCGGTGCTCGCCAGCGAGGTCGAGAACGGCTTCGCGCTCGTCCGTCCGCCCGGACACCACGCGGAGCGCGAGCGCGCGATGGGGTTCTGCCTCTTCAACAACGTGGCGATCGCCGCCGCGTGGCTGCGCCGCCGCGGCATACAGCGCGTCGCGATCATCGACTGGGATCTGCACCACGGGAACGGGACGCAGCATCTCTTCGAGGCCGATCCCGACGTCCTCTACGTGTCGACGCATCAGTACCCGTACTACCCGGGTACCGGCGCGGCGGATGAGGTCGGTCGGGGCGCAGGGGCGGGACGGACGGTGAATCTGCCGTTTCCTGCTGGCTTCGGCGACGCCGAGTACCGGCAGGCGTTCACCGACGTCGTGGCGCCGATCGTGCGCCAGTTCGCCCCCGAGTTCATCCTCGTTTCCGCCGGCTTCGACTGCGACCATCGCGATCCGCTCGGCGGGATGGAGGTGACTCCCGCGGGGTTCTCCGCCATGGCGCATGCCTGCATGGACCTGGCGGCCGAATGCGCCCGCGGCCGGATCGCCGCCGTGCTCGAAGGCGGCTACGACCTGAGCGCGATTGTCGAGGGGGTCGATGCGACGCTCGCCGCGATGCGCGGCGAGCCCGAAAGCGCGCCGCCGAACACTGGCACGCCACCGCGCGCGGAGCGCGTCTTCACGCGCGTCCGCGCGGCGCAGGCGCCGTACTGGCGGGTGTAGTTCGCGGGCGGAGCCGTCGGCGCGCTCCGCCCGCGTCGATCGGCGCTACTGTGTCTGCACCATCCCGTTGATGCCGATGGCGCCGGGACCGGGGAGGTTCGCGACGCCGTCGACCGCAACGTTACCGGTCTTCGGAATGCAGAAGACCGACGCGATGACGGACTGGTGCGGGTTGCCGTCACTCAGGTCACCCGCAGGGGTGCCCGTCTCCTGAATGCACCGGGCGGTCGCGTTGCCGAACGCGCCCGCGCTGGCGATCGCCTGGCTCGGGCAGAACTGGCCGGTCGCGTTCGTCATCGACGCGGTGCCGGTGGTGAGCGGGCTCAGGTTGACCGGCAGGTTCGCCTGGTAGCCGCCGAGGGGCGGCCGGCACTGGAGGCTCGTCTGCACGACGACGCCGTCGGTCGTGCAGGCCTTCCCGTTGTCCTCACCGGCGGAGCCGTTCACATCCATCCAGCTCGCATCGCAGGTCCCAGAGATGCAGCGCGGGCACGGGTCGGTGCTGTTGCCCGTGATGTAGACGCGCGAGCCGAGCGGCAGGGTGACGTTGGAATCGCCGGTCGCCCCGTCGAACGTTCCCGTCGCTGTGGTGTCGACGACGTTCTGCACGCACGTGGTGAGGGCGTCGTTCGGCGGCGGGCTGGGGATCGGAAGCGGCGGGCCGAAGAAGCAGTTCGCGTCGGGCCGGCAGGAAGTCGCGCTGCCCCCGCAGTTGGCGTCCGTCGAGCAGGAAAGCGGGCTCGTCTGGGTGCCGGCGTTGCACACCCCAGCCTGGCACGCCCCTGCGACGTTGCCGCAGTCCGCGTCCGAGTTGCAGTGGCCGTTGACGCAGTGCTTGCCCGGGCCGGAGCCGTTGGTGCAGTCCTTCGGACCCGTGCCGGCGTTGCCGCCTAGCGTGCCGGGGCCGGTGACGGAGAACGTCGACGTCGCGCCGTCCGGGATCAGCCCGGGCGGAACGATCGTGGCCTTGCCGCCGCCGAAGTAGAGGCAGCCGCGGCCGAGATCCGCGACCTTCGTGCTGCACCCCGTATCGGAGTCGAGCTCTCCGGAGAGCGGCAGTGCCGCTGCCGGGCTGAACGCCGCGCCACCGCAGCTCGTCGTGCCGGGCACCGTCGTGAAGCGCAGCAACGTCGGCAGCGTGGTCGTGGTCGTCGACGCCGTCGTCGTGGTCGTCGACTCTGCGGTGGTCGTGGTGGTCGACTCTGCGGTGGTCGTGGTCGTCGACTCTTCGGTGGTGGTCGTCGTGGTCGTGGGCTCACCCGGGCAGCGGCAGTCACTGCGGCACGCGAGGAATGCGCCGGTCGGCGAAGCCGGGTCGGGGCAGACCAGCGAGCCGGGCGGATCGCAGGTCTCGCCGGGCTCAACGACGTTGTCGCCGCAGACGGGCGCCTGCGTCGTCGTGGTGGTGGTCGATTCCGTCGTGCTCGTGGTGGACGCCGCGGTCGTGGTGGTCGTCGCCTCGGTGGTCGTCGTGGTCGAGGCCGCCGTAGTCGTGGTGGTGGACGCCGTCGTCGTGGTTGTCGCGGCCTCGGTGGTGGTCGTCGTGGGCGGGGGAGTCCCGGTCGTCGTCGTGCTGGCCGTCGTGGTGGTGGTGGTCGGGACGGTGGTCGTGGTCGGCGGCGGGCACGTCCCCGTGCGCGGTAGGCAGATGAGGGTGAGCTTGTCGGTGTCCTTCTTCGGCTTGCCGCTCGTGGCGGTGGCCTTCACGTGGATCGTCTTCTTGCCCTTCTTCGTCCCGCCCTTCCTCGTGCTGACCGAAACGCTGGCGGCGGCGCTGCACGCGGAGCCCGCGAGGTCCGGAACGGGGTTGAGCGTCGCCCCGTTGACGACCGGCTGTGCCGTCAGCGACGACGGGGTGCAGCTCGGCACGTTCGGATCCGTCTGGTTCGGACAGAGCGCCACGCGGAAGGTGCACGTCCCGTCACACTGCGCGTCGTTGTCGCAGGTCGGGTCTCCGTCCGTACACGTGACGACGTTCGAGCCGCTGGCGCCCTGGACGTCGAACTCGACGTAGCAGTCGGACTTAAGGCCACCACCGCCTGGGATCAGCCCCGCCGCGGCCGGTGTCGCGAGTAGAAGCGCGATTCCGGCGGCGAGAAAGCCGCGTCCCGAAGTCCCCCGATCGCCACCGAACGCCATGGTCGCCCTCCTTCGGCCGACGTGCGGCGGCGTCGTCTATCACACGAACTCGTTAAAACAAAACTTCGCGCACCGATCGGTGCGCAATACGGTGGGACGACAATGAAGAAGGTTGGGCGGGGGCGCGATCGCCCCCGCCCGCCGGTCTACTGCGCTTGGACGGTCCCGTTGATGCCGATCGCTCCGGGCCCGGGCAGGGCCGCGACGCCGTCCACCGCCACGTTGCCCGTCTTCGGGATGCAGAAGACGGCTGCGATCGCGGACGTGTGCGGCTGGCCGTCGCTGATGTCGCCGGCCGACGTT
>Ga0070731_10001333_pt1 | contig 25866 bp, 15 predicted proteins | sample Coa_R1_2_FD_66448 | JGI IMG/M metagenome (GOLD analysis project Ga0070731, IMG submission 66448) | Surface soil microbial communities from Centralia Pennsylvania, which are recovering from an underground coalmine fire - Coalmine... | ecosystem: Environmental > Terrestrial > Soil > Unclassified ... | reverse complement strand
TTTCAGGGCAATTTCCTCGCACCTTCTTTTGCCTTCCAGGAGCGCATGATACAATTCGTTAAGATTGGCAACAACAACAGAAACCGGGTTGTGCTTTACTAAGGTTTTCATGAAAGAATTTTTGTGGTGAATAAATTACCCCAGGGCCGTATGATTATACACAACACTTGTACCAACTTTATTTATAATAGTTTACAAGCAGTTAAAATTCAGGAAGCTGTCATTCTCATGCTTTTAGATGAAAATAATCAACACCATGGTGAACAGGCAAAGGCTTTGTTCGCTAAGGATACTGTTCATTTACAAGGGCGTTAACAACCGGTTTGCATTGAAAAATAATACGGAAATATAATTTAATGCCTGTTTGTTCGTTTTAAAAATGAGCAGGTGATTTATTTAATGATGGCTGATTAACAAATTATTGAGTATAATTGTATCACCTAAATCAACCCAAACATTTAAACCCAAACCATTGTTTACCAAAATTTTTCTACTTTATATTGATCCCGGAAGTGGCAGTTATCTTGTACAAATGATCATAGCAGGAGTGCTGGCGGGGTTATTTTACTTTAAAAATTTATGGTGGAAAGTAAAATCTTTCTTTACGAAAGCAAAGAAAGATGATTTATCCGAAAGTGACCATACGGAATAATCTTTTCGTATTAAAACCAACGCGCACTTTCCCTGTAGTTTGTTTGTCAAAACAAACTTTAGAACAATTTTTATAATAAAAGATTAAACAGATAAATACCGGATCCATTAACTGAGACGAGCCCATTCCACAAAAATATTTTTGAACGTGTGATAATTTTTAGAACTTATGTCTCCTCTAAAAAAAAATGTGCTGACTGCTATTCTATTGCTGCCTATTTTCTTTCTTCTTCATAATTACAATGAGTTATTTGGATTCATCAGAACATCCCAGGTTATCAATTTCGGCCTGATCATTTATGGATCGTTGGCCATTTGCCTGTTCACGCTTCTTCTCACCAAAAAATGGAGCGCAAGGTCCTCGGTGATTTTATTAAGCCTGGTTTTTTTTATTTTACTTTTTGGCCCAATTAATAATTATATCAGGCTGATCGGACATATCAGCATATTGAGAAGCTATTATATTGTATTCAGCATCTGTTTTCTCGCCCTGATCATTATCGTCAGAAAGATCGTGAAGGCAAAAAACATTTCTGTAAAAACAATTCAGTTTCTAAACATCGCAACGATCTTTATAACCGCCACTGAACTATTTATGTTTTTCAATAATCAGGCTATTTACAATAAAACAAAAAATCTCATTTATCCTTATAAACCGCTATCTGATAAATATGTCTCGCCGGATATTTCAGACAGCGCCAAACCGGACATTTATTTTTTTGTGTTTGATGCATATACGAACAATAAAATGCTTAAGGAAATTTGGAATTACGACAACAGCCCGCTTACGGACTGGCTTTCAGAGAATGGTTTTCATTTACCTTCCAATACAAGATCAAATTATAATTTCACTGCTTTTTCTGTGAGTTCAACTTTCAACATGAATTACATTGATCCGAGAAAAGGATCAAATGCGAGCATTCCGAAAAATATTCTTGAAGCCAATGAATCAATGAGCAATAATGAAACGCTTGATATTTTAAAAAAGGAAAATTACGCCATTAATTTCCTGGCTCCTTTTAAGAATTCTATAGAAGAAAACAACCTGGGTCACTTTTTCGAATATTTAAGCGACAGGCAGATCGCGAGGCAAACGTTAATTGGCAGTGTACGAGACAGTAAAGTTTGGCATTATGTCTTAAATAAATGGTCAAATACCAATGACAGCCTAACCTATAAAGAGCCATTATTGAAAAAACTCAGCTTAATCCGCAATACGGTTGCCGAAATAAAAGGTACTGTTGACAGCACAGCAAACAGAAAACCCCATTTTGTTTATGGGCATATTATGGTGCCACATGAACCGCCGTTATTTGATGTGTCGGGAAATTTTCTTTCTTATGACCAAACACTGCATGCGCTTCCCTTTAATACCTACACCGCACAAATCCGGTATGCAAATACGCTGATAAAAGAAATCGTTTCTTACATAAAAGCTCATAATAAGCCCAATACCATCATCATCATCGAAGGCGACCATGGATATGGATTTTTCCCGCAGGATTCCATACCGAGATTTGCATTCTCAAATTTTAATGCCATTTATTTTCCAGATAAGAATTATTCCCGTTTATATGACACGATGAGCCCGATCAACACTTTCAGGATTGTTTTCGATCAATTTTTTAAGCAGGATTTCCCCTTGTTGAAAGACTCCAGCACCATCGTGAGTGAGTGATTGCTTATTTATTTCTTTTTAGTGAGTCGTAATAATAAACTCTATCATTTTCGCTAAGGGTCTTTTGTTTACTGTCTTTGAAATATTCCTGGTCAATGCATTTTGAGGAATCTTTCAAGGAAAAACGGATATTACTCACGTCCGCAATGGTGTGAATGACATCCTCAACCCCGATCTTGTTGTTTTTGTGTTTTATCAGCCAATCTATTTTGGACGGGAAAATATGTTTCAGCGAATCGCTGTACCAAATAAAAAAAGGAATGTGCATGGTATAAATTGTCGGGACCACTTCTTCGTGCAGGGAATAATGATTGGCGTCATCAAATAAATTTTCTCCGTGATCAGAAATATAATATACAACAGAAATTGCCGGCATATTCTTTATGATGCTGATGGCACTGTCAATCACCGCATCAGAAAATAAGATACTGTTGTCATAACTGTTAACCAAAACATTCTTCTTCGAAAAATCAGATGGCCGCGCAAAAACTGTTTTTAAAGACGGTTGAAAGACATCAAAATCATTCGTATAACGCTCACCGTAATCAAAATGACTTCCCCAGGTGTGCACGATGATAAATTTTTTGTCGCCGGGCTCTTCCAGGACTTTATTCATCACGGTGATCAATTTCATGTCCGTATTTTGCATTTGGACATTTGCAGCTGGCTTTTGTCGTTCGAGGTAAATATGATCGGCTTCCAATTCATGTATTCTGATGTGCGCTTCATCCTCCTGGTCAGTGATCCAATAAGTATCAAATCCTGCTTCCTTGAAAATACTGACAATGCTTTTTTCTTTGAAATGCTGATCAAAATTGTCCGTTGTCGCGCATGTAATGATTTGCGGCACGGCAAATTCGGTAAAAGTCGCCCCCGCGACCGTATTCGAAAAGGAAATAAAATTTTCACGCTTGCTTATCCGCGGAGAGGTGATCCTGGCGTATCCGTTAATTGACCAGTGATCAGCACGTGAAGATTCTCCGATGATCAACAAGCAAATTTGTTTTTGGGACGGGGAAGCAAAAGAATCCTGCGCAGCGCTAAACCGGAAATCATTTCTTTCCTTTTCCGACGTTTTGATCATGTGATACTGATTGTATACCAGCGCGCTGCAATATCCGACCGAAAATGGAAAAGTTGCATACAGGTTAGCCTTTACCCGAATGATATAGCCTCGATGAAGGGTTTCGGGGTTTTTATCGAACCAGGGAAGTATCGCAAAAAGCAGAAGGCTCCAGACGCTTATCCTGAAGCTTAATTCCGGAGATATTTTAATGGGAACTTTTTTAAGTAGAAAAAAATATAAACCGGTGGTTAAGGCCACAATCAATATAAAAAGAAATAAATAACGGCGGATCAATTCGGAAGCTTCCCGGGTTGTGGTGTTGGTAATCGAAAGAACAAGTGTTGAGTTTATGGGAAGGTTGAAAAAAATAATGGCTGTAATGGAAAATGGTATCAATAAGAAAATAGGCAGCAATAACCACGCATAGAGCCTCAAATGATTCCGGAAGACATACAGTGGGATAAGAAAGGCGCTAAAACAGGTCAGCATCCTGAAAATGGCATCGGTATGTGGTGCATTGATGATAAAATAGACTAGATCTGAAGCCGAAATAAGGAAAACAATCAGCAAAAAAGACAGTAAAGTCCTTTTATGGTGTTTAAGTCTAGCAATCATAGTCAACAAAAATAATAATACAAAAAGAAAAACGTTAAGTACAATACCTATACCAAAGCCAAAATTCGTCTTTTTTTGCGGCCAGAGGCATAAGATAGCATTCCGTAACCATTTAAATCCGTTTTTAGCAATGAGAACTTTCTTACTTTACATTGACCCAGGCAGCGGAAGTTACCTTGTTCAAATGATTATTGCCGGCGTTTTGGCCGGGTTATTTTATTTTAAAAATTTGTGGTGGAAAGTAAAGGCTTTCTTTAGCAAAACCAAAAAAAGTGATTCACAAGATAATGACAATTTAGATGCCTGATTTTCTTCAACACCCAGCCTCATTTAAAGATCCATCGGGTTTTGTTTTTCGTGCGAACGATAAATATTACAGACAGGTCAACCTGTCTTATAAGGAGGATTACGACCTGCTGCAGGCTTCCGGCTTGTATAAAAGTCTTACTGACAAAAAAATACTTCTGGCCCACGATGAGGTCGATGAAAATTTTACCGGTTCAAATGAATGGTATAAAACGTTGCTGCCGGAGCAATTGCCTTTCATAAGTTATCCGTACGAATGGAGTTTTGATGAGCTTAAGGATGCAGCACTGCTTACTTTAAGAACAATGAAAATTGCGGTAAAACAGGGAATGGTATTAAAAGATGCCACGTCATTTAATATCCAGTTTTACCAAGGTAAGCCGGTTTTTATTGATACTTTATCATTCGAGAAATATGATGAATCGAAACCGTGGATCGCCTATCGTCAGTTTTGCGAATGCTTTTTATTTCCACTGCTCATTGAACATTACCGCCAGATAGATGTGCAGAAATTATTATGCGTTTATCTGGAAGGAATTCCTGCTCAAACAACGGCAAAATTATTGCCGCGCAAAACAAAATTCAAACTGAATATCTGGCTGCATGTATTTCTCCAGAGCTCCGTTACTGAAAACAGCAAATCATCAAAATCGAAACGGGCAATTCATTTCAGTAAAGAAAAATTATTGCGTCTCCTGGATAGCTTGGAAAGCACCATCAAGCCGCTGCGGATCAAGACTTCAGTATTGACTACCTGGAATAATTATTATGATGAAACCATTCTCAGTAAGAATTATCTTGCCGCAAAAGATAAGATTTTCCGCGAGTTTGTGAGCGACATCAATTCAGGTAAGGTCATGGATATTGGCTGTAACGATGGATATTTTTCAAAAATCCTTGCTGAAAAAAATACAAATGTTATCGCAGTTGATTTCGACAGTCAGTGCATTAACAGGTTATATGTTGAGGCAAAAAGCAAAAATGAAAGAAATATATTGACTTTTTGTATTGATCTCACCAATCCTTCACCAGCGGTAGGCTTCAATCACTCGGAAAGACAATCATTTGCAGACAGGGCAAAATCTGATATGGTTACTGCTCTGGCGCTTATCCATCATTTGGTTTTAAGTAAAAATGTTCCCCTGCCGGATGTGGCCAGGATGATGGCTGATCTCACCAAAAAATATCTTGTTATAGAATTTGTGCCCCTTAATGATGAAAAGTCACAGCAACTGATCGCCAACAAAACAAATTATCACAAGCCTTACGATCCGTACGCATTTGAAAAACATTTCGGTGTTTACTTTGATATAGAAAAACAGCAGGTCATCCCGGGCACTGACAGGATTTTATACCGCTTAAAGAAAAAATGACGGCGAAGTTTCAAAAAAGTTAATTGTTTCTGTCCCCATGGCGCAGGCTAGACTTCCCAGATATTGCTCTGCTATACTGAAACTGTGTATATCCCAGGAAGCTGACAGGTCGGTTGTCTCTCTCCCAATGCTGAATGATCCGTCAAGAACCGAAATTGAATTTAAATCATCAATAAGACCTTTTGCCATGGCCTTCACCAAAGACTCTTTTCGTGTCCATAATAAATAAAAGGATTCAACCGGGTTTTTTGAATGAATAATCAGCTCAATTTCCTCTTTGCTGAAATTCGTTTCGAGAATTTCCCGGTAAGAAAAATCAGCATTTATTTTTTCGATGTCCACGCCGACTTCCGAATTTGATATGGCTATCAATACAAAATCGCCGGAATGCGAAATATTGAAATGCAGACCACCCCCGGAATTTTTATTCAATACCGGTTTTTTATGTGCTCCTGCCACGAATTGTATTGTCCCCGGAGATTTGTTTAAATATTTCCCTGATAAAATCCTTAATGCGCCACGTCCGAAAATATAACGAAGCCTGTCTTTTTCATTATGATACCGTGAGGCTTTTGCTCTTTCTTCTTTATTACATACCTGCAAAAAAAAATCGCTTAATTTCTCTCCCGCAGAAATGCTGATTTTCCAAATGTCAACTGCAGCAGTAAGATATGTTCTATGATCGGTTTTCCATTCAACATTGTCAATGGTATCGGCCTGTATAAGTGGCATGCAGGTTAATTATTAAGAAGTAAATGCGATTTTATTTCTTGAACCCAATACGTTCGTTCAATGTGTCCTTCAATTTTATCGCCAACCCTTCATCATTAGGCGGTATTAGAAACGTTTTATGATCGCCGTCAATTTCATGAATGATAATTTTCTTAGAATAAGATTTCCAACCAAGGTATTCGGGATCGTCTAAATAGTAAAGTCTGGTCCTTACCCTGAACAAATCCAAAACTCCATCATAAGGAGTCATTTTGTAATTCATATATGCATAGTCGTGTTTCTCATTAATCATATCCGCATACACGGAAAAAGATTGTTCAGCTGATTCTCTTGGTTTCATCAAACCAATCTTCTCTAATATTTTTCTCACCTTGGATTGAAAAAAATCAACCTGGTAACGGATGGTTGCTTTAGGATGTTTGGCCAAAGAAGTAAGTATGAAAGCCATCTTGGGCAATTGCCTCAATATTTTTCTTTTCATTTTGCTTGCCGATGAAAGAAAATAATCCTCATTGGCAATATGGGTGTCAAATAGCGCAAGCATCTTTACCTCCTTACCCATTTTTATAAATTGTTTCGCCATTTCAAATGCTACAATACCGCCGAATGAATATCCTGCCAGACAATATGGTCCGTTTGGATTTTGGGCAACAATTTCTGAAATATAATAAGAAGCTATGTCTTCCATCGTATCGAAAGGGTCCTCACCATTAAGTCCTCTTGCCTGCAATCCGTAAACCGGCTGATCCGGATCCATGCGTTTGGCGACATCATTAAATACCATTACGGTCAATCCCGATCCATGAATAAAATAAAGCGGTGGTTTATTTCCACCGGGTTTTATCAGCACCAGTGAATTCCACAATAAATTTTTCTTATCGATGTCCAGCAACAAGCTCAATTTCTCTACAGACGGCGCTTCAAACAATGCAGTAATCGGTAGTCGCTGTCCTGTTTTTTGCTCCAATAGTTTCATCACTTTGATTGCGACCAGTGAATGTCCGCCCAACTCAAAGAAATCGTCCACGATACTGACCTGTTTCAATCCCAGCGCCTCCGACCAAATAGAAGCAATTATTTTTTGTCCTTCGGTGCGAGGCGGAATATATTCGCTGATTTCAACGGGAGAAGAGAAGTCCGGTTTTGGTAAAGCTTTCTTATCCGCCTTACCATTTGAAGTCAGCGGAATATCGCCGACCTGCATCAAAATCCTGGGAACCATGTATTCCGGTAATTTCGATTCCAGAAAACCGATCATGGCCTTTTTATTTATCGCCCCATCGATGGCAATATAACCAACCAATCTTTTTTCTCCATGATCATCCTCTGGGGCGGTCACGACACAATTTCTTACACCTGGAAATTGCTGCAATACATTTTCGATTTCCCCCAGCTCGATTCTAAATCCTCTTATCTTGACCTGGTCATCCGTTCTTCCCAAATAATCGATATTGCCATCCGGCAGCCATTTAGCCAGGTCTCCGGTTTTATACATCCTGGCGCCCGGAATCATGCTGAATGGGTCTGCAACGAACCGCTGTGCTGTCAATTCCGGTCTGTGTAAATAACCTCGTGCTACCTGAATCCCCCCAATATATAATTCACCCATTTGCCCTGCAGACAATGCCTTATTTCTTTCGTCAAGTATATATATCTGCGTATTTAGAACAGGCTTCCCAATTGGAATGATCTGAAGATCTTTTACATTATTTTCCAAGCTCCAGCAAGTAACATCTATGGCGGCTTCGGTTGGTCCATATAAATTATGCAATTCAACACCGGGCAATTTTTCCTGAAACAATTTCACCTGCGCAGATTTCAACGCCTCGCCGCTGCACAGGACTTTTTTCAGGGACGTCGACTGTTTCGCTTCCAGATCAAACAAAAATAAATCCAGCATGGATGGGACAAAATGGATTGTAGTGATCTGCTCTTTTTCTATTATTGATTTTAAATAATCGCCGTCTTTATGACCGCCGGGTTTCGCAAAAACCAATTTAGTTCCTACCAATAAAGGCCAAACCAGTTCCCAAACCGATACATCAAAACAAAATGTTGTTTTTTGCAACACGGCATCATCATGGGTAAGTTTAAAATAATTCTGCGCCCATATCAGACGGTTCAATAACCCAACATGTTCATTCATCACCCCTTTGGGCTTTCCGGTTGAGCCTGAAGTATAAATCACATAGGCAAGATCATGGGGCTTCGGCATTAGAGAAATATTTTCCTTTGATGATTTGCTGATCTTTTTCCAGTCCCCGTCAAGTTCAATAATATTTTTAATTGCCGGAATTCTTGCCTTGCATGCCGAATTGCTTAATACGATATTACCTTCGATATCGTCCAACATATAATTTATTCTGTCGTCGGGATAATCCGGATCTATAGGAACATAAGCACCGCCGGCTTTCATAATTCCTAAAATTCCGATTATCATCTCCAAAGAGCGTGTGATGCAAATGGGAACCAGGGTTTCAGTTTTTACACCTCGTTCATGTAAATAGTTTGCCAATTGATTCGAAACTTCATTCAGTTCCCGATAGCTGAGTGCCTTTTCTTCAAACGTTACAGCCATTTTATCCGGCGTCAATGCGACCTGCTCGGAAAATAGATCAATGACCGTTTTACTTTCAATATCCAATTCCGGTAATTCTCGGTATTTTTTTTCAGGAATTTTATTTTTATTCTCCAATGATTGTTCAATCAGTTGATGCTGAACAAACATTAACAAATCGCTGGTTTTATGATCTGGTCTTTCACTGATTTCTTTTAATAAAGAGGCAAAGGCATACATCATGTTTCTGATGCTTGCTGATTTGAATAATTGCGTGTTATAAGACCATTGTAATGTCGGAGTCATTTCGGTTCCTCCGGTATTCAAGAACAGGTCGAAGGTTTCATATTCCCGCGGATTAAAAATCATTTCATGTTTCAAACCATAAAAATCGACCCCATCGTCATCACTGATCATCTCAATATTAAATACGGCTGATACCAGAGGAACCCGGGACTTATCACGGGCTACATTCAATTTTTTTAACAAACTTCCGAAACTTACCCGCTGGTGATCGTATGCATCAAGAATGGCAAGTTTTCTTTCCTGTAAATATTCAGTAAAAGAAAGGTCCTTTTTCAGTGTCGCGCGCACGGGAAGAACATTCGCGCAATGACCGACAAGATTAAAATTGCCTGTGGCCAGCTGACCGGAAACAGAAAGTCCCAGTACAAGATCATTTTGTTCTGCCAATTTATAGAGAAAAATTTCAAAAGCCGCTCGCATCGCAATTGCCATGCTGCAACCTGCGGCAACGCTGATTTTTTTAAAGTCTGAAATTATTTTTGAATCGAGTTCATAATCATCGCGATGGCTTTTGTAGGTTCTAGTCGGGGGGCGTGAATAATCAACAGGCAGTTCCAGAACAGGAACAGCATCTTTGAACTGATCAAGCCAGTACTGTTCTGTTTTTTTGTAATCGCCGCTTTTTGAAAATTCAATTTGTTTAATGGCAAAGTCGCTGAATTTGGGAGCGGCGGGCAAATCAGGAGATTCATTTTTTGCATGAGCGGAATACAATTCACTCAATTCCTTCATTAGAACGCCAAGCGACCATCCATCGCAAATGATGTGATGAATAGCCAGGGTAAAATGATACGCCTCCTCGCTCAACCTGAATAAGGCAATTCTGTGCAAAGGTCCATTTTTCAGATCAAAGGTTGTTTCCGCATTTTGCTTTGAAAATCCATCAATGAAAATTTGTTGCTGCGCAGCATGTAATGATGATATATCTTCTGTATATAATGTCAAAGGCCACACTTTATGAATACAAGCCTTTTCATTTTCGCCGTCAAATGTTGTTCTGAGAGATTCATGGCGGTTGATCAGATCCTGCAACGCAAGTTTCATTGCGGCCATATCAAGTTTTCCGTATAATTTCTCTGATATGGAAATATTATAGGCCCGACTGGCATCTTCTCCACCGAGAACACACGCAAGCCATATTTCCGTCTGTGCATCGATCGCCGGAATAAAGATTTTGTCTGGTTCCGTTTCTGCCAGCATTATTTTATCATCAGCCAGGGAATGTGTTCCGTTTATTTTATCCTTGTCGATCAACAATGCCAGTTGTTCCAGCACCGGAGATTTAAACAGCGTGGTTAAAGGCATGCTGACTCCAGTTTCCTTTTCCAATCGAGTCATCACCTGGGCTGCAATGACTGAATGTCCTCCCAATTCAAAAAAATCATCGTCAATACTCAGGTCATTCACTCCTAATAATTCGGTCCATATAGACGCGACAATTTCCTCATTGCGTGTGCGTGGCGAGATCTTTTTACCTCTATGTTCCAGTCCAGGCTCTGGTTTCGGCAATGCTTTTTTATCGATCTTACCATTAGGGGTTAACGGAAATTGCTGCACAACAATAAAATCATTTGGAACCATAAATGCCGGCAGCGCGGATTTAAGTTTCTGCCTCCATCCCTGAATTTGTTTTGTCGCGTTGTCTTTTCCGTTATTTAGATGCCCATTACCGTTAGCAATACTCTTTTCCGGCAAAACATAAGCAACCAGGCGTTGGTTTCCAGGCTTATCTTCACGCGCAATAACTACTGCTTCTTTGATATCTTCCAGCTTATTCAGTTTATGTTCTATCTCTCCGAGCTCAATCCTGTACCCACGAATTTTTACCTGTTGATCAATTCTGCCCAGGCAATGTATATTTCCATCGGGCATAAATCTACCCAGATCGCCGGTGCGATACATTTTTGCGCCGGGCTGGCTGGAAAAAGGATCGTCAACAAATTTTTCCGCGTTAAGTGCAGGACGATTTAAATAACCTCTCGCGACACCATCTCCGCCAAGATAAATTTCACCGACTGATCCTTCGGGCAGCAACCTGAGTCGGTCATCCAAAATATAAATTTGCGTATTCGCAATGGGTTTGCCGATGGTGATCAGCTCGTCGCCCGAATAAATTCTTGTGCCTGAGGAATAGATCGTGGTTTCCGTTGGTCCATACATGTTGTACAGGCTGGCGCATCTTGAAATAAGTTTCCCCGCAAGATCATTTGACATCGGTTCTCCGCAACATAAAATTTTCAAATTAAATTTTTCTTTCCATCCTGCATCAAGCATTATTTTGTACGTAGATGGTGTTGCCTGCATGATGCTTATTTTTTCATCTTTCACCAATTTAAGCAACATGCGTCCGTCCTTCGTTGCGTCTGCCCCTGCCATCACCAGCTCTGCTCCTGTTATTGGCGGAAGAAATAATTCGAGTCCGGCAATATCAAAAGAAATGGTGGTGACGGCGAGCAGTTTATCATCAGCCGAAATACCTGGCATTTTGACCATGCTGTAAAGAAGATTCACTAAGTTGCGGTGATCAACCATTACGCCTTTGGGTTTTCCGGTCGATCCTGAGGTATACAGAATGTAAGCGAGATCTGTTCCATTTACTCCAACAGCAGGGGCTTCTTTGGAGAACTGCGGCAATTTTTTCCAGGCATCTTCAATAACGATCTCCTTGGCTCCGGACTGAAAATGCCCGGCATATTTTTTTGAGGTCAATAAAATTTTTGCGGAAGAATCTTCAAGCATAAAGGCAATGCGTTCTTCGGGATATTCCGGATCAAGAGGAACATAAGCCGCGCCGGATTTTAAAATTGCGAGTAAAGCAATAACCATTTCCAAAGACCTGTCAATGGCAACTCCGATGACATCTCCTTTCTGGACATGCTCTTCCAATAGTAATTTGGCCAGTTGATTGGCAGTTTCATTAAATTCTTTAAACGTCGCGGTTACGCCCTCAAACCGCAAAGCGATCTTTTCAGGAAACTCAGCAACCCGCTCGTCTATCAGGGAATGAACCGATGAATTTTTTGGATAAACCGAAACAGTATTGTTCCATTCCTTTAATTTATCTTTAATCGTTTCAGAGCCTTTGCTCCGAATGTCCTTAACCCTTTGGGCGGGATTTCTTATTAATTCACGCAAAAGGAATTCAAATTCTTCCATCATATTCTTTATGGTGGCGGATTTGAAAAGCTGGGTGTTATATGACCACTCCAATACCAGTGCCTTCGCAGATGATGTTACATTTAAAAATATCTCGAAAGATTCATATTCTCTCGGGTTGTAAACAAGTTCATGTTTCAATCCTTCAAACGCAACGCCATCATCCATGCCTGTATCAATATTCAACACAGCGGGGACAAGCGGAACTCGTGACGAATCCCTGGTTAAATTGATCTTCTTCAATAAACTTCCGAATGTAAATTGCTGATGATCGTAATCGTCAAGGATTTTTTTCTTTCTTTGCTTCAAATAATCAATGAAAGTTTCTTCTTCTTCGAGATTACTTCGCAATGGAAGAAGATTTACGCAGTGACCGATAAGCGCGTAATGATTCGTTACGGATTGTCCGGCAGCGGGGAGTCCGAGCACAATGTCTTTTTGGCCGGTCAGCCGATGTAAAAAAATCTCATAGGATGCAATCAACGTCGTGACAAAACTGCAGCCTGCTGAAGCGCCCATTTTTTTTACCGATGCTACCAAATCGGCATCCAAAACAAAATCATCACGATGACTTTTATATGTTCGTTCGGCAGGCCTTGGAAAATCTGTCGGAAGATTCAGGATTGGCGCTTCATCCTTATATTGATCGACCCAGTACTGTTCAATCTTTTTATATTCCTCAGTCCGGGAAAAATTATTCTGTTCCACCGCAAACTCGCTGAAACGAAGCGCAGGCGGCAGGGCAGGGATTTGTTTTTTCACGTAAGCAGAATAGAGTTTGCTGATATCCTGCATCAGAATACCCAAAGACCATCCGTCACAAACAATATGATGTGCTGAGAGTGTCAGGTAATGTCGCTGATCACTCAACTTGAATAATGCCGGGCGGAATAATGGTCCCTGTAACAGATCAAAGGAAGTTTCTGCATCACGTTTTGCGAAATCAGCAATATATTGCTTTTGCTGATTTTCGTGTTGAGAAGAAAGATCTTCAAAAGTTAAATGGAGTGGCAATTCCTTGAAAACCAAGAACTGTTTCCCGTCTGCGCTGAAGGCAGATCTCAATCCCTCATGCCTGTTGATTACGTCCTTCAATGCCAGTTCCATGCTGTGCTTATCGAAGGGTCCGGTCAGGCACAGCGATACCGATTCGTTATAACAACGATTGGCATCGTCCCCACCCATCAGGCAGGATATCCAGATCTCCGATTGCGGCTCAATGGCAGGCGCAACACAAGAAAGTTCCGGACCCGCAAATGGATCGAACTCAACAGGATCCAGATTGGTTTCGTTCATTGACATTTCTAAGAATAATTTTCTTACCGCACCTCCATATATTTTCCGGGGCGATTTGGATCTGAAATAAACCATGCAGGATTGCCATATTTATCCCTTCCGAGTTTTGCACCGGCGACAGGTGGTTTCTCCTGGATGGTATATTCTTCTTTTGTTTTTTTATTTTCTTTATACAAATGAAAAAATTCCGCTTCTATCAATTCATTAATCGTTTCCTCAAATTTTTCAACAATAAAATCTACATCATTTTCCGTATGCGCTTCGGTGAGAAAACACGGAAACAAATCCTGGATGTGAATTCCTTTATAACGCATCAAGGTAAACAACAATTCACCATACAAAATATCTTCTTTGAATTTTACTTTCCATAAGGAACCGAATTGGGGTATAAAGATCGGCAAACCATTTTTTGCACAAATTGCGTTCATCCGGTCAGTCATGCGTTTGGTTTTATCATTCAGGTCTTTTTGCAGCGCCGGGCCCTTCGCTTTCATATATTCCAGAGAGGCCTTTGATGTTGCCAAGGCAAGCGGATGACGAACAAAGGTGCCCGCAAAATAAGTAACCCCTGCTTCCGGAGCCGATCCATCTCCGAATTGCCAGAATCCGCCATCGAGGGCATCCATAAATTTTTTCTTGCCTGCTATGATACCGATTGAAATTCCGGCTCCCACAACTTTTCCGTAGGTCCCCATATCTGCGCTCACCCCAAAAATTGCCTGCGCCCCTCCCGGATGCATCCTGAAACCAGTGATCACTTCATCAAATATTAAAGCTGTTCCGGATTCTTCTGTGATTTTTCTGAGTTCCTTTAAAAATTCTACGGGTTGAAATTCTGGTCTCCTGCTTTGTACGGGTTCAACCATTACTGCGGCAAATTCATGCGCCCTTTCTCTTATTATTTTCAGGCTTTCATCCGTGCCGTATTCCAGGATCAGCATATTCTGGACAGCTTCCGGCATTATTCCGGGAGCGGCGGGGAATGACTTTAGTTTTTTTGTTCCGCGAACGATCACTTCATCCACAATCCCGTGATAAGAGCCGGAAAAAGCAACGATCGTTGAACGACCCGTAACGGTTCTGGCGATACGCATTGCGCCAAGAACTGCTTCCGATCCGGTATTGCATAATCCTGCGCGGTCGAAATGGGTGAACTCGCAAATAAGTTTGCAAACCTCCCCGGCTAATTCATGTTGAGGTCCCACTTCATAACCACTTTCAATTTGTTGCTTGAGTGCTTGGGTGATGAACTCAGGTTGATATCCAAACATGTTTGAGCCAAATCCATTTAACGCATCAATATATTCGTTGCCGTCAATATCCCAGAGACGTGAGCCCTTTGATTTATTTACCACAAGCGGGTAAACAATTTCTTTTGTCACAGGTCTGAAGCCGGAAACTACGCGGGGATCGGCCATATAGGCACGGTGTTTCTGGGTGTATTCCTTGCTTTTTTTTGTTTTATCATTATATATTTTAGTGAAATCTGCAAGAAACTGTTGTTGCTTATCGCTCAATTTGGACGCTTGCTTTTCAATGCGTGCAGTTGCTCCGAATGGCATTTTTAATTCAACAACTTCTTCTGCTGATAGTCCGGAAGATTCAATTTTTAATGCAGCACCTCTGTTTGCTGAACCATTGGTTGATGGCGTTGCGTGTGCAGGGTCAATATTTACCGATGAAACGGGCGATCCATTTTGCAATATGGCAACCTGTTGAGCTAGCAATTGGATTTGCTGCGAAATCAGGCCGATAACGGAATTATTATTTCCTGCGGTCATCGCACCAGGATCCGGCATACTCCCTTGCGGTTGCTGCACTGTTGCATATTGTTGTTGCGTTACCTGGGCTTTTTCTTTTGGCAGGTTTGCGTCAAGAAAAGTTGCAAGCAGGTCAAGGCTTCCGTACTCTTCGGTGAGTTGCCGGAAAGAAATTGGCAATGCAAATTCTTTTTTCAGGTTCAATGCGATTTGTGTAAGAAGCAATGAATCCAGGCCAATTTCAATAAAGGTCATATCCGGAGTAACACCTTCCATCTCAATGCCGGAGGCGTTTTCCAGGATTCCTTTTATTTGTTCAATCAATGCATCTTTTCTCATAATATTATTTTGCGGTGTGTGTTCGGGTCGTTGGACGGTTTGTACCTGATCATTTTTCAGGGGCGAATAATCGGTCCCTCGGAGGTTTGCCCCGGCATTCATGTTCGCCACCGGGTTTACCCAATACAGGGTTTTGTCAAATGCATAGGTCGGCAAATTCAATTTTACTCTTTCCTGACCCGCATAAAACAAATCCCAGTCAATATCGATGCCATTAAGCCATAACTGGCCAACTGCTTTCAATATGGAAAACGATTCGGATTGTCCATCAGTAATATCCAGGCTTGGAATGGAAACAGATATCTTTTTAGCAGCCTGCTGACGGATCAATGAGGCCGTAACATTTTTCGGGCCTGTTTCTAAAATCAGTTTATTATCGTCTTCCAATAAAGTTGCAACAGCATCTGCAAATCGAACGGTCGAGCGGAGATGACTTGCCCAATAAGCCGGATCAGTTGCGTTTTCATCGGTCATCCATTTTCCCGTAACTGTCGACACCACCGGAATTTTTGGAATGCTCAAGGTAACCGACCTGACTATATCTTCAAATGGTTTCACGATCGGATCCATCATGGATGAATGAAAGGCATGACTTGTCGATAGCAATCGATTGGAAATGTTCTTTTCTGCAAGTATTTTTGAAAAGTGCGCAATCGAATCTAACGGTCCGGCAATTACGCAGGATCCCTGACTATTGATCACGGCAAGTGACAGGTCGTTGGATAATAAGGAAGAAATTTTTTCAAATTCAGCACGGACTGCAAGCATGCTTCCGCGAGGCAGCTCAAACATCATCCTACCGCGGGTCGCGATCAATGTCAATCCATCTTCCAAACTAAAAACGCCCGCAAGATGCGCCGCAACAAATTCTCCAATGCTGTGTCCTATCAATGCATTCGGTTTCAAACCCCAGCTCATCCAGAGTTTTGCGGTTGCATATTCAATGACAAACATCGCAGGCTGTGTATAATATGTGTTGTTTATTTTTTCTTCAGCTTCAGGTGTATTATTTTTAGGATAAATCACTTCGCGAATATCTTCTTTCAATGCAGCCTGCAACAGTTCCGCGCATTCATCAACTGCCTGGCGGAATACCGGTTCGTTTTTGTAGAGATCGATTCCCATACCTACATATTGTGAACCTTGTCCGGGAAATACAAAAACAAGCTCATTCAATTTCTCCTCCAGTTTTTTTGATTCTGATGGAAGAACAGCGGCATTCAGTTTTTCAGCCAATTCAATACCATCAGCAGCAATCACAAAACGCCTGTTGTTAAAATTTTGCCTTGATGTTTGCAAGGTGAAAGCGACATCTGCCAATTTCACTTGAGCATTATTTTTGATCCAGCCGGATAATTTGTTTGCGTACCCCGTTGTGCTTGAGGTTGTTTTTGCAGACCAATTTATCAGGTGAAGACCTCTTCCCTCAGCGGTTCGCCTGGATTCCTTTTCATATGCTTCAACCACAACATGGACATTCGTTCCGCCGACACCGAAAGAACTTATTCCCGCAATTTTTTTATCAACTGCCCAATCCTGCAATCGATCATTCACAAAAAACGGACTGTTTGCAAAATCAATGTTCGGGTTTGGCTTTTTGAAATTTATTGAAGGAAGCAACTTTTTATTTTGCAAGGACAATACCGTTTTGATAAAACCAGCGACACCCGCTGCTGCCGTCAGATGTCCCATATTGCTTTTGATGGAACCGATCGCGCAATATTGTTTTTTCTCCGTGGCACCGAAAGCAATATTCAACCCTTCGATCTCGATCGGATCGCCCAGTGGCGTTGCCGTTCCATGCGCTTCTACATAAGAAATATCGGATGGAGAAATGCCTGCATCCTGAATTGCCAGCGAAATGGCTCCCGCCTGGCCTTCGGCACTTGGCGCAGTGAAACTTCCTTTTCCGCCGCCATCGTTATTGACACCACTCCTTTTATGAGCGCGTAAATTCTATCTCCATCACGTTCTGCATCATCCCTGTTTTTCAATAACACTGCGCCGGCACCATCGCTAAAGACGGTTCCCTGCGCATCAATATCAAAGGAGCGGCAATGGCCGTCACGGCTAAACATTGCACCGTCCTGGTAAATATGACCGCTTTTAATCGGGGCGGTAATAGCGACCCCGCCTGCAACAGCCACGTCACATTTCCCGTTTCTAAGATTTTCCACTGCCTCAGCAATGGCAAGCAGGGAAGTTGAACAAGCAGAATAAATACTTATTGCAGGCCCGTTAAGATTCAGTTGATAGGCAGTTCGGGAGGCGACATAATCTTTCTCATTAAACGTCATCACCTGGAAACTTCCCATCCGGTCTACAAGCGTTTTATTCGGCAACACATTATTGAGGTAATAAGAATTATTTCCAGACCCCGCAAATATTCCGATTGACCCGCCATATTTCGAAGGAAGATAACCGCTGCTTTCCAGGGTTTCCCAAACAACCTCCATGAAAATTCGTTGTTGCGGATCCATCAATTCCGCTAATTTTGGATTGATTCCAAAAAACGAAGCGTCAAATTTATCTGCATCATTGATCACACCGCGCGCGCTGACATAATCAGGATCGCTTTTAATCTCGTCAGCAATATAGGGATCCAATTCTTCTTTAGTAAAAAAACAAACTGATTCTTTTCCCTCTCGCAACAAGTTCCATAATTCATCAATTGTATTCGCACCTGGAAATCTTCCCGCCATGCCTATGACGGCAATGTCCCCATGATGCGGTGATGTTTTTTTCTTTGCAGGATTCGACGATGCTGATTTTTTTGAGCCACCCAGAAACTTCGCGATCCCGCCTACCGTTGGATATTGATATAATTTAGTGATAGGTAAAATGATCTGGTGATGCAATTTCAGCTCAGCTATAGTTTTTACCGCGAGTAAGGAATTGCCACCGAGTTCAAAAAAATTATCGTTCACCCCCACTCTGTCCAATTGTAAGAGATTTGCCCACAACCCGGCAACAATCTTTTCCGTCCCGCCTGCGGGAGATTTATAAAGAACAGATAATTCAGGCCGTTTTATTTCCGGTTTTGGTAATGCTTTCTTGTCGATTTTTCCGCTTGTCGTTTTTGGCAGGCTATCCATCCACATGAATACAGACGGCATCATGTAATCGGGCAAATGTTGTTCGATTGATCTTCTTAATGAGGCTGTATCTTTTTTATCGTTCGCAGAAACCAGGTAAGCAACCAATCTTTTTTGTCCGGGAACATCTTCCCTTGCGATCACAATTGCCTGGCGGATATTTTCCTGGTGATTTAATAGCACTTCGATCTCTCCCAACTCGACTCTGTATCCGCGGATCTTTACCTGGTCATCCTTTCTTCCTAAAAATTCAATATTTCCATCGGCCATATAACGGGCATGGTCACCTGTTCTGTATATTCTATGTTTTCCTTTTTTAGGCCCGTTCCATTCAACAAATTTTTCTTTGGTTAATTCAGGCCGGTTCAAATAGCCTTCTGCCAAACATTTTCCCGCGATACACAGCTCACCTATTTCTCCGCCGGGCAATGCTTGTAGCTGATCATCCAGAATTAATATTTCTGCATGATCAATTGCTTTGCCGATCGAAGGCAATGCCGGCCACGATGAAGGATCGCCATCTAATTTTAATTCGGTTACTACATGACACTCTGTTGGTCCGTATTGATTGTATAAAACGGCGTTTGGCAGAGCCTTAAAGAAACGAACCACCTGCGGGGTGATTTTTAATTGTTCGCCAGCAGTCATCACTTCCTGCAGTGAAGACGGGTACCTTTTATTGGCGTCGGCAGATTCGGTGAGGAATTGGAGTGCAACAAACGGAACAAAGATCCTGTTCACTTTTTCCTGCTCAATAAAATCCAGAAGGCTTTGGGGATCCAGCCTTAAATCATCATTGATTAATACCAGAGTGCCGCCTGTAGTTATAGTTGCAAAAATTTCCTGAAAAGAAACGTCAAAACTCAAAGGCGCAAATTGTAAAGTCCTGGTTCCGATCTCTGCAACGGAATGCAGATGCTGCCACAAAATCAAATTGACCAGCGGCGTATGCCCCATGCAAACGCCTTTCGGTTTTCCAGTGGACCCTGACGTGTACAGCACATAAGCGAGAGCGGGGTTTAATGCTTGTTTAGGCCAATTCGATACGGCGTGGGTTTCATCCAAATTCAATGCGGTCACTCCGAATGATTTGAAGAATGATGATTCTTCTTTCAAACACAGGATACAAACAATCCCCGAATCAACAACAATCTGTTGCAACCTCTCCTCCGGGTATGCAGGATCAAGGGGCAGATAAGCTTTGCCGGCTTTTAAAATTCCCAGGACGCCGACAATTGTTTCTATGCTGCGGGTTGTGCTTATACCAACGATAGCAGATTGTGGATAATCTTTTAAAATAATGGAAGCAAGAATATCCGCTCTTTCATTCAATTCACCATAACTTATTTTTTTTTCGCCAAAGCAAACTGCATCGATATTTTTAACTTCATGTAATCTCTTTTCAAAAAGCTGATGGATGAATAAAATATCGCTATTAATATCATAGTATGTCTTCTCAAATGCACTATTCATGTATGACCGAGATATTAGGAGTTTAGAGTATAATTGATGGTCAACTAAAAAACTTATAAGTAGCTGATATTATTGCGCGTAATCGCTATAAGATCAAAAAAATTATTCAGTTTTTTTTGTTTGCGAACTACAAAATTAATGACTTGGCAGCAGTCTTCGAATGAGGTGAATAAATAAAGAAATTAAGGTGATGATTTATAACCTCTTACTCAAGATAAAGCCTCAAGGCGGTCTTAATTAAATGTTGATTTCAAAAACCCGATCGTGCGCAGGTAAACCGAAAACAACGATGCAAGTTTCGGATAATTACTGTTGTGCTTTAAATGATTGACCAATTCTGACCAATTGGAGGAATTGGAAACGCTGATAACCGTGGATAATGAAGTCCCCGGAACTTTGGTAGTATGCCACCATCCGCATGGCATGAATACACTCTCACCCGCATGCAAGACAACGCGGATTGCCTTGGCTTTTGCAAACAACGGGTATTTTTCCAGATCGGGATGGTCAACATCCTTTACCAAGGAAAAACGATCATTCGCCACTCTGTATAAATATGGTTCCTGGTCAGGAGGATACACAATGAATTCTTTATCGCCATAATGTTGGGTAATGAATGCGTGCACACCGAGATCATCAATGTGGAGATAAGGAAAAATTCTGCGGCCGCAAAAATTCACTTCAATATGCGATTCTCTGTTAAGACGTTTATTGATCTGAGGAACTAAATAATTGCCACCAAGCCAATTTGGAAGAACATAAGCAGGCGTTGGTTCAACATGGTCAACAAGATCAGGAAAAACATCTTTTAAAGGTTGCTCACGCAAAAAGGGTCCCGGCTCGTCAGTATCAGCGGTAATGGCGTCAATAAAATCATCCATCCTCATGTCACCCTGATCGGTACTTACCATTTTATCAGCATAACGCTGCCTGAACCATTGCGGCGTCCAATTGGATGCTTTCCATTTTGCCGTTGCATCAGAGATGATAACAGGTTTGCGGGGGAATAAATATTTCTCCTTGAATTCTTCGGAAGACAAGTTATTTCTTCTTTCAATCTGCATGTCAGATTGAACCGGAATGGCGGAAATATTTTCTGCGTAGGAACTATTCATTTTTAAATGGTTGTTTCAGTGACAAAGAAATTCTAGTTGTGTGCCAGTTTGCAAGTCTGACCGGCAAGCCATGCATAACTGTAAGAAGCTATCGCTTTCATTTTTCCTTCGCGTATTTTAAATGCCCAAACATCCTTCATAAAATCTTTAAAATTCTTGCCATTCAATTGATCGAATGCAACAGAGATTGTAGGCGTTAATGAATACGCGGTATGCCAGGTACCGAATGGAATAAACAGCGTTTCGCCGGCGCTTACTGTAAAATTTATTGGCGTGGCATTTCTATACAGCGGGTATTTTTCAAAATCAGGGTTAAAAATATTGATGTCGGATCTCCAGGGATCATCTGATTTTGGATAAAGAAATGCTTCTTGTCCGCGAGGGAAAACCGTAAATTGTTTGTCGCCGTAAAGCTGGGTGATCCATGCATTGAGGTGATAATAATCAAGATGAACATAAGGAAATTTTCCACCAGGTCCACCAATAAAAATCTCCGTCACACTGCCCCAGCTTCCTCTTTGAAACCATTTGCTGCCCAACCAATTTGGTTTAGCATAATTAAGATCAAGTGGCTCTATTAAGGGCAATACTTCAGGCAAAAGCGCAGGTATATCAAATATGAACGGATAAGGTGCGGGGTTACTTTCAGTGCTCGTTTCGACAAGATCAAGCACTTCATTCATGGTATATTTTCTGCCATTTTTTTCAATCGCTCTTTCACCAAAATTTTTTCTAAACCAATCCGGTTTAAAAAGACCATTTGCTTTCCAGACTTTTGAAGCATTCTTAAAAACAACGGGAATTCCCGGTTTATAAAAATTTTCCATAAAATCCCGGTAAGAAATATCTCCTACTTTTTGAACTTCGGGGGTTGACATGGGGTCATCATTTATTTTTTGAATATGTTTGCTGCGCAAGGCAATCAGCGATCTTCAGGCTTAAAAAGGTTAGCGACAATAATAATATAAAAATGAAATAAATCCTATTTTTTATTGGTTAAATTATTTATAGTAACGTAATTACGAGCTGTTTTATTTTTGGGCCTGTCGGGAAAAAAAAATCTGAATATTATTCGCCCTGCCCTTGAATGTGCAAATTACTAACTTGATATCTAACAAATTTATTTATAATTTCGCGCAATGCCGGTTAGCCATTTTTCGTTAACCTGATTCCCGAACCTTAATTCATTTACTATTACCACTATGATTCAAGAACAAATTCAGCCGAAGACCAAACGCAGGACCATTACTTCGGTTGACAGGCGCGAAAAATTATCCCGCAAAGAATTGATCAAAGAATATGTGGAACCGGGACTGCCAGTGATCATCACGGATGCCGTGAAAAACTGGGGAGCCCTGGATAAAATCTCCCCTCAATTTTTTAAGGAAAATTACGGTCATTATACTAAAGAGGTAAAGGGTGTTACGTATACCTATGCTGAATTTATGGATCTGATGGTGGCATCCACCGTTGAACATCCCTGTCCATATCCGTTTAATCTCAATATTGAAACGATTTTCCCGGAGCTTATGAAAGACATAAGACCCGAAGTCGTTTACGGAAAAATCGACCGCGTCAATCATCCTTTGCTGCCAAAATTTATGTTCCGGGAGACAGACAGGTATGAATTCTTTTTGGGTGGAGCAGGTTCTGCCTTCCCTTTCCTTCATATTGACGCCTTGTTTCTGCATAACCAGGCAACGCAACTTTACGGAACAAAAGACTTCATCATGTATCCGCCGGAAGATGCAATTTATTTTTATCCTTCAAAAGAGAATCCCAAACACTCTCCCATAAATGTTCTTGATCCTGATTATGATAAATATCCTTTGTTCAAAGAGGCGCAACCAGTTCGGATTACATTGAAAAAAGGGGAAACGCTTTTATTCCCATCCGGATGGTGGCATTACACGCAAATGTATGGACCAAGTATTTCCATGGGCCGGGTTCATCTGAACGCCAACAATTGGGATCTGTATGTTGCTGATGAAGCCAGAAGCTGGCAGGAGAGATCGAAGATAGTGGGCAGCCTGGTCTACGTCTACGGCAAAGTGCTTGGTAAGATCATGGATCTCCAGGATAAATTTGTTTAACAAAATTGAACTGATCTTTTTTAACACGCGCTACTCATGTGCCTTGGTCCTTGCACTGTGAACTCCGAACATTGGCTTTAAATACTTATTGAAAAATTCCGGGTAGAATTTTACTGCATACACAAAAGTGTTGAGGATATTTACATTCAATTCTTTGCGTAAAATCAGTTGCATCACCAGGGTGGTAACTGCATCGGCAATCAATGTTGCATATACCGCCCCGATAATTCCATATTGTTTGACCAATAAGTAAACTAAAATCAACTCCATCGTTACAGAAATTAAAATGATGATGAAATTGATTCGCGGTTTGCCGATCGAATCTAATATTGTCCCGAACTGCCGCGCAAACGGAGTTGCCAGACAAGTAATGACGATGAGCCTTACGACGGGAATTGTTTCAGGATAATTATTTCCGGCAATGATATGAACAACAAAACCCGGGAATAAAAATAAAAATACAAGACAGGGAATCAAAATGGCGAGAATGGCTCCCACTGACTTTTCGTACAGGTATTTAATCGCCTGATGACCTTCAGCAGCAAATCGTCTTGCGCTTTGCGGAAAGACGATGGTGCCTGCGACATTGCTGGGAATAGCCGCCAGATTCAATATCCGCACAGCAATATTAAATGCTCCCGCAGCGGCGGATGATAACAACGCACCCAACATCATCTGATTGATGGTACCGGTTAAAATTGCGCTGATGGAGGTGCCGAAAACAAATTTTCCATAATTAAACAATTGCCTGACCCAACTCATATTTATTTTGGCAGAAAACAACAATTGCTTTTTTATAAAGAAATATTGCATGATTGAACCCGCTAACGCAAGGATAATTTGGGCGTAAACCAAATGCATTAATTGCAGGTTAACATGAAAAATGAAACAAACGAGGATATAAAAAAAGAAACCGCCTTGTCTGATCATGTTGGTGGCAAGAATTCCCTTAAAACTCAGATTTGCCTGTTCTATCCATTGAAACTGCGAAAGGATACCCTGTAAAATGTAGGCGATATTATATACGTAAAACATCTGGGCCAACTCGCGGTAATGCCACAGATCTGCAAGCAGAGAAGCGACACTGAAATTGATGATGACGCATGCAATCATCAACAGGCTGCTTAAAAAACATGAAGCTGAAACGATCTCGCGGTAATCTCTGTCGGTGCTGTGTGATAAAAATTTTATCAGACCGTTTTGGATCATTCCATTTCGTGCCGTTTCGAAAATAGTTGTGGTTGCCACAAAAAGCGCCCACGCTCCGAATGCCTCTTTATCCAGCATCCGAACCAGGAAATAAAAAGCGCCAAAACCAAACAGCAAGGTTTGCAGATTCGTCAATAAAGTGTACGATCCGGATTTAAGCCAATATTGACGGTTTGTTGCATGCATATAATCGATGAAGGTAGCTCGTATACATTTAACCCAATTATGAAGGATTTATTATCGCGGTCCGAAAAATATATTATTGTAATAAGCCAGCAGAATCTCCATGTATTTTATCAAATCATTTTGAAGAAATGATGACAATGCAAGGTAAAGCCCTTATTGAGATATAACCGGTGCGCATCAAATCGCTGATAACCCGAGTCGAGTGTAACCGATTTAAAACCCTTTTCTTTTGCTTTTGCGGTCACGTGATCAATCAACTTTCCAGCATAACCTTTTCCGCGATATAAAGGCATGGTTGAAATATCATCGATGTAAAAATGTTTCCCGTTGTATAAATATTGCTGATAACGAAACCCGATGGCAGCAACAGCCTCGTTGTTTATTTCAATAAACGCAAGCTGATATCCTTCCGTAAGCATTTCTTTTACTGTCGGCAAGAAAGAATTTTTATCCAGATGAGGTCGTAATTCAAATAAAACATTCCAGCACTTTAAAATGTCTTCATCTGATCTGGCAATCTTAATTTCCATATTAATTTTCGGTTGTGCGTCGCAGTTATAAAGAACAAGTTTCCGGCCCCTTGACTCAGCGGCCGCTAAAAAGTCAGCCATCAATACCATTTTTCCGGACACCATGAAGTTTCCTACAAAAAACCAAGTTCGAGTTTAGCTTCTTCGCTCATCATTTCTTTTTTCCATGGCGGATCGAAAGTCAGCATCACGTTTACATCAGAAACACCACCAATTGCCCGGATTTTATGATCAACTTCCATAATGATGTCTCCTGCAACCGGGCAGCCCGGCGCAGTAAGAGTCATTTTGATATGGACATAACCGTTATCTTTGATGTTGATGTCGTAA